>Ga0307375_10002984_pt1 | contig 16990 bp, 11 predicted proteins | sample TR1MG_FD_202531 | JGI IMG/M metagenome (GOLD analysis project Ga0307375, IMG submission 202531) | Soil microbial communities from Risofladan, Vaasa, Finland - TR-1 | ecosystem: Environmental > Terrestrial > Soil > Coastal area > Acid sulfate soil | place: Finland: Risofladan, Vaasa | collected... | reverse complement strand
GGCGCTGTTAGTGCTGAAAAACGAGGACACGAGAAATCCATGATCCTTGGGAAGCGCGCTTTTCTGGTAAGCGTCGAACAGGTCCATCGCTTTGACGGGCATCCAATCCTCCTGCTGCCGATTTTCGGTCCGTTCCGCGTACGGGCGGCCGGAAACCTTCGATGGGGAAAGTATAGCCGAGAAGGGTTCAGCTGTCACGGCGCAATGTTGGGCCGTCTTGGCTCAAGCCATCAGGCGGGCTTGCGCGGACGCGGGATCTCCCCCTTGGGCAGTGCCGCGGCCGCCTTCTCCCTCGCCTCCTGGGCGGAGGCGTAAAGCCCCTTGTCCTCGTATATCCTAGCGAGCTCGCGCCAGGGACGCTCGATGTGGGGTTCGATCTCGGCCGCCCTGCGGAAGGAATCGAAGGCCGCTTCCTGCTTGTCGAGTTTCTCCGAGAGGATGCCTTTGACAACCCAAGGGCCCGCCCGCGTGAGCGCGGCCTCGGGAGCCTTGTCGAGGAGGGCCCAGGCGAAGGCGGATCTCCCGTCGTGGTGGAGGCAGAGGCAGAGGGCCATCAGGAGTTCGCCATCCTCGGGATCTTCGAGGAGGAGGTCGCGATAGAGAACCGCGCTTTCTCCCCATCTGCCGATTTCGCGCCAGGCCCGGGCCAGCATCCTGCGCTGCGAGAAGGATGAGCCAGCCCAGGGCAGGCCCTCTTCGAGGACGGAGGCGACAGCCTTCCAGTCGCCGCTCGAGGCGAGGAGGTCGGCGAATTCGCGGCGCAGGACCGTGTTGTCGGGATAGTGGCCAAGGTAGTCCCGATAGGCCGTCTTCCGGAGCTTGGCGTCGCGCAAGGACTCGCCGACCGAGATCCTGTACAGGAGGGCGAGTTCGTGGTCGGGATCCATCTCCAGCACCTTTTCGAACCAGCCCCGCGAAAGATCGGGGCGGCCGCTCCTGTAGAGGCATTCGCCGATCGCGAAGAGGAGGCGTTTGTCGGGAAGGATGCCCGCGCTGCTGTCTCGATGAAGTCTGTCCTGGAGAATGGCCAGGCTTCTCTCGTCGTCGCCTCCGACCCGCGAATGGCAGAGCGCCTCGAGGTAGTCGCAGTCCTCGTCGCCGGCGCCGAGGGAGCGGGCGGCTTCTATGGCCTCTAGGGCCTCGGCATGGCGGTCGAGGTCGAAGAGGACGAGGGCGAGGCTCACGCGGAGGTCGGGCGAACGCTGATCGGCGGCCACCGCCTCGAGAGCCTCGGCGAGGGCCTTTGAGGCATTGCCCGACCTCCTGAGGCTCTCCGCCGCCATGGCATGCATGCCGGCCCTGGCGCGCGCGGGCAAATCTCCACGGCCGCGAAGGGCCGCGAGGGAGGCCGCGGCGGCTTCTTTCCAGTCGCCGCGCTTGAAAGCGGCTCCCGCCCTGAGCATATCGAGGGAGACCTGGTCGGTGGGAGGTCCCGCCCCCTCCATCCGCCCCGCACCGAGGGAGGCGGCGAGGGCGAGGGCCTCCTTCGTGCGCCCGAGATCGATGAGGATGCCCGCCTTGAGCCAGGAGAGGGAGGCGTCGCCCGGGGACAGGGCTTCGGCCGCCAGGCATTCGGCCAGGGCCTCGGCATGGCGGCCGAGTTCCCGGAGGGCCCTTGCGCGCCAGAGTCTGGCCGCCGTGCTGTCGAGGCCGTTCGCGACGACAAAGCCGAAGGTCTGGGCCGCGAGTTCGGGATCCCCATGCAGGAGATCCCTGATCCCCCTCACGAAGAGGGCGTTCAGATAACCCTTGTAGATGCGGGTGTCGCGTGGGGCGAGATTGACGGCTCTTTCGAGGTGGTCGACCGCAGCTCCGCTCCTGCGAAGCTTGAGCTCTGCAGCGCCGAGGAGGGCCCAGGTGCTCGCCTTCGCCGAATCCGCCTCGGCGCTGCTCCTCAGGGCCCTGGCGGCCTCGACATGGAGGCCCCCAGCCAGGAGGGTCCTTCCGAGGAAGAAGGCTCCCTTCGCCTGATCGCCGCCGGCCCGCAGATAGGCCCGGAAGGCCTCTATCGCGCGACCGAGCTCGCCCAGGGCGTGATGGCTACGCCCGAGAAAGAGGAGGGCCTCGGCGGGCGCCTCGTCGTCGGCGACGAGGATGGTGAGGAGGGAGACCGCCCTGCGGTAGTCCCTTGCGGCGCCAGCCTCGAGGGCCTGCGCCAGGAGCGCCTCGTTGTTCGTATCCGGCACCCCCCCATAGTAGCCTGGGCCAGGGAGTCCCGCACAGGGGGAGAGGCATGCTATCATCGCGACATGTCGAGCAGGAGTTCCCTCCGGCCATCCCTTCTCCTCATCCTTTCGCTTCTCGCCCTCATACTCGTCATCGGGCTCGTATGGGCCATGGTATTCGAGGAACAGCGCGCGCGTAGGCTGAGCCTCCAATTCGAGATTTACCGGGCTTCGGTCGAGGGCTGGCTGGACAACCCCAAGGGCAACTTCGTCGGAGGCCCCGTCCTGGGCTTCGGTATCTATGACGCCGACGGCAAGGCCATCACGGCCCAGGGCAGCGCCCCCGAAGGGATAGATCCCGCGGCCCGAAGGAACTCGGAGCCAGAGCCGGGAAGGGGCGGGAATTCGCTCTACTTGATGCGTCCCCTGCCCGCGCGCAACGGCATGGATCGCTATGGAATGAGGGGCCAAGGCATGATGCGGGGTGCTCCCCCGGGAGCGGGCATGATGGGGGGGCAGGGTTTCGGCATCGCTGCCCCGCCCGCCAATCCCCTCGACATCGTCGTGGCGGGTTCGCGAACCATGTGGCTCGAGTATTCGGTTTCGGCGGGCTCCCTCGGCGAGACCCTCCTCATCACGGGAGGGGCCGTCCTCAGCCTGATATTGGCCGCTATCTATGCCCTCGTCCTCATCCTCCTGAAAAGGAACGGCGAACTCAGGGAGAGGGAGACGAAAAACCGCGAGCTGGCCGAACTAGGCCAGGCGGCGCGCACCCTCGTTCACGAGATCAAAAATCCCCTGGGCGTCATCGGCATCCAGGCGGCGACGCTACGCCGCCGCGAGGGCGAGGATTCGGTCACGGGCAAGGCCGCCCTCGTCATCGACGGTGAGGTCCGTCGCCTGGCCACCATGGCCGACAGGATCAGGGAATTCCTCAAGGCCGGTCCCGGCGATGCGAGGGAAATCGAACTTCGGGCCTTTCTCGAAGCCTTTGTCCTTCGTCACGATCCCGAAGGCGCCGCGGACATGGCAGGCGGCATCGCGCTGCAACTGCCAAGCGACGGGGTATCGGCCCCTGCCCGAGTCGATCCCGATCGTCTGGCCCTCGCCTTGGACAATCTTTTCGCCAACGCCTGCGAGGCCGATCCCGAGGCCCTTCCCTCGATCGAGCTCGCGAGAAAGGGTCGTTTCTGGCTCTTGACGATTGCCGATAGAGGCAAGGGCATCGATGCCGATTCGCGCGAAAGGCTCTTCGAGCCCTTTTTTACCACCAAGGAAAAGGGGAGCGGCATCGGCCTCGCCTTGGCCCGGAGCATCGCGCGACAGGCCGGAGGCGACCTCGCCTATGCGCCACGACCGGGCGGCGGCAGCCTCTTTTCGCTGTCCTTGCCCGCCTTGGGCTGAAGAAGATCTTCGAAGTCGGCGTGGCCCTCAGGTCGCGGGAGAGGTCTTGCGCGGCGGGAAGAGCCGAATGAGACGCGAAACCAGGTAGGAATTATAGGCTAGCTCCACGCCGATCCAGGAAAAGCCCGGTAGATCGGGAGAGCTCGAGAACTCGAGGCAGCTGCCTCGTATGGGAATGGCTTCGTCAAGGCCAGGACCTTCGAGATCGAGGACCTCGCCCTTGTCGGGCGGAGGCCCGGAATACTCCCCGAAAAGCCTCAAAGAGCGTTTGGACATGGCGATGATCCTGAGTCTGTCGGCGACGACCCCCTCCTTGAGAAGCGACAGGTGGGGATGGTCGAAAAAGCGACCCAGTTCCTCGAGGGGCACGACAAGATCGGTCGGTTCGGCGAAAAAGGCCTCGCCCAAATCGCTTTGGAGGAACCAAGTGACGAGTATCTCCTTGAGCGGGAAGGGCGTTTCCCTGAATTTCACGTCGATGAAACAATAGGGCGATTCGGCGTTGGGCTTCCTGAAGTCAAGGATGTCGGAGAGGGCGTAGAAGGAAATGGGTTTGGAGGCGCTCGGCACCCTGAAATTGAGATTGAGCTTGTGGGGCTTCTTGCTCAGATTCCTGAAGAACTCTATTTCCTTGAGCGAAAGGCTGGCGAGGAGGCTAGCCTTGGTCAGCGAGATGTCGAAGGGAAAACAGGAGATGAAGAATTCCTCGATCTTGAGATGGATGCCGCGCTTGATAAGCCCGATCTCGTCGATGATGGCGGGATTAAGCCGGAGCACGCGGTCAAGATACAGTTCGGCCTTCTCGTTGATGATGCGGGAATCCATTGAAACCCGTCCCTTCGAAGCGGTCGTTTTCGCGCGCTCGAAGGAGTCTTCCGCCGCGCGCCCAATGCTGGCATGATACGTCACGTGGCCGATGGCGCAGGGCGGCCTCAAGGAGGTCGAATGACTGGGTATCTCTCAGCTGAACGGTCGCGGCGCCACCCTCTCCCTCGCGTCGCCGTCCTCTTCGCCATAGTCGCAATGGTCGTCCCCTTCAATCAGTCGGCGGAAAGCTCCGCGGCGGCGGGCCGGCCGACCCACGAGACCCTGCCGAACGGCCTCGAGGTCTTCGTCGTCGAGAATCACTCCGTTCCGCTCGCGACCATCTGCGTCGCCTTCAGGGGCGGGGCGAGCGCCCAGGACAGGTCGGACGCGGGACTCTTCCACCTCTACGAGCACCTCCTCTTCGCCTCGAACGAGAAATATCCCAACCAGGCGGCCTTCACCGCCGCCCTCAATTCGCTCGGCGTGCCCGATTGGAACGGCTCGACGGGCGCGCAGGACATCGAATACCACATCACCATCCCCTCCTCGAAACTCGACGATGGGGTCCAGTTCTGGTCCTGGGCCGTCCGCCATCCTGTCTTCGATCCGGCCAAGCTCGAGACCGAAAAGGGCGTCGTCCTCAACGAGATCAAGGGCTATCACGCAGATCCCGACCAGATTTTCGAGAACGCCCTCGATTCCCGGGCCTTTCCGACCTATCCCTGGCGAAAGAATGTCGACGGACCCGAGGCGAACGTGCAGGCCGCCACGGTGGCCCAGCTCAAGGCCATGCAGGCCGCCTGGTACGTCCCCTCGAACACGGCCATCCTCGTCGGTGGCGACGTCAAGCCGGAAGAGGTCTTCGCCTCGGTGGAGAAATGGTTCGGAGACTGGAAGGGAGCCCCGGCGACCGCGATCGGTCAGCCTCCACAGCCCCCCATCCCCGACGGCATCCGTCTCGTCTATAGGGATTCTGGTTTTTACCAGGGCGTGGACAATGTGCGACTGGAATGGCGCGGTCCGGACGTTCTCGTGGACACCAAGGACAGCTATGTCGCCGACGTCCTCCTCTTCCTGACGAGGTCTCCCGTGGGGCGCTTCAAAAAAGATCTGATGGAGAAGTTGCCCGACATCTACGACCCCGAATACATCGACTTCGGCTATCCCACGGCGAGGGACGGCGGCGTGATCACCTTCGATACCTACATGAATGTCGGAGCCACCGACGAAGGCATCCTCGACCGGGCCGAAAAACTCCGGAAGGCCGTCGTGGAGGAACTCGCCCTCGTCGCCAAGGACCCCCGCTCCTACTTCGGCGACGCAGAACTCGCCTTGGCCAAGCGGAAGCTCGTGGACGACAACCTCCTCAGCATGGAGAACACGGCCTCCTTCGTATCGGGAGTCCTCGTGTTCTGGTGGTCCGTGGCTTCGAGCGACTATTTTTTCAATTATGAGGAAAATTGCCAGAAGGTGGGCTTCGACGACATTTCCGCCCTCATCTCCAAGTACATCCTGGGAAAGCCCTCGGTGCTGGGGCTAAGGGTCAACGCCCGAGACGCTACGAAGGACAAGACGATGAACGAGCGGATAAGAGAGTTCGGCTACCAGACTATCACGCCGGCCGACGCCTTCTGGTGGCAGAAAGGGAAGGAGGGCGAATGATGCGGTCGAAAGTGCTCATGCCGGGAAGGCTTCTTCGCTTCTCCGCGACCTTCCTCTTCATGGTCCTCGTCGAGGCTCTCGTCGCCCAGGCCCTGCCGTCGACCCAAAAGCCTTCGACGACGGCCTCTTCGACGGGCCAGGTCCGCCTCGACGCCCTCCAGGGTCTCTTCGATTCGGAAAAGGCGGGGGCCTTCGCCGAGGAAAACGCGCCTTCCTTCACCACCTTCGCGCTTTCGAACGGCATCCCCGTCGTGGTGAGACGGAACGACGCCAATCGGGTACGCTCGCTCAGCCTCGTGATCCGGGGCGGCACCCTCCTCACGGCCCCAGCCGACGCCGGCGTCGAGATGCTGATGCTGCGCACCATGGCCCGCGCTTCACGAGAGCTACCCTACGCGCGGCTCAGGGCCATCCTCGACGAGACGAGCGCGGCCTTTTCCACCTCGAGCGTCTTCGAGTATTCGACCTATAGCCTTACGAGCCTCGATCGCTATTTCGACAAGCTCCTCCCGATTTGGGCGGCCACCTTCAACGACCCTGGCTGGAACCAGTCCGATTTCGACAGGGTCCTTTCGGACGCGAAGCTCGCCCTCCAGAAGAAAGACCAGGACCCCTGGCAGGCGACGGCCATCGAGATGAACAAGGATTTCTTCTCCGGCCATCCCTACGCCGCGACGCCGGAAGGAACGACGGAGTCCCTGGCCTCGATGGATCTCGCGAAGGTCGAGGCACGCTATACGATGACCCGCTCGGCCAACCGGCTCTTCATCGTCGCCGTCGGCGACTTCGATGCCGCGGCCCTCAAGCCGGAGCTCGAGGCAGCCTTCGGAAGCGTGCCGGACAGGGGCATCCCCATCCCCCTCTCCGCCCCATCCTTCGCCGGCGCGGTGAAGGCCGGTCTGGTCGAAAAGGAATTCCCCGCTTCCAAGGGCATAGCCTATCTGAGAGGGGACTTCGCAGCGCCTTCGCCCGTCGATGCGGACTGGGCGGCCGCGAGCCTGGCCGCGCGGCTGTATTCCGACCTCCTCTTCAATGTCCTCCGCGACAAATACGGCGCGGCCTATTCGCCGGGGGCCGTCGTACGGGGCTTCGGCGCCAATTACGGCTCGATCAGCGTGTTCAAGACCTCGGTGCCCGACAAGGTGAAGGGCTATCTCGACGAGGCGGCCGCCGATCTCCTTGCGGGCAGGACCATGAGCGTGGCCCCCGGGCCGAACGAGGGCCGCTATCCCCGCGCCTCGATCGCCGAGGTTCTTCCCGTCTACAAGACGATCTTCATAAATGAGACCTATAGCACCATCACGACCAACACCGCGGTCGCGGGGGAGATCGCGCGATCGGTCATCCAGTTCGGCGACCCCCGCGCCTGGCTCCTCGATGTCTACAGGGTGGCCGCGGTGACGCCAGGGGAACTCCAAGCGGCCTTCAGGAAATACTTCGTCGAGGCACCCGTTCTTTGGGTGGCCCTCGGGCCCGCCGACCTCCTCGACAAGATCGACAAGGGGGATTTCTCGGCGGCCGCCAAATAGACCGCAGACCACGAAGGAAAAAAAGGGGGCGCCGCGGAAATTCTTCCGCGACGCCCCCTCCCGTATCGGGCCTTTATGGTCGCGATCAGATCTTCTCGAAAACTGTCTTGATAATACCTATGGCCTGCCGCAACTCCGCCTCGGTGATGACGAGGGGGGGGGCGAAGCGGATGATGTTGCCGTGGGTCTGCTTGGCCAGGAGGCCGGCCTCCTTGAGGGCGAGGCAGACATCCCAGGCCTCGAAACCCTTCTCGAAGACGACGGCGTTGAGGAGGCCCTTGCCGCGCACGAGTTTCATCTTCGGGCAGCGGATCTTCGTGATCTCGTCGCGGAAGATCGTCCCGAGGCGCTGGGCATTCTCGTCGAGCTTCTCGTCCTCGAGGACCTCGAGGGCCGCGATACCGATGGCCGAGGCCAGGGGATTGCCGCCGAAGGTGGAGCCATGGGTGCCGGGCGTGAAAACGTCCATCACCTCGTGATCGGCGACGATGGCGGAAATGGGCATGATGCCTCCGCCGAGGGCCTTGCCGAGACACATGATGTCGGGCCTGGCTCCCTCGTGCTGCCAGGCGAAGCGTTTGCCGGTGCGGCAGAAGCCCGTCTGGATCTCGTCGGCGATGAAGAGGACGCGGTTTTTCGTGCAGGTCTCGCGGATGGCCTTGAGGTAGCCCTCGGGAGGCGTGACGACGCCGGCCTCGCCCTGGATGGGCTCGACGATGATGGCCACCGTGTTGGGGGTGATGGCCCCTTCGATGGCCTTGGCGTCGCCATAGGGAACGCGCTTGAAGCCCGGTACATAGGGCCCGTAGTTGACCGTCGAGTCGGGATCGCTGGACATCGAAATCACGGCGATGGTGCGGCCGTGGAAGTTGTCGTCGACGCAGATGATTTCCTGCTTGCCGTTCTCGACGCCCTTGACCTCGGCTCCCCATCTCCGCGCGGCCTTGAGGGCCGTCTCGACCGCCTCCGCACCCGTGTTCATGGGAAGAGCGGTCTCGAAGCCCGTGAATTCGCAGAGCTTCTTAAGAAAGGGCCCCATCTTGTCGTTGTGGAAGGCCCGGCTCGTCAGCGTCGACGTGTCGAGCTGATCCTTGGCCGCCTTGACGATCTTCGGGTGGCGATGACCCTGGTTGACCGCGGAGTATGCCGAAAGAAAGTCGAGATAGCTCCTTCCTTCCGGATCCTTGACGCGGCAGCCTTCCGCCCATGAGATGACGACGGGAAGGGGATGGTAGTTGTGGGCGCCGTAGCGCTCGTCCAGGGCGATGTAGTCCTGGCTTTTCATGGAAAATCCTCCTGGGAACGCGCAACAACGCCTGAGACGGCGCGGACGCGCGTCCGCGTTGCCCCCTTGGGGGTCTGTGATTGTAACACGGAGGTTTTCCCGGAGCCAGGGGAAAAAAACTATAAACTGGTAGAATATTTATCGAAGTCGATGGATATTCATGCAAACGAATAGCGTAGGCTCGCCTTCGCTTCGAAGCGTTCGATGGCAAGACCGACGAGCTCCGCAATGAGATCCGCGTATCGGAGCCCCCCCGTTTCGCACATCTTGGGATACATGGAGATCGAGGTGAATCCGGGAATCGTGTTGACCTCGTTGAGGAGAATTTCCCCGCTTTTCCGGTCGACGAAGAAATCGACGCGGGCCATACCGGCGAGATCGAGGGCCTTGTAGGCCCGCAGGGCGAGGTCCATGACGCGCTCCGCCACGCCTTCGCCAAGCAGGGCCGGAAGGATGAGGGCCGCCCCGTCGGGATCGATGTACTTCGCCTCGTAGTCGTAGAACTCGTGCTTGGAGACGATCTCTCCGGGGGGGAAGGCGCGGGCTTCGCCATTGCCGAGGACAGAGCATTCGATTTCGCGGGCGGCGACGAAGGGCTCGACGAGGGCCTTGTCGTCCCACTCGAGGGCTTCGCGCAGGGCGCGGGCCAGATCGGCCCGTCCATCGACCCTGGAGGCGCCCACAGAGGATCCGGCGCAGGCGGGTTTCGCGAAGGCGGGCCAGCCGAAACGGGATTCCACCACCTTCGACAGGGCCTCGAGGGCCGCCGCGGAGTCGAGGTCGTCGCGACGGGCGAGGGCGAAGGGAACCACCGGGAGGCCCGCGGCCATCCACAGCCTCTTGGCCTTTTCCTTGTCCATGCCGAGGGCGGAACCCATCACCGGGGCACCGACATAGGGAAGACCGGCCACCTCGAGAAGACCCTGGATGGTCCCGTCCTCACCGAAGGTGCCATGCAGCACGGGAAAGACGCAATCGCAGGGGAGGGGACGCGTCGAGGCTCCGTCGGCCACGATGAGCCCGTCTGAAGGCGCGACGAAGACCCTCGGCCCCTCGCCCACGACGAGGGCGGCTCCATCGGCGCGGGTCATCGCGAGGACTTCCGGCCCCTGAAGTATCCAGGTCCCGTCCTTCGCGATGGCGATAAGATGTAGTTCGAAAAGCGAGGGGTCCATATGGTGCACGATGCTGGCCGCGGACTGAAGCGAGACTTCGTGCTCGCCGGACTTTCCGCCGTAGAGGATGGCGACGCGTTTCATAAGAGCTCCTGGTTTCGTCGGCATGGATGACGCCTCGGATATATGGTAATTGTATTCATGGTTTTCAGGCGGCCGGCTTCGAGTCCCGCCTTCGGCGCCCCGCCGGGAATGGCGGTCACGCGTTTTTCGCGGCGGCGAAGCCGAGCTCGGCCAGGGCCATCCTCGCCTCGGCGATTTCGTCCCAGGCGATGGCCCCGTCCCTATAGATTATGGAATTCTCGTGGCCCTTGCCGAGAAGGAGGACGATGTCGCCCTTCCGGGCGAGGCCGAAGGCCCTGCGGATGGCGGCGCGGCGATCGGGGATGAGGAAGAGTCCCTCGCCTCGGCGCGTGGCGGGGGATGGGCGGCCCGGTTCGGCTCCTTCGCGCTCCCCGGCGGCTTGGCAGCCAGCGGCTATCTCTTCGAGAAGGGCCATGGGGTCTTCGCCGCGGGGATCCTCGTCCGAGAGGATGACGATGTCAGAGAATCGCGCGGCGATCGCGCCTTGCTGGGGACGCTTGACCCTGTCCCTTTCGCCGGCCGAGCCGAAGAGGGAGATTATGCGGCCTCGGGCACGTTCGCGGAGAGGCGGGAAGATGGCCTCGAACGAAGAGGGGGTGTGGGCGTAGTCGACGATGACTTCGAAGGGCTGGCCCGCCTTGATGGCGGTCATGCGGCCCCGCACCGGCCTGAGCCGCGGAAGAAGGGGAATGAGATCCGCCATGCTTATCCCGGCGACCTTCGAGACCGTCGCCAGGGCGGCGAGGACGTTGTCGACATTGAAGGCGCCGGGAAGCTCTATCCTGGCGTCGAAGGAGCCTTCGGGGCATTCGAGGACGAAGGAGCTGCCGCCTTCGTCGCTCCGGATCGAATGCGCGGAGCAGTCGGCCCTCCCTCCCTTCGAGGAGAAACCATAGGTCTTGCGCCCGGTTGCCGCCGCGAAATAGGGTGCCGAGGGGTCGTCGGCGCAGACAACGCCGAAGCTCGGCACCTCGCGGCTTCCCCAGGTTCCGGCTTTGCGATGGACCTCGGCGTCGAGGGCCCGAAAGAGCTTGGCCTTGTCGTCGCGATATTGTTCCCAACTACCATGGAATTCGAGATGCTCGTGCCGGACGTTCATGAAGACGCCGACGTCGAAGGCCACGTCGGCCAGGCGGGAGGTGCGGGGCGAGAGGCCGTGCGACGATGCCTCGACGATAGCGAACTCCATGCCGGCGTCGCGCATGGAGGCGAGCATTCGCTGGACTGCCGTCGCCTCCGGGGTGGTCTGGTGTTCGGGATTGGGGAGCTCGCCGGAGCCCGTGTCCGTCATGACGGTTGAAAAGAATCCGGCCCGCCGGCCTGCGAGATTGAGGAGCTGCCAGATGAGATAGACGGTCGTGCTCTTGCCTTCGGTGCCGGTGACCCCGATCACGGCGAGAGCGCGCGATGGGGAGGCGTGAAAGGCGTCGGCCGCGGGCGACATCGCCGCGCGCGGCTCCGCCACGCGAAGATAGGCGACACCGGGATGGGGAGTTGCGACGGGATTCCGATGTACGATGGCCACGGCCCCTGCGGCGATGGCGGCGGGAATCCAGCGCTCGCCGTCGTCATGGAGACCGGGCAGGGCGAAGAAAAGGAAGCCCGGGCCGACGGCGCGCGAATCGTAGGCGAGGCCCTCGATGCCGACATCGGTTCCTCCCTTCAATTCGAGGATATCGAGACGAGAGGCGAGGACGGAGAGCGGGACTGCCATCGGACAAGACTATCAAAGCCTGGTGAGAGCTTCAAGTGACGGGACTCGACCGAGCCCCCTTACTCAGCTGCGGGGAGCCGAGTTACCCTTCCATGGAGGAGCGATCATGTACCATGTTCGTGTCGAGGCCGATTTCGCCGCCGCCCATTTCCTTTCCCATTACCACGGCAAATGCGAGAGGCTCCATGGCCACAATTATCGGGTGAGGGCCTGGGCGAAGGCCCGGGAATTGGGGGAGGGGGGCATGATCCTCGATTTCGGCGAGCTCAAGTCGGCGCTCAGGCAGGTGGTCGGCGAGCTCGACCATCGCAATCTCAACGAGTTCCCGGTCTTCCGCGACGATCCGAGCGCGGAACGGATCGCGCGCCATGTCTTCGATGGAATACTCGCCATTCTGCCCGATGCCCCCCTGGAGGCGGTGGAGGTCTTCGAGACGCCGACGAGCATGGCTCGCTATGAAGGCGACTGAGGCTCCGACAATTCGACCTGCCCCGCGATGAGGGCGGCCAGACGCGGGCCACGATCCATGCCGAGTCGCCCGAGCCGCGCCTTGGGCCCGATTGCCAGGGTGATTTTTTCGCCTTCGATGAGGGCTGAAAGTATGGCTCGGCGCGATAGGTCCCGGGCTGCGATATCGAAGGCCCAGCCCCGGCCCACACGTCTTTCCGTCGCGGCGATGCGCGAATCGGCCAGCCAGGCGGCGAGGATGCCGCGCAGCGTGGCCGCGCGCCCGATCACGCCATCGTCCATATTGTCCCTATCACTGCCCCCCTCTCCGCGGCCTCGGCCCGAGGCGGCGAGCGCTGCTGCCGCGGAGGCTGCCGCCGGCCAGGGTGGGAAGGGGGCGGCGAGGATCGCGGCTTCGGCCCCGAGCTCGATCGTGGCCACGAGCCTCTCCGGTATCGCATAATCTTCCAGGACCTCGAGTCCGCGGCTTCGAGCGAGGACTTCGATGCCGCGGGCCGAGGGGCCATCGAGCGAGAACAGCGACCAGCCCATCGATCCCTCCGCCACGCCGTAGTCCTCCCCAGGCAGGGGCGAGAGGAGCTGGGCGGAGAAGACACTGCGCCAGGCCTCGGCCGAGGCGGAAGCCAGACTGCCGAGGAGCCAGGCTTCCTGGGCGACGATCGAGGCCCCGGCGAGGCTGCGCGGCCTATCGACGCGGACGAGGACCCGGGCGAAGTCGCGTTTGGCCTCGTTAAGGCGCTCGAGGCGGCCTTCGATGCCGGCGGCGGCGGCCCTGATCCGATGCTTGGTGAGGAAGACGCGTGATTCGGGATCGGGACAGGCCCCGCAATCGGAGCAGCTCCCTCCCAGACAGCCCTTCCGATCGATGAAGGCCCTCGCCGCGAGATACTCCCTATGGAGGACAGTTCCATCGTTCCCGGCATCCAGGAAGGGAAAGCGTGGCGCAAGTCCCTGAGCCTTCTCGCCGAGCAAGGTCGAGTCGAGGAGACCATGGGAGCGGGCGAAAAACTCGAGCGAGGGCCAGAGGGCGCGGGGCAGGCTTCCGTCGTAGACCAGTTCGGTCGGAGAGCCGGCGAGGGATTCGTACCAGGGAAGGAGGGGAGCCCCGGCGATAGAGATGATCTGATCGGCGCAATATTCGTCGAAATGGACGGCGGTCCGCCATTCGATACCCGCCTGGCCGCAGACGGCCGAGAGCCTCTCGGCGATGGCGGCGAAGGTCCCCTCCTCGAGGACGAGGGGGGCGTGGCCGAGGGGTGTCCCCGGAAGACGCACGAGGTAGCCGGCCGAGGCGAGTACCCTCAGCCCCGGCGCCCGCTCGGCGCGGCGCTTGGCGAGCTTTTCGGCGAACTCGCCGAACTCGGCGATGTCCTCGCCGTCCTCGAAGCCCGCGAGGATGTAGAAGAGCTTGATCTCCCTCACGCCGGGAGCGACGAGGAGGGCGATGAGTCGGTCGAGCTCCTCGTCCGGAAGGCCCTTTCTGTAATAGGCGCGCATCCTGCGCGAGATGCCCTCGACCCCGAGGGTGAAGCTCCGCTTTCCCGCGGCGATCTCGGCGGCCACGAGGCCAGGAGTGTCGGCCAGAATGTCGAGGCGCTGGCTCATCAGGTTGACGTTCTTAAAAATACGGCCTAATTCATATAAGATATTGAAGATCTCGGCATGGGTGTTGAAGTTGAAGCTGTAGACCTCGAGGGTCTCGATGCCGGCTCGGGCCCGGAGCGCTTTCGCCGCGGCGAGGAGGGTTTCGAGGGGGAGTTCGCGATATGGCCGCCTGTCCCAGCCCTCGAAACAGAAGGAGCAATGGCCGGGGCAGCCCGCGGTAATCTGGAGGCGGGCTGTCTTGGCCTCGGGTGTATCGAGGGGGGGGAAGGAAAGGAGGGGCGGTGGCGATCCCTTGAGAATCCTCCTCTTCGCCTTGCGTTCGGGGTGGAGGGCTGGCCAGAAGCCCTCGATGCCCGCCGCCGCGAGGAGGCGCTCGGCCCGCGGTTTTTTGCGATCCGCCAAGATGCGGGCGAGGGGGCCGATCGCGCCTTCGCCCTCGCCGAAGAAGAGGCCGTCGACGAGGCTGTCTCCGGCCCCGTCGACGATCGAGGCCGCCTGTCCAGCGTTGGAGCCTCCGAGGACGATGATGGGCAGGGACCCCTTCGAATCCTCAAGCCCGGCTCGCCCGGAGGCCAGGAGGGGAAGACCCGCCGTCGACATGAGGCGGGGGAGATTGACGAGTTCGAGGCCGAAGGCATTGGAGACGAATACGAGATCGAAGGCCGCGGGGGATTCGCCGCTCGCCGCGCCGAAGAACCAGGGGTCTCCTCCGAGGGCGCTCCTGTCCTCCCGATCGGGGAGGAAGGCGAAGTCTATGAAGGCCCCCGGCAACGCCGCACGGCTCTCCGAGAAGAGGATGAGGTGGGCGCTCGAGCGATCGACGTCTCGGATGGGCGAGAGCCTGACTATGAGGATGCGCGCCTCCGCCCCATCCCAGGGCGGATTCGCCATGGCCCTCGCGGTCTCGCCCGTGATCGAGCGGGAGGCTGAAAGGAAGGACCGTATGGGGACGGGACTCATCGATCCTTTTCGTGCCTCGCGCCGCGGGCCTTCTGTCTTTGCTCCTCGGATTCCTCGACGAGGGCGAAGAAATCGGCCACCGGCGGCTCGAAGACCTTTCCTTCGCGCAGGACCTTGGTCCTGAAGACGAACTCGCCCCTAACGGCCAGGCGGGACGCGCGCTTGAGTTCGACCGCGTCGGCGAGGACGATCGAGACGCCCTTCGCCCCGGCCCTCGCCGTCCTTCCGGCCCGATGGATGTAGACCGTCGGCTCCTCGGGGAGGTCGAGGGAAATCACGTGGCTGATCCCCGCTATGTCGAGGCCGCGGGCGCCGAGGTCGCTCGTGAGGAGGTAGCGGAGCTCGCCCTTCGCGAAGCGCTCGAGGGCGACTCGACGCTCCTCCTTGTCGCGGCGGGCCGAAATGGCGGCGACGGGAAGACCGAAGGATTCCAGGGTCTCGAGGAGCTTTCCGAGGCGAGAGGCGTTCGAATGGAAGAGGAGACAGCGCGAGGGGCGCAGGGAGGCCTCGAAGCGTCGGATAAAGTCGAGGCGCTTCCGCGAGTCGCAATAGAAGCACCAGTGCTCGATGTCGCCGGAGAGCACGGTGGTCGAGGTGGACTCCACGAGGATGGGGTCGCGGAGCCAGGGAGCCGTGATGGAGCGGACCCTCGCCGGAATCGTGGCCGAGGCGAGAACGCGTTGGGCGCTTCTGGGAACGGCCTCGAGGAGACGGCCACAGAGCTCCTCCGTCTCCTTGGCGAAGAGGCGATCGGCCTCGTCGAGGATGAGGAACCTGAGGGATCCGAGCTTGAGAACCCGGGCGAAGGCGAGGTCGGAGAGTCTTCCGAGGGTCCCGACCAGGATGCGCGGGCCGCGCTTGAGTTCGGCCTCCTGTCGCGCGATCGGCGAGCCGCCGAGGAGGATGGCGATTCCCGCCTCGATTCCCGAGGCCTTGGCGAGCTTTTCCGCCTCCCTTCCTATCTGGACGGCCAGTTCCTGCGTGGGAGCGGCGATGAGGGCCAGGACCCCGCGGCCGGGGCTCGCCGCGTCGGCGAGGGCGGCGAAGATCGGAGCGAGATAGGCGAAGGTCTTGCCCGTGCCCGTTTCCGATTCCATGAGGAGGTCCCGCCCCGCGAGGAGGGCCGGTATGGCCTTGGCCTGCACCTCTGTCGGTTTCTCGAAGCCGAGGGTCGCAAAACCCCTCGCCACGGCGTCATGCAGCCCGAGGCCGCCAAAGTCTTCCATGGGCCGATTGTCGCATGAGCCGAGGCCCTCATTCAATGACGGCCAGCGGGAGAGGCCTCTGCCAGGGGATTCGGGGGCGATCGCCCCGCGCCGATCGCCCCCGGCCCCTCGCCCGCGCTGAGGGCCAAGGAGGGCTTCGTCTCGACGCGGCGACGCTCGAGGATTACACTTGCGGCAACATTCCTTATTGGAGGCAGGCTACATGGAAGCTGTCCGCTGGGGCATCCTTTCCGTTTCCGGGCACTACGCGCTCAGGGTCCACGGGCCCCTTTCGCGCCTGGCCGAGGCGCGCATCGTCGCGATAGCAAGCCGTGACAGGACTAGGGCGGAGGCCGCCTCCTCCCGCTTCGGCATCCGACGATCCCACGCCTCCTACGAGGCCCTTCTCGCCGATCCCGAGGTGGAGGCCGTCTACATCCCCCTGCCCAACGATCTCCACGCCGAATGGACCGAAAAGGCCCTCCACGCCGGCAAACACGTGCTCTGCGAAAAACCCCTGGCCATGGACGCGGCCCAGGCCCGGGGCATGGCGGAGCTCGCCTCGCAGAAGGGCCTTCTGTTGATGGAGGCCTTCATGTACCGCTACCATCCGCAGTGGCTCCGCGCCAAGGAGATCATCCAAAGCGGCGAGCTCGGGGCGATCAGGGCCGTCCACGCCTGGTTCGGCTACAACAACGCCGATCCCTCGAATATCCGCAACCGGATCGAGAACGGCGGCGGCGCCCTCTACGACATCGGCTGCTACGCCGTATCCGTTTCCCGCTGGCTGGTCGGGACGGAGCCGAAGCGTTGCCTGTCCCTCGTCGAGCGCGACCCGGACTTCGGCACCGATCGCCTGAGCTCGGGCATATTGGATTTCGGCAAGGCCCGCGCCACCTTCACCGTCGGCACCCGCGTCCATCCCTA
>Ga0307375_10002983_pt1 | contig 16990 bp, 11 predicted proteins | sample TR1MG_FD_202531 | JGI IMG/M metagenome (GOLD analysis project Ga0307375, IMG submission 202531) | Soil microbial communities from Risofladan, Vaasa, Finland - TR-1 | ecosystem: Environmental > Terrestrial > Soil > Coastal area > Acid sulfate soil | place: Finland: Risofladan, Vaasa | collected... | reverse complement strand
CGTAGCGTGCGATATAGGCCTTCCCGGGCGCACCGACCACCGACCAGCCATCGGCCGCCTGCGGCTGGTAATTCATGCGCGCACTGATTACCCGCAGAGTGCCCTGCCGGAGTTCCGCCGGACGCGCACGTTTCATGCCGTACCTTGCCATATAATCCATCTCACCGTGGAAACCAGCGGCGAGCCATTCGGCCAGCCGGACTTCCGCGGCGCCGAGATCGGTGTCGGCGATGCCCACCGCCTGGAAGCCGAGTTCGCGCCCCCAAGCCTTGATGGCGCGGGCGAGCAGGGCGTAATCGTAATTCCTTGCTGCTTCGGGCATGACTAGGCTGTCGAAGCTGGCGTTGCGAACAGGACGGATGTTTTCATCCGACTCAGAGTTCGTTTCAAGATGAGGGGATACGCCCCGAAGGTCTCGATCCCCCTTGAGGGGAAAGTCCCCTCGGGGGGCATCCCCTCATACTCCCCTAAACTGGCCATTGCAAAATTCATTTTGCAATGGGTTTTCAGAGGAAGCGGTCGAGCAGCCGGCGGCTGGCGCGGTCGAGCTTGTTGATATCGCGCACCAGAAAATGAATGCCGTGGCTGTCCTCGATCAGCAGGCCGGATTTGCCGAGTCGGCGGATGTCTTCCTCGCCCCACAGGATTAGCGTGGTTTCGCCGCGATCGGTGTCGATCCTCCAGGTGCTGGGCGTGGCGAAGCTGGAGACTTCGTGGATGCGGAGTATCTCGGGCACGAATTCGCGCCGCGCAAGCTCCTTCTCCACCAGTTGCCGCAGCGCCGCGGGCAACTGATCCAGGCACTCGATCCAGCCGGCTTCGTGCCCGTCGGGGCCGACCAGCGCGATGCCTTCGCCGGGCGCGCTGATGGGAAAGGCGCGCACCGGTACCACGCCTTCGCACACGCTGCCGTCCGCGGCGGTCAGCACCAGCCCGCCGAAGGCATTGCGCTGCAGTTGGAAATCCGGCGCGCGCATCATTCGTCCTTCGCCTTGTGTTCCATCTTCCATCCCGGCTCGGCTGTCTCATCGAGGTCGACGTCGATGTTGCGTGCCTGCGCTTCGTACAGGCGGTAGTAGGCGCCTTCGCGCGCCATCAGCTCGTCGTGGTTGCCCATCTCGACGATGCGGCCGCGGTCGAGCACCACCAGGCGGTTGGCGCGCCGCAGTGTGGACAGGCGGTGGGCGATGGCGATGGTGGTGCGCCCGCGCACCAGGTTGTCGAGCGCCTTCTGGATTTCGGTTTCCGTCTCCGTATCCACCGACGAGGTGGCTTCGTCGAGGATGAGCATGTGCGGGTCGATGAGCAGGGCGCGCGCAATGGAGATGCGCTGGCGCTCGCCGCCCGAGAGCCCCTGGCCGCGTTCGCCGACCAGCGAATCGTAGCCCTGCGGCAGGCGCAGGATGAATTCGTGCGCATGCGCGGCGCGCGCGGCGTCTATGATCTGCTGGCGCGACGCATCCGGCTTGCCGTAGGCGATGTTGTCGGCGACGGTGCCGAAAAAGAGGAAGGGCTCCTGCAGCACCAGGCCGATGTTGCGCCTGTAATCGGCGACCGCGAGCGAACGGATGTCGGTGCCGTCGAGGCGGATCGCGCCTTCCGTTACATCGTAGAAGCGGCAGATGAGGTTCACCAGCGTAGTCTTGCCCGAGCCGCTGTGGCCTACCAGGCCGATCATCTCGCCCGGTTCGACGGTGAGATCCACGGCGCGCAGTACCGAGCGGTTGCCGTAGCGAAATCCGACGCCGCGGATCTCGATGCGCCCTTGCACCTGTGCCAGGCGCACCGGGTTGGCCGGGTCCGGCACGCTGGAGACATGGTCGAGGATGTCGAACAGGCGCTTCGCGCCCGTCGCGGCGCGTTGCGTGGTCGAGACGATGCGGCTCATGGAATCCATGCGTGTATAGAAGCGCGTGATATAGGCGAGAAAGGCCGTCAATACGCCCACGGTGATTTGATCGCGCGACACCTGCCAGATGCCGAAGGCCCAGACGACGAGCAGGCCGACTTCGGTCAGCAGGGTCACCGTCGGCGAGAATAGCGACCAGATGCGGTTGACGCGGTCGTTCACGGTCAAATTAATTGCGTTCGCGGCGCGGAAGCGCTGGGTTTCGCGGTTCTCCTGGGCGAAGGCCTTCACCACGCGGATACCGGGAATGGTGTCGGCCAGCACATTGGAGATTTCGGACCAGATGCGGTCGGCCTTCTCGAAGCCGATGCGCAGGCGGTGGCGCACCAATTGGATCATCCATGCGATGAAGGGCAGGGGCAGCAGGGTGACCAGCGCGAGCCAGGGGTCGACAGAAAACAGTATGACCGCGGTCATCAATATCATGAGCATGTCGGTGGCGAACTCGAGCACGTGCACCGAGAGGAACTGGCAGATGCGGTCGGATTCCGAGCCGATACGCGCCATCAAATCGCCGGTGCGCTTGCCGCCGTAGTATTCGAGCGAGAGTCGCATGAGATGTTCGAAGGTGGTGGTGCGCAGGTCCGAGCCGATATGCTCCGCCACCAGCGACAGGACATAGGTCTTCACCCAACCCAAACCCCACGCCAGCACTGCGGCGCCGAGCAGGCCGCCCAGCAGCAGCGCAACCAGGCTGGCATCGATGGGTTTGCCGCTCTGATAAGGGATCAGCACGTCGTCCATCAGCGGCATGCTCAGGTAGGGCGGCACCATGGAGGCAGCCGTCGAAACCAGAGTCAGGACGAAGCCCCAGAACAAGGGCCGGCGATAAGGCTTGGCGAAACGCCCCAGTCGCAGCAGCGTGCGCGTCGACGGCGGTGCATGGATCTCGCGCGCACAGACGGGGCATTCGTCCTGGCCGGGTTCGATCAGGGCGTTGCAGGCGGGGCAGCGGTCTTCCTCCGGTTGCTCGACGGGGCGGCCGGAAAGATGGCTTTGGAGTTGCCGCTCGAAGGCGTCGAACAAGCGCAGCGCAGCTGGATTCTGCGCTATGGTGTAGCGCCAGGCAGCCAGACTGCACCTCTCGTCACGCAGTTCCAGGGTGCCGACCCCAGCGTGATCGTGGTGCGCCAGGCTTAGGCCGGGCCTGAAAGGCCATTCCCGCCATTGCGGCTCTCCTGCCTGAACGGCGAGCAGGCGCCGGTCGGTAAGCAGCACCAGCCCCTTGGAATAGCGTAGCCCGATATCCAGATCCGTTTCCAGCCAGACCTGAAGGTGTTCATCTTTGCGTATGCCCGCCTCGATCTGCGCCCGCCACGCTTCGGGTAAGGAGGGGAATTGGCTAAGGCTATGAGAAATATTCGAAATCATCTATAGCATGAGCCTGTCGCCGGGCCGAGGACGTTGTGCAATTCGAAGTCTATTTTGCGCAAGTATATGCCGAATAAGACCGCTCCCCAGCCAGGATGTGATGCCGAATCGATAATTTTGTCGTAATCTGGTAAACCCCGATGGTACATGCCGCGTTAAGTCGCTGGAGTCTGACTAAATCTTCTCTGCCGAGCCGCAAGCTCAGCAGCAGGTCCGGAACGTGAAATACAAAAATATCGAATTCTTGCGCTTAACCCCGCTGCGCGGGCCGAACCTCTGGACCTACCGCCCAATCATCGAGGCCTGGGTCGATATCGGAGATCTGGAAGACGCCCCCTCCAATAGCATTCCTGGCTTCTATGAACGTCTCTCCTCATGGCTGCCTTCCCTGATCGAGCACCGCTGCAGCGTCGGCGAACATGGCGGTTTTCTGCAGCGCTTGCGCGAGGGCACCTGGGCGGCACATATCCTGGAGCACGTCGCCCTCGAATTGCAGAACCTTGCCGGTCAGCGCACCGGTTTTGGCAAGGCGCGCCAGACCTCCAAGCGCGGCGTCTATCGTGTCGTCGTGCGCTCGCGCCAGGAACAAGTTACCCGCGCCTGCCTCGAGGCGGCCTGCAGCCTGGTTATGGCGGCCATCAACGACACGCACTTCGATGTGCCGGCTGCGATAGAAAAGCTGCGCGCATTGGCCGATTCGCTTTGCCTCGGCCCAAGCACTGCGAGCATCGTCGACGCGGCGACTGAGCGGCGCATCCCCTGGATCCGCCTCAACGAGGGCAATCTGGTGCAGATCGGTTACGGCTGCCGCCAGCGGCGTATCTGGACCGCCGAAACCGACGCGACTTCCGCCATCGCCGAAAGCATATCGCGCGACAAGGATCTGACCAAGAGCCTGCTCGCAGCCTGCGGCGTGCCGGTGCCAGAAGGGCGCATTGTCGACGGTCCGGAGGATGCCTGGGAAGCGGCGCAGGAAATCGGCCTGCCGGTTGCGGTCAAGCCGATCGATGCCAACCATGCGCGCGGCGTATCGCTGGAATTGACTTCACGCGAGCAAGTCGAGCGTGCCTACCGGCTGGCCCTGGAGGAAGGCAGCGAGGTTCTCGTCGAGCGCTCCATCCCCGGCGTCGAGCACCGCTTGCTGGTGGTGGGCAAGCACATGGTCGCAGCCTCGCGCGGCGAAACGGCGTGGGTCACCGGCGACGGCAATTCGACCGTCGTCGGGCTGATCGACAGCCAGATCAACAGTGATCCGCGCTGCGGCGAGGACGAATCCTTTCCGCTCGAGCCGGTGCGGCTGGAGCGCGAGCCTGCCGTGGTGCTGGAACTGCAGCGGCAGGGATACGGGCCCGATTCGATACCGCCCGCCGGCAAGAAGGTCCTGATCATTCGCTACGGCAATCTCGCCGACGATGTCACGGACGAGGTACACCCCGAGGTCGCAGCTGCGGTCATTTTGGCCGCGCGCGTCGTCGGCCTGGACGTCGCCGGAGTGGACATCGTAGCCGAGGACATCTCGCGTCCCCTCGAAGAGCAGCGCGGCGCTATCGTCGAGGTCAACGCCGGTCCTGGGTTGCTGATGCACCTCAAACCGGCCAAGGGCAGGCCGCGCCCTGTCGGAAAGGACATCGTGGATAGTCTGTTTCCGGAAGACGACGACGGCCGTATTCCCATCGTCGGTATTGCCGGCACACGCGGCACCTCATTGATCGCACGGCTCGTTACCTGGCTCATCCATCTCTCGGGCAAGTCGGTCGGGCTGGCCTGCCGCGACGGTCTGTTCCTAGACTGCCGTCCGGTCGACAAGAACGATTGCGCCAATTGGGCTGCCGGACAACGCCTGCTCATCAACAAATCGCTGCAAGCTGCTGTATTCGAAAACGGCGCCGAGGTCATTCTCGGCCAGGGCGTGGCCTATGACCGCTGCCTGGTCGGCATTGTGACTGACGTCGAGGGTGCCGATGCGCTGGGTCATTACGACATCCACGATGCGGAGCAGGTGTATCAGGTGCTGCGCACGCAGGTAGACATCGTCCTCCCGGAAGGCGCGGTGGTACTGAATGCCGCCGATTCTTTTGTCATGCGCATGGCGGAGTTGTGCGACGGCGACACGATTCTCTATGGCCCGGACCCCGACCTGCCGGCCATCGTCAAGCAGCGCGCCCGCGGCGGCCGCGCGCTCTTTCTGCGCGACAATCGCATCATGCTGGCCAAGGGCTCAGTCGAAAGCATGCTCGCCGAGTCGCCGGGCGCCGCCTTGCGCAAGAGCGAAGACGTGAGCGACGCCGATTTCGCCGCCAGCCTGTTGGCTGCGACGGGCGCTGCCGTGGCGCTGGACATTCCGGCCGAAATTATCCGCGTCGGCATCGAAACATTCGAGCACGATTGCGGCAGTAAGCACACCGAGCACAGCCAGCCGCGCATAGCGGCCGCGCTGTAAAGCACAACACCCGCGGAACGACAAACAAATGGATGTTTCACGAATTCGAGCCTTGCGCGGCCCCAACCTGTGGAGCCGAAATACCGCGATCGAGGCAGTTGTCCGCTGCAACGACGCGGAGTGCGCGCTGTCCGGATTACCCGGTTTCGAGACCCGTCTGCGTGCCCGCTTCCCGGGCATCGGCTCTATGCGTCTGATCGGTCAGGTAGGGGACATTTCCGCCGCCCATGCGCTTGCCTTCGCGGCCCTCGGCCTGCAGGCGCAAGCGGGCTGCCTGGTGACCTTCATCCGAATTACACCAACCGTCGAACGCTGCGTGTTCCAGGTGGCTGTCGAATATTCGGAGGAGGCCGTTGGCCGATTCGCGCTTACGCTCGCCGAGCAGCTTTGTGCTGCGGCTATGGAGGATGGGCCTTTCGATCTGGCCGCCGCGCTCGCGCGCCTGCGCGAACTCGACGAGGACGAGCGCCTTGGGCCCAGTACCGCGGCCATCGTCAACGCGGCCGCCGCGCGCGGTATTCCCTGGCGCCGCCTCACCAAGGGCAGTATGGTGCAGTTCGGCTGGGGCAGTCGTCAGCGCCGCATCCAGGCCGCCGAGATCGACCGTACCAGCGCCATCGCGGAATCCATCGCGCAGGACAAGACGCTCACCAAGCGCCTGATCGAGGCAGCCGGCGTACCGATTCCGCAGGGCCGCCCCGTCGCCGACGCCGAGGATGCCTGGACCGCCATGCAGGAAATCGGCGGGGCGGTCGTGGTCAAGCCGCAGGACGGCAATCAGGGTAAGGGTGTCACGGTCAACGTCGCGACGCGGGAACACTTGATGGGGGCCTTCGCCAGCGCGGCCGAATACGGCTCTACCGTTCTGGTAGAACGCTTCGTTCCGGGCCATGATTTCCGCCTGCTGGTGGTAGGCAAAAGACTCATAGCTGCGGCGCGCCGCGATCCGCCGCAGGTGATCGGCGATGGCGTGCACACCGTGGGGCAACTGGTCGAAGAGGTCAATCGCGATCCGCGCCGCGGCGTAGGGCACGCCACCTCGCTGACGAAGATCCGCCTCGACGACGTCGCCCTGCGCCGCCTGGCCCTGCAGGGATTGAACGTCGACTCGGTGCCAGATAAAGGCGCGCACGTCGTTTTGCGCAACAATGCCAACTTGTCCACCGGCGGCTCCGCCACCGATGTCACCGACGACGTGCATCCGGAAGTGGCCGCGCGGGCTGTAGCGGCGGCGCAGATGGTCGGTCTGGACATCGGCGGCGTCGACGTGGTCTGCGAAACCCTGCAAAGGCCGCTGGAGGAGCAGGGTGGTGCCATCGTCGAAGTGAATGCCGCCCCCGGGCTGCGCATGCACCTTGCGCCCTCGGCTGGAAAGGCTCGCGCAGTTGGTGAAGCCATCATCGCCGACATGTTCCCGGATGGCGAGGACGGCCGCATTCCGGTGGTGGCCGTGACGGGCACCAACGGCAAGACCACCACGGTGCGTCTGATCGCACACCTCCTCGCCTGCGGCGGACTGCGCACGGGCATGACTTGCACCGACGGCATCTACGTCGGCGGGCGCCGGATCGACACCGGCGACTGCGCCGGCCCGAAGAGCGCCCGCAACGTGCTGATGCACCCTGACGTCGACGCGGCGGTGTTCGAAACTGCGCGCGGCGGACTGCTGCGCGAAGGCCTCGCCTTCGACCGCTGCAACGTGGCGGTGGTCACCAACATCGGCGAGGGCGACCACCTCGGCCTCAGTTACATCGCCACGGTCGAGGACCTCGCAGTGCTCAAGCGCGTTATCGTGCAGAACATTGCGCCCGACGGCATGGCCGTCCTCAACGCCGCCGACCCCATCGTCGCCAAAATGACGGAGAACTGCCCCGGCGCCGTCACCTTCTTCGCCGCAGACCGCCACCATCCGGTGATGGCTACGCACAATGCGCGCGGGAAACGCGTCGTCTATATCGAAGACAATTCGATCGTTGCCGCCGAACGCTGCGTCGTGGTGGAGCGGATTGCGCTGGATGAGGTGCCACTCACGCGCAAGGGTTTGATCGGCTTTCAAGTCGAGAATGCGATGGCGTCCGTGGCTGCTGCGTGGGCGCTGGGGCTGGAGTGGAAGATGATTCGCGCCGGCCTGAACTCTTTTGGCAGCGACGTTCAAACGGTTCCTGGCCGCTTCAATGTGTTCAACTACCGCGGTGCGACCGTGATCGCCGATTACGGCCACAACCCGGATGCCATTCTGGCTCTGGTGCGTGCGGTGCAAGCCATGCCCACGCAGCGCCGCATGGTCGTCATCAGCGGTGCCGGCGACCGCCGCGACCAAGACATCCGCCGCCAGACCGAGATTCTGGGCGACAACTTTGACGAAATTCTCCTGTACCAGGACCAATGCCAGCGCGGCCGCGAGGACGGCGAGGTGCTCGATCTGCTGCGCCAGGGTCTGGTGCACGCCAAACGCGCTTCCAAGGTCGAGGAAATCCGCGGCGAATTCCTTGCCGTCGACGCCGCGCTCGCGCGCCTGAAGCCGGGTGACCTGTGCCTGATCCTGATCGATCAGGTAGAACTGGCGCTGGATCACATCGCCCGCAGGCTCGCCGAAGCTCCGATCATGCGGCACGAATCGGCTGCCCGACAGGGTGCCGGCATGGACGCCTAGCCCGTCAGGAAACTGAGCATCAGGAGCCTGATCGCCCCCCGGAGTTGGTCTCCAGCAACGCTGCCGCCGGCGGTGCGACGTGATATAAAAGGGGCAAGGGGCCTCGCCTCCCGACCCGCACCCCTTTTTTTTCAGTCCGCCCTCATCGTAGCCACAGCATGCTAAAAATATATTTGCCCGACGAAGCCGCGACGCGCGCGCTGGGCGCACGCTTGGCGCAGTCGATCGAGCCCGGCCTGCTCGTCTATCTGCACGGTGACCTCGGCAGCGGCAAGACCACGCTGGCGCGCGGTTTGTTGCGCGCCTTGGGTCACACCGGCCGGGTTAAAAGCCCGACCTATGCCCTGGTTGAAGTTTATACCATTTCTAGGTTAAACTTGTACCACTTTGATTTTTATCGCTTCAGAGACCCGAAGGAGTGGCGCGATGCGGGCTTCAGCGAATACTTCAACGACAGTTCCGTTTGCCTGGTCGAATGGCCGGAAAAGGCGGCCGGCTTGTTGCCTCCCGCCGACCTCGATATCGCACTGGAGTTTGCCGGCGACGGGCGTGACCTGAGCATTCGCGCCGGAACCGAAAGTGGCAAAGCATGTTTAGACCGATTGACCCAGCTGCCGCCCTGAACGGTCCCGCCTCATGCGGCGAGACAGCGCTTGCGCAGATCTTCGCCAAACTTAGCGTTCATTTCAATTTGTGGGGGCATTCCCTGAGGGGGCTTTTCCCTAAGTCGGGTGCCATTCCGACAGGTATGAAATGGCTTCCCGGTCTATTTGTGATCGCGGCCGCCGTTGGCAGCGCCGGCGCGGCAGAGCGCATCCGCGCAGTACGCGTCTGGCCGGCACAGGATTACACCCGCATAACCATCGAGTCCGACCAGCCAATCCGGCATGAATTGCTGCTGGTGAAGCACCCGGATCGCCTGGTGCTCGACCTGGAAGACGTGGACTTTGCCAGCGTACAGCGGCAGATCGCCAATAAGATACTGCCTGACGATCCCTATATCACACAAATGCGCGCCGGCCGCTACAAGCCGCGTGTGGTGCGCGTGGTGCTCGACCTCAAGGCCGAAGTCCGGCCGCAGATTTTCACGCTCGACCCTGTGGGCGAATATCGCTATCGGCTGGTGCTCGATCTCTATCCGCTGGTGCCGGTCGATCCGCTTATGGCGCTGTTGCAGAAGCCCGAATCCCAGGCGGCGGCTGGCGCGTCGGGAACGCAGCCAGCCGACGCGCAGGAGCGCACAGGAGTTGAATCTGCCGGGCCCGAGCGCGGACAGGGACAAGCCGTCAAAGCCACGCCGGTGGTTGCGCGCCTGTTGACCATCGTCGTCGACCCGGGACACGGCGGCGAGGACCCGGGTGCCAGGGGCAAGGCGGGCACCTACGAAAAGAACGTCACCCTCGCCATTGCGCGCAAGCTCAAGGCCATCATCGACGCCCAGCCCAATATGCGCGCGGTGCTCACGCGCAATGGCGACTATTACGTGCCCTTGGCGGTGCGCGTGCAGAAAGCGCGCAGGGTGCACGCCGACCTGTTCGTGTCGATACACGCCGACGCCTCCGTTGGGTCCGTCGGAAGGCATGCGCGCGGTTCCTCGGTATACGCCCTGTCAGAGCGCGGCGCCACCAGTACGGCGGCGAGATTGCTGGCCAGGAGCGAAAACAGTGCCGACCTGATAGGCGGAGTCGACCTCGGCGCGAAAGACCACTATCTCGCGATGACGCTCGCCGACCTGAGCCTGACGGCGCAGATCAACGACAGCCTGAAACTGGGCAGGGCGGTACTGTCCGAACTGGGCGATTTCAACCATTTGCACCACGGGGGTCGGGTCGAGCAGGCCAATTTCGCCGTGCTGAAGGCGCCCGACATCCCTTCGATCCTGGTGGAAACCGCTTTTATCAGCAATCCCAGAGAGGAACGCGAGCTCAAGAATCAGGCTTATCAGGAGAAGACTGCGCGGGCCATTTTCGACGGCATCAAGCTCTACTTCACCAAGAATCCACCCTTGAGCAGATCCACCATCGCATCGATCGAAAAATGAACCGAGGTCTCAGGCCCGGCGCAGCCGGTGCCTGGCGTACTCGATCGCGATCGGCGCCAAAGACAGGCCGATAATGCCGAAGATCACCAGCGTCAGGTTGCTCCTGATGAACCCAATATTGCCGAAGAAGAACCCAGAGTAAAGCAGCGCCGCCACCCAAAGCGTGCCTCCGGCAATGTTGAACAACTGGAAACGCGCGTGACTCATGTTGCCGACGCCGGCGACGAAAGGCGCGAACGTGCGGATGATGGGCACAAAACGGGTGATGACGATGGTCTTGCCGCCGTGGCGCTCATAAAACGCGTGCGTGCGCTGCAGCGCTTTGCGGTTGAACCAGCGCGAATCTTCCCAGTGGAAGACTTTCGGACCGAGATAGCGGCCGATCCAGTAATTGGTGGTGTTCCCCAGGACCGCGGCGGCGATGAGCGATGCGGCGAGCGCATGCACGTTCAGGCCGGCCGCCGCCCACAGCGTGCCGGCTACGAACAGCAGGGAATCCCCAGGCAGGAACGGTGTCACCACCAGCCCGGTCTCGCAGAACACGATCAGGAACAGCAGCAGGTAGACCCAGACGCCATACTGTTGCAGCAGGTCCGCGAGGTGCTTGTCGAGATGGACCAGGAGGTCCCAGAAAAATGGCAGCAGTTCCATCAGGGCGCCATCTTACCGCAAGGTGGGACCATTCCCGGTATACTTGAACACCCGAAAAAAATTCCGCCATGGCTGCGATTCGACTGCTTCCCGATACCCTGATCAGCCAGATCGCCGCCGGCGAAGTGGTGGAACGGCCTGCTTCGGTGCTGAAAGAACTGCTGGAAAACAGCCTCGATGCCGGCGCCAGCGAAATCAGCATCAGCCTGATGCAGGGGGGCATCAAGCAACTCAAGGTCACAGACAACGGCGGCGGCATGGAAGCCGAGGACCTGCCACTGGCATTCGCGCGCCACGCCACCAGCAAGATTGCGAGCCTGGAAGAACTGGAACAGGTGCGCTCGCTCGGCTTTCGCGGCGAAGCCCTGGCCTCGATCGCCTCGGTCGCGCGCGTCGCGCTCACCGCACGCAGCGGCCACGCGCCGCATGCGTGGAGCCTGGTTGCCGAGGGCGGGGAGCCGGGTGCAGTGCAGCCGGCCGCGCATCCGGGCGGCACCAGCGTCGAAGTGAACGACCTGTATTTCAATACCCCGGCGCGGCGCAAGTTCCTGCGCACCGAGGCCACCGAATTTGGCCATTGCGAGGACGTGTACCAGCGCATCGCGCTGTCACGGCCGGATGTCGCCTTCAGCCTGCGGCACAACGGACGGGTGATCTCGCATCTGCAGGCGGGGGACGCCGCGCGGCGCATCGCGGCGGTGGCGGGCGAGGAATTCGCTGCCGCGGCGCGCGCGCTCGACGAGCATTCCTCAGGCCTGCGGCTGTCCGGCCTGGCCGGATCGCCCGCGTTCTCGCGCAGTTCGCGTGACGCCCAGTTCGCGTTCGTCAACGGCCGTTTCGTGCGCGACAAACTGCTCGCGCATGCGCTGCGCCAGGCCTACAGGGACATGCTGCACGGCGACCGCCACCCAGCTTACGTGCTGTTCCTCGAACTCGATCCTTTGGGCGTGGACGTGAACGTACACCCGGCCAAGACTGAGGTGCGCTTTCGCGATGCGCGCGCCGTTCACCAGTTCGTGTTCCACGCGGTGAGCAAGGCGCTCTCGGGCAGCGCCGCGCAGACGGGCGCCACCGCGGCTCAGCCCGTAGCCGCAGCGGGCGGCATGAATTTCCAGCGCGTACCGTATCAGTCCAGCCTGGGTGTGGCGCAGCCGGCGGCCGCTTATCAGGCCATGTTTGCCGTGCCGCCCGGGCCGGTCGCTGCGCCTTCCGGTGGGGCAGCGCGCAGCGCATACGAGACCATCACTGCATCAGCACCGGCCGCGGCAGAAAGCGACGCGCCCCTCGGCTACGCCCTCGCTCAATTGCACGGCATTTATGTCCTGGCGCAGAACCGGCAGGGCCTGGTGTTGGTGGACATGCACGCGGCGCACGAGCGCATCCTGTACGAAACGCTCAAGGGTGCGCTGGATGCGCAGGGCATGAGCGCGCAGAAGCTGCTGATCGCGGTGAGCTTCAACGCGGACCGGCTGGAGGTGGCGACCGTGGAAGAGCACGCCGAGGTGTTGCAGCAACTCGGTTTCGATATGGCACCGCTGTCGCCGACCGCGATTGCGGTGCGCGCAGTGCCGACCATGCTGGTTTCCGCCGACGTCGCCGAGCTGGCGCGCGCGCTGCTGCGCGAGCTGCGCGAGTTCGGCGGCAGCCGTGTGCTCATCGAGCACCAGCACGAACTGCTCTCGACCATGGCCTGCCATGGCGCGGTGCGCGCCCATCGGCCGCTCACTGTTACGGAAATGAATGCCTTACTGCGCGAAATGGAAGTGACCGAACGCTCGGGCCAGTGCAATCACGGCCGGCCGACCTGGTACCAAATGAGCCTGGCCGACCTGGACAAACTGTTCTTACGCGGACGATAAAAGAAGCCGTGGTCCGTGGATCGTTGCTCCAACCACGAACCACAAGCCAAAAACCACGAACCACGAATCACGGGGATACCGCATGAAAGTACTGATACTCGGCGCCGGCGCGGTCGGCGGCTACTTCGGCGGCCGGCTGGTGCAGGCCGGAGCCGATGTGACGTTTCTGGTGCGGCCAGCGCGCGCGCAAAAGCTGGCCGAGGCCGGACTGGTGATCAGGAGTCCGCTGGGTGACGCGCGCATTCCCGTGCGCACGGTGCTGCAGGGGACGGTGCGCCCGGACTACGATCTGGTGATGCTGTCGTGCAAGGCCTACGACCTGGACGATTCGATCGCCGCGATCGGCGGCGCCCTGGGTCCGAACACCCTGGTCCTGCCGCTGTTGAACGGCATGGCGCAGCTCGCCCGGCTGGAGCAGGCTTGCGGCAGCGCGCGCGTGCTCGGCGGCACCTGCTACATCGCCTCCACTTTGGATACCGACGGCAGCATTCGCCATCTGGGCGAGTTCCATGGCATTACCTGCGGCCCGCGTTCGGGCAACCATGCGCACGCCGCTGCGCTGCTGCAGGAGTTGGCACAGGCCTACGCGCGCGTCGCCGTGGAGTGCAAGGTCAGCGCGGACATCGAGCAGGACATGTGGGAGAAGTTCGTGCTGCTGGCGAGTCTGGCCGCGATGACCTGCCTGATGCGCGCCAGCGTGGGCGAGATTCTCGCCGGTGACGACGGGGAAGCGCTGATGCGCGAAATGCTCTCGACCTGCGTCGCGGCGGCTGCCGCTGCGGGCCATGCGCCGCGCGCCGAATCGCTGCAGCGGACCGAGGGTATGTTGTTCGCGCGCGGGTCGGCCTTCACCGCATCGATGCTGCGCGACATCGAAGCGGGCGGGCGCGTCGAGGCCGATCACGTCGTCGGCGACATGCTGCGGCGAGCGCGTGCCGCGGGCGCCGAGGCACGTCTGCTCGCCGCCGCGTATTGCCACTTGCAGGCCTATCAGGCGCGGCGTCTGCGCGGCGTGAACGCGTGAACCCGGGGTTTGCGCATTGAATCGCGATTTGCTGGCGTGAGCCCGGGCGCGGCCGCCGCCTTGCCCCCGGCGATCTTGCTGATGGGGCCCACCGCCAGCGGCAAGAGCGCACTCGCGCTCGAGATCGCGCTGTATATTCCGGTGGAAATCATCAGCGTAGATTCGGCGCAGGTTTACCGCGGCATGGACTTGGGCACCGCCAAGCCTAGCGCCGCGGAGCGCGCCGCGGTGCCGCATCATCTGATCGATGTCATCGAGCCCGACAGCAGCTATTCGGCCGCGCAGTTTCGCGCCGACGCGACGCGTCTCATGCGCGAGATAAGCGGACGCGGCCGCGTGCCGCTGCTCGCAGGCGGCACCATGCTTTATTTCAAGGCTCTGCGCGAGGGTCTGTCCGAGCTGCCGCAGGCCGACGTCGCGGTGCGCGCCGCGATCGAAGTAGAGGCGCGGGTAAAGGGCTGGCCTGCCTTGCACGCTGAACTGACGCGCATCGACGCGGCTTCTGCCGCCCGGCTGAATCCCGGCGATACGCAACGCATCCAGCGCGCGCTCGAGGTATTTCGCATCACCGGCAAGGCGCTGTCGGCGCTGCAGGGCGCACGCGTGGCGGCTCAAGTGCAGTTTCGTTTTGTGCCGCTGGCGCTGGTTCCGGCAGAACGTGCGCTTTTGCACCGGAGGATCGAGGCGCGCTTCGAAGCCATGCTGGCCGCTGGTCTGGTCGAGGAACTCGCGGCCCTCCGAAGTAAATACGCACTGCACGCGGAACTGCCTTCGATGCGCTGCGTCGGCTACCGTCAGGCATGGGAGCATCTTGAAGGCGCGTATGATCGCGCCGCGCTGCGCGAGCGTGGCATCTACGCCACGCGCCAGTTCGCCAAACGCCAGCTCACCTGGTTGCGCGCGATGGACGAGCCGAAAACATTCGACTGCTTCGCTCCCGATCTGCCAGTGCAGGTGGTGCGCTATCTCAAAGGGCAGTCCTCGCTCGACGTCTGAACCCTTGCAAATCAGTTTTGCGGCAGATTTCGGCCAATGCCGGTCTAATCTCCTTCGGCCGTGCCCTCGCGCCGCGGATCGGCGCCGCCGCTCCAGCCGCCGCGCGTGCGCTCGATCGCCTGCACGCCGCTGGTCATGTCGATGACGCGCACACGGTGGCCCAGCGCACGCAGTGGCTGGGCCCAGGCTGCCGCGGCCGTTCCGCGTTCGAGTTCGGTGGGCCCGTTGCGGTTGCCGAAGTTGGGAAAATCGATCGCCTGCTGAATCCCCAAATGCCAGTCGAGCGCGGCGACCAGGGTCTTGACTACGTGATCGATGATGGCGCTGCCGCCGGCCGAGCCCAGCATCAGCACCAGCGCGCCGTTCCTGTCGAATACCATAGTCGGCGCCATCGAGCTGCGCGGGCGCTTGCCCGGCTCGACGCGGTTGGCCACCAGCTTGCCGTCTTGATCGGCGACGAAGGAGAAATCGGTGAGCTCGTTATTCAGCAGGAAGCCGTCCACCATTTGCTGGCTGCCGAAGGCGAACTCGATCGAAGTGGTCATGCTGAGCGCATTTCCCTCGGCATCGACGATGGCCAGATGGCTGGTGCAAGGCAGTTCTGGCGAGGCATCGTCGGCGAGTTTGTCCGGCGGCGCTCCCGGCGGCGTGCCGGGGAGGGCGTGCTCCAGCGCATGCTCCGGCCGCACCAAGGCGGCGCGCTGTGCGAGGTACGCGGAATCCAGCAGCCCTGCCACGGGCACCGGCACGAAATCGGCGTCGGCGAGATAGCGCTCGCGATCGGCAAAGGCGAGTCGCTCGGCCTCGACGATCAGGTGCGCTGCGCGGACCGGGTCCCTGGGTACGCTCTGCGGCGCGACATCTTGCAGTATGCCCAGCACCTGCAGCACGGTGACGCCACCCGAACTGGGCGGCGGCATGCCGCACACTTTCCATTGACGGTAGGGCGCGCACACAGGCTCGCGCGCTTTCGCTCGGTAGTGCGCGAGGTCCGCTTCGTTCAGGTCGCCCGGATTGGGCGCATTGCGTACCGTGCGCACGATGTCTTGCGCGATCTTGCCTTGGTACAAAGCGTTCGCCCCCTGCGCCGCAATGGTTCGCAGCGTGGCGGCAAGCGCGGGGTTCTTCAGCAGCGTGCCTATCGGCTTGGGCGTGTCGTCGGCCTGATAGTACATGCGTCGCATCGCCTGGTTGCGTCCCGGCAGGCGTACCAAGGCGAGCAGCTTGTGCAGCCGCGGCGACAGCGGAAAACCCGCGGTCGCGAGCCGGATGGCGGGCTGGAACAATTCGGCCCAGGGCAGTTTGCCGTAGCGGGCATGCGCGAGTTCGAGCGCGCGCAGCGTCCCCGGCGTGCCGACCGACTTTCCACCCACTTCCGCATCCAGAAATTTGAGCGGCTGGCCGTCGGCGCCGATGAAGCGGTCCGCGCGAGCTGCGGCCGGCGCTGTTTCGCGCCCGTCGTAGGCGATCAGTTTTTTCTCGGCGGCGGAGTAATGCAAGATGAATGCGCCGCCGCCTATGCCCGAGGACTGCGGCTCGACCAGATTGAGCACCATCTGCACTGCGACGGCCGCGTCGGCCGCCGTGCCGCCGCGCCGCAGCACCTCGTAGCCCGCTTCGACTGCGAGGGGGTTCGCGGCCGCGACCATAAAGTGCTTGCCGAGGACCGCCTGCGTATGCCTGAAGCCGGACGCAGGTTCGGGCGCGGGCCGCGTGCCGGCGTCGGCCATGGCCGGCGCCGCGAGCAGGCACGCCAGGGTGCATGCGCAGCAAAGAAAAAAGGGCAGCCTCGCGACCGCCCTTTTGGCTAACACCATTTTGCCGATTACAGCAGCGGCACCACCAGCAGCGCAACGATGTTGATGATTTTGATCAGCGGGTTGATCGCCGGCCCCGCCGTGTCCTTGTAGGGGTCGCCGACGGTGTCGCCGGTTACGGCGGCCTTGTGCGTCTCCGATCCTTTGCCGCCGAAGTTGCCGTCCTCGATATATTTCTTGGCATTGTCCCAGGCGCCACCGCCGGTGGTCATGGAGATCGCCACGAACA
>Ga0307375_10002979_pt1 | contig 17006 bp, 15 predicted proteins | sample TR1MG_FD_202531 | JGI IMG/M metagenome (GOLD analysis project Ga0307375, IMG submission 202531) | Soil microbial communities from Risofladan, Vaasa, Finland - TR-1 | ecosystem: Environmental > Terrestrial > Soil > Coastal area > Acid sulfate soil | place: Finland: Risofladan, Vaasa | collected... | reverse complement strand
CTATCGCAGTTTGTCAGCCTTTCCATCGGAATTCTCCGCCTTGGCATGTTTCGCGTTAAAATAAGGGCGGAATGCGTCTCCATCATGCCATCCCGGCCCTTCGTTAGCGGCGCCCGCCGCATTCGCCTGGTTTCCGCCTTTTTGACTTTCCCGCAAATGCTTCGAAAACTCAAAACCCCGGAGGGGAAGCCGTGATTGATCGTTTGGAACAGTTGGAGCAGCGCTACGATGACCTGCAGGCGCAGTTTTCCCTCCCGGAGGTCCTCAGCGACCACGAACGCTATCAGAAGACCGCCAAGGCCATCCGCGAAATCGAAGCTCCCGTGGAAAAATATCGCGAGCTGAAGCAGGTGCGGAAGGGACTGGCGGAGGCACGCACCATGCTTGCGGAAAGTGACCCCGATTTTCGGGCCATGGCCACGGAGGAAATCGCTGCGCTCGAGCCGCGCCTTTCCGCCCTCGAGGAAGCACTGAAGATCCTCCTTCTGCCCAAGGATCCCAACGACGACAGGAACGTCGTGCTGGAGATCCGCGCCGGTACCGGCGGCGACGAGGCTTCGCTGTTTGCGGCCGAGGTCTTTCGCATGTACACGCGCTTCGCCGAGTTGCATCGCTGGAAGGTAGAAGTGCTTTCCCTTTCCGAGTCCGGCGTGGGCGGGTACAAGGAGGTCATCGCCATCATTGAAGGCGAACGCGTCTACTCGCAGCTCAAGTGGGAGAGTGGGGTGCATCGCGTACAGCGAGTTCCTGCAACGGAGACGCAGGGTCGCGTGCACACCTCCGCGGTCACCGTCGCCGTGCTGCCAGAGGCCGAGGAGGTCGACATTAAGATCGAGGCCAAGGATCTGCGCGTTGACACATTCTGCTCCTCCGGGCCCGGCGGCCAGTCAGTCAACACCACCTACTCAGCGGTCCGCATCACGCACCTGCCCACCGGCACCGTGGTCAGCTGCCAGGATGAGAAGTCGCAGATCAAGAATCGCGAGAAGGGCATGCGCGTGCTCCGCTCCCGCCTCTATGAGATGGAGATGGAGCGCCAGCAAAGTGAACTGGCACAGGCGCGCAAGCAGCAGGTTGGCTCTGGTGACCGCAGCGAGAAGATCCGCACGTACAACTTCCCTCAGAATCGACTCACCGATCACCGTGTCGGCCTCACGCTGCACCAGTTGGACCTCATCATGGAAGGCAGACTGCAGCCCATCGTCGACGCTCTGATTGCCCACTACCAGGCCGAGCAGCTCAAAGCCAACATTCAGGCGGCATGACGGTCCATGACGCTCAAGGAGTGGCTCGAGAAAGGCGAAGGCGAACTCCTCGCGGGTCCGCACCCAGAGCGTGCGCGGCGCGACGCGGAGTCGCTCCTCCTGTACCTCATGGGCAAAAATCGTGCCTGGCTGCTCGCCCATCTTCAGGACGAGTTTGCGGGATGCACGGCCATCCGCTACGCAGCCCACTTGCGCCGCCGCGGCGCCGGCGAACCACTCCAGTACATCATCGGTGAAACCGAGTTCTACGGATTGCCCTTTCGCGTCACTCCGGAAGTTCTCGTTCCCCGCCCAGAGACCGAACATCTCGTCGAAAAAGTCCTTGAGCTGAGCGCGCATTTTCCCGCCCCACGCATTCTCGACATCGGCACCGGCTCAGGCGCGATCGCCGTTGCTCTCGCGCATGTGCTGCCCGGCGCCCGCGTCACCGCCGTGGATCTATCCATTGGAGCCCTCGACGTTGCCCGCGACAACGCCCGGCTTAACCACCTCGCCGAACGCATCCGCTTCTTGCACGGCGACCTGCTCGCGCCTGTTTCCGGGGAGACGTTCGACATCGTTGTCTCGAATCCGCCGTATATCCCTTTAGCCGATCGACCCTCTCTCGCCGTCGAGGTGCGCGACTTCGAGCCTACTGAATCGCTCTTTGCCGGCGAAGACGGCCTAGACTTCTACCGCAGTATCCCCCCCTCGGCCTACGCCTTGCTCACACCTGGCGGTTTTCTGGCGCTTGAGGTCGGCTACGGGCAGCAGGCCGGCGTCCTGGCGCTCTTGTCGTCCGCCGGCTTCTCCTGCATCGCATTCACCCCGGACCTTCAAGGGATTCCTCGTGTCGCCACGGCGCAACGAGTTTGACCGCATCCAACCCGACAAAAATCTTTCGAAGTCGCGGCTTCGAGCGCGCTCCAAGCCGCGATTCCAGCACTCCGCTGGTATAGACTGCAATCCGAAAGGACATTCCCTCATGCCCGCCTCTAAAGGATTTGCAGCACTCAGTGCCCAGTCTCCGCTCAGCCCTTATGCCTTCTCGCGCCGCGAGCCCGGCCCCACGGAAATTACCGTCGAGATTCTTTATTGCGGCGTCTGCCATTCTGACCTGCACATGGCCCGCAACGAGTGGGGTCAGACCATCTATCCGATGGTTCCCGGCCATGAGATCGTCGGCCGCGTCCTTGCTGCCGGCGGCTCCGTTACCAAATTCAAGGCAGGCGACATCGCGGCCGTTGGCGTCATTGTGGACTCCTGCCGCAAGTGCGCTCCCTGCCAGAAGGGCGAAGAGCATTTTTGCGACGAAGGCTCCACCCTCACCTACGCGGCCAAGGACCGCGTGGACGGCTCCATCACCATGGGAGGCTACTCTTCCAATTACGTCGTAGATGAGCGCTTCGCCCACGTTGTGCCCTCCCACCTAAATCTTGCTGCGGTTGCGCCGCTGCTGTGTGCCGGCATTACCACCTATTCGCCTCTGCGCCACTGGAAGATTGGACCCGGAAAGAAAGTTGGAATTGTAGGCCTTGGCGGCCTGGGACACATGGGCCTCAAGTTCGCCCATTCCTTTGGCGCGCACGTGGTGCAGCTGACCACGTCGCTCAAAAAGAAGGAGGATGCGCTTCGACTCGGCGCGAATGAAGTGGTCGTCTCCACGGACGTGAACACAATGGCCTCACATGCCAAATCCTTCGACTTCATCCTCGATACGGCCTCGGCCCCGCACTCGCTGGAACCTTATCTCAACCTGCTCAAGCAGGACGGCACCCTCACCCTCGTAGGCCTGCCGGAAAAGCCTCCCACCGTCAACGTCTTTTCGCTTATCACGCGCCGTGCCTCCATCGCCGGATCCATGATTGGCGGCATGCCGGAGACCCAGGAGATGCTCGATTACTGCGGCCAGCACAACATCACTTCCGACGTTGAAGTCATTCCCATCCAGCAGATCAACGAAGCCTTTGAGCGCATGCTCCGGCAGGATGTGAAGTACCGCTTCGTCATCGACCTGAGTTCATTGGAAGTAGAGATTTGACTCGCCAATCCGGCATGTACCGGGACCGAGCCGTCGGCCTTCTCCCTGCCGCCGGCGGTCCCGGGTTGACACTCGGCCCGCCGCGTCTTTATGGTTGCGCCTACTGGTATAGCAAACCCTCAGGATGCACATGAAATCTCTCGACCAATCCGGGGCCCCCACAGACAGGTCTTCGTCTGTGGGGTGGCAAGCCGGGGCCATTCTCACCGACAGTCACTTCCTCATTTCCCTGATTGTCTTCTGCGTCGGCCTCACTCTGCTCATCACATTGCACTAACTTCAACCGATGCAGGAACGGGCGCTTCCGTGCCCGCGCACCCCCTCTGCCTGCGGATTGGCACAGGACGAGCCTATGAGCGCTTCGCAAAAATCTGCCTCGCACGCCGCTTTCGGGGCCACCCACGGCATCGGTGTCCTTTGCGGTCTCAGCGCAGGCGTCTGGCTTGGCGCCGCAGAAGCGCCCACCAAGCTGGTCAATACGGGGCTTTCGCCATTTGCCATCTCTCTCTGCATGGTGGCCGGGGTTTTCACCGCGCGCTGGACCGTCCCCACCCTTTTCAAGGGCACCCGCCAGGTATTCGCCGACCTGGCTCAGAACAAGCACCTGATTCCAATAGCTATCCTCGCGGGCATGTTATGGGCTGTGGCGAACACGCTCACCGTTTTTGCCATTCGCGACGTCGGCCTCGCCATCGCCTTTCCCCTGTGGAACACGAACTCGCTTGTCGGAATCCTTTGGGGCCGCCTGCTTTTTGGTGAGCTGAAAGGGGCCAGCCGCAAAAACGTTGCCAAGGTGCTTCTGGGCGCGCTGGCCATTGTGGCGGCGGCGGTCATGCTGGGCTTCAGCACCATCCATGGCAGCGGACCCCATGCCAGTCGCGCGATCGGCGGCATCTTGGCGGCAGGCGGAGCCAGCCTCCTCTGGGGCACCATGTACATCCCCTACCGCAAGGCGTACATCAGCGGCATGAACCCGCTCTCCTTTGTCACGGTCTTCACCGTCGGCGAGCTCGGCGCGGTCTTCGCACTGGTGCTGGCCCTCGATGGTGGAACCCATGCGGCTGTCTTCCACTCCCCGGAAATCCATCACATGCTCTTCTGGCTCTTCCTCGGAGGATTCGTCTGGGTCATCGGCGACATCTTTCAGCAGTATGCCACCAAGTTTCTCGGCATCGGTCGCGGCATTCCGCTCTCCAACACCAACCAGCTCTGGGGCCTGGCGTGGGGAGCACTTGTCTTCGGCGAATTAGCCTCTGCGAACCCCGCCCATCGACTCCTTGTCGTCTTTGGCTCGCTGGTCATGATACTGGGCGCACTTGCCGTGAGCACAGCCGTGGCCACGGAGCGTGAGCACGCCAGCACCAACCAGGCCCTGATGCGCGAGTGCGACCGCTACCAGCTCGACTACGCGCAAGTCCTCCAGGCGTACAGCGGCACCACCCCTTCGGATGGCAAGCCGCGCCATAGCTGGTGGGATTACCTCATTCTTGCCGCCGGCTTTGGCGTCTTCGTCTGGCTAGGCCTCGACGCGCGCATTCCCGCGCTCGACATGAACCTGGGATGGACCGCCGCTTTGACCGTGGCACTGGTCATCTCCGCCTGCATCTGCACGTGGGGCCTCAGCAAGACCACGCACTTCTCCTAAACCGCGCTCCTGCCCCGCGCTGCTTCCCCGGTTTGCCGGTGCAATCCGGTTTGTTCCTGCAAGCCCCGCCGCCCTAAAATCGAAGATGATGCGTTTTCCTCCCCTGCTGCGTGCACTCCCGCTCGCATTCCTCTGCACTCTGGTGGCGTCGCAGGCCCGATGCGCGGACTCCTATCGCATCGTTCATACCTACCCGCACGACAAGCAGGCATTCACGCAGGGCCTCGTCTTTGTGGATGGCCACCTGTACGAAAGCACCGGCCTCGTCGGCAGTTCGTCCCTGCGCATGGAGGACGTGGAAACCGGCCGCATCCTCAAGTTTCAGTCCGTGCCGGAAAACTACTTTGCGGAGGGCCTCACCAACTGGGGCAGCACCCTTATCCAGCTCACCTGGAAGGCCCATACCGCACTCGTCTATGACCGCTCCACTTTTCGCTTCTTGCGCAGCATGCACTATCCCGGCGAGGGCTGGGGCCTCACCCAGGACGGGAAGAGCCTCATCCTCAGTGACGGCACGGCCACCCTGCGCATTCTCGACCCGGTCACCTTCCGCGAGCTTCGCCGCATCAACGTCCGCGACCACGGCAAACCGGTCACGCAGCTGAATGAGCTTGAGTGGATTCACGGCCAAATCTACGCCAACGTCTGGCATTCCAACCGCATTGCGCGCATTTCTCCGGCCACGGGCAACATCCTTGGCTGGATTGACCTTACGGGCCTGTTGCCCGCTTACGAACGCTCCAGCCCGGAGGCTGTGCTAAACGGCATCGCATGGGATGCCGTCCATGATCGGCTTTTCGTTACGGGCAAACTCTGGCCAAAGCTCTTCGAAATCCAGGTGATTCCAGGCCGCGCCAAAGTCGTCACCGTACAAAGGCACAAATAGCGTTTCAAATCTTGACCCCGGGTGCCTGCTCAAAAATCGGCATCACGGGATTCAGCGTCGTCACCTGCGCTGCGGCCTTTGTCAGGCGCGCCTCTTGCGGCCTGCCACCTTTTCGCTCAATCCGCGTGTAAAAGTGTTCCACGGCTTCCACCAAGTACGCACCCGGCAGGAATTCCACGGTTTTCCCAACCCCATGCCCAGGCAGAAAGATCACATCACCGGCCTTCGGCAGAGAGTGCAGTGTCTCCAGCGGGACGACGTTGATGCAAGTTCCGTCGCCTGCAATAAACTCCAGGCAATTCTTGCTGTGTAGCGTCCCTTCGCGTTCTTGCCGGGCCTCCTGCCTTGTTTTCAGTGCCTGGTAGTAGATCGCTATCGCAGTTGGCAAGCCGATCAGCAAGCCAATAATGCTTGCGCAGGACCCAAGGTCATCCAGCAATTGCAGCGTCATCCGTCTCTTCTCCGTACAGGCCTCATGCTTTCTTTTCAGCCTGCCCGCAATGCGCTTTCATCCAGACACGGTGCGCAGTTCTCCCAAACGGCGACACTTCGGCGGGGCTCTTGGCCCTTCCTGCGAAAAGTTGGCCTGTCCTGTTGCCGGGTGGAAGCAAAACACTGCGGGATAGATGGATGGTAGGCAATCTAGCATGTGTTTCGCATAAGGAGACTTGCAAAAGAAAAGCCCCGGCAGTGACCGGGGCGTTCGTGCACCATTCCGTGCCGCTCAGGCCCTCCTGAGCCCCAGATTGCCCCAGAGTCTCAGCGTCGGCTCAGACTGGTTGATCGTATAGAAATGCAGGCCTGGCGCGCCGTTTCGCAGCAACGTCTCGCATAGCCGCGTCACGACTTCCAAGCCGAAGTCCAGCACCGCCGCCTTGTCTTCCTGCAGCTCCTCCAGCCTTAGCCGGACCCACCGCGGCAAGTCCGCGCCGCACCCGCCGCAGAACCGCACCGTATTCGCAAAGCTTGTAATTGGCATGATGCCTGGCACCACCGGCACCATAATCCCCGCCTTCCCGCACCTCTCCATGAAGTCGAAATAGGCCTCCGCATTGTAGAAGAGCTGCGTCAGGGCGCCGTCCGCGCCGACCTCCACCTTGCGCCGGAAGTTCTCAAAATCCACGCTCGGGCTGGCCGCCTGCGGATGCATCTCCGGATACGCCGCCACCTCAATCTGAAATGCAGGTCCATGCTTTTCGCGGATAAAACTCACCAGCTCGTTTGCGTAACGAAACTCCCCCGGCGCAGCCGTGCTCATCGCCGTCGCCGGCAGGTCCCCGCGGAGCGCCACAATTCTCTTCACTCCCGCCTGGAGATACTGCTCAAGTTGCTTGGCGATTCCCGCTCGCGTCGACCCCACGCACGTCAGGTGCGGAACCGTCTCCACGCCCGTATGCTTGGCTACCGTCAGCAGCGTGTCATACGTCCCGTTTCTGTCCGATCCGCCCGCCCCCTGCGTGACCGAGAAGAAATCCGGCTTCACCGTTGCCAGCCTGTCGATCACGCCCGGCAGCCGGCCCATTGCCTCCGGCGTTCGGGGCGGAAACAGCTCACACGAGAACCTCGGCGCCTGCGCCATCCCTTTTTTCTCCGTTCCAAATCAACAAAACGAGGCCGCCTCGGCGGCCCCGCCTGTGTCCTCGGTTCCCCTCAGTAACGGTAGAACTCTGCCTTGTAGGGCCCTTCCACCGGCACGCCGATGTAGTCCGCCTGCTGTTGCGACAGTGTCGTCAGTTTCACACCGATCTTTCCCAGGTGTAGCCGCGCCACTTCCTCGTCCAGCTTCTTCGGCAGCGTATAAACGCCCACCTTGTAGGTGTCCTTGTTCCGCCACAGGTCAATCTGCGCCAGCGTCTGGTTGGCAAAGCTGTTGCTCATCACAAAGCTCGGATGCCCCGTGGCGCAGCCCAGGTTTACCAGCCGGCCCTCAGCCAGGATGAAAATACTGTGCCCATCAGGGAACTTGTAGTTGTCTACCTGCGGTTTGATGTTCAGTTTTTCCACGCCGGCGGCCGTGTTCAGCCGGTCCATCTGGATCTCGTTGTCAAAGTGTCCGATGTTGCAGACGATTGCCTGGTCCTTCATCCGCTGCATGTGCTCCAGCGTGATGATGTCCACGTTGCCCGTGCAGGTCACGTAGATGTCTCCGCGGCCAAGCGTGTCCTCCACGGTGGTCACCTCGAAGCCCTCCATCGCCGCCTGCAGCGCGTTGATGGGGTCCACCTCGGTGACAATCACTCGAGCGCCCATGCCGCGCAACGAGTGCGAACAGCCCTTGCCCACGTCCCCGTAGCCGCACACCACCGCCACCTTGCCCGCCACCATCACGTCGGTCGCGCGCTTGATGCCGTCGGCAAGCGACTCGCGGCAGCCGTAGAGGTTGTCAAACTTCGACTTGGTCACCGAGTCGTTCACGTTGATGGCCGGCACCAGCAGCGTGCCCTGCTCCATCATCTTGTAAAGCCGGTGCACGCCGGTGGTCGTCTCCTCGCTTACGCCGCGCCACTGCTTCGCCACTTTGTGCCAATGCTGCGGGTCTCCCGCATGCACCTTCTTCAGCAGGTCCTTGATCACCTGCTCCTCGTGGTTGCCCGAGTGCGTATTCACCCAGTCGCTGCCCTTTTCCAATTCATAGCCTTTGTGAATCAGGAGCGTCACGTCACCGCCGTCATCTACCACCAATTCCGGTCCCTTGCCGCCTGCGTGGCTCAGCGCCTTGAACGTGCAGTCCCAGTACTCTTCCAGCGATTCGCCCTTCCAGGCAAACACCGGCACGCCCGTGGCCGCAATCGCCGCCGCCGCGTGATCCTGCGTGGAGAAGATATTGCAGCTGGCCCAGCGAACCTCTGCGCCCAGGCTCACCAGCGTCTCAATCAGCACTGCTGTCTGGATTGTCATGTGCAGCGACCCCGTCACGCGCACACCCGCCAGCGGCTTCTCCGCCGCGTACTTGTGCCGGATCGCCATCAGCCCCGGCATCTCGTGCTCGGCAATGGCAATTTCCTTCCGTCCCCACTCGGCCAGGGACATGTCGGCCACTTTGTACTCGGCCTGCGCGATTTCAGTTGTTGATGCTGCCATGCGAATGCTCCTCGTATCGTCGTATCGTGATATGTTGATATCTAATCAGATTTCAGCTATGCCGTCAATCACCAAAATCTTGCGCGCAGCAGCCGACCCAAGCCGCCTGCGCATCCTTTTCCTGCTCCGGACCGAGGAACTCTCCGTGGCTGAGTTGCAGGAGATCCTCGTCATGGGTCAGAGCACCATCTCCACGCATCTTTCCCAGCTGAAGCAGGCGGGCCTGGTGGAAGATCGCCGCACCGGAAAGAGCAATCTGTACAGTCTGACTGCGGAAGGCCGGAAAGGAGCATTTTCCGCCCTGCTCGCCCAGGCGGAAAACGAGATTCCCGAGGCCGCTTCCGACCTTTCCGCCATGCGCCGTATCGTGAAAAGGCGCCAGGACAGAATGCGCGCCTTCTTTGACAGCGTGGCCGGGCGCCTGGGCCGTGATTACGTGCCCGGCAAGTCCTGGAAGAGCCTTGCCGAAGCGTTTCTCCACCTGCTGCCTCCCATGGCAATTGCCGACCTTGGCGCCGGAGACGGTGCGCTCGCTCTGCTCCTGGCCCAACGTGCCACGCGCGTCCTCGCCGTGGACGCCTCTGCCCGCATGCTGGAAGTGGGACGCGAGCAGGCACTCCGTCACGGTATTCAGAACATAGAATTCCGACAGGGCGACATGGAAGAGCTGCCCATCGACGACGCGGCCGTTGACCTCGCCTTTTTCTCGCAATCGCTGCACCACGCCGCGCACCCGGAGCGCGCCGTTCGCGAGGCGCTCCGCATCCTCCGCCCCGGTGGCCGCGTCGTCATTCTGGACCTGGCCAGGCACCGCTTTGAGGAAGCCCGCGAGATGTACGCCGACGAGTGGCTCGGCTTCGCGGAATCCGACATCGAAACGATGCTCATCACCGCTGGGTTTACCGGCGCGCACGCATCCGTTGTCGACAAGGAGCCCGAAGGCCCGCAATTCCAGACCTTGTTGGCAGTTGGTTTCAAGCCCGCCTGATTCAGGAATCAGTTGACTAACACCGGATTCACAGCCGCAATGGCATCTTTCTCGTTTGGCGCATTTGGATCGATGCCGAAATCGTACACTTCTGTCGAGTAGGTCCCGTTGGATTTGGGGACAGGCAGAATGCAGTATTCCCCCTCATCCATCGGCCGATTCGGCTCAATGCGTAGCCATCCGCCTGGCATTTTGGTCACGGTCGTCTCCACCAGCTTGTCGTTGCGCTTCGCATGCAGGGTCAACGAGTTAAAGCTCAGGGCATCTACCACGCGCTTCTTCTCGGCCACGGTCACATGCTCAATCACGAAGGAGTACGAGTCCGCGTCCCTGGTATTGTCGCCGGGAGAAAAATCCTCCTCGTACAACAAATAGAAGACCGGAGTCCTGGTGTGCAGTTGCACCCGTGCGTGGACTCCATCCAATTCCGAACTCACAACCGGCCTGTAAAGGAATGAGCCTGCAACGGACCCAAAGAAATTTCTCCCTCGATGCCTGTTGATGCGAATCGTAGAATGATGGATCGGGACAAGCTGCGGATTATTACGAAAGCTATCAACAGCCCATGGCGCAATCGCATTCGGAATCTTAAGGCCATGCTCCACCATCAGCGACTCTTGCGCATTCCCCACTGCCGCGCATCCGAGCACGGAAGCCACCAGAAGCAGGCAGAATGCAACACAGAAAGCAATGCGGCTGTTTCGACTCACTTTGCTTCGCATGGCTATTGATTCTACCAACTGCGTTAACTCCAAGGTACAGAGAGTTTGTTCCCCGCGTGACTCGCGTGTGCATGCTTGCTGCACTTATCGCCTCTCTGCATCCAGCAGCCGCCGCTTGCGGTCCACTCCCCAGCGATAGCCGGTCAATGAGCCGCTGGCACCCACCACGCGATGGCAGGGCACTACCAGCGCCACCCGGTTTGTGGCGCAGGCCCGCGCGACGGCACGGGTTGCTCTTGGATTGCCTAATTCGCGGGCCAGTTCGCTGTAGCTTCGCGTCTGGCCGCGCGGAATCCGCCGCAGCGCGTTCCACACCTTCAGTTGAAAAGCCGTGCCGCGTAAGTCCAGCGGCAACTCTGCGCGCCGGGCATCTCGCCCGCCGGCAACCGCCTCCATGGCCGCCTCCACCCAGCGCGACATTGCCGCATCGGCACGCAACTCTGCCAGCGGAAACTCCTCGCGCAGGCTTGCCTCGGCCTCCTTCTTCGTTCCGGCAATCGCCAGCCAGCATAGCCCGCGCTCCGTCGCGCCCACAATTATCCAGCCAAAGGGAGAACATGCGGAGCACCAGCCGATCCGCTCCCCGCGCCCACCCTGTGCAAACCGTGCGGGCGTCATGCCCAAGCCTGACCCCTCATACACGCGGCTCGCGGAGCCGAACCCCGCGCGATACAGTGCATCGGTCACCGTCTCGCCTTTCCTCAGCGCGTCCTTCAATTCTCCGGTCCGCAGCGCACGCAGGTACTGCAGCGGGCTCACGCCCATCGCCTGCTTGAACAAGCGCTGCACCGTATACGGACTCAGCCCCGCCACGCGCCCCAGTTCCTTCAGCCGCACTGCCCGGTCGCGATGCGCCTCAAGATAGGCCCGAACCTTGTCCACCGGGTTGGCGTGCGCCTCAACGGGCCGACAGCGCTTGCACGGCCGAAAACCTTCGTTCTGCGCTGCTTCTGCCGTCGCAAAAAGGCGCACATGCTCCCGGCGAGGCAGCCGGCTGGCACAGCCCGCCCGGCAAAAGACGCCCGTCGTCGTCACCGCATAAAAGAACGTCGCCGCCGCATTGCGCCGTACCAGTTGCCGCCAGGCTGCATCTTCGTCCACGGTGGGAACCGGCCTGCCGGCCTGCTCGCTAGGTAGATTCCTGTTCATGGAACTGATGGTCGCCTATCTCAACTCGGATCCGCTATCCGCTTCTTGCGCGCAATTCGCTTTTTCCGCACGTTAAGCGCCGCTTTCTGCGGCCCTCTGCAACAGCAGCGTCTCTGCCCGCGCCAGGTCTTCTTCCGTGTCCACTCCAATGGTGTCCGCGGGAGCCTCCGCCACGTAAATCGCCACGCCATTCTCCAGCAGCCGCAACTGTTCCAGCCGCTCCAGCCGCTCCAGCCGCGAGGGCTCCAGAGCCGCAAACCGCTCCAGCGCGGCCCTCCGATACGCGTAAATGCCCAGGTGCTTGCGATATCCCCAAAAGCCCGTTCCATCGCGGTCAAACGGGATGGTTGCACGGGAAAAATAGAGCGCCCTCCCATCCCGCGCTGCAACCACCTTCACGGCATTGGGATTGGCAATCTCCTCCGGCGGACAGGGCACCGCAAGCGTGGCCACCTCCACCTCAGGCCTGTCAAACAGGGCCACCAAAGGTCGAAAAAACTCCGCCGTCAGCGTCGGCTCGTCGCCCTGGATGTTGACGAAAATGTCGGCCTCAATGCTTTGCGCTGCCTCGCGCACTCGATCCGATCCACTGGCGCAATCCGGAGACGTCATGACCACCGGAATCCCGCGCACCCGGCAGACTTCGACCACTTCCTCGGCGTCCGTTGCCACCACCACCGGATCCATCAGTCCGCTGGTTTCCGCCGCCCGCCAGACCCATTCCACCATCGGCCGTCCGGCAATTTCGCGCAGCACTTTGCGGCTCAGCCGGGTGGAGCCCAGCCGCGCCGGAATGACCCCGGCAATGCGCAACCTGTTCATGCAAGGGAGTCTACAGGAGCCATCCGGCGAAGGCCATCCTTCCCCAAGCCCGCCTGGCCCAGGTCTGCCCGCGAGGTTTGACCGTAAATCCAACCATCCGTATCATCAAAGAGGGCATGGCCTTGTCTGCATGCGCCCTTCCGGCGGAGTAGCTCAGATGGTTAGAGCGACGGATTCATAACCCGTAGGTCGGCAGTTCGATCCTGCCCTCCGCCACCATTCTCAAGTGCCCGTCCCCGATCCATCCCCCACAAATCACGAATGTATGCAAACTGAGAAAGGGTGCAGAACGCTCTCCGGCGCGCTGAAACTGAGGCCTCGAGAGGCCGTGGGCGAATCATCGCGGAGGCTGGACAACTGTGGACGAAGGCGCGTTATGCTTTAGGCGAAGCCCTATGCCTACTCAAAGCCGTGAAGTTCGTCTCGCCAGCCGTCCCAAAGGGGAACCCACCCTGGGCAATTTTGCGTTCGCAACCGTCGATATCCCTGACCCCAAACCAGGCGAAGTTCTGGTCCGCAACGTCTGCATGTCGGTCGATCCGTACATGAGGGGGCGCATGAACGAAGGCAAGTCCTACGTGCCGCCTTTTCAAATCGGTCAGCCCATGGAAGGCGGAGCCGTGGGGCGGGTCATTGCGTCAGAGGATGAGAAGTTTCCCATTGGGACATATGTCCAGAGCATCTACGGATGGCGCGAAGTCTATGTGGCGCCCGCATCGCACCTGCAGCCGGTAGACACCAGCCTGGCATCCCCGTCCACTTACCTGGGCATATTGGGCGTGACCGGCTTGACGGCATGGGTTGGCTTGTTCCACATTGCAGGACTGAAGAAAGGTGAGACGGTTTTTGTCTCAGGAGGAGCGGGAGCGGTTGGAAGTGCTGCCTGCCAACTGGCGAAAATGCACGGTTGCCGGGTGCTCGCCAGTGCCGGTTCTGAGGACAAAGTGGCCTTCCTGCGCAACGAACTCAAGGTCGATTATGCATTCAGTTACCGTGATGGCGAGCCCCTGAGCCATTTGAAGCAAGGTGCTCCGGAAGGCATTCACGTCTATTTTGACAACACCGGCGGTCCCCAACTGGAGGCCGCGCTGTATGCTCTGCGCAACTACGGCAGAGTGGCCATGTGCGGCGGGATCTCCGGCTACAACACTCCGGTACCTGGCCCGCGGAACCTGATGCTGGCCATCGGGAAGCGTCTTCGGCTGGAGGGTTTCATCGTCTCCGATCATGCCAAGGAACTACCCGCATTCCTGGCGGAAGCGATACCCGCACTCAAAACCGGACGGATGATCAGCAAGGAAACCGTCGTTGAAGGGCTGGACGCGGCTCCAGGAGCCTTGCTCGATCTTCTACATTCCGGCGCCAGCAACTTCGGGAAAATGATCGTCAAGTTAGCTGACTAATCACGAAGTTCCGGATGCACATGGGAGGAACCGGAAGCGCCCGCTCAGCACAGGAAACGGTCGCCGGGGAATCTTCGCGATCTTTGGCCGATCGACCTGGAGGTTTGAGGCGCTTGGAAGTGCCTGCAAGGATTGACAAACGGCGCTTTCGTCACCCGCAGTCAGGCGGTCTGAACTTGCCCGCCTCCTCGAGTTACACCTCCGCTCCCGCTCCATTCCAACCTTCCGCGCACCCCTTGCGGTATCATTGCGTCTATAAAGGTATGCGGCCTCTTCCCCATTGGGGCCGCCCCGGTGGTGTGCGTGTCTCGATTCTTTCAGCGATTTGTTTTCGTTCTGGCCTCTGCCGTCTTTGCGGCGGTCGTTCTCGGTTTTACCCTCGGCCAGTTCGGATGGTTCGGCGTGCACGCTGGCGGCGAGCAGGATGGCGCGTATAACCAGATGCACGTCTACGCCCAGGTTCTCAAGCGTATCCAGAGCGATTACGTCACCGTGCCCAGTATTCCCAAGGTGACGGATGGCGCACTGCATGGTCTGCTTGAGTCACTCGATGCCGACTCCAGCTACCTGACGCCCACTGAGTACAAGATTTATCGGGACCACCCGGCCGCGGACAACGCCCAGGTTGGCATTACCGTCTCCAAGCGCTATGGGTATGCTACGGTGGTGAGCATTCTTCCCGGCTCGCCCGCGGACACACACCTTTCCGACGGAGATGTCATCGAGTCCATCGGTCCCAAGTCCACGCGAGAGCTTTCGCTTGCAGTCATCCGGCTGATGCTGGAGGGCCAGCCCGGCTCGCAGGTCACCCTCTCGGTCATTCGGCCCAGAAAGTCCGAGCCGGAAAAGCTCACCCTTACCCGCACCGTCGCCGTGCCGCCAGCCCTTGCCCAGCAGGAGTACGACAACGCGTCGATCCTCTATCTCAAGCCGGAGGTCCTGACCGAAGCCCGCGTGAATGAAATTGCGGCCAAACTGAAGGCCGCCGGCAAGAACCAGAAAATTCTTCTCGACCTGCGCGATTGCTCTCGTGGACCGGCGGAACAGGGCTTGCGACTGGCCAACTTCTTCCTGCAGAAGGGCACGCTGGCCACGCTCGCAGGCCAGAAGTTTCCCACTCAGACCTTCACCTCGGACCCGGCCAAGTTCCTCACGGCTGCGCCCCTTGCCGTGCTCGTCAATCGCGGCACCTACGGCGCCGCCGAGCTTGCCGCCGACGCCATTGAAGGAAATAAGCGTGGAGACGTTGTGGGCGAGCGCACCTTCGGCGAGGGCTCCGTGCAGAAGACCATGGAACTGCAGGATGGCGCGGCTATTATGCTCACCGTGGCCAAGTACGAAGGTCCCGACGGCAAGAAGATTCAGGACAACGCCGTGACGCCCAATGTGCCAGTGAATCAGAGCATGGAAGACGCCTACGACATTCCCTCCAACCAGCCCAAGGCCGACGAAGCGCTGAACAAAGCGCTGGCTCTGCTCAAGTCCAAGAACGGTTGACGCTGATTCTGTTTTGACTCGTGTCCTGGCAGGTTCGCGGCTCGTTTGCATCGCGGACCCGGCGTGGAAAACGGTGCTACGCTTAGGCTGAGGCACATTTGTCCCGACGGCAGAGTGTCCATGAGGCCTGAAGCTCTTGGCTGCCACCCCCGATCAGCCCCAAATGTCTCGCGGCCTGGGCCGGTCCCACCGGCTTGAACCGGAAAAGCCTCCTGTCTTTCGCCGGCGCAAAGTGGCAGGCAAGGCGGCCATCGCAGTGCTCGCTTTTCTGGCCGTGGTCACGGGCTCGCTCGCCGGGCTCATGCTGGTGTACTCAGCGGACCTGCCCCAGATTCACGACCTCGAGCGCTACCGCCCCTCCACCACCACGGACCTCTACGACCGCAATGGGCACGTCATCGGCTCGTTCGCGCTGCAGCGCCGCGTCGTGATCAACTACGACGGCTTTGCTCCCATCCTGCGCAAGGCCGTCATCTCCATTGAGGACAAGAGCTTCGAGTCCCATTGGGGCGTCAATGTTTTCCGCATCGTCGGCGCGCTTTTTCACGACCTGCGCAGCCACAGCCGCGGACAAGGAGCTTCCACACTCACCATGCAACTGGCGCGCAATCTCTTTCTCAGCGACGAGCGCACGGTGACCCGCAAAATCCAGGAAGCCTTTCTTGCCATCCAGATTGAGCGCGCCTTCACCAAGCAGCAGATCTTTACCCTCTATGGCAACCAGATCTACCTTGGTAGCGGCATGTATGGCTTTGAGGCTGCGTCTGAGTTCTACTTCAGCAAGCACGCCAGGGACCTGAGCCTGACTGAGGCGGCACTGCTCGCCGGCCTGCCCAAAGGTCCCGTCGCCTACTCTCCGTTGCTTAATCCGGAAAAGTGCCTTCGCCGCCGCAACCTGGTGCTGAGCGAGATGGAGTCCGACGGCGTCATCACGCATCTGCAGGCCGAGCAGGCTCGCCGTGCGCCGCTTGGCCTGCACATCTCTGAGCCAGATCAGTCGGTCGCTCCCTGGTTCCAGGAGGAGGTGCGCCGCGAACTGGAAAAACGCTTCGGCACAGAGGAAGTGCATGAGGCCGGCCTGCGCATACAGACCACCCTCGACCTAAACCTGCAGCGGGTGGCCAATCAGGCAGTGGAGGATGGCCTGGCGGCCTACGAGCGCCGCCGCGGCTGGAAGGGACACCTAGATAACGTTTTTGCCGGCGGCATGACCATCGCAACTTACCACCATCCCGACTGGGCCATCTCCGCGCATCCCGGCGACTACGTCCATGCCGTTGTCACCCGAGCGCAGCCCTCGGAGATCCAGGCCCGCGTGGGTGATGGGCAGGTGGTTCTCCTGCCTCCTGACTGGCAGTGGACAGGCCAGCGCGAAGGCGACGCGCTGGTCAAGTCCGGCGACATCATCTACGTCCACCTCACCGGCGCTATGCTCGGCAAGGCCCGCCGCGCCACGCTCGAGCAGGACTCCGGCGCGCAGGGCGCGCTGCTCGCGGTGGACAACATCACCGGCGACGTACTTGCAATG
>Ga0307375_10002978_pt1 | contig 17007 bp, 13 predicted proteins | sample TR1MG_FD_202531 | JGI IMG/M metagenome (GOLD analysis project Ga0307375, IMG submission 202531) | Soil microbial communities from Risofladan, Vaasa, Finland - TR-1 | ecosystem: Environmental > Terrestrial > Soil > Coastal area > Acid sulfate soil | place: Finland: Risofladan, Vaasa | collected... | reverse complement strand
CCGCAGAATCTTCTTCCTGGTCGCACCAGAGCAGCGCATGAACGCGCGCGCGAGCCGCACGCGCCCCTCCGCGCCGGGGCCGCCCAGGAGCCCGTGGGATCGAAGAATCACCGTGATCACGTTGGTCACCGTCGGCGCCGCACTCGCCGCGGTCGCGTGGTTTGGCCTGACGAGCACGGTACCCGAACAGACCGGGGGCTTTCCGGTCGTCACCACGTCGCCGGTACCGACGTACCCGGTGGGCAACGTCGATGCAAGCGAGCCGTCGGGCATGGCGCCGCCGGGTCGCGACGCCCTGGCGGGCTACACCCGCGACTACGTAACCGATTTCACCGGAGGCGACGTGCCGCACGGGTGGAATGTCTTCAGTGGCGTGCCCGGCGGCGACCCCATGGGTCAGTTCGCCGCGAGCCACGTCGTCATCAGCAACGGTATCTTGAGTTTGAACACGTGGCGTGACCCGCGTTTCGCCAACAAGTGGGTCACGGGCGGCATTTGCCAGTGTGAGGCGCCACGCACGTACGGCGCATATTTCGTTCGCTCACGAATCACCGGCGGTGGTCCCAACGAAGTCCAGTTGCTCTGGCCCGCTTCGAACGTCTGGCCCCCCGAGATTGACTTCAACGAGACGGGCGATCGATTCAAGTCGACGTCCTGGACTGTCCACTGGGGCACTCAAAACCATATCGACCAGCGCTCGCTAATCATCGATATGACCGCGTGGCACACGTGGGGTGTCCTCTGGTCCGCGCACGCCATCACCTTCACCGCCGATGGCAAAGTCTGGGGCCGCTTCACAACGATTGCCAACATCGCCAGAGTCCCGATGACCCTCGACTTCGAACAACTGGCGTTTTGCTCTGCCGGACGCTTCTGTCCCAGCACGCCCGTCTCGATGAAGATCGATTGGGTGGCCGAGTACTCCCCCGTCACCTCGAGCGCCGGTAGTGCACGCTGATGATTCCACCGATGCGTTCGCTGCGCCGCGCCATGATCCACGCCGACGAGTGGCGCTGGCACGGGCGCTTCGTCGTCTGTCGCCGACTTGGTCGCGCACCGATCATTGGCCCGACGCTCACCCGCGTCGACAACCACCTCTACCTCAAGCACTTCAGTCGCGACATGCAACGACTCAACGACGCCCTCGCCGGCACCGAACTCGCTGATCACTACTGGGTCTGGGCGGGAGCTCTTCTCGGCTGGGCGCGCGAGGGCGCACCGCTAGCCCACGACCGCGACGCCGACTTCGCCCTGCTCACCCAACACCGAGACCTCCTCGAGCGCGCGATTCCGGTCATTTGCCGAGCGGGGTTCACGCCTTATCGCCGGTTTCGCAACAACGACGGGGAGCTCACCGAGGTAACGTTTCGCCGCCACCGCGCCCGATTTGAGTTCTTCCTCTTCACGCCCGTCGAGGGAGGTCTGCGCTACTACCTGTACCGCGGGACGCCGCACCAGCCCGTCGAGTTCGAGGGCCGCCTGCCTGACCAAGACCTCGTCGAGTTCGAGTTCCTTGAACGACGCTGGCTACGCCACTCGAACGCCGAGGCCGAGCTCGAATCCCTCTACGGCAACTGGCAAGTGGCGGACCCGTACTGGGACTACATGCGAGACAACCAGTCGAAGGTCCAAGAACGCGCATGGCTAGGAACGGATGAGCCGTGGAGTTGCTGAAAACCTCGCGAGCACGGATGTGGTCCCCGCGCTCGACGTGGCGTGCGCCGAATGCGAAGGGCCACGAGTGACGAGGCGCCGTTTCGGAACCGCTGCCCGTCACGCATGGATGAAAGCCCTCGCGACATCCACCGCTCCGATTCTCCTCGTCAGCGCCGACCTCGACCAGCCGTGGCCCGACCTGACGGCCGACGAGCGCTACCGCGACGCTTGGGTGGTACTGAAGGACGCCGGCGTGCCCGGTGGCATCGTCGAGATCGATCTCGGCGCTGATCCGACCAGCCAACGCGCCCTCCTCGATGAGGAGTCCGCGCGAATCCGTTCGTCACGCTGGTCGGCGGGTTCGGCACCGGACGACGTGCATCTGCCCTCGATCTCGGTCATCGTGCCCACGATTGGTGAACGTCTCGACGAGCTCGAACGCTGTCTCGAGTCGCTCGACGCGCTCGACTACCCGAACTTCGAGATCGTGCTCGTCGACAACCGTCGAGGCGTGCCTTCGCCGGACCCGCTGGCGGCTCTGGCGTCGCGAGCGCGACTGCGCGTGGTTCGCGCGGTCCGACCGGGCATCTCCGCCGCACGTAACGAGGGCGTGGCCCACGCCAACGGTGAGGTGGTTGCGTTCACCGACGATGACGTGTGCGTCGATGTGAACTGGCTGAGGGCGATCGGCACCCGGATGGTCCGCGAGCCCGACGTCGACGCGGTGAGTGGACTCGTACTGCCCGCCGAACTCGATCACCCCGCCCAGGTCTGGTACGAGCGCTACGTCGGCGGATTCGGCGGACCGCGCAGTTTCGCGTACCGGCACCTCGAAGCAGACGGCCGCGGTCCGCGATGCCTTCGCGCTCGGCGCTTCTTCGCGCGAGACGCCGCGGGCCAGGTGCGCGAGCACCCCTCGATCTACGGGGTGGGCGCCTACGTGGCGGGAGCCAACATGGCCATGCGTCCCTCGGCCCTGGAGCGAATCGGCGGGTTCGACGAGGCACTCGGCACCGGGACGCGCGCGCGCGGCGGCGAGGATCTCGCCGCGATCATCTCGTTACTGATGGACGGGGGTCGCATGGCCTACGAGCCCGCCGCCTTCGTCTTTCATCGCCACCGACGCGACTACGCGGGGCTCCTCGCCCAGATGGACGGCAGTGGCGTGGGATTTGGTGCCATGCTCACGTCGCTCATCCTTCGTGATCCCTGCCACTTGGTGCGCCTGGCCTCGCTGATCATACGGGCCGGCGTCCGGACGCTGGTGCGGGCCCGCACCAGCGTCCGTGGCCGGCGCACCGGCGAGCGCGCTCCGGCGGCGCCGACCTTTCCCCCCCAGCTCTTCTGGCACGAGATCCGCGGCTACCTGCGAGGGCCCTTCGCCTACGCGGCGAGTCGCCGAGCACTGGCGATGCGCCGCGCCCGACCAGAGGCGTCCCCGGGCGCGAATTAGAACAGGTTCGCGCCGCTCGGGGGTGACGAATTCGAGCTCCTGCGGTAACGACGAATCAACGCCGGCAGGAAGAACACGCCCTGAAGCAACGACGATGCCAGCGAGGCCACCCCGATTGCCACGAGCCCGTAGCGACCGATGAGGATGAGGACGAGAGTGAAGTAGATCACCGCGCTGGACAGCGCGCGCAGTACCAGCCACCACAGTCGCTTGTCGAGCCACGCGAAGGACGTGTAGAGGATGGTCACCGCGCTCCCCGGTAAGGCTAGGAGCAACATGCGCAAGAGGGTCGTGCCGTGCGTCGCGTATTCCGGACCAAAGACGCGCAGCAGCAGCGGCGCGAAGACTACCCCCAACACGATGATGGGCGTCAGTACGGTGACACCCGTAAGAATGGTCGTACGCGCGTGGCGGCGCACCGCGTAGGACTCCGACGACGCCTCGACAAGAAACGAGGTCGCGATGTTCCAGAGGAAGTACGTAACGCCCGAGGCAATCAGCGCGGGCAGGTAGTAGTAGGCGCTCGTCACCGCCCCCAGCCTCTGAATGACGATAAGGGTCACGATCGACGGAGTGAACATGCTCAACAAGAACGTGGAGTAGTGCGCGAAGGCGAGAACCAGAATCTCACGCATCGAGGGCAGGCCTTCACCGGGCCGGCTGTAGGTCTCGTGATCTGGGATGCGTCGGCCAAACAGGTACCAAGTGACCGCGATAATCGTCACGGCCACCGGCGCGGTCCAAGCGAGGAAGATGCCTTGGCTCGCCGACAGAGCAAGGAGGGCGGGCAAGACGGCCAACTTGGCCAATGCGAAGAAGATGTTCTCCAGGGGTACCCACTTGGAGGCCCGCAGCCCCGTCAAGGCCGAATCCTGGAGCACGAAGATGGTCCACAGGACCACCGCCGTCACGAACAGGCCGCGCCACGCCAAGGTCGGTGGGAGGAACCGATCGGCCAGGCCCGACGACGCGTAGATCACCGAACTCACCAGGGCGAGCGACGTGCACAGGGCGTAGGCCCGCAGCACGAACGAGCGAGTCTGGACACCCGCAATCGGCAAGAACCGTTCAAAGACCACCCCGAAGCTGAGCTGGGAAAGATTGGCCAAGAGCACCATCGCCGCAATCTCCGCCGACGTGCGTCCGATCACCTGGGCGCTCGCGAGGCGCGCGGCGATGGCCCAAAAGACTACGCCGAGCACGGCAGTACCACCTGAGGAGAGCATGAGGGCAATCGCGTTGCGCACCAGTCGGCCCGCTCGCAGCTTCACCATCGATCACCCACGCGCGACGACGCCCGCCCTTCTTCGCGCGCATGCTCTGCGGCGCGCGAACCGAGAGGTGTGACGAGGTCACCTTGGCACTCACGAGTGAGCCGCGTCCCGGAGGCGATTCCAACGAGTGTCACGCGCCCGCCATCCCCTCAACCTCAGCGGATCTTGCGGGCCGGCACGCCCCCGTAGAGTCCGCCCGGACCCACGTCCGAGGCAACGACGGCACCCGCCGCAACGGTGACGTCGTCGTGAATCGTCACACCCGGCAAGATAACGACCCTCGCTCCAATCCAGCAGCCGTTGCCAATGCGTACCGCCCGATGCGTCGCGTCAGGTCGAACGCGCTGTTCGTCGTCACGCTCGTGCGTCGAGGTCACGATGAGGACTTCGGGTCCTAACAGGACTCCCTTGCCAATCGACACTGGCCCGTCGCCCTCGATGTAGAGGCCACGATTGGCCCACGTGCCCGCACCGATGCTCAGTTGCGTCGTTTGGATGCGCGCACCCTTGAGCCCACACGATGCCGCGACCTCGAGGCCAACCGCTCGCAGGCTGGGCACGATCAGATCTCGGGGGAAGAAGTCCGAGGGAATGAGGTAGTTGGTGAGGCACGCTCGCGCAATCCCGCGCGGACCGCGTCGGCGCAACTCACCCAGGCGGCGCACGACTCGTACCGGAATGTCAGTTATCCTCACGCGGGCTCACCTGCCTTCAAGACACTCGCCGAGGGCCACGCGGCGATAATCCGATAGCCGTGACGCAACAAAGTGGCCCGATATGTCGCCATCCAACCCTTGGGGTAGCCAGCGACGATTTCACCCCACACTTCTTGTGACCGGCTGAGGACAATCACCTCAGGACGCCGCTTGAGCATGTTGGACTCGTCGTACTTGACCGACGGCGCACCGAAGTTGGCCGCGATGAAGAGGCGCACCTTGCCCAAGTCACGCTGGCCCACCGGTAGATACGGCGCGACCATGCCGATGCTCTGGCCCGCCTGAACGAGTGAGTACGCAAGGTCCACCGCCCGTACATCACCGAGCGAGTACGCCTGATAGGCGTCATTGCCACCGCGCACCACGGTCGTCGCGAGTGCGAAGCCCGCCACGACCAGTACCACCAAGACAACGCTGACGAGACTCGCGCGTACCCGATGCACCACGCGATCGTGCGCCAGCCACGCGGGTACCGTGCCCGTTCGTTGGGGAAAGAGAGCCGAGGCTGCGAGCAGAGCTGTGAAGGGCAGACCAAAGAACACCACGCGCAACAGCCCCTCGCCTCCGTACGTCTGCAAGGCGAGCAGGGTGAAAGGGGCCAGCGCAGCGACTTCAATGAAGCGCGAGTCACTGGCGCGCCGAAGTGCGCCCAGCGCGGCCAGCCCGTACAGAGCGGCTGTGATGGCGATGCGCACGTTCACCACCAAGCGGTGACTGGCACTACCCACCACCCGATCAGCCACGTTGGCCCCGATGGTACCGCCGATTTGACCCACCGAACCGAAGATGTCGTTGAGATGCCCCACCCAGTAGTTCGCCGCACCCAGGCTCAGCCAACCAACCGCAAACAGCCCGGTGAGCACGATCAATTCGGGTCGAGCCAGGCGGCGAGTGAGCAGCGCGGCAACCAGGGCCAAAATCAGCGCGTACGGAGTCAGCTGGTGGCTGACGGCCGAAGCCATGAGGATCACTCCAATCAACACCATGATGGCCAGCACGCGTGGCTGCGGCCAACTCGTCACGGTGTCATCCCCCTCGAGGCGGCTCCACGCGAGTGCGCGGCGCGTGGACCGCCATCGACTTCGCAGACCCCTCTGACCCACCGCGTGCGCCCGCGGCTGCCAGCACGCGATCACCGCAGCGATGACGACGAGAAAGAACAAGTAGTTGAGGGCCTGGGGCGAGAAGTAGTCCTGATAGATCCAGTTCGTGGCGTAGAACAGCGCCACCCCCACGTAGCCCGCGCGCACGCTGGCGCCGCTGAAACGAGCGATCACCAGAAGCGGAGCGAGGTAGATCAACTCGATTGCCAGTGGAAACCACCGCAGTAAAGCCAGGGCGTTTGATTGGCCCGTGAAGGCGACCACCAGCGCAGCCAGCGAGAAGCCGCCGGGCCACGAGAAACGGGCGTCAAAGTTGGCCAGCGTGTGACCATGCTGAACGATGTACTGGGTAAAGCCCGCGTGCAACCACGAGTCGGTGAGGGCCGCGACCGGCTCCACTGCGGGCGCAGTGCCAAAGAGAAAGAGAACCAACACGACGATCAACGCGATGACTCTCGCGAAGCGAGGCGTCGCGCGCGACACCTCGAGGGAGAAGCCGACTACCACGACTCCCAAGCCCGCGAAGTACGCCCAGTGGAGGATACTCACGAGTCCGAGAGGGCCCATGCGCGCGAAGTGCGCTTGGCGAACCGCGATCACCCAAAGAGCCACGCCCAGCACCGCCAGAACCAGCGATCCCGTGGAGTCGAGGACCTTCGCGACGACCGCCCGCCGAGGCACGACGCTCATGCGAAGGTCACGAATCGAAGGACGACAAGAGCGAAGAACAGCAGTACCAGGATGCCAATCGACGCGTCGAGAGTCATTGACACCAGCCGCGTCAGTGGCAGGGCCATCGTGTGGCTCCAGATGCGCAACGCCAACAGCACGACACTCGCCGTCAGGACCGCCACCGATGTCGGCGGCAGGGCGAACACACTCGCTGCAGCCACGAGTACGGACGTCACCGTTTCACCAGTCTCGTGCGAAGATGTCGCGACTGCCACACCAAAGACGGCAGGCATACCATGCACGTCACCTCCTCGAGTGCCACGGGGTGCCACGCACCCAGGGTCATCATCACCTGGGCGGCGAGCATCAGCGTCGCCAGACTGACGGCCACGCTGAGACCGAGCACCAGCGCCACGGGCGACAGACCAATGGGCCCAACAACAGTCCATCCCGGCACCACAACACCGACGATGAGTCCCAGAGTGAAGCGCAGCCCACCGTGAACGCCGCAGAGTACGAGAGCCAATGTCGCCAGATCCACCGTGGCCAGCGTTGCCGATGCGGCGGCGCGCCACCATCGGTTCCGCGTGTCAACGACGCCCGGGCCGTAGTGAGCGGACATCACTCAACGCCTGCTCTCGTCCAGCGCCGCGCCGCCAACCGGCTGCGCGCGTACGCCAGGGGTCCGTACGCCATCCCGAGAGTCTGGACCAGGAGGGCCCAACGCGGGTAGCTCGGCACCACACTCGTGGAACGTTCATCACGCGAACGCGTGAGGTGACGCAGCCCGCTCGGCACCCGGCGCACGAGTGCCGAGAATTGGGACGGATCACGGAGGGTGAGCGTGCAGAACATTGCCGTGAGGCCAATCCCGTAATCGAAGACCTGGACCATGAACTCATGTTCGCTCCGTCGATGACGATGTCGGACCATGGCTGCGGGCTCGTAGGCGAATGTTCCGCCGCCCAATACCACGGAAACGAAGACCTGAAGATCCTCGCCACCGCGAGCGGCGGTGCCGCCGCCGAGCGCCATGTCGAAGCCGCCGAGTCGCCTCAGAGTGCTGCGTCGAAAGGCCATGTTGCAGCCTGCACCGAATCGTCCGGGGGCGTAGGGAAATAGCCGACCACGGTCCACGTCATCGCGCAGGCTCATCAATTCGGCGTGAAGTCCCTGGCTGAAGCCCCCGTAGAACTCTTCGAACCACAGTTGGGCGCGAGTGTCGAGCTCTTGGGGCAGTACCAGTCCGCCAATGCCCTCAACGTCACCATCCAAGGCGAATTTCGCACCCAACATCCTGAGCCAGTTGCGATCCACGATGACATCGTCATCAGTGAAGGCGACGATGTCGCCCGTAGCGGCCTCGATGCCGCGGTTGCGGCCCGCCGACACCCCGGGTCGTCGTTCGGCCACCACACGAAGGCGTGCGTCGGTCGGAAACTCGGGCAGGGGTTCGTCGAACCGCGCCGAGCGATTGTCGACGACAATTACTTCGAACTCGGGATAGTCCATCGCCAACAGCGTCAACACCGTGTCGAGCAATTGTTCGGGTTCCTCGCAAATCGTTGAGACGACCACCGAGGCCCGGGGTAGGAGTTCGTCTGGCAGGGATCGCACGGCCAAGGAGGTGACCTCTCGAGCACTCGCGAGGAGTCCTTGTCGGTCAACCAAGGACAAGCCGCCGTCGTTGTCGACGACGGCGTCACGAACCGCCACCACCTGGCCTTCCTGCTGGGCCTCGACCCACAACCGCGTGCCCGGGGGCGCCGCCACTGCTACGGGCTCGGCGAGTTCATCAACGTCAACGTGCACGATGGGGATCGGTGACCACTCCTTTCGAGCGAACCTCTCCGGGCATGCGACAAGGCGGGTGGCTCCGTCCTTGCGCCGTCGATTCGTCGGCTGGCGCTCGCGCGCGAATACAAATCCCCAAGCCAGTCCGGCGATCGCGGTCGCAGCACCCGAAACAATCATCGCCGCCCTCTTCGAACCTGCGCGCGGATCTCGGGCGACGACGAGCATGCTCGCCAGAAGGTCTCGAGGCACACTGCGAACCAAGTGGGCGCGTTCCGCGGCCAGACCGGTGGACCCGCCGACCCGCCGGGAGATGACGGCTTTGGACAACCCTTCGGCCCAGCATCTTGACAAGAAGTAACGCCAGGTGAGTCGCGAAGTGGGCACCCGGTGATGGACCACGGCTTCGCGCGAGAGTACGAAACGCTCCGCGGGAACGCGCGTTGCGTACTGGATACAGAGTTCCGTCTCCTCACCACCCAGGGGGACTTTGCCGATCCTTCCAATTCCTAGCGTGAACCCCCCGACCGTCTCCATCACGCGTCGTCGCAGAGCCATGTTCGAACCGATCGGGTTACGAATGCGCGCACCACTGGCCGGAAGCCCGTCGTAGCTACAACCCAAAACCCACAGGAACGACGCGGGGTACCACGTCGGCTCGACGCCCGGCCAGTGCGGAACAATCCAGCCACCCGTACCGGCAACCAACGTATCGGCCATCGGAGCAGTGAGATGTTCTAGCCAGTCGGGGTCGGCGAACGCGTCGTCGTCCAAGAAGGCAATCACGTCGCCCGTGGAATGGGCCACCCCAGTGTTGCGCGCTCCAGAGAGTCCCCTCGCCGACTCATTCGAAATGACCAGAACATCGGCAAACTCATCCTCGGCCCGCACGCGAAGTTGATCATTATGGTCAATGACGACGATGATCTCATCGGCTCGAAGGGTCTGGCCCTGACACGAGGCTACGGCGGCCGCAAGATCATCCCAGCGCTCCTCGGAGTACGCGCAGATCACAACACTGATCGTCATTGACGGCGACGCTCGTGCAGGTCGTCGGCTCGTCCCTGCGACGCCCGAGTGGGAACGAGACGATCAGCGAGTTCACCCCACGCTTCAGGGCTCGCGAATCGGAACTCTCTTAAACGAAGGGCGTGCGCGAGGGCAACGTCGACCGACGCGGGCCGGTGAGAATCAGCCAACACGGCACCCGCGTAGTCTCCGGCCATCTCTGGCAACGGCAACGACAGGAGGATCACGGTCGAGATTCCACTGTCCATCGCCTTCTGATACGCCCGAGATTCAAAGGCGGGATCGGCCACAACGAACACCGAGGAGTCTCGGCAGAGGTGATCAATGTCGTCGTCAGTCAGATCCGATTCAATGAGCTGAACGCGATCGGCGTGGAAACTGGCCGCCACCCTCGACTCAACGGCGTGCGACATGGATTGATCACTGGCGCGCACCACGACTCGCAAGAGGTAGTTAGTGACAAGCGAGTTCGGAATCGCGTCAAAGGCCGCAAGCAAGGTCGCGAGGACCTCTTCGTTGTCGCGTGGCAAGAACGCCGTCACGCGAAAGTCCAGTGGCTGATCGCTGCGACCCTGGAGGGAGAGGGCGTGATGCACTTCCACCACGGGGCCCGAGGGGCCCAGTCGGCCCACCAGCGCGGTCGCTTGGGCGACGTCGCCAATCAGCACCAGGTCGGCGTTGGCGACGGCGTTGGCCAGCGCGGCCTCGGCGGCGTGATCTGGCTTGGGGACACTAGCGCACAGCACCGCGCACCGGGCTCCGACCGCGTGCGCGGTGCTGATTAGTGTCCCGATCCATTTCGTGTCGAAACCGGGCCACACGACGGCCATCGCCATCGACACGTCGGGTCCAATCAACTCCTGCAAAGTCGCCGCTTGCCGGACGATGTCATGGGGAAGTTTGTGGATGTCGACGTGCTCGGCGACGGACACGCCACTGGTCGTAGTCAACGTCGTCGCACGAAATAGACCAGCCGCAAAATCCTCGGTGGGATCTACTTCAATGCGTACGACGGTCCCGCTCTTGGCCAGAGCTCGCACCACCTGTGAGACGATAACGCCGGGCACGGTGCTCGACGAGCCCGGTCCCGCCACCACGACGACACCGCGCTCGCCGTGTGAGGTCCGCGCAGTGACCGGACTCACGGCGACGCGACGACGGTTCGTAAGCTCGCGAGCGATCACGCCCAGAATCCGTAGGCCGTCGCGAATCGCGCTCAAGTTGCTCGCACCATAGATTCGCTTGGCTTCGAAACAAGGAATCTCATTCAAACGAAGTCCAGCTCGATGCGCGCGGATGGCGATCTGCGTCTCAACACCGAAGCCGTCAGTGTCAATCGCGATGTCACTGACGCAGTCCGCCCACAGTCCCAGGTATCCGTAGGTGGCGTCATGATAGCGAGCACCAAAGAGCAACCGAATCGTCAAGCAGATGGCGCGATCGCCGAGACGTCGAATTCGAGTGATGTCGTTGGACCCTCCCCCGGGGCAGAAACGGCACCCCTTCACGAAGTCCGCGCCCGCGATGAGGGCATCACGAAAGGCGCCAATCTCCGCCCCGTCCATCGATCCATCGGCATCGATCGCGATGAGAATATCCCCTTGGGCGGCGCGGAACCCCAACCGCATGGCAGCACCCTTACCGGGACGGGACTGTTCGACAACGCGAACGTTCGGCCATAGAGCCCTCGCCACCCTCTCGGTATCGTCGCTCGAGCGTCCGTCGACCACGATGACCTCATCGACCCACGTGGGGATCGTATTCAGAACAAAGGAAAGATTGCTCGACTCATTCAAGGTCGGGATGACGACCGAGATGACCGGCTTCGCAGGGCGTCGGCTACGGCGCGCCTCGGCATCGCGCGAAAATGCCGCACTCGCTTCTCGCATCACACCCCTTCACGTCACTAGCCATCTGTCAAGAGCATCACAGCAAACCGACATTTCGTCAATTCATTCCAAAGTCGATACGCGCGCTCACGACGGGCATCGAGGTCTTCCCGTCGCTGTGGAATACGAGTCCCAACGGTCCGTGGGTGTCGAGGCCCCTATGAAGCCGTGTACTCAGCGACCCAATCGATCTGCATTGACTGCGGCGTTGTCGGACACGCCCAGCCCGATGAGCACCACGTCTGCTGTTGGAGGTCGAGGGTCATGGCCTGTTGGGGAACTTCACTGGCTACCGCCACGGTCCCCCACACTCGTCCGTCAACCGTGTAGACGATGGATGACGACGTCCAGATGACGCCCCACGTGTGCCACTGGGTCATGTCGATGGCGAGCGTGCGCTGATCCGTGTGGTTGGTCGAGTCAAAGTGCACCGTGGCTGACGTTCCCTCGGCGCCACCACCCGTTTCATTGAAGTCGATCTCGGGCGGCCAGACGTTGGCGGCCGGCCACAACAACTCGACGGCCGTCGGGCCCGCGCCGGTGACGCGAGTACGCACGAAGTACGCGCCGTACGTCTGAGCACGTCCGCACTGACACAACCCCCCTGTGACCCACGCATTGCCGTACGCTGGATCGCGCCACGTGTTGAGTTGCAGGAGTCCACCCCCCACCACTACGTGTGAACTCGCGAACTGTCCACCCGGGTCCCCACCTGGCTTGCCGTTGTAAGCGTCCCAACCGCTCGGCAGCGAAGAACCCGCAAAGTCGCTGACGTAACTCAGCGTGTAGCCCGGGAGCGCAGTAGCCCCCGGAGGCGCCATACCCGACGAACTGGAACTATCCGGCGTTCCCACCGCCGTCGCGAACGACGTCGCTGACGTTGGTCCCATTGTGGTCGAAGTCGATGTGGTCGAAGTCGATGTGGTCGAAGTCGATGTGGTCGAAGTCGTGCTCGACGTTGCCTTTCGATGGGTCGGGCGCGACTTCGAGAACATCGCCAGACTCTCGTGATGGCTCTTCGTTGCCACGTTCGAGTGGGGAGAGGTTTGGGCGCCGGGGGTTGATCCTCCGACCACCGCCTCGCCCACCGCATACGTCAGCACCGTCACCAGAGCGCCCACCACGCTGACGATCAGTAGCCGCGAGACTCGGGGCCGTTCGTGCCCTTCGTCGGGGTTTCGTCGAGAAGAAGTGGACATATCTCTAGATTCGCGACTCAGTCACTCGCGATAACCGACACAACCGCAACAGTCACCCAATTCACCATCGCGCTACCCTACTGTGGCTGCGAAAGGGCATCTGGAATCAGCGTGGGGCAATCCCGTTTCCTCTGATCAATTGCCCGCTGGGGCCATCGCCCCGAGAGGCACAACTCAAGCAATGGACTGCAAAGTGATCGGCCGCGCCACCGGGAGCGTGATCCGTGCGTTCTTCCTTCTAGGGCAATTGGTGCGCGGCCCACGCGTCAGCCACCAAAACATCCAGTTCGGAGCGACGTGGTCGCCAACCTAGGAGTTCGCGGGCGCGCTCGCTGCTCGCCACCGCCACGGCCGGGTCGCCGGGTCGCCGTTCGACGTATCGAACATCGAGACTTCGCCCCGTCACTCGCGCCACCGCTTCGATCACTTCGCGATTCGACGATCCAACCTCACTGCCGAGATTCACAGTTATTGCGTCGTGCGCATCCAGGGCTGCAATGGCCGCGACGTGAGCGTCGGCGAGATCCGACACGTGGATGTAGTCACGCACGCACGTCCCATCGGGTGTGGGGTAGTCAGTGCCAAAGATGTCAAGGTGGTCGCGACGACCCGCGGCAACGTCGAGGGCAAGGGGTATCAGGTGGCCTTCGGGACGATGGCGTTCGGGGTGGGCCAGAGTGGCGCCAGCGGCGTTAAAGTATCGCAGCGACGCGGCGCTGATTCGACCGAGGCTGGTCAGCCAATTCAGCCCCTCTTCGACCATTCGCTTGGAGCGACCGTAGGGGCTGAGGGGCTGAATGGGACGCTCTTCGTTGATGGGCATCTCAGCCTGATCACCGTAGACCGCGCACGATGAAGAGAACACGACCTTCGACACACCTGACTGCACGAGCGCATGAAAGAGCCGGAAACTCGATCCCACGTTGTTATCAAAAAAGGCCTCGGGATGTTCCATGGACTCGCGAGGCTCGATCAAGCCCGCAAAGTGGATGCATACGTCGAAAGATCCGAGGGAGCGAACGAGTTCAATGTCACCGCAATCCCCATGGACGAACGTCGCTCCCACGGGCACGTTCTCGGCCCGACCAGTCACGAGATTGTCCAGAGCTACTACCTCGTGTCCGGTCGCAAGGAGGAGTTCTGCCGTTGTCGAACCGATGAATCCGGCCGCGCCAGTAATCAGAGTTCTCACGCCACCGCGAGGGCTAGCGCACCCACGATCTCCACCTCAGCTCCATGCCCCGCCGCGAGCGACAGGTGAGGCGTGAAAGACGCTGTGACTCTCCGGTTCATCATTACCGTGTCTATCACCGCCTCACGCCTCAACTCCGTAACCCATCGTCGCGACGCTGGCGAAGAACGCCAGCCCAAGGTTCTCGGACCGACGCATGAAAGAACTGATTCTGCTACCTCGGCACTGGTGCCCCCGGCAATGGTGCCCCCGGCAGGATTCGAACCTGCGCTCACGGTTTAGGAAACCGATGCTCTATCCCCTGAGCTACGGGAGCAATACAGCCTTTTCATGCCCTACACTGATGTAATGCTACTCTCAGCACAACCTCAGCACAAGAAGTGGCGAAAACTGCCCTACCATTCGCAACCACTCCCCACCATTCAAGCACGTGGACAGTTGGCGACGTATGTGCCAGATCTTGAGTTGGCGAATGTGACCGCGACCCGCCTACCAGAGCTGCCGGAGCGTGAAGTTCCGATGGCCACACTGAACTCCGACCAGTTCAACTGCTTCAAAACGGTCGTCATCCCAGGCGTGAGTCGTTCCCCCTCGATGGCCGGCGCAAGGCCGAACGCTGGCTCCGTTCGAAGTTCGCCAGCCGTGACATTCGAACCAACATTGCAGAACTCGCTACGTTGCATGCGAGCCAGGTAGAACCATGAGCGCCCGCCAGATCAAAGTCACGGTGTCCAAGCCGAGGGAGTATCCCGATCGTAAGCTCCCCTACGCCGTGCGCTGGAGATTTAACGGGCGCGGCTACTGGCGAAGCTTCGCCCGCGCCAAGGGTGACAACGGTGCGGACGCCTTCTACGCACTTATGAAGGTGGCCGCGATGAACGAACGCCAGTGGGACGCCGCCACGGGACTCCCGTCTTCGGCGAACCCGGTACGCGAGGTCAACGTGGCGCAGTTCTGCCGGTCCTACATTCAGGACGAGTGGCGACGTCTATCCCCCTCAACGCGCCGAAGCTACGTGGAGGCGTTGACTTCCCTGGTGATACACAGCGCCCGCCCGGGAGCTTCAGCCCCACGAATCGAATGGCGGGCCGCCCTGACGACCTGGATGACGCCGAGCCCCCTCAGCACCGATACGACCAAGTCGGTTGAATGGGTCTGGTCCGAGGACCCGCTACCTCGAAATCTCCAGATGTGGCTGACCAAGAACTCGCCGTTGGTCGGGGACCTCGGCAAGGAGGCACTCTACGAGATTGACCGACGTATGCGCATCAGCCTTGACGGGGTCACCCCGTACGCACCCAACACTCAAAGCCGATTGGTGACCGTGGCCAAGACCGCACTCTCGGTGGCGGTCAAGAAGGGTCTCTTGGAGACGGTACTTTGGCCCCGTCGCGAAAGTGGCGCCACCGCAAAAAGTGATCAATCGGAGTCCAACGAGTTTGAAGACGATGAGGTGCCCAGCGTCGTTCAACTAAAAGCCATCCTTGACGCCATCCCCTCCCACCAGCCGGCCAGCCACTTGTACCGAGCGCTCTCTGCAGTCTGCGGTTACGCGGGCCTACGCCCCGGCGAGGCTGTCGTGCTCGAAGTCGAGGACCTTCTCCTACCCGATTCCGGTTGGGGATCTATCAGAGTCAGCAGAGCATGGTCAGGAGTTGACGGCGGTAAATGGAACAGCGACAGCGAAGATATAGCTGGACCAAAGACGCAACGTAGTAGACGTACCGTTCCCATTCCACCGGTACTGGTGGCAATACTCACCGACTGGATGAGGCGTTCCAATATCACGACCGGGCCACTGTTTCTCACGCGCACGGGTTCACGCCCCACCCAGAGCAACTGGTCTCGTGCACTGCACCGAGCATGTGAGAGTGCTGGGTGGGAAGCCCCACTAAGCCCTTATGGTCTACGCCGGACGAACGCTTCGCACCTCGCACAAACAATCCCTATCGCCGAGGCCGCTGCGCGTCTTGGACACTCCGTCGAAGTTCTTACCAAGCACTACGTCAAGCGTGTTGGAGGGCAAGTTGCACTATCGAACCAGATACTCGACGGGATGTACTCCATCAAGGAGAATGTGATGTAATTCATTACCGCTATTGAATGCCAATCGTTCAGCGTGCGGGTTCACGTCGGGCCTCCGACACCACAGGTTTGCTACCAGCGTGCAGCCCGACCTCCTCAAGAGTCACCAGCAATGGTGGGGCGCCGGCCACCTGGACGGCTAGCCGATCGGGGTAGAAGTTAACCGTGTCGATCAGATCCTCCACCAAGAGGCGGCGCTCGGTGGCATTGGCTTCTTCCCAGAGTGACTCAAGATCCAATTCGCTGAGCAGTGCGGTGACGTGTTCGAACTGGTCAACGGCACGTTCGAGGTCGCGCGACTCTTGCTCGGACGCCGCAATCTCATCTTGCAAGGTTCTGCGTTGGGTCGTGAGTCGACGGGATTCTTCGGCGAAGGCGTCGGGTTCGATTTTGTCGGCGTAGTACAGGTCGAGGAGCTTTCGCTCCTTGCGGTTCAGCGACGCGACCGTGGATGCGGCCCTAGGTCCGCAAGTGGCGCTCTCGTGACGATTCGTGGTGAGTTGTGCTCTGATGGCCCCTTGGAGCGCCGTGTCGTTGGCGAGGACGCGCAGTCCCAGCACGGCGGCGCGGTGGAGCCCCTTCGCCGAACGACCGGGCTGCGCGCAGCCCTGACCACGGTGACGACACCGGTAGATGGTCTGATTGCGATCGTTGTAGTGCACGCCGGCGACCCGACCGCAGAGCCCGCAGCGAACGATGCCCGAGAGGAGATCGCGGCTGCGTCGCTGACCCTTGGTGTGAGCGCGGATGGTCGCGTTGAACTGGGAGGGCTCGATCAACGCCTCGTGAATGCCGGGGAACCAGTCGTTGCCGAGTCGCACTTCACCCAGGTAGACCCGATTGAGGCTGATGTGTCGCACCGTCGAGTACTCAATGCCCACCTCGGCCGCGATGGTGGGGAAACTGGCCCCCGAGGCTCGTAGGGTGAAGATTCGCTGCACCAGG
>Ga0307375_10002977_pt1 | contig 17008 bp, 11 predicted proteins | sample TR1MG_FD_202531 | JGI IMG/M metagenome (GOLD analysis project Ga0307375, IMG submission 202531) | Soil microbial communities from Risofladan, Vaasa, Finland - TR-1 | ecosystem: Environmental > Terrestrial > Soil > Coastal area > Acid sulfate soil | place: Finland: Risofladan, Vaasa | collected... | reverse complement strand
CCACCAGCACCAACGAAGTCGGTACGGTATGCCTTTAAATCAATGTCGGTTTGTGTAGTGGCTGTGTAGCCAGTGAACGTAGTGTTCAGGACAAAGCCTGTTGTTCCACCCGTTATGGTTTCAATGGCTTCTGTATTGATAATAACCTGTGCGGTATTTACATCAACCTGTGCAGTTAAACCAGTAAGGGTGTTATTAGTCGTTGCGGTGTAACCAGTAAATTCGTCAGTGCTTACCCAAGCATCGTCATTAACGCTGAAGTTAATGGTGTTCGCTGATTGAGTAATGTTGATAGTACTGTCTCCACTGAGGGTTCTGAAAGTTGCTGTCTCCGCAACGATTTCTTTATACACTTCAGCAGCACCACCCACGTTTGCTAAATGGGTCAATGTTATGCCTGAATTGCATACGTATGTGTAGTCGGGATTGACTATTAAGTTGTATTCCATTTTATTCCGTGATTTTAGGTGCTACAGTAAATTTTCCGTAAATGAAATCCCTCACATTGTAGTGGGAATCCGTACCAAAGAGTACAAGGTCGTATTCGTACTCCCCTGCTCTGACAGTATCCATGACTTCTGCTGATTGGGATAGTCTTAGTCTTCCATCGAGTGCGAGTTCGATAGTACCATCGTCTGTGGTGAAGGTGAGTTCGATAACCGAACTACTGGTCTTCCTTTTTACCTGCATGGAAGCACCGGAATAATTAGACCAAGAGAAGTCTTGTTTAGTGTTTCCACTGTCATAATACTCGCAGTGTATTGGTAGATAGAACGTGTCACCCTTAACTCCTTCGATGTTCAGACGAGCACCTTGTCTATTGGCTGTTGCTTTGCTCATTACATTTACTGTTTATTATACAATAGATAGCGGTCTATTAAACGGCTATTTAATGTTGATTAAAATTATGTTTTTACGAAGTTACGCATCCTTCTCGGACTACGTGATTCGAAATCAAGAGTATAGTCGTTACTCTCAGTTAGATTGATTGTCATGCCTAATAATTTTACCGGATTATCATAACCGATTATCCAGAAGTTATCGTTGAAGTCTTGCATGAAGATACAGTTCTCGGTTGTCTTGAAATCTTTGGTTATACTGAACAGGTATTCCTTGATTGCAGTCGTACTGTAAATCTGTACGTTCGGAATTTTAATTGTTAACGTCTTCACGTATTCGAATCCAGCATTATTTTTTTCGTAGGTTTCTTTAAACTCAAAGGTGTCTTCACCGAAATGCTTAACTCTACGTAAGAGCATCTCTTGACCCCCTATTGTTGCTGTTGGTTCAATACCTGTTTCATCCCACTCTACTTCAATGATGGATTCTGTGCTACCTGAAGCCACAGTGTATTCCAATGGGAAATCGATTAGTTCACCATCGGTAAGGTAACCAGCAAGCCAGACGTTCTTCACGCCATTAACGCTGTACTCACAGTTATCGAGAATGGTAGTACTACCTGTAAGTACGTAATCACGTACATACTCGTAAGCCAGTTCTGGTATAATCTTGGCTTCTGAAATCGCATTCCATGTAAACGACATAGTACTGTTGTCACTGAAGGTACTAATCTCTGCCCCGTGACGGTATCCTATGACTTGATACGTGCCGTTGTATGTCTCGGCAAGGAGAATGTGCTTGGTATCGTATAAGTCCGTTAAATCGTTCCATTTCGTGTTGTCGTAATTGTTGATTGTCATGGTTAACTCGTCAACGAATGTGTAACCAACATTTCCGATTTCCATCTTCTGATTAAGACTGATTTCAACACCATCGAGTGGTACTTCAACCCAAGGTTCAGGTAAATCTTGGAACTCCTTAATCTTCAGCGAAGTATAATACTGTGGGTCAATGTTAGGGTCATTATAGAAATCATCCTCTGTTGACCAGTAGTTATAGTAGAGGTTATTGTCCCAATTCGTTATCCACAAGCGGTTTATGCCAGCCATGTTAATCTGGTTGACCTTAATTGTTGTGGTTTGCGGTAAGAGTGTAGTACATCCGTTGTTTACGCTATAAACCAATCCAATGTAAGTATCCCAACGATACCTGTTAGGATAGAAGACCACGTTACTGATGTCAGTTACTCCGGTTCTGCTTTCCACAATAGTACCCTCGGTCTCAGGGTCACCAGTTACAGCCATCCAATAGATTTCGTAAGTAGTAGCACCACCATCGGTATCCGATAACGAGTAATTGAACCTACCTTCATCTTCACCAAGACCATCACAGATTGAAGGTTTAACTGTTGAACCATCTAATGTGATTGTGGTGTCGCTGTTATACAATGGAAACCATACAACATAACAGTCATCGTTACCATAATACGGAACGTACTCAGGCTTTGGAGTGGCTTGTAAGCCATACCAGTTAGCATAACTCTCCTGCGATTCTCCATAAGTAGGTGAAGCAGGGTTCACATCGAACTGTCTCAGGGTTGCCCAAGGTGTTCTCATCCATACCGTGTCGTACAATAGAAGATAATCAGTATTTTTAAATTTAAAATAACCGTCTTCATTACCACAAGTAGCGTCATAAGTGGTCATAATCTCTGTTGGTGTGAGACTACATAGTGGTGGTGGTATTAGTGAAGTCTTAAACGTTGCTGGTGCTGACCAGTGATGTGAACCACCAACGTAGGCTGACACTCTGAAGGTGTAAGTCATGTTTGGGTCTAACATCATGTACGATGTTAAATCGAATGTCTCGATAGCGTAATTTACATACCAACGAATTACTCCGTTAATCTCAATGGCATTAGTACCGGAAGTAGCGTTGGATGTCCAGTTAAGTGTGGCAGAACGCCATGTAACTGATGTTGCGTTTAGACCAGTAGGTGTTGGGTCTACAGGAGCAGCGTATTCTTGGAGTAATGCGATTTCTTCTATCGCTGCTCCTTGGTAATTAGAACTGGTATTACCAACCCACATTGAAGTGGCATTTATTTCTGCCGTATCCCTTACAGTTCCATCAGTGAAACCAACATCAGTTCCAGCATCGAATGTTGGTACTCCCCATTGTGGGTCTGTTCTTCTGTTACCGTTATTATCTACACTGAGAATGTGGTTAACTCTCCATCCTTTATGAGTGCTGAACTGACCACCCATTACTATACCTTGTGTTGGGTGACCTTTGATGTGGTAAACCGTGCTGTTTACACCGGATGCCCAACCTGTTGTCCATGCAGCCTCTGGCATACCAGTGAGAGTATTAATCCTTGCTGCCCTGAACAATGTTCCACCGTTGTATGTATCGAACACACCACCAATGTACATGGCATTAGGGTATTCGGATTCTGTATCATAATGACATACAAGAACAAGACTGTTCGCTCCTAATCCAGCGAAACCAATACTTAATTGTCCTAATGAGTTACATCTACCGATGTTTCCTGCTGCATTCCCATTTAACGTACTGAAACTACCACCGAATACAAAAGAACCATTACCGTTATCGTAGCCAATACCATAACAATTACCACCATCAGCACCAGTACCTATGTTGGTCTTAAATGTATTGGAGTTAGCGTTCCATGTACCGTCATAAAGAATCTTAGCAATACTATCCATTGCATAAGGTGTTCCGGCATAAGTATAGTTATTAAACTGACCCACACAATACAGGTAGCCACCAACGTAAACCAAGTCGAAGACAGCATTATCGAAACCATCACCTAATGTTTGTGCTGGTTTCCAGTTAGGACTAACTTCTCCATCTTCGGTAAGACTGATTAAATAAGGACAGGTTGTTCCGTTGTAACTCTGGAACACACCAGCACAAAGAAACTCACCAGCGTAAGCAAGGTTGGGAATGATTGTATGGATGATTACTGCGCCACCGAAACCAGTACCGCCTGTTGAGAATGTTGTGTCTACCGTACCGTCAGCATTTAATCTGGCAATACCAGTTCTTGATACACCACCTATCGATGTGAAGTCACCACCAATGATTACCTTTGAACCTTGCTTGTAGACGCAGAATACGTCAGCATTTATAATTCCGACATTGAACGTAGGACTCTTTACGTAGTTGCTCATACTAATACTTTATTATACAATAACAAAAACAAAAAAAGGGAGTGGATAAATGTATCCACCCCCGTTTATAGAGTTTAGTTTTTAATTAAAATTAAAGACCGAGACTTGTGATTACAGCAGCGTCCACAAAAGGTGGAAGTTGTTTGCTGATACCGTCAATTACTACAACCGTAGAAACATCGTCACCAGCAGCCTGACCACTTAAATCTTCCAAAGAAGATGCTCTAAGTCTCTTAGAATCAGTGCCTAACAGTCTCCATGACTCATCGTTAGTCTGAATTAAGCATAAGAAACGTCCTATTCCAATCTCTTTAAGAGCGAAAAGGATGTCTTGGGTGTTCGCAACCACGCCAAACGTTACCGAATGAGCGAAGTTTCGAGTTCCACCGTTTACTTGTTCAGACGCTGTAAAGAATGCTGAGTCCTCGGCAAAAGCCACACCTATTGGTGTTGCTCCTGAGATGAGGGTCATACCTGTTACAGTTCCGATAGAATCTTGGGCGATTGCTTGAGCAGTAGTACCTGACAAGTCTTCTTCATTGATAAGATACAATGCAGCGACTCCGGGCACTTTATAACTATCGCAGTTTGCACTGGCAGTTATTGCGTTTGTGTATTTACAACCCATGATTTTATTTTTTTAGACTTAAAGTTATTTATGCAGTGTATTTAGCACTTTGTGCTTCCAACACTAATTTTACATCGAATCTTCCTGCGATGCTCATACCGAATTTTCTGTCCATAGTTGTTCTACGGAAATCAACGATACTGAACTGCTCGAACTCGCCCATTGAACCTACACCTAAAGCGATGTTTTTTCTGTTCAATACGATGATGTCACCGTCAGCCATCTTGCTGATTGTTTCGATTTGGTAACCATCATAAGTACGTGGCTTTTGGTCAGCAGGATTGTATCCCCATACTGCGCCAGAAGCAGCCAATGCTGACTGATACTTACGTAGGTTTTTCTGATTCATCAGAACCAATACGTCATCCATTTCGTTCTCAAGAACATCGTTGTCAAGAGTTAAGAATAAACTCTCAACGATTCCGATAATAGTTGATGCTGATGGAGTTGCTCCGGTAAGAGCGTTAGTGACGATTTGAGGAACGATACCAGTAATACAATCGTACACTGTAGTTCCTGTTCCACCAGTAGCATACAATGCTCTGGTCATCACTGATTTATTAAACTCACTTAGGAAAGTTTCCTGAAGTGCTTGCATGAATACCTGTGCAGGTTCAATGCCAGTTTCGGTAGCGTTAGCCAACCCGTTGTACACACCACGAAGATTATCATAGCATAGTTCGAAATCTGCCCACACCTTACAAGGGGTAAGTTTCACATCATCAGTACTTAACGTACCGAGCGGTGTGAAATCGCAGTTATCACCGAATTGTACTAAGTCGGTTACACTCATACGTGCAATCGGCTCTGATTCGTTGATGTCAGTCACAATCTGTCCTGCTATGTCAGCCAACTTGTTGTTGGTGAAAGCAGCGAGAACATAAGGTGCAGCGTCCGTTCCGAAGTAACTCTGAGTGCTTGTGAAAGTACTGGCAAACTCTTGGTATGCCTTGTCAAAAGATACTTTTTTCATTTTCTTTTATTTTTAAATAATTTTATTTACGAGTTGCTCTTTATAATACAATAGATTAGAGGAACTTCTCGTAAGTTTATTTTTAAATTGCTTTACGAATTACAGGAGCATTCTCCCAACCATTCTCGGCAACCAGACGCTCATAGGCACTCATGTTCTTAGTGTCTACTGGTTTCTCGTCCTTACTTTCAATACCCAATGCAGGGTCTGCTGCTGGCTGTTCGCCAACCTCTTTTTCGAGTTTTTCTATCTTAGATAGTAACTCGGCTTTTTCGTCTTCAACTTCTTTAGCCAATTTTAGGTCTTTATACATTGAGACACTACCCCATTTATACTCGCCATCTTGCTTGTACACTGATAGGTAGAACTCTCCGTCTTCATGTTGACCCAATAGACCATCGAGCAAAGCCTTGATGTCTCCTGTTACAGTTTCTTCGGCTTCAACTTCAGTTTCCACTTCGGTTTCTGCTTCAAGTTTTGCTGCTTCTTCCTCTGCTGCTGGTGCTTCGACAATCTCTGCGAGATTACCATCGGCATCAACTACCAGAACCACACCACTATCTAAAGTAATGTTTCCTTCTGGTGCAGGGTTTCCATCAACAGTTACAGGTTGTCCAACCTCAGTGTAAGCCACTGTGCTGTCTCCTGCTGCTTCTTCTGCTGCTGCTACTGGTTCGTCTTCAACCACAGGTTCGGCTGCGATAACTTCTGCAAGCATCCCATCTTCACCCACTACAATCTGGATTCCAGATTCTGTGGTGTAAGTTCCAGCATCAACGGCTTCCGTAACTTCTTCATCGGCTTCGTTCATGTAGGTTTTTGTCACTTCAGCACCAACCTCTGTCCAGTTAATCGTCCAGTTTTCTTCCGGTACGAGTTCTGACTCAAAGTCATTGGTAACTTCATCTTCAAAATCCTCAATCTTAGAACTCATAAAGTCGAAAATCTTCTTTAAAAGACTTCTCTCTTTTTTATCCATGTTAAATAATTTTTGGAAATCATTATTATTTTTAAGTAACTTACGCATTGCTACGTCAAGATACGCTTCTATTGAGAAACCCGTAAGTTCCCCATCTACAACCTTTTGGAAGGTCTCGGCATTATCGATTTGATAAACACCATACCAATCTCCAATCTGTGCTTCTTCAATTCCTTTGGCTTTTACGTGTGACAACAATTCCTCGGTGCTGATTATAAAATCCTCGACCATGTACGCATCAACTTTAGCGTCATCGTCATGTCCGGTGTTAACGTTGTTCGATTGTAATTCCTTATGGAACTTCTGTTGCAGTTCTTTTACGACTTCTTGGGAGAACTCCCCGTTGTAGTAGTCACCATTTTCTGCTTGACGTAGAATAGGGTATGAGTGACGCAAGAGCAACCCTGCCACTTTACCTTCGTATTCCTCACCATCAATCTTGACGAATTTAGCCTTGCGATTTTCTTTGTTAAAGAAGAACGCTTTACTATCTATTGCAGGTACGTCTACCAGAGACACACATTTAATTCCAGAGGCTACATCAGATTCATCAAAGGTGAACTGAAATGTTGGTAATTTTTCTTCAGCCATGATACATTTCTTTATAATACAATAATTTATAAGTTAAAATCGTTAAACTATTAGATGCCAGCCTGTGTCTGAACCTTGTTAACGTCTTTTAATCCCCTTGCAAGGGGCACTAATTCGGTAACTATTCTCATGTTACCCATAGCACCAGCGACTTCTTGACCCAATCTCTTGTAGTCAATGTAGTTACTTGTGTCTACATTGGAAGCAGGTACTACCGCACCGCCTTCCTGATACCCTCTTAATTTATCCTGCCTGATGTTCTCAAGCATTGATACCATTGCAGCACCCTCACTGGTCTGTAATACCGGATTAGGCACTACGTATTCTCCACCATGAACGATGCCAGCAGGTTGGTCAACAGCAACGTTAGGTGTAAATCCACCTTCCTGTAAACCGAAGTCAGCAGCCTTTGGTGGTATGTTCTTTTTTGCAGCGATTGTAGCAATGGCGATTCCCGATGCAATCGCTGTGGCTGCTACGAGGAAGATGTTCGGTAACGCCTTCACAATCGCAAGCGCAGCACCGATAGCAGCATCAACTAATGCTTGCTTCTTACGAATCTGTGCTGCATTATACTCAGCCATAGCAGCATCGAAATCTGCCTGTGCTTGTTGTTTCTTCAGACCTTCAATCTCACCCTTCTCTGTTTCATAATCAGTAGCACGTTGCTCTGTTGTTAATGCCAGTGCTGCTTGAATTTGTTCATAACGTGCGCCATTAGCATCAGCGAGTTCGGCTTGAAGTTCTTCATCAGTCTTACCCAAGTCTTCCAATGCCTTTTCACGGTCACGGATTTCATTAGCGAAATCTTTGGATTGACGTTGGAACTCTTTGGCAATGTTCTCCTGCTTCTGTGCCAATAAATCGAACACTCCACCAATGGCATCAGCAACCACTGCGATTTCAGCAGCATACTCAGTGATGAACTCATTGGCTTTACTACTGAACCTTTCCTGATTTTCAAGTTCGTCAGTAATCTGCTTCTGTGACTCTACCACTTTTTGTTGAGCATCTTCTTGTTCATAGGTTAAGTCCTTTATGTTCTCCTTCTGAGTAACGATGTCAACACTGGATTGAAGAATCTCACCATCAGTCTTTAAGATGTCCGACTTAATGTTGGTGTATGTACGTTCAGCATCAAGAATCCGTTGTTGGATGTCCAATACTTTTTCCTGACTACCGGATTGTTCAGCGTTTTTCTTCGCCTTTTCGAGTAATACATACAATCCGTTCTGTTCGTCAGTTAAAATCTGACCCTGAATTGCTAACTGTCGCTTGTTATCTTCATTAATTTCCTTTAATGTTACAGCACGACTCTCCAAGATACCGAGTTGTGTTTCCGCTAAACCCTGTTGCTTCTCAAGGTCAGCGATTACAATCTCACTGATTGCCTGTTCCAATGCTAATCTATTGGCAGCATCATTAAGTTCATCAGCACGAAATTTAATACCGAGTTGATTCTGTGAAATGATGTTCGTTTTTGCTTGTTCAGCGAGTTCTGCGACACGAGTACCGAAAGCATCAGCACTCTCATAACCTAAGTCATAAGCATCAACGAAACGAATAACCTCATTATAAAGGTCACGTTGAAGTTTAATCTGTGATGGATACAATTCGTTTACACGGTCAGCAAGAAGTTTATTACCCCTAACATCGAAGTTAATTGCTTCTTCTTGTAGACGTATTGCTTCATCTAATCCCTGTTTCGTTAAGTCGAAAAGTTTAGCATTCCTTTGTGCTAAACGCTCACGTTGTTCTGCCAACGCATTGATTGATTTTAAGTTATTACTCTGGTTGGTAAGAACAGTGTTGAACTCATCTTCTATTGCCAATCTGTTTCTTGCATTCTTAACTCCGGCAATGTCGGATAGGAGTTGAAGTCTAATTATCTTCTGACGATAACGTATGGCTGTGATTTCTTCATCGAGAATCTCCAATCTTCTAACTTCTTCATCAGTAAGGTTCTTACCTAAGTTAGCACGTTCCTTCTCGTATTCTATTATCGCTTCAGAGTAATCTTTTAATTCCTCTTGGGATTTATTAATAAGGTCTTGTCTCAGTAATTCTTCTTCCGTTAATTCCAACCCTAATTTTCTACGATTATAAATGTCTTCAATAAGTGCTAACTCTTTGGCATTGATTTCGAGTAAACGTAAGTCTGACTTCGCTGCGAGTTCAATCTGCTCTTTAATGATTTTTCTTTTAGCGACTTCACCATCCATTACTACCAATGTGTTATTACTTACACTATTGGCTGCAATCAATGCCTTCTCAATGTCATGTAGCCAATCAGCATTCATTTCCAGTTCCAATGACCAATCCATCTTCTGTCCGATGTCTTGAATTTCAGCATTGAACTTACGAATCTGTACAAGTAATGTCTCCTGTTGTGCCTTGGTTAGTTCCACAGCATTAACTGCTTCAACCCATGCATCTACTTGGTTCTCTAATACTTTTGTGATGTTACGACTCAATGCGAGTTGTGCCTTCCAGTTTCCTACTTGGTCATCAGCACGTTTCAATGCCATCTCCTGTAACTCCAATCTTCTGGCTGCTGATTCGAGAGAGAGATTCTGTTCCTTCAACAATAACCCTGCTGTTTCAAGTTGATACCCTAACGACTTATCTTGAAGATTATAAATTTCATCAATTTCTTTTTCAACACCGATTTGTTTCTGACGTTCAGCATTAATAGCACGGGTCTGTTCTAACTGTCTATCCAGTACATCAAGTTCGGCTTCCAATGTCTTCTTACGTTGACGGTTATTAACGAGGTCAGTGAGTTTCTCCCAGTTCGCAATCAATAGTAATACTGCTGCGATTATGAGACCAATACCGATTGATGCCAGTGCAGCCTTACTCGCCAATGAGAATGCTTTTACCTGTGCTTGTAATGCTGTGAAACTACGACCAACACCAGCAAGACGCTTGATGTTCTCAGCACTTACGGCTTCAACCGCTTTACGCATTCCATCTAATGCCAACAGAAGACCACCAACCTTCTGTACAACCTTCTCAAGTTCTTCGTTATTTTTTCCTAATGCAAGGCTAAGTCCCTGAGACACAGCGAACACTCCTGCGAAACCTTCTCCGAGTTTAAGCACACCTTCGGCTTTCTCAGTAGACGTTACGCCTTCGAGTTTAGTATTGACATCCTTCAGTTTACCTGCTGCTTCAGCAGCGTTATTCGACAGGTCTTTAAATGCCTGACTGTTGATGTCCATGTTTTTTAGTTCGCCATTAATTTCCTGAAGATAGTTCTCAAGGTCAGCAATGGTGTTCAGACCATTCAGTTTAATGTCAACTATTGCTTTTTTCTTCGCCATGATTATAACATTTTAATTAATTTTATGTTGGCAGTCTTGGTTATTGGTGAGTAACCTTCGATAGCCACTATGTGGTAAATCTCTTTATCGTATTTTATAGCACGGTCAATCTGCATTGCCGACCAATCTGTTTCGGTCATACGCATTTCGGCTTCCATAATCTCGCTGTTCTGGTAACGTCTGTACTTGTTGGCATGGAATTTACTCCACAGTGTCTCGTGGAAGTAGCCGTTGTCATCGAACACCAGAGAGTAATCAGTCTCCATGTCAGCCACTACTGATGATACTGTATTACCTAAGTTACTCCACAATGCTTGCAGGTATGTCCCTGTGATGGTTCTACGGTCATTAATGTCCGGTGATGCTCCCATGTAACTCGCCCAAGGTACTGCTGAGTTTAGTTGGAATGGAGAACAAAAACCAAGGGGGCATCGCACGTAGGTTGCCCCCGTTGGGATGTCAACATAATAGTAGTTAGACGCTGCCCCGATTGCTGCGAAATTAGTGAAATTAGAACGGGATACTCCATAATAGTACATGATGGTCGGTTCGGCTGAGAACTTGATGCTGCTTTCATTGTTAAATAAATAAGTGTGTGTGTCTTTTCGATTAAACTTCATACTGTTATTATCGTTAAACGTCTGAGGACTAAGTAATGGTAAGAAGACTGTATGAGGATTTGCTCCATAATCAACAGCATTAATGTCATAGTTATTCCACATCTTGTGACGTTTAATTGTTGGCTCTCCAAAGGGTAGGTCAATCGTATCGCTATCCTTACTTCCAACCTTGTTAAAGAAGGCATCGAAATTGTTATCATTACATGGAGTAAAGTTCATCAGACTCGCATTGGTTGTGTAACCAGTACTTAATTTATTGTCACCCATTACCTGACGATTCTCCTGTTCTGTAAATCTAATGCTTGGGTCGTTGTTCTCAGCATAACCGAACTTAACTGTTTCATCGAATACTTTTCCGGTGATGTCGTAAGGATTGTTACCTGAACTGAATAACGTATTATAAGTATTAAACGTAATAATTTTTTGCTCTGTGTTTACCTTAAAGTAAAGGTTGAACATCTTAATGATACCACTCACGAACTCAAGTTGTTCCATGTCAGGCAAGAAGATTGCAGGGTTCAATGATGGTGCTGTTGCTCCTGCTTCATCATCACGTTGATTTGTAGCCTTATCATAGACATCATCATCTCCACCATAGGTTATTATCATGCGTTTAACGTTAGGGTCTGACCAGAAACTTCCTGAAATTCCCCATCCTGCATCAAGAAAAATCTGTTCTACAACACGTACCATAAAGAGTTGCATTGGAATCTGATGGTGGTAGGTGTAGTTATGATACTCGGTGTTCGGATGGTCATGTACGCTATTAATCGTATAGTAGTAGTTCTGGTATGGGTCATCGGCTTCGAAGTCTACCTGTGGTGTTCTGTCGTCTCCACCATACTCTGAACTCGCCCAATCATAAAGGCTTGCTTGACAATACTGAGTGCCATACCAAGCATAAGGATACACGTATAAACCACCATCGCTGCTTTGGTTATCGGCTTTGATGGTATCGATAACATCCTTCTCGTAATTGTAGGGACTGATTAAATCGAATTGCAGGTCTTGCAAGGACTTGCCATCAATAGCATCGGAGAACTCCTTAAACTTACTGAAGACAGTAACCGAGAATACATCTCTGCTCACTGAAGTTAAATTAAGAACACCATCCAGTAGAAGCACACTGTTGTTATAAACCTTGCAAGGGAGATTCTGCGTCTTTGGAAAGTAACGCTTAACTCCTGAAGTACCTGCGTATTCGAAAGTAATTTTGTTTGCTCCGGTCTTCGGTACGTCAAACGAATAGGTGAAATCCCCAAACGAAGCACTGAGGTCTTGAAGGTCATCAACGATTCTGTTGAAACTTATCCCCAAGTCTTCAGCACTAATGATGTCGAGATTACGACCATTGACCAGTATCTTTACGTTGTATTCCTGCATTATACATTTACGTTATTTTCATAGGTGGTGAGACGGAATGTAAGATTTAACTGGAAAAGTGTGTTGTTACTACTTTTCGAACTTTCTTCCACACTCTCAATCACCAAGTAATTTTCATCATCCTGTGTAATCTGATAGATTCTGTTACTGCTTAATAGATTGTTAACCAACCAATCACGATGATTTTCATCAATCCATCCGCTATTACATTTTATCGTTTTTGTAATTTTTGTATTGTACACAGTATTTTTCTGGAAGCCACGAATCACCGAGCCATCCTGATTGATGTCGAGTGGCACTTCATAATCTCCAGATTCTCGTTGAACATTGTCTACAAGTTCTCCAATAAATGTGAAGGTATCGTATGTTCCTAACTGGTTAAGGAAGGCGACTTCGAAGGTCGATAATTGCTGGTCGATTTCATAGCGGTAACTTCGTAATTCCGAGTACAGGTAATCACCGTTTGTAGCGTCATTCTGATACAATGCGAAATCCACACGTCTAATCTTACGTGTAGTACCCCCTGTGATTTCATACGCAGCCAATCCAAGTTGTTCATAGCCACTACCGAACATGAAGACACCGCCAGCATTACTACTGCCTGTAAAGACGTTATACAGCGTCTGGTTAAGCACTTCATCTCCATTGTAGAAGTACAGGTCGGCTTTAACCTTCAGTGTTCTCCCATAATCTTTAGGTAATAAAATGTAGAGCCAATCACTCGCATCTCTCTGTGTGTCAAGAATTTGTGGTTTATCGGTGAGAAATTTTACACCGGAGTTTATGTTTACAGCAGTTTGTCCACCATAAATTTGTCTATAACTATAGACATCGATAGCAATGAACTGACGTTGGTATTGAACAGTAATTCCTGATGTCATTCCACTGATGTACATGTAACCCTGATAAACATAAGGATAACTCGGAGCATCCGTCATAGCGAATGTCGCTCCTGTTTGCCAACCATAATCATGTACTGTCATTGAAGTAGTTCTAACACGATAACCAATGTTAGTTGTAGTTGTAATACCAGTATCTTTAAGTGGATTGGTTAATGTTATTGTGACATCACCAGCAGAAGGTGTATGATAAACTGCTGTCATACTAAAATTCGGGTTCAGATTACTGATGTTCGAACCAAGATACTCACTCAAGTCATTAACTTCTTCCCATTCCAAAGAACTGTTAAGTACGTATCTTACAGTACTTTGTCCTTTGTATCTACTTTTCTTCGTATTAGTATTGCTTACCAAAGGGTACTTCTCCCCGTATTGTACTATGTAACTTGCAAGCATTGGTTGAACCGTAGTAAAGCCAGAGAGTGTCCAATCTAATTTAGGAGTCTGAACCTGTGGTGAAAGTACAGGAGCGAGGTTGAACCTGTGAGTGTTATTTTCTTGGTAAGGTAATTCGAGTTGAGCGATTTTCAACATGCTTGAAATTACTGGTGTCTCACCATAAGTTGCATTGGGTTGTACATAAACGTCAGCATACAACGAATAATTTTCAACGAGTTGACCATCATAAGCAGCCTGTCCTTCCTGTGTCATTGTTACGGCAAAGATGCCAGTGTCATTCGTAGTAACGCTCTCAGTATTAATGTCGAGTTTCTCGTTGTTCTCATAGGCTGTTAAATAAACATACTGTCCTTCAACATACACAGAAAATAAGCGTGACAATTCCGTATTTTTTTCAATACTCTCACCCAACGATTGGGCAATCTCTGCATAAGTATTACTCGTAACTGGCACTCCCTCAGCATTATACGTGGTTGTTGCAAGGAAGTATTCGTCACGATTCGGAAAGCCTTTGGCTATAAAAGTGACATCAATTACCTGTGGATAATCGAACTGGAATCTTACCCAATCACCATCACCAACAGTATCATCAATAAAGATGTAGCCTTTAGATGGTCTTGGATTTCCACTGTTATTCGCTGTTCGGATAGTAAATGCAATCGGATTATTAACTGCTGTTAAAGTCGCTGGCTGTGTCACGATAAAATCACCCGTTCTAAAAGACCCTTCGCCAACAACGATGTTTAGTTCTTGGTCAAAACATGAACCTTCTTCAATGAACACTGAATAGTATCCTGCTGTAAGACCTGTGTATTCATACGTGTCACCACCAGTACTTCCATCAACTACACCATTGATGTAGCATGTTGTAGCACCAGTACTTCCACTCCATGTTATAGTAATTGTTCCATCCGAACCACCCCTTACATTAACTGCTGTAGCCACTGCTGTTCCGGTTAATGCTAATGTGCAAGGCACAGGCGGTGGAGCACAAGGTGGGATAACTGTTTGTGGTGCAATAGCGTAACTCTGAAACTCTTGGTATTCTACCGTATCACAATTTATTGGATAAGCCATTTCTTTATCTTTTTAATTAAAAATTATTAATACTGTGGTTCATAAGTCTGAGAAGGTTCAGCATCACCGAAACAACACCAGTTCTCACTAACTTTCATTTCTTTATTAACTACGAGTTGTCCTGCTGGTAAATAAACACTACCTGTATTAATCTGCCATAATGACCATCCTGCTGATGCAGGGTACTCATAACTCACACGCCATTGCCATGTATAACGAAGCCACATTCCTACATCACAAGGAACGGTTGATTGGAATCTATAGTTTTGGAATACCTTTGTACTGTCACAAGATGTTCCGTTAGTTATTTCGGTACGAGGACTTCCTATGGCTGTCAACGTTACTACGGAGTTCTCTATTACACCCCCATTACATACTTTATAGTTTGCCATCTTTTAATTGTTTTGTTCTAAAATTAATACTATGTCATCAACGATGTAATTACTCAGGTCTTCCGAAATCTTCTCACTGGTTAATTCGGTTGTTACATCAATAACAGGGTCTTCATACTTCTTACCCCTGATGCCATTCTTGTAAATTGCTCGTTGAATTTTCCATGCTGTGGCTGTAGGAGAACCACCTAATGTACTGATTCTCTTACGTTTAATCCATGAGAGAAGGTCTTCGATTGGAACTTTACGTGCTCGTGGTTTTCTTCCTGTACTCACGTATGTATAATAATCCAATGCCAGCATTTCGAAAGCACCTTGCTTCTGATTATACTCCCATTCGATACTCTTAATTAAGTCACTACCTTCCATACCTTTGAATTTCTCCAAGACTTTCTGTGTAGCCAATGTGAGTTCACTCTGTAATTCATCCTGAGTGTTCTTTAATTGTTTGCTTAGTAATGTTGCCATTATGGTTTCTTAATTTTTGTTCGATAACTACAGTAGTTGCTTTGAGTATTTAAAGTAATCGTGTATTGTACTCCGACTAAATCGGCTGTCGTGAAGTGACGTAATGTTACTGCATCAACATCAGTGATTGTCATCATAACCTTGACTTCCTTCATCAAATCCATAAAGCCATGTATAAGGTCGTCTCCTACATCTTCACACTCACTGGTGGCTTGGATTACTTCATCAAGGTCATCATAGTCATGGCATAGTTGTAGCACGTTCACAGCCAATGTGTACTGCTTTGTCTCTGACCTAATGTAAGTGACACGTACAGGAGTTTCGAACCACACAGCCATGTAATTTTCTTCTTGGGCACTAACGTCCCATTCATGACCGATGTTAGAGTACTGAACCATCTCGTGTGATTCTGCTATTGCCTTACATTCTTGAAGTAAATTGTATAACGTCATAACTAATGCTTTATTATACAATAGGAAAAGCAGAAAAACAGAGTGGATAAAATGCGAAAGGGAGAAAGTAATGTTAGTACCTTCTCCCTCTCTAAGTTATAATTTGGGATTTTTAACTTTCTAATTAAAAAGGGAGCGAGTGGATTAACTAAACCAAGACCTAAACTTACAGCGACACTCGCTCCCTCATAAAAACAAACAAGAACTAACTATGGCAGGTTAGAAACTTAACTATTAATAAATACAAAGTTAATTAAAAAAAGTTAAGTTCAAAGTTTTTTCTTTTTTAATTTAGATTTCTTTTCTTCTTCTTCCATCCTAATTTTATAAACATCCGCTTCCATCTCGGAATGGTGTGCTCTGATGCTGGCGAACTGAAGTACGTATCCAAGCGGTTGGGTATTGATTTTAAGTACCTTATCATAAGACCAATCCGCAATCTCGTAAACCAGTTTCCATGCCCATCCTGTGCCAATCGCTTCATGGAAAGCATTAATTCGTTGTTTTTCTCTTGCACTAATTGCCTTGCCACTTCCGGAGAAAAGATTTGGGAAGTGAGATTCAACACGTTTCCACTCTGCAAAAAAAAACCATAAATGTTGTAACCTAATACAAAGGGAAGTTTCCTGAACGACTTGGCTTTAGCATCAAGGTCGAACGAAGCCAATGTTGGTTCATCGTCTGCCCTGTACAATACAGCGAGAATCTCAGGGTATGCTTCAGCAGGGTTATCTTTATGGTTCTCTGATGCCATTAAGCAATGCACACTATCCTCTGTGTTCAT
>Ga0307375_10002976_pt1 | contig 17009 bp, 14 predicted proteins | sample TR1MG_FD_202531 | JGI IMG/M metagenome (GOLD analysis project Ga0307375, IMG submission 202531) | Soil microbial communities from Risofladan, Vaasa, Finland - TR-1 | ecosystem: Environmental > Terrestrial > Soil > Coastal area > Acid sulfate soil | place: Finland: Risofladan, Vaasa | collected... | reverse complement strand
CTGGCGGGCCGTCCCGCTCGACCGCAGGTCAAGGCCAGCTTCGGCGCGCGGCCGCCCTCGCTGCTGGGTAGAGATGCGTTACTCGATTTCAGCATTGAAGTCACGCTTGATGGCGAACGACTGAGTGTCGCCGAGATCGAGGCATTGCTGAAAAACACCGATGGCCTGCAATGGATTCGTGGGCGCTGGATCGAGGTAGACAAAAAACGGCTTGGGCGCATGCTGGAACGCTTCCAGACCATCGAACAAGCCGCGGCCGGAACTGGTCTCGGTTTTTCCGAGGCGATGCGCCTGATGGCAGGGGCCTCGCTCGACGGTGACGCTATTGATCCCGCCGATGCCGATTGGTCGCAATTGGTTGCCGGCCCCTGGCTAGCTGAGACATTACGGGGACTACGCCAACCAGAGGGGTTGGCACAGATCAGCCCCGGCCAGGAACTTAAAGCGACCTTGCGACCGTATCAACAGGTTGGCGTGCGCTGGCTCTATCTGCTTACCCAGCTGGGTCTGGGGGCGTGTCTTGCTGATGACATGGGCCTTGGCAAGACAATCCAGGTGTTGTCCCTGCTTCTGGTTTTGAAGCGCGAGAAAAAACACTCCCGCCCAAGCCTCTTAGTCGCCCCCGCATCGCTCCTGGCCAACTGGGCAGAAGAGGCCTTGCGCTTCGCGCCCAGTCTGCGCCTAATAATCGCACACCCTTCCGCCATGCCAGCGGCCGACTTACGCGCGCTGGATACTAAGAGGCTAAATGACGTCGATCTCGTCATCACGAGCTATGGCTCGCTCTTGCGCGTACCTTTGTTGGAAAGCGTGGATTGGCACTTGGCCATCATCGATGAGGCGCAGGCCATCAAGAACCCTGGGGCCAAACAGACGCGGCAAGTGAAAAAACTGAAGGCCGCGGCGCGTATCGCACTGACCGGCACACCCGTGGAAAATCGGCTGTCCGATCTCTGGTCGATCTTCGACTTCACTAACCCGGGTCTACTGGGCTCGGACAGGGTCTTTGCCCAATTTGCGAAGCAACTGGCGAAGACCGAGCATTTCGGCCCGCTGCGAACACTGGTACAGCCCTATATTCTGCGACGGCTAAAAACCGACAAACGTGTGATCACCGATCTGCCGGACAAGACCGAGATCAAAGCGTGGTGTCATCTCAGTCCAACCCAGGCGGCACTCTATCAGCGCGCCATAAAAGAACTGCGTAGCGCCCTGGAAGATGCCGAAGGCATTAGCCGCAAGGGCGTTGTGTTGTCTTTCCTCATGCGTTTCAAGCAGATCTGCAACCATCCCTCACAATGGCTGGGTGATGGCGCCTGGAATGCAGACGATAGCGGAAAGTTCGCCCGTTTGCGGGAATTGGCGGAAATTATCGCCGCCAAACAGGAGAAAGTCCTGGTATTCACGCAGTTTCGCGAAACCACCGAACCGCTAGCAGCGTTCCTTGGGTCCATCTTTGGCCGTGCAGGCCTCGTGCTGCACGGCGGCACCCCGGTCGCCACGCGCCGCAACTTGGTCAAACGCTTTCAAGAAGACGAGCTGACACCTTTTTTCGTTCTCTCCCTTAAGGCCGGCGGGGCGGGACTCAACCTCACCGCTGCGTCACACGTTATCCATTTCGACCGGTGGTGGAATCCCGCTGTGGAAAACCAGGCAACCGATCGCGCCTTTCGCATTGGCCAGCGGAAGAACGTACTTGTACACAAGTTCATCTGCCGCGGTACTATTGAAGATCACATTGACCAGCTGATTGAATCGAAGCAGCAGCTGGTAAAGGGTGTACTAGAAGGCGGCGCGGAACTGCTGCTGACCGAGATGAGCGACCGCGAACTACTCGATCTGGTAAGGCTTGATATTCAGGCCGCACAAGAAGAATGAGGAAAAACATGAGCTACACCCGATGGAAGCCCTATGTTTCAGTCGCCGAGCGTCGCAGGAAAGCCGAAAAGGCCGCAGCCAAGGCTAAGCAGTCGGGCGCCAACCACTCGCCAATCGAGCCCTATCGGGGCGCTATCGCAAAAACATTCTGGGGCAAGGCTTGGTGCGAAAATCTGGAAGGCTACGGCGATTATGCCAACCGCCTGCCGCGTGGGCGCACCTATGTCCGCAACGGCTCGGTAATCGACCTTGAAATCACCGAGGGGGAAATTCAGGCGCTGGTGATGGGTTCCAGTCTCTACACGGTCACCATCAGTATCACAGCTGTGTCAGCGAAGCAGTGGCAGGCCATCGGCGCTGATTGCGCAGGCTCCATCGATTCGCTGGTCGAACTCCTGCAGGGGAAGCTGTCCACGGCCGTAATGGCACGTATCTGTACGCCGCATACCGGGCTCTTTCCTGCACCAAAGGAAATTCGCTTCGATTGCAGTTGCCCTGACGCGGCCTCGATGTGCAAACACATTGCCGCCGTGCTCTATGGTGTGGGCGCGCGCCTCGATCAAGAGCCCGAGTTGCTTTTCCGGTTGCGACAAGTTGACATGAAGGAACTTGTCAGCCAAGCCGGAACCGGCTTACCGAAACCCAAGAAACATTTGACGACCGGGAAGGTGCTAGAGAATTCTATACTGGCGGATGTATTTGGAATCGATATGGACGAAACCATTCTGTCGACGAAGGACGTGAGGCCACGGAAACGGACAGCATCGGCCAAAGGCATTGCACAAAACGCTACGAGCGGGACCGCAGCCGGGACGAGCAAGAAGTCACAGGCGACCCGAAAAGCCGCGACACCTAAGAAACCCGTGGTGGTGAAACCACCTACCAAGGATTCCACTAAGCTGCGCACATTACCAATAAAAAAGGCGAAAGTGGCGGGTACGGCCCCAGCCAGAGAAAAGAGCTCTGTCACGTCCACTAAAAAACTCAACAATTGACCCGCAACAGTTGTGCCAGCGCCACCCCCTGAACCTCCCGAAGAAGGAGAAAACAGGTCTTGTTCCTATTGGTGCACGCAAAGTGACTAGGCCGCGAGCCTTACGGTGATTCCGAAATACCGGCTGACCACGGCCGTCCGAGCTATTCCTGCCACCTGCTACAACCAACCGCGCTCCTTAAACGAAACGATGTCGCCATCTCCGACTACCAGATGGTCAAGGACACGCACACCAATAAGCGCCAGGGCATCGGCCAAATGCACCGTGAGATCGCGATCTGCCGCGCTTGGCTCGGCATGGCCCGAGGGGTGGTTGTGAACAAAAATGGCCGCTGCGGCGTTATGGACAAGGGCGCGCTTCACGACCTCGCGCGGGTAGACTGCGGCCCCATCAAGCGTCCCCTCAAAAAGGATCTCCTGCGTCAACAGGCGATGGCGGGTATCCAAAAATAGGCAGGCAAAGGCCTCCCGTGGGCGATCCCGAAACGAGGCCAAAAGGTAACGCCTTGTAGTAAGGGCTGACGAGAGCACGGTATCGCGACGCAAGCTCTCGCCCAAATGGCGACGACCCATCTCTAGAACCGCGCGCACAAGCGCATATTTGGCGGGACCGAGACCTTGAGCCTCGCAAAACGCCCCCTGTTCTGCCATCAAGAGCCCCCTCAGACCCCCAAATCGATCAAGGAGGTCACGCCCCAAATCCACGGCGGTCTTGCCGCTTACTCCCGTTCTTAGGACAATGGCGAGCAATTCGGCATCGGATAGGACTTCCGGACCGTAGCGAAGCAAGCGCTCTCGCGGCCGCTCATCAAGAGGCCAAGCAGTAATGGTCATAGGTGCTCCTTCCGACTACCATAACAGTGCAAGGGGCTACGCGCTTTCCGGTGAACGCCGGGTACATAAAAGGTCAGGTGTATTAATGCAGGAAACACTGCCGCTTTCGGGTCGTCACGTCGTGCTTGGGATCACAGGGGGTATCGCGGCCTACAAAACCCCCGAACTCGTGCGTCGACTGCAGGAACAAGGCGCCGAGATCCGCGTCATCCTCTCTCACACCGCCCAACAATTCGTCACCCGCGCCTCACTGGAGGCCGTGGGCGCGGCAATCATCCAGGACATCAGCAGCAGCATGGTGCATATCGACCTCGCGCGCTGGGCCGACTTAATCCTTATCGCCCCCGGCACGGCCCATATCTTGGCACGCCTTGCGGGCGGCACGGCCGATGATCTCCTCACGACGACCTGCCTTGCGACCGAGGCGCCCATAGCGATTGCACCGGCCATGAACCGTATCATGTGGCAAAAGGCCGTAACTCAAGCCAACTGCCAAAGGCTCCGCGAGCATGGTGTCATGTTCATAGGCCCTGATGAAGGCAGCCAGGCTTGTGGCGAGATGGGACCGGGACGCATGCGCGAGATCCCCGGCATTGTCTCGTTTGTAGAGGGCATCTGGGAGCAGTTTGGGGCCCTCGCTGGTATCATGGCCATTGTGACGGCAGGCCCCACCTACGAGGCCCTAGACCCCGTCCGCGGTCTTACCAATCGCAGTTCGGGGAAAATGGGCTACGCGCTAGCCGAGGCACTGGCCTTGAGCGGGGCGTCCGTCATTCTTGTCAGCGGGCCTACCGCCCTCCCTACCCCCCCGCGCGTGCAGAAGGTCGCCGTCACAACGGCCCTCGAGATGCGTGACGCCGTGGTCGCTTACCGCGATACCATGCGGTTATTCGTCGCGACCGCTGCGGTCGCCGACTATCGTCCACAGGCGGTGCTGCCGCAGAAGCTCAAGAAAACAGCGGACACGCTCCAAATCACATTGGTACGTAACCCGGACATCCTAGCGGAGGTCGCAGGCTGGCGCCCTGCACCGTTTACGGTGGGATTTGCAGCCGAAAGCGAAAATCTAGAGGCCCACGGACGGGAGAAACTCCTGAAAAAAGGCCTGGACTTGGTCGTTGCGAACCCGATTGGGGAGCCAGGCGTAGGCTTTGAGGCCGACAATAACCGTGTCACCCTGATAGACAAGGATGAGGCCATTGCTTGGCCTTTGGCCTCAAAGACCGAGATCGCGCGACGACTCGTCTCGGAAATTACGAGACGTCTACAGAGGAATCTACCTAAATGACATTACCTGTCGTTGATCTCAAAATATTGGATCCACGCTTCGGTAGAGACTTCCCATTGCCGGCCTATGCGACAGCCGGCTCGGCGGCCATGGATTTACGGGCTTGCCTTAAGGAAACGATGGCACTCGAACCCGGGGTTTGCGTCATGATTCCGGCAGGTCTCGCCATCCATCTCGCCGATCGCTCGCTCGCGGCACTCATCCTACCGCGCTCCGGCCTTGGCCACAAAGGCCTCGTTCTCGGCAACACCGTAGGGCTTATTGATTCCGACTATCAGGGCGAGATCACGCTCTCCTGCTGGAATCGTGGTCCACAAACGATCATCATAACGCCCGGCGACCGCATCGCGCAGCTCGTGATTGTTCCGATCATCGCCGCGGCCTTTCGTATCGTTGAACAATTTGGTGACACGACTGCACGCGGCGAAGCCGGCTTTGGTCACTCGGGCGTTCGCTGACCACATCGATACCTCCTTGCCACAAGACCAATACGGAGAATAGACAGACATGGTCGCTAGCCCTTCTCTACCGGCATCGGACAATGCCGATCTGCCGCCACGCGGCATCTTCAAGTCCTACGATATCCGTGGCATTGTGGATCGCGAGCTTAACGCCGCCTATGTCCGCGCAATAGGTCAGGCTATCGGTAGCGAAGCGCAGGATCGTGGCCGTTCCACGATCGTGATCGCCCGCGATGGGCGGCTGTCGGGACCGCACTTACTGGAGGCCTTGACCGCGGGCCTCACAATGAGCGGCTGCGATGTCATCAATATCGGCCTCGTACCGACGCCGCTCCTTTACTTCGCGACCATAGCCTTGGCAACCGGATCGGGCGTCATGCTCACCGGGAGCCATAATCCACCTCAATATAACGGCCTCAAGATCCTGCTCGACGGCGAGACCTTGTCCGGCCCTCAGATTACCGCTTTATATGAGCGGCTTGTTGAAAAGAACCTGCGCAATGGCCACGGCACAAGTCGTGACGATGACATCCGCAGCCGGTATCTCGATCGCGTGACGGGCGATGTGCGCGTGGCGCGCCCCTTAAAAATCATCCTCGACTGTGGCAACGGCGCGACCGGAGAGATAGCGCCAAAGCTCTTCAAAGCTCTCGGCTGCGAGGTGACCACCTTGTTTGGGGAGATCGATGGGCATTTCCCGAACCACCACCCCGATCCAAGCCAGCCCGAAAACCTCCGCGAACTGCAAAAACGTGTCGTGACCGATGGCGCCGATGTGGGACTTGCCTTCGATGGCGATGGCGATCGCGTTGCCGTAGTAGGCCCGGATGGCAGCATCATTTGGCCGGACCGCCAGCTCATTTTGTTTGCGCGCGACCTTCTTACGCGCCACCCAAACGGCCAAATCCTTTATGACGTCAAGTGCTCGCAGGCGCTCGATGCCGCCATACGACAGGCCGGGGGCCGCCCTCTTATGTGGAAGACCGGGCACTCTTTCATCAAGGCCCGAATCCGACAGGGCGACGTGCTCCTCGCTGGCGAAATGAGCGGGCATATCTTTTTCAAAGAGCGCTGGTACGGATTCGATGACGGATTATATGCCGGCGCCCGGTTGCTCGAGCTTCTCGCCAAAAACGCGGAGTCAACGGCCGCCATTTTTGGGGCCCTGCCGAACACGATCAATACCCCAGAAATCCAAATCCCGGTAAGCGAGAGCCCCCACGCACTTGTCGATCTCTTGGTCGCGGCCGCTCATTTCCCGGGCGCTACCATCACCACGATCGACGGCCTCAGGGCCGATTTTGCTGATGGCTTTGGGCTTATTCGGGCATCGAACACCACGCCTATCCTGGTGCTACGCTTCGAGGGCCGCGATGCCGCCGCACTCACGCGCATTCAGTCCCAATTTCGGGCGCTGGTAGGTCAGGTGCGGCCCGAACTCGCGGCATGGTAGACGCGCAAACGACCGCTATTATTCCGGGAAAATTTACGTGGTCAAACCGTGCCCGGGGTTGCCAGCTCACCAAAATATCGCCATCCTTAAGCCACCTTTAGAGGGATCGACCCATTTACGAGGAGACACAGACCATGCGCAGATTTCTTATCGGGGCCACGTTCGCGATCGGAACGATAGGCACCTGCTACGCGCACAACCCCTTGGATTCTATTCAGGGGCCCCCTATCGACATCAGCAAGACCGTCATAAAATTGCCGCTTGCAAAGGGCGTATCGCCAAAAGACGCGGTCCAGGCCATGAAAATCGAGGCCAACAACGTCAACATGAAGTACGTAGGCGAATTGCCGCTCTCAAAGCAGCTAAAAAACATGGGTATCAAATCTGGGATTCTGACGGTCTACGAGTTTTGTAGCCCGCCCATCGCCCACCTTATGGTGGACGCGAACCCTGCCTTTGCGGCCTACTTACCGTGCCGCATCACCATGGTTCAGGCCGGCGGCCGGGTATGGCTTGAGATGTTAAACCTCAATATGATCATTAAGGGTGCGCATCTCAAAGGCAAGCTGCGGACTCAGGCGCTGCGCGTACGCGACGATCTCGACTCGATCCTGTGGGCCGGGGCCAAAGGCGACTGGTAAACACCGTGAGGATAAGCGCCTATGTGAGCGCGCTTATCCTCGTGGCGTTTTTTACCACCCGCGCATGGGCTGCCAAGCCCGGGGTCATCTTTCAGATGAGCACGAGTTCCGTGCCTACTTGGTGGGTCGCCGTGCGCAATGCTCGCCATTTAGAACAAGCCATGCGCCCGCACGCGGTCCGCATTGAGATCATCGCATTTGGCCCAGGTCTTGGGATGCTCCTGAAAAGCTCGCCTGTCGCCCAAAACCTCATCGCCCTTCATAAGTCCGGCGTCATGATCGAGGCCAGCAGAAGCAGCCTTCGCAAACAAGGCTTTGCAATCAACGACGTACTCCCTCTTGTCCACTACATCCCCTCTGGCATAGCCGAGATCGTGCGTCGCGAGCGCCAGGGTTGGGCCTACATCCGCCCCTAGAGCTCGCTGTGGGACCTCTTTAAGCGTCAGCCCACGTCGCGATTAACCTAGACATGAGCAGTTGGAGTGGAAGACGAAGGGCTACCCGGAGGATTTCTCAGGGATTCTCTGGTTTTGCGGTTCACCTGTGTAAAAGGCTATCCTACATCCGGCAGTCGGCGTGGAAAATGCGCACTAACCACACACCGCGGCCAGAAGTACGTGTATTCGCCATAGGTTGGCTCTCCGTGCATTCCAGTGCCAAACGTCAGACCGCGAAGGTACGATACTGAATAATGTGATCCATGAGGCCTAGCTTCGCGTTAGGCGAGAGTCGCATGCAATGAGGGGACAAGGTAATGAACTCAAAAGCCATGCAAAAACTCCCGCACGGTATCTGTGAAGCTATTTGGGTTGTCCTGATGAACTACGTGCCCGCCATCAAGCGTAACAAGACGAGTATTGGGCCGTCGCGCTGCCATTTGCTCGAGGTGGTCTTGCGTCGTAATCCGGCTCTGCCGACCCCGGATCAAGAGAGCCGGACATTCAGCCGCGAGCCAGTCAGCCCAATGGTCACCATTGAGATGAAGCTGCGATTCAAGCATCTCGCGAGGCTCGAATGCAAGCCGCCAGCCATTTGGGGTAGAACGAAAGGAATCCAGGAGGTACGGCGCAAACCGCTGCCCGATGTGTTCTTTGAGCGCCTCACGACTTGGAAAGGTGCCCTCCCAAGCTAACACAAACGAAGCATCCGCAGCGGGGGCAGCGCCGATGTCCTCAATGACAAGTGCCTTTACACGATTGGGGTGCCTCGCAGCAAACTGGTAGGCGTTTACACCACCGAGCGAGTTACCCAGTAGGACGGCTTTGTCTACCTCAAGATGTTCGACCAGCGCGGCCACATCGCCGATATAGTCTTTGCGTGTATAACTCCGCGCATGGTCGGAATAACCGTGTCCGCGTTGATCCATGGCGATGACGCGCCACTCGGGCGATAGTACAAGTGCAAGCTGGGTGTAGGTGGCTGCCTCCATCCAAAGCGCGTGGAGAGCAATCAGTGTTTGGCCCTCTCCACCTGTGTCGAGGTATGAGAGTGCCAGGTCGTTGTGGCGGAATTGACTTCTTTTCATTTGTGCATAGGTCATCGCTTTTCCCTCGCAAGGGCGCTTACTGAACTGCCCAAAAGTTATTAGACGGACGCATAGGTTCGTACTATTAAAATTAGTGCCGCGTGTAAATTCCGATAACCAATTAATTCATCGGCAACCACATAAGATCGCCTTTCCTTATATGCACAACGTTATGAACAGAGCTCGTATGTCTGCTAATGGCTGGGCTGCGTCCCTCAGTATATCTATTTGCAGGGATTCTACGTTTGCTTCTGAGCGCATATCGGACACTCACTTCTTCGCGGATTTTAGGCAACGCCTGGAGCAGGCGGCTCGATCGATGTTATTACGTTATCTTCCGTCGATAGTTCAGACTCAAATTCCTCAATGCTTGGCATCACTTTTGCGATTTCAGCAGGGAGTGATTGCGTGATTTGAACCTTATATTCGGCCACACCCATTGGTTTCGTCGATTCGCGCAAGGCGTATTCAACGATCACGCCGTTCTTGCTTTTGCAGAGGATAAGGCCAATAGTCGGGTGGTCGGTCTCGCTCTTCAATTTGTCATCAACCAGAGAAAGGTAGAACTGCATCTTGCCGGCGTACTCAGGTTTGAAATCGTCTATTTTGAGATCGATCACAACGAATGAATGTAGGTGATAATTGTAAAACAGCAGGTCAAGGTAATAATCCTGATCTCCAGCTTCCAAGTGATGCTGGCGACCGATAAATGCAAAACCCTTTCCGAGTTCCAGCATGAATTTCTGAACATGGGCAACCAGCGCGTTTTCAAGGTCATGCTCCTTGGCATCAGCATCCAGTGTCATGAAATTAAGGATGCACGGATCTTTGATAAGCTGTTGCGCAATATCAGCCTGAGCGGCAGGCAATGTCTTATTGAAGTTGGTTAGCGCGGCACCTTGACGCTTGTGAAGTTCGGTTTCGATCTGATGGACAAGTACATTCCGCGACCAGCCGTGCTCAATGGCGGCTTTGGCGTACCATTCGCGCTCGTTCTGGGTTTTGATTTTGTCCAGCAAGGCTATCTGGTGATACCAGGGCAATTGTCCAAGCACCGCTTGGACAAATTGATAATCTGACCATATGGCGGCAAAGCTCCTCATATACATGAGGTTACTGCGAGACAAGCCTTTCATTTCTGGAAACTCACGCCGAAGATCTTCGGCAAGTTGCTCTATTACTTTAGCGCCCCATCCTTGGTGTTCTTGGCGATCAAGGATTTCTCGCCCGATCTGCCAATACAGCAGGATCAGTTCCTTATTGACGGCAACGGCAGCTTTGGTTTGGGCACTGCGAATACGAGCTTTGAGGTCAATAAGCCAAGCAGTGTAGTCTTCTGAATTTTAGGCAGGAATTAATGTATTTTTGTCCATGCTGTTATCCGGTGGTTTATTAACCATAAATTCCGAACCAATGTACATGACATGGGAATTCACATAAATCACTAATTCCGCTTTTGCGCTTCATTGTAAAATGAAGGGAAAAACAGGCATTTCAGTCACAAATTCCGGATATGCTTATTAAATAACTCGCTGTATCGGTATCAAGCATGTACAGCACCGGGAGAGCCCCCCTGCGTTGCGCTAAGACACGTCCTGATCAAAAACACCGCTCTCTTTCGGCAACACATTCATGGGGCGGTGGGCCATAAAGTCCGCAGGCACGTCAACGGAGTGCAACAACTCAAAAAATGCAGTCCAAGCCTTCGCGCTAGGCCGATTTGACAACACGACATCCCCGGTTGCATCGTCACGCGTAATATAGACATCGTCCCCCTCGAAGCGAAATTCCGCAGGAAGACGGACTGCCTGGCTAGCGCCATTCTTGAATAACTTTGCGACACGTGTCTCGACCATCCTACCCACCCTCTGATGCGCAATATATACTCGGCGGAACGAAAGTCCAATCTCCTTACCCGTAGGCCAACTGCACGCTCCTATACCAGAGGAGGCTCGAGACTTAGGTCGACGGCGTGCACGCCGTCGTAGGAAGGTTACACGTTCTCGGACTCACCATGGTCGAGGTGATGAGGGGGAATCAAGGTTTCCGAGGCTTTTTCATAGGTCCCCGGACTTTACACGCAACGACGAGCCATCCTCAAGGTGGCGCCGACTACGTAACTTACGCTTAAGACACGATGCCAAAAAGTGGCCCAATGGCATGCTCAATAGATAGATAGACCAATCCCCGCCAACGCAACGGCGCCAGCAAGAACTCCTAGGTTTTTGGCAAGGTCACGCCTTGTTGGCCTTGATATTTTCCATTGCGGTCCTTGTAGGACGTCTCACAAGATTCATCGGCCTCAAAGAAAATCACTTGGGCTACTCCCTCATTCGCGTAAATCTTCGCGGGCAAAGGAGAGGTATTCGAAAACTCCAGCGTGACATAGCCTTCCCACTCCGGCTCAAGGGGCGTCACGTTCACGATGATCCCACAACGCGCGTAAGTGGAATTATGAATGACAAGACCGTTTGCAAGAAAATTATGGAGCCCTGGCACCTCGATGTCATAGACAGGGGCATCGTCTAAAGCCGTGATCGCCACAATACGTTCCCAGTGAATGGGGGAGGCTTTCTGAAACGCCCCATCCGTGCCGTTAGCAACACATGGGATGGCAAGACGGTTCTCTTGTTCCCGCAGGATGAGGCGATACCCGGTCTTGTCGTGGCTCATCGCACACGATAGCCCCAGTCGCGTGGCCAGATGACGCAGGTCATCCATCACCGATTGCGGCCCCAAAAGCCCCTCACGATCGCGCCCCCCAAAAACAGATTGGACAAAGCGCGAGACATCCGCCCTGGGAGCACGAAACACGTCTTGCGGGACCATAGCGGCTTGACCTGCCACCACTTGCTCCCGAAACCATCGCCCCAGCCGCTCGGGAGCCAAAAGCCTTTGCGTGCCAAAGAAGGGGATCTCGGAGGCCGATGCCACGGTATCTCCCACCGTCAAGTCTTTTAGTGGCCGCCAGCCCTTGGGGGTCAGCAATGGATGGGTGGCGGTCGCCGTAAGATGAAGGCCGCTTTCGGTCTGCAAGCGCCAAACCGGCTTCACGCCATGCGCTGCCAGCGCCGACACCCGCGCCTTTTGCCAACCGTTAGGACCGAGAGCCGTCGTCCTGCGCGCAGAGGTCCACTGCGCGATCGACAGATAATCCCCGGTGTCTGCGTCCATGACTTTAGTATCCGCAGTCACACATTTCCCGAGGCAGATCGTCAAGACATTGCGCGGTATACGGAAGTGTTCCACCGTGCGCGCAAGCGCAAACGAGTTCGGGGGGATAATACAGACGTCCCCATGGAAATCGACAAAACTATTAGCATCGAAATTCTTCGGATCGACGATGGCAGAGTTGATATTCGTAAAGATTTTGAACTCGTTTGAACAACGAATATCGTAGCCATAGCTTGAGGTTCCATAGGAGACTAAGCGCTGATCACCGCGTGTCTTGACCTGGCCCGGCTCAAAGGGCGTAATCATCCCATGATCCTGCGCCATGCGCCGAATCCATTTGTCGGATTTTATGCTCATATATCCCGGACTGACCGGTCTCCTCCCAGGAGCCCTGAGTATTCAGGTATTTTGAATGACGATGTTTGGGAAACTTCCCGTAAAGTCCTTCTTCATCAGCGACAGGCGCGCTGCCACACGCCGGGCGATCTCCCGGTAAATCTGCGCAATCCGCCCGTCAGGATCCGCAACTACTGTCGGTCGTCCGCCATCGGCGTCTTCCCGAATACGCAGGTCCAGCGGCAATGCCCCCAGGAAATCCACCTCATACTGCTCGGCCATTCTGAGACCACCGCCAGCCCCAAAAATGTGCTCCTCATGGCCACACTGGCTACAAATATGGGTGCTCATGTTTTCGATGATCCCGACTACCGGAATCTCGACCTTCTCGAACATCTTCAAGCCTTTGCGTGCGTCCAGAAGAGCGATGTCCTGAGGGGTAGTTACGATGATCGCACCGGTCACCGGGACCTTCTGGGCGAGCGTTAACTGAATATCACCGGTTCCAGGCGGCAAATCCACGACCAGATAATCCAGGTCCTGCCAATTCGTGTCGCGCAGCAGTTGCTCAAGGGCTTGCGTCACCATGGGGCCGCGCCAGATCATCGGGGTCTCTTCATCGACCAAGTAACCAATCGACATCGACTGCAGGTGATAACTCATCACCGGCTCCATCGTCCGACCATCTTTGGATTCCGGTTTGGCATGAGATCCCAGCATACAGGGCTGGCTCGGGCCATAGATATCGGCATCCAAAATTCCGACTTGCGCGCCCTCGGCCGACAAGGCGAGCGCCAAATTCACGGCCGTCGTCGATTTGCCCACGCCGCCCTTGCCGGAGGCTACCGCAATAATGTTCTTGACCCCAGGTATGGGCTTTACCCCTTTTTGAACCCCGTGCGTCACAATCCGGGACTCAACGCTCACGCTTACATCCTTAACACCGGGTATTATTAACACCTTATCGCGCAAGCGAGCCGCCAGAGCATCCTTCACGCCTTTGGCCGGGTAGCCCAGCACCACATCGATGCTCACGCGCCCACCTTCCACCTTAATGGCCTTGATGGCCTTTGCGGTGACGAGGTCTTGCTCCAAATAGGGATCAATGACTTCCTTAAGAGCCGTTTCGACCTGAAGTTGCGAGACTTCCGCCATTTTTACCTCTCCTCAAAAATCCTACTGAAACACGGGGTTTAGGGGCGGCATGCTACACCTTGTCGCGTAAAATCTAAACTGACCGACTTGGGGGTGCTCATCCTCTAAAAGGGCCGCTTAACGCCCGCTATGGCGGGGCTTTTGACCCATTTAGCCCAAAGCAACGGGGCTTTACCGTAAATCAGCGCCCACGACGACCTTGGCCGCTTGCTGCCAAACTGTTACCTTGCGGGCTTCCAAGGGGAACCCTGCATGCCAAACGAACGCAAAATCCTGGTGACGAGCGCCCTGCCCTACGCAAATGGCGCCATCCATTTGGGGCACTTAGTCGAGTATATCCAAACCGACATCTTCGTCCGCTACCAGAGGCTTCGTGGACGAGTGTGCTACTACCTATGCGCCGATGATACGCATGGGACCCCCATTATGCTAAAGGCCGAGCAGGAAGGGGTATCGCCGGAACAACTGATTGCCAAAGTGGCGACCGAACACGCCCAGGACTTTGCCGACTTCGGGATCTCTTTCGATCGCTTCGGGTCTACCCACAGCGAGGAGAACCGCAAGCTTGCCGAGGACTTTTATACCAAGATTAAGGCCGCGGGTCACATCGCCGTGCGAACGATAGAACAGGCCTTTGACCCCGTAAAACAGCTCTTCCTTCCGGACCGCTTCATTAAAGGGGAGTGCCCGCGGTGCCACGCATCTGACCAATACGGGGACTCCTGCGAGGCCTGCGGGGCCACTTATGCGCCCGGCGATCTCATCAACCCGGTCTCGGCCTTGAGCGGGGCCACACCTATCACCAAAAGCTCCGAACACTACTTTTTTAAGCTGAACGATTTTGCAGCCGAGCTTAAAACCTTTACGCGCGCGGGCGCCCTCCAGCCAGAGGCCACCCATAAACTCGATGAGTGGTTAGATCAGGGGCTCACCGATTGGGACATCAGCCGCGATGCCCCCTATTTTGGTTTCCGGATCCCTGGGACAAAGGACAAATATTTCTATGTCTGGCTGGATGCACCGGTCGGCTATATCGCAACCTTCTGGCAGCTCCGTAACCTGCTGGAGGCGCGCGAATTGACGCTCACAGAGGTGGGCGAGCAATGGTCACAGTACGACATCCACCATTTTATCGGCAAAGACATTCTTTATTTCCATGCCCTTTTTTGGCCGGCCATGCTTCAGGCCGCGAAGTTTGCGCGGCCCAAGGCCATTCACGCCCATGGCTTCCTTACGGTAAACGGCAAAAAGATGTCGAAATCCCGCGGCACATTCATCACCGCGCGCCAGTACCTCGAGTGCCTCCCCCCTGAATACCTGCGCTACTACTTTGCCGCCAAACTGAACAGCGCAATCGAGGACATTGATCTCAACCTGGACGATTTCCGCGCTCGCATCAATTCCGACCTCGTCGGTAAGCTTATCAATATCGCAAGCCGGACAAGCCAGCTACTCGCCAAGCACCTGAACAATGCCTTGAGCGCGACCCTGCCTAACGCCGCACTCTACGCAGATTTTCTGGAGGCCGGCGAAACCATAGGCACTTATTATGAGACCCGCGAATACGGCCGGGCCATCAAGACCATCATGGATCTCGCCGATCGTGCCAATCGCTATGTGGATGAAGCGCGCCCTTGGGAGATTGCCCGAACCCCGGAACGTCATGCCGAACTTCAGGCTGTCTGCACCCAGGCCCTCAATCTTTTCCGTGTCCTTATCGCTTACCTAAAACCGGTCCTTCCACAGACGGCCGCATCGGTCGAGGCCTTTCTGGGAGGACCAGAGCTCACGTTCGAGAGCATCAAGACCCCCTGGCTTTCGCACACCATTCAGGCCTACACACACCTTATGCGCCGTATAGAAGCTACCGATCTCCAGCCGTTGACGCCGGCCCAAGACACGCCCCCGAAATCGGCCCCTCAGACACCCCCGAACCCGCCCAAACCGCCGGTTGCAGGGAAAGGGCAGGATGAAGATCAGAGTCCCGCAATGATCACGGCCGAGGAATTTGGGCATGTCGATCTGCGCGTCGCCCGGGTCGTGGGGGCCGAATACGTAGAAGGCGCCGACAAGCTCCTGAAGCTCTCCTTGGACTTGAACGAAGGTCGAACCCGTACAGTTTTCGCGGGTATTCGCCACGCCTACACACCTGAGGCCCTGGTCGGCCGCTTGGTTGTCTGTGTCGCGAACCTAAAGCCCCGCAAAATGCGCTTTGGCCTATCCGAAGGAATGGTGCTGGCGGCAAGCGATGGTAATGGGCTTTTTCTGGTCAACATGGACGAAGGGGCAACACCAGGCATGAAGATCCGTTAGCGTCCTTGTGGACACCAGGCGAGAGTCGAGGCGCGCATTTCCCTCGATTACGGCCAACACCCGGCTACCCGGAGCGCCGGGCGGCCACCGCCCTATACACGAACCGGCGCACCGCTCACAACACCCAACCTGAAACCTACAGGGGTCGGTTGCGTGCCGTCGGCGCGCCCGCTTTCGCGTAGCATGTTCGCGCAAGCTGCGCCGTTATTGTAATCCTACCGCTTCATGCCGGGGAGGACGCGTCAGGCCTTTCCTTTCTAAGAAAAGCCGTATTTCTGGCATCGCGCCTGCTATGTGGGCTGCGTCGGCGGCGCTACGCCGGAGACTGTACAGCGAGGGCGGCCTGGACATCCGGCCGCGCACACCGAGAACTGGCACACGCTTGCCTTGGGTGAAAAACGCACAGGCGCACGAAGCCCAAAAAATTATTTATGCCACTGATCCGCACTACAGCGATTTCGACTACTGTATATGGGTAGATTAAGAGCCCAGGCTGGCGCAGGAATGAATCCGACGCTAAAACGCTAACGGGCACTAGAAGTCAACACGGGGCGCCTCCTTGTGCCGGCTTGGTATTGGCTGCAGCCAGCCAGGGACAGGACGGAGATCACCGCGATTATCGGGGCATGTTGTCAAGACACGCAACGTAAACAGAGAGGTTTTATGAAGCCAACAGTCTTCCTAACCCTAAGTCTCTTGGGTGTTGCCCTAGGTACAGCGCAAGCCTTTGCCATAACAAACTCCCAAGCGAAGCAATTGGCCCAAGCGGCCTATCAAGGTAATGCCAAAGCCCTCGCAACCTTAGAGGCTAGCGCGCAATCCGGAATCCCCGTGGCGCAAGAGTGGGCAGGTGCCTATTTCGCTGCTAAAAAAGATTACGCCAAGGCCAATTATTGGTATGAGAAGGCCGCCACCCAAGGCTACGCGAGCGCGCAATATAATCTCGCATTGGCCTAC
>Ga0307375_10002974_pt1 | contig 17018 bp, 14 predicted proteins | sample TR1MG_FD_202531 | JGI IMG/M metagenome (GOLD analysis project Ga0307375, IMG submission 202531) | Soil microbial communities from Risofladan, Vaasa, Finland - TR-1 | ecosystem: Environmental > Terrestrial > Soil > Coastal area > Acid sulfate soil | place: Finland: Risofladan, Vaasa | collected... | reverse complement strand
GAACGTGGACTTCTATTCCGGCCTGATCTACCAGGCGATGAACCTGCCCACCAACATCTTCACCGTCATGTTCGCCATCCCCCGTTCGGTGGGTTGGATCGCCCAGTGGATGGAGATGATGAGGGAGGAGGATCTCAAGATCGTCCGACCGCGCCAGATCTACATCGGCGAGGGCGCCCGCGACTACGTGCCGATAGAGAAGCGAAAGTGACGGCTGGAGGCGGAGACGGGGATTTCGGCATGGTCCGGGCTCCTCGCCTCGCCCGCGCGCGCGCCAGGGCGGCGATTTCCATCGTCTCGCCTTTGGCGCTCGCGACCCTCGTCCTCGCTTCCTGCGCGACAGCACCCCTCGTCCAGGGCCCTCTTGTCGCCATCATCGAGCCCCGGCCCTCGCCGGGGCTCGATCTTTCGAAGTGGAGCCTCCGCTGGCAGGAGGAGTTCGACGGCCCAACCCTGGATCTTGTAAGGTGGCGCTATCTCAAGGCCGGGCCCGAGCTCGGTTTTCCGGCGGGCATCGATAGCGCCAGGGGAACGGTCAGGCTCGACGGTCTCGGTCATCTCGTCTTGTCCACGCGGCTCCTGGGCGGCCGTATCGAGGTCCCCCTGATCGGAACCCGGGATGGCGGCGCCCAGAGCTACGGTTACTTCGAGTGTTCCATTCGCGCTCAGCGAGACGATCACGCCACCGCCTTCGTGAGGCTCGTCTTCGCTTCGGGGGCCTCGATCGACCTCGTGCGGGCCTCCCAGCCTTCCCGCGATCTTGCCCTCCAGTCGGTCGGCCCTGGCCTGCCGGGCGGGGGGCGAAGGCAGAGCCTTCGCGTCGCCGGCCTGTCGGAGCTGTTTCACCGCTTCGGCCTCCTATGGTCGCCCTCGGGCTATTCATTCTATGTCGACGGCGTGCCGACCCTCTCGGTGAAGGCCGCGATTACGGAGCTCCCCTCCTTCATCGTCCTCGGCATGTCCGTCGACAAGGCGGGGGCGGCTGCCATAGGGTCGAAGCCCGGCTATCACGACGAACTCGTCCTCGACTATGTCCGCATCTACCGGTCTCTCGAGGGCGAGGGACCGTGATACCGCCCGAGATAGCCATCCTCGGCGGATTGCGCGACAGGGACCTGGCCGCCGAGGGCCTCGTCGTCGCCGAGGGGAGGCTGGTCGTCGAGAGGCTCCTGAGCCTTCCCGCCTATGCGCCTCGAGCCGTTCTCGCGACGCCGGCTACCGCCAGGGCCATGGCCCTCGAGGCTCGCGACGACCTTCCCCTCTTCGAGGCCGGCGAGGCGGAGATCGCCGCCTTCGCGGGCTATCCCTTCCATCGCGGCGTCCTCGCCGTCGCGAAGCGTCCCCCGGCCGCGGAGGCTGGCTCCCTGCTGCCCGGTCTCGAGGCGGCGCTTTGGCCCCCCCTCCTCGTCCTTCCGGAAACCCGCGATCCCGAAAATCTTGGAGCCCTCGTTCGGAGCGCGGCGGCCTTCGGCTTCGGCGCCGTCCTCCTGGGACCGGGCTGTCCCGACTTCCTCTCGCGGAGGGCCCTCCGCGTATCGATGGGAGCCGTCCTGTCCATGCCCCATGCCCGACTCGGCTCGGCCGAGGATTTCGCCGCCTTCGCCTCCGTCGGCTATTCCCTCGTGGCGGCCGTCGTCGATCCGGAGGCACCCGACATCTCGGAATGGGTCTCCCCGACGCCTTGCGCGATAGCGCTTGGCGACGAATACGCGGGCCTCGGCTCCTCCTGGCTCGGTGCCAGCGGGGGAAGGGTCACCATCGCCATGGCTCCGGGGCCCGACTCCCTGAACGTCGCCGCCGCCGGGGCCCTCCTCATGTGGAAGCTGGCCTCGGCCCGCCGCGGATAGCGGATAGCTCGCGCCTTCGCCCCCCTCGCCCCGTCTCGGCCTCGCGACGATTCATCCGCAACCCGGACATCCTCCCTTCGGGTCCCCGCCCCTCATGGGGCAGGCCTCGCAGGCCCGCGAGCCGGAACCTTCGGCGCAGGAAGCGCATTGGGCCGCGCCCGTCTTCCCGCGCCTCTTGCCGAGGATGCGGAGGCCCGTCCAGATCGCCGCCGCGGCCACGATCAGGGCGACGACGATATCTTGGGCGAGTATGGCGCTCATGCGAAACCCAGGGCGGAACCGATCTGGAAGACGGCGAAGCCCGCGAGCCACCCGACGGCGAGCTGAAAGCCGATGGAGAAGGCCAGCCAACCCCAGCCCAGCTCCGCGCGCATGGTTGCCATGGCAGCGAAGCATGGCGGTATGAGGAGGATGAAGAGCATGAGGGTGATGGCCGTGAGGGGGCTCCATGAGGGATCGGCGGCGATCCTCTCGCGGAGGCTGGCCGAGCCCCCCTGATCGGAACCGACGCCATAGAGAATCCCGAGGGTGGACACGACGACCTCCTTCGCGGCGAAGCCCGTCACGGTCGCGACCCCCACCTTCCAGTCGAGGCCGAGGGGGCGGATGAGGGGTTCGACCAGATGGCCGAAACTTCCGGCTATGCTTCCGGAGAGACCGCGGGCGGCTAGCTCCGTGGACAGGGCGGCATCGATCGCGGCCTGGCTGGCCCCGGGGTGGGCTCCCGACCAGGCGGCGGCAAGCGCCTCCCGCTCGCCGGCCTTGGGCGAGTAGGCTGGGAAGCTGGTGATGGCCCAGATGAGGATGGAGGCGGCGAGGATGACGGTGCCGGCCTTCTTCGCGTAGGTCGTCGTCTTCTCGCCGACGTGCCAGAGGAGCCCGCGGAGGGTGGGGGCCCTCCAGGGCGGGAGTTCCATCACGAAGGGCGTCGGCTCCCCCTTGAGGATGGTCCGGCGGAGGACCAGTGCTGCGGCGAGGGCCACGATGGCTCCCGCCGCGTACACGACCATCACGGCCAGGGCCGGGTTCTTCGGAAAGAAGGCCGCCGCGAAGAGGACGTGGACCGGGAGCTTGGCTCCGCAGCTCATGAAGGGAATGACGAGAACGGTGAGGATCCTGTCCCTCGGGCTCTTCAGGGTACGGGCCGCCATGATGGCCGGTACCGAGCAGCCGAAGCCGAGCATCAGGGGGAAGATCGACTGACCGTGGAGACCGAAGCCGTGGAGGAGGCGGTCGGTGGCGAAGGCCGCCCTCGAAAGATAGCCGGTGTCCTCGAGGACGGAGAGGAGGAAGAAGAGGATGATGATGAGGGGAACGAAGGAAAGCACGCTGCCGACCCCTGCCAGCACGCCGTCGATGACCAGGGAGTGGAGAGGCCCGGCAGGGAGGAAGGCGGCCGCGAGGCTCGAAAGCCAGCGGAAGAAGGTCTCGATCCAGGCCATGGGCCATTTGCCGACGCTGAAGGTGAGCTCGAAGATCCCCCATAGGACCAGGGCGAAGATGGGGAGGGAGAGGAGGGGATGCATGACGATGCCGTCGATGCGCTCCGATGGCGTAGGTGCCGGCCGAAATTTCCTGCGGACAGATTCGCTGCAGGCGCCGTGGATGTAGGCGTAGCGCTGTTCCGAGATGACGATTTCGGCATCCTTGCCGAAGTGCCTACCGATCCACTCGGAGGCTCGACGGGCGAGCGCCCGGATCGAATCGGCCTCAGGGTGTTCCGCGAGCCTTTCGAAGGCATTCTCGTCCTTCTCGATCAGCTTCACGGCGAGCCAGCGGGAGGGGTATTTCTCCGCGAAGGAGGAATTGGCCTCGATCGCCCTTTCTAGGGGAGCGATGAGGGCCTCGATCTCCGACCCGTAATCGAGCCTCCGCGTATCGGTTCCGAGTCGAGCGAGGGATTCGTCGACGAGATCGAGGAGGCCGTCGATGCCCTGGCCGCTCGTGGCGATGGTGCTCGTCACGGGAATGCCGAGAAGCCTTCCCAAACCCCGCTCGTCGATCTCGATACCCCTGGCCTTCGCCTCGTCGCTCATGTTGAGGGCGCCTATGACGGGAATGCCGAGTTCCTGGAACTGGAGACAGAGAAAGAGATGCCGCTCGAGGTTGGTCGAGTCCAGGACGTCGATGATGAGGTCGGGGGGTTCGTCGAGGAGGCAGTCGCGGGTGACGACCTCGTCGAGGGAATAGGCGGTGAGGCTGTAGATTCCCGGCAGATCGACGAAGCGATAGGTCCTTCCGTCGCGCCTCCGCTCGCCCTCGCGCTTTTCTATCGTGACACCAGGATAGTTGCCGACCTTGTGGTGGGCGCCGGTCAGGGCGTTGAAGAGACTCGTCTTGCCCGCGTTGGGATTTCCCGCGAGGGCTATCTTCACCGTGGCGGCGCGGGTCTCAAGCAGTACGGGCATCGCCTGCTCCCTGATCGTCCTCGGCGACCTCGATCATCGCCGCCTCGCTTCGCCTGATGATGACATCGTAGCCCCTTATTTCGACCTGTAGGGGGCCTGAGAGAAAGGCCTTGCGCAGGAGCCTGCCCGAGGCCCCCTCCGTGAAACCCATGTCGACGAGGCGCTTTCCCACCTCGCGCCCGCTTCTCACCTTACGGACGGTAAAGGCCGCGCCGACGGGGAGATCAGATATGTTCATGCAAGTCCTCCTTGCCATAGTACCGAACGCATATATTGATAATGAAATTCATTATCAATATGAACGCGGAAACGAATGCGCGCCGCGCCACAAAGACCTAGCTCGTCTTCGCCGCCCTTCCCTGCGCGGCCCTTCTCTTTTTCTGGCATGCCGGGCAGAGGCCCCGCAGTTCGAGTTGGTGGGAGACGGCCTCGAAGCCCCAGGTCGCGTAAACCTTGCGCTGAATCTCCTCGATGGCCTCGTCCCTGAACTCGATCGTCCTGCCGCAGGCGACGCATAGGAGATGGTCGTGATGATCGTGGTGAAAGGCGTGCTCGTAACGCCGAGCCGTTTCGTCCCTGCAGGTCTCCCGCGCCAGGCCCGAATCGGCCAAGAGCTTGATCGTCCTGAAAACCGTCGCTTGCCCGATGGCGGGATCGAGACGTCGGGCCACCTCGAAGAGTTCCTCGGCTGTCACGTGCCGCTCGAGCGACAGGAAGGCCTCGAGGACGGTCTCCCGAGGACCGGTCATCTTCAGTCCGCGCTCGCGGAGATAGGCCTCGAAACTCTCATATTCGGCCGACTCCGTATTCAATGTCGCCATACGATAATGATTATCAAAATCAGACGTATTGCGCAAGCCGCAATCGTGCAAGATCGAGCGATAGAATCGCCGAGACTTCCCGAATGGCGGCGATGGCTTCGCCCTCGGAACCGCGGACGCCCCTTGCCGAGGAGTGGCATCCGGTGGCTACATGATGACAAGGGGTTTTTGGATGGAGCAAGGACAAACGAAAATTTGCATGGCCGGCGATGTCGTGTTCGCGGAGGGCGACGAGGGCGGCCTGATGTACGTGCTGCTCGAAGGCGCGATCGATCTCAGGAAGAAGGTGGGGAAGAGCGAGACCATCCTCAAGACCGTTTCCACCGTGAACGACTTCTTCGGCGAGATGGCCCTCATCGATGGCCAGCCCCGATCGGCCTCCGCCGTCGCCACCAAGGCATCGCGTCTTCTCGTCATCGACGGCCCGACCTTCGAGAACATGATCCTCACGAACGGCAAATTCGCCCTCAAGATCATCAAGGTGCTCTCGGACAGAATCCGCCACTCGAACTCGACCATCGAGGCCCTCCACGAGGTGACGCCCCGCGACAGGTATATCCGGGGTCTCGTCGACTTTGCCCAGACCAAGGGCGAAAAGATCTATGACGGTCGCCTCAAGGTGCCCTTCGCCGAATTCAAGGTCTGGGCCAATTCGCGGATCGGCTTCTCCCTCGAGGAATGCGACGCGATGGCCGCGAGGCTCGCCAAGAACATGCTCGTCTCCTGGACGAAGGAGGGGGGCGACCTCCTCATTTCCGATGCCATCCTCAGGGAGTTCCCGCGGCGGAGCGAGTCCGGACAGGCCCAGTGAGGGAGGCTCCGATTCCTGCGGGCCTCCCAGCGTCCACAGGAGGATCGTGGGCTTCGCCCACGAGGGCTTCGCCCACGAGGGCGTGGCCCACGCCGGTCCTGCCCTCGCCGGAATCCTGCGACTATGCGGCCTACTGGTGCGAGGAGAATATCGCGCGTTTCCTCGGACGGGATGATCTGAAGGTCGAGGCAAGCTGGGCCCTCCTCGTCTCGAACGCCTCGAAGACCGTCGCGATGCTTGGTCAGCGGGCGGGGGCGGCTCCCCGAGGATTCGTCGTCTGGGATTATCATGTCGTGGCCCTTCTCATCCTCGGGGCCAACCAGGCCCCCTTGGTCTTCGATTTCGATAGCATCCACGGTTCTCCCCTGCCCGCGGAGGACTGGATCTCTGCTTCCTTCCCCTCGGCCGCGGAACCGGGCTTGCGTCCCCTATTCCGCCTCATACCCGGTCGCGACTATGTCGAGGGCCTCTCTTCCGACCGATCGCACATGCTGAGACCCGACGGCTCCTGGGCCGCCCCTCCGCCTCCCTGGCCGACCTTCGGGCTGGGCCGGCGGAACAACCTCGGCGAAATCATCGACATGTCGATCGAGCTCCCTGGGGCCATCCTCGATCTCGAGGGTCTCGTCGATTTTTGTTCAGGGAGAGGGCGGGGGATGGAGTGATCGCCAAGCCTTCGACACAGGCCCTGGTCCTTCTGGCCATAGGCGTCGGCGAGCCTTCGGAGACCGTCCAGCTCGGTGTGGCCTGCGTCGCCGCCGCCCTCGAAAAGGCCTTTGGACCCCACATGGACCTCGTCTGTCTCGAGGGCAGCCTGACCGAATCGGCCAAGAGCATCGCCGAGCGCGTCTTGTCGAAGGCCCCGGCCTTTGTGGGCCTATCCCTCTACACCTGGAACAGGGCGAAAATGGGGGCGGTCGTCGAGTCACTCGAGCGTGGCGGCTACCGGGGCCTCCTCTTCGCGGGAGGGCCCGAGGCCAGCGCCGATCCCTTCGGTCTCGCCGCCGAACTTGCGCTCGACTTCGTCGTCGTGGGAGAGGGGGAGGAAACGAGCGTCGAGGCCTTCCGGCGATTGCTGAAGATCGGAGGAGGGGAGCGGGACGGCGCCCGAGGCCGCGCCGCGAAGAGCCTAGACCGCACCGCGAAGAGCCTAGACCGCGCCGCGAAGAGCCTAGACCGCGCTGCGGATAGCCCAAGCCGCCCTGGCGGCTTAGGGCTCGAAGACATTGCCGGCGTGGCCTTGCCCGGGAAGGCGAGCGAGTTCCGCAGGCGACCCCCGCCCGCCGCGGCTGGCCTTCCCTCGCCCTGGCTCGGGGGGCAGGCTTCGCCGAAGGATCGCGACGAGGTCGTATGGGAGCTTTCCCGTGGCTGCGCCTTTCATTGTACCTATTGTTATGAGGGCAGGGGCGTGGGCGGCGTGCGCGCCTTCGCCCCCGACAGGGTGGAGGCCGAGCTCGGCCTCCTCGTCCGCGAAGGAGCGAGGCGGATTTTCGTCCTCGATCCGACCTTCAACTGGAAGCGCGAGCGCGCCCTCGGCCTCCTCGCCCTTTTCGCGGCGAAGGGGGCATCCATCACCTGGAAGTTCGAGGCGAGGGCCGAACTTATCGACCGGAGTCTCGCCAAGGCCTTTGCCCGCCTCGACGCCTCGATACAGATAGGTCTCCAGAGCGCCGATCCCGAGGTTCTCGCGAGGGTCGGACGGCCCGGCTTCGACGCCGACCGCTTCGCGGCCAAGGTGGGTCTCCTTGATGCGGAGGGGGTAACCTGGGGCCTCGATCTCATCTTCGGTCTACCTGGCGACAGCCTCTCCGGCTTCCGGAAAAGCCTCGATTACGCCCTCGGTCTCGCGCCCAATCACCTCGACGTCTTTCCCCTGTCCGTGCTGCCGGGAACGGAGCTGGCCGAGGATGCCGCCGCCTTCGGGCTCCGCGCCGAGGCTTCGGCCCCGCATCGTCTTCTGGAGTCGCCGAGTTTTCCCGCCGTCGATCTCGCCAAGGCCGCGGCCCTGGCCCGTGCCTGCGACCTCTTCTACACGAGGGGGCGGGCCGTCTCCTGGTTTCTCCGTGCCCTCGCCCCTCTCAAGACCCGACCTTCCACCTTCCTGGGACGCTTTGCCGACTGGCTCGAGGCCGGGGGAGGGAAGGGGGAGGCCGGGCGGGCCGGCCCGACCGAAGGGATTGGCCAGGCCGCCATCGAGGACCTTCAGCTTGATTTTCTCGAGTCGGAATACAGGGATAGGGGCCAGGAGAGGCTCCTGCCCCTACTCCGGGATCTCGTGCGTTTCGAGGGGGCGTGGGGAAGGGCGGTCGGGGAGGGCGAGACCACGCAGTTGGAGCTCTCCCACGAGGCCCGGTTCATCGTCGAGCCGCCGACGCCCGATATCCGCGAGCTCGCGAGGATGGCGAAGCCCAGACCGACGAGGATTCGGGTGGCACCGGGCAGGGGTGGGCCCGAGATCAGGCCGGTCGGGAAGCGGCCTTGATCAGGGGCTTCCCGCTTGGCCAATCCAGGTCTTTTCGGCGGGCCGGCGCAGCGCAAAGGCCACGAAGGCGGAGAGGATCTTGTCAACCATGTTGGTCACGAGACCGGCCAGGAAGACGGAGCCCGCGAGGGACTGCCCGGCGATCGCGAAGGCGGACACGAGATCGTCTATCCTATGCACCTTGGTATAGCCCCCGAACACGAAGACCGAGATGATCGAGCCGAGCACGGCGTTTGACAGCCCCGACCAAATCCCGACCCATAGATAGCCCTGCATCGACCGGAGCCCGTTCTTGCGTTTCACGAGCCAGGTGAAGAGGGCCGTGGCGAAGTTGCAGAGCATGAAGGGAAGGAGGATGTCGTTCGAGAGGGAAAGGGCGGCGTTCGACACGAAGGCGGTGAGGAGGCCGGCGGGGAGTCCGAAGGTCGCCGTAATTGCCATCGTGAATATCGAATCGAAATAAAGGGGCAAGCTCAGCGCATGGACGAGACTGCCGAGGAGGTAGTTGACCCCTCCCCCTGCGATTGCGAAGAGCGTGATCTTCGCGAGCGTCTTCGCGGCCATGTCGCATCGTATTACGCGATTCGATCCCAGGCAAGACGAAAGCGCCGGGAGGTGCCGTGGGTCAGGCGGCGCATCGTGGCCGCCCCCGTGCATTGGGGCGGGAGGCCTCGGCGCATTACCGCCGAGGCCGGTAAAGTGGAAACACTCGAAGGCGTTTCGCCAAATGCTTTTTGGGCGAAACACGTTCATGCGTCGGCATTATGGCGGACTCGCTGCTAAGCCTCTTCCCAGTCGGGAAGCCTGCGCTGGCCCTCGAGGGCGCGGAGCCCGGTGGCGTCCTGGCTGGCCTCGAGGGTGCCGAGATAGCGCCCCGCCGCGTCCCTGATCGCAATGTATTCAATTACGATGAATTTCCCTCCCATCTCGATCCAGAACCTGGCGGAGTCCTTCGTGCCCTTCCTGAAGGAATCGAGGATACGCTCCACCACCGCGAGGCTCTTGGGCGGATGGCAGTTTCGCACATCGCGTCCGATGGCGCCGGGGCTGCGCGGAAAGATGCGGTGGGGGCCGTCGGAGTACCAGGCGACCTTGTCGTCGGCATCGACGAAGGAAAGATCGACGGGAAGGTTCCGGAACACGAGGTCGATGATCTCGGCGCTCAGGGCCCCGACGCGGAGCTGCACCGGCAGCCCGGTCCCGGCGCCTTCCGCAGCCGCGCTTCCCTCCGCCGCGGCCGGCCTGTCGTAGCGGCCGGGCTGAGCGCCGGCGACGAGGTCGGAGAGGCTCGGCGCTACCTTGCCCCCGCCTCCCGCGACGCTATTTTCCGCAAAGGCGACACCATTTCCTGCAAAGGCGACGTCCCAGACGGCACCCGGCTCGATCCAGGCGAAGCCTATGGCGTCTTCGCCGCGGCGGATCTCGGCCCACTCCTTGTCGTCGAGCCGGGCGATGGCGTTGGGAATGAGGATGCGTTCCTCCATGAAGACCATGCGCTTTAGCCTGCCCGCGAGTTTGCGAACCTCGGCGTTAAAGTCCTTCGCGAGGCTCTTCGAGGCGACCCGGTCCCGCTTCGGGCCCTTGGAGGCGGGGCCTTCCATCAGCAGCTCGAGGGCCTGGGCGACCGTCTTGAACTGCGCGCGGATCTCGTCGTGTTTGCCCCACATCACCTTGGAGGGGCCGGTGAAGCCATGCCTTTCGAGCCAGGGGAAGAGCTGGTTTTCCTTGCGCTCGAAATGGACCTTGATGCGGGAGAGCTCGTCGAGGGCCTTTTTCGCGGCCTCGGGATCGCCCAGTCCCCAGGCGAGGGAACGGGCCTCGCGGCGGAGGCGCGCGATGCGGGGGCGGGCCTCGCGGTTCTCCTCGAGGTAGCTGTGGACGGGATGGCCGGGGAGGCTATGGGCCTTGCCGCCCTTCTTTAGTTCGCTGCGGAAGACCTCGACGTGGACGTCACAGAGGCGGAGGACCTCCTCGACGGGCATGCCGCCATCGATGAGCGACTGCTCCATCGCGGCGATCTCAGCGGCCGAGACCCCCTCGATGAGTGCGGCAAAATCCCTGCGCACGAGGTCGACGGCCTCTCCGTCATGCAGCCTCCGGATAATGGTAGCGAGTTCTTGCTGTCGCGCCGGATCGATCGATGCCGCTTCTGCCATGGGAACCTCCCCTCGGGTGATACTTCCACTATCACCATAGCCGGTCGGTTGTGCTGTAACGTATGTTACAAAAGCGGAGCTTTACCAGCCGGGGCCGTGAGAGGCGGCAGCGCCACTATTCGGGGCTCATCGGGTTGTTGTCAGGCGGCGAGATCCCAGATCATTCCTGCCCGCTCGATCCGGTTGCAGAACTCTATAAAATCGCCCTCGTCGAGGGGCCGGGCGAAGAGAAAGCCTTGGAAGCCCGTGCAGCCCATTTCCCAGAGGACCTTCACCGCTTCCGGCGTCTCCACGCCCTCCGCTATGAGATCGAGATTCATCCCCTTGGCGATGGAGACGAGGGAGCTGACGATGACCCTGTCGTTGCTCGAGGAATCCAGGCGCTCGACGAATTGCTTATCGATCTTGATCTCATGGAGGGGAAAGCTGTGGAGGTGGGAGAGGGAGGAGTAGCCTGTGCCGAAATCGTCCATCGAGATCCTCACGCCGATGTCCTTGAAGCGTCCGAGGGCCCGGGCCGCCGTCGAGGGCTCGTCGAAGAGACCGGTCTCGGTGAGCTCTATCGTGAGGTCGCGCGGCGCGGCCCCGGAGCGGCTTAGGGCCATCGCGAGAACCGTGGCGGCGTCGTCGCTGTGGAATTGGCGGGCGGAGAGATTTATCGACATTCCCGAGCAAATGTGCGCGGCGGCCCTCGTCGAGACGAGCTTGCGCGTGCTCTGGTAGATGAGCCACTTGCCCAGGGGCATGATGAGACCCGTCTCCTCGGCCAGCGGGATGAAGTCCTCTGGGGACATGATGCCCTTCTCGGGGTGCCTCCAGCGGATGAGGACCTCCGCCTCGACGGAGCTGACGTGGAGGCGGTTGCCCACGAGGCTGCTGGCGATGATCTTGGGCTGGTAGAGGAGGAAAAACTGGTTGTCGATGCTCTCGATGGCCTTGGTGATGGCGTTCTGGAGCTCGACCTTCTGGACTGCCTGCGAGAGGAGGGAGGGACTATAGAGGGTGAAACTCCTGTGTCTGTCCCTGGAGGCTCCGGCAGCGATGTCGGCGCTCTGGAGAAGCTGGGTCCTGCTCGAGCCGTGTTCCGGCCAGTAGGCGGCCCCCGCGGAGGTCTTGAGGGAGATGTTGAGTCCCGCGAAGATATGGGGTTCGCCGAGCCTGACGAGGAAGACCCGAAGGAAGGCGGATAGTTCGGCCCCCTTGAGGCCCAGGAGGGCGACGACGAATTCGTTCTCATGGGTGTGGAAAAGGAGGTCTCCGGGCCGAAGCATGCTCGAGATCCTCGTGCCCGTCTGGTACAGTATCCATTCGCTGACGCTGGTCTTGAGGGTTTTTCGGAGATTGGCGTAGTCGTCGCCGAGCTGGAGGATGAGGAGGGTGAAGCCGCGCCTGTCGCGCTTTTGACTCAGCCCCTCGATGAGCTCATCGAGTTCGATTTCGAGCCGATAGCGCGTTGGCAGCCCCGTCTGGGGCTGGATGGCCATCCGGCGCTCCAGATCGGCTATTTTTTTTCGCTGCAGATCGTTCTGGTTCCGCAGCTCCTCGATTTCGGATATCAGCTCCGAGTTTTCATCGAGTGGTCCATCGTCAGTCCGCATGTATCATTCCTAGCAGGGTCGGCGATGCTGATTCGGCTTTCTTAATTCCTGGAAGGTCGGACTGGGTGGACAGACCGAGGCGCCGGATAGCATTGTTCTCCGATCATTCGATTACTATATAAGGCCTCGGACAAAAGAGAAAGAGAATGAAATTTTTTTTCGAGCGTCGGCATTGCGCGACGGGGAGGTCTGATGCCGCGTAGGAATTACCTGATGAGGCTCGCCTATGATGGAAGAGCCTATGAGGGCTGGCAGCGGCTGCCCGACGGGAAGCCGAGCATCCAGGCCCTGGTCGAGAAGACCCTCTCTTCCGTCCTCGGGGAGCCGGTCGAAGTGACCGGGGCGAGCCGGACCGACAGGGGAGTGCACGCCGAGGGGCAGGCCGCGAGCTTCCACTCCCGCAGTCCGAAGCCCCTTCCAGCGATTCTGGCCGACCTGGATCGCGAACTGCCTCCCGACATCGTCGTGAAGAGGATCGACGAGGTCGACCCCCGTTTCCATGCCCGCTTTCGGGCGAAATCGAAGCTCTACCGCTACCGTTTCCATGTAGGCGAGCGGCCCGATCCCTTTCTCCGGCCCTATAGCCACCATGTGCGAGGACCACTCGACCTGGTGGCCATGCGCGAGGCCGCCCTTCTACTGGTCGGCGAACACGATTTCGCGGCCTTCACCAACGCCAAGGATGCCGAGACGAGGCGCTCCCTCGATGCGATCCGCGTCGAGGAGGGCGAGGGTCTCGTCGATGTCTTTTTCGAAGGCAAGAGCTTTCTCTACAACCAGGTGCGCATCATGGCGGCCGCCCTCCTTGCGGCGGGGGAGGGTCGGCTCTCGGCCGCCGCGATAAGGGAAGCCCTCGGCAAGGGCGATCGCCGCTCCCTGCCAGGGGCCCTCGGGGCCTGGGGCCTCTGCTTGATGGAAGTGCGCTACTGACCGGAGGGGCCGGGGAGCCGCTTCCGTCGCCGATTTCCATCGGGTGACCCTGCGCATGGTCCGCGATGGCGCGCGGGGCTGGGGCCCTGAGGCCCCTGTCCCGCGCCTCCCGGCTACAGCAGGGAATCGATAAGTCTGTCGTCCACCGAATAGGGTAGAGTTATGTGGCCGAGCTCGGGGTGCTTCCCGTTGTATTCGGCCGAGACCTCGATCGCGTGGGGGTTGCGGGCCCAGGCGCGTCGCGAGACGCCGGCCATCACGTCCCAGGGCAGGGCCATGTTGATGATCTCGTCGACCCTGGCCGAGCCGTCGAGGACGAGACCGAAGCCGCCGTTGATCGCCTTGCCGACGCCGACCCCTCCGCCGTTGTGGAGGGCGACGAGGCTCATGCCGCGGGCGGCGTTGCCGGCGTAGACCTGGGTGGCCATGTCGGCCATGACGTTCGAGCCGTCCTTGATGTTGGCGGTCTCGCGGAAGGGGCTGTCGGTGCCGCCCGTGTCGTGGTGGTCGCGGCCGAGCATGACCGGGCCGACCTCGCCCTTCCGGACCATCTCGTTGAACCTGAGGGCTATGTCGCGGCGCCCGAGGGCGTCCTGGTACAGGATGCGGGCCTGGGTGCCGACGACGAGGCGGTTCTTCTCCGCGTCGCGGATCCAGACCCAATTGTCGCGATCCTGGCCGCGTCGCTTCGGGTCGATGAGGGACATGGCGGCGGCGTCGGTCTTCCGAAGATCCTCGCTCTTGCCGGAGAGGCAGACCCAGCGGAAGGGGCCGTAGCCGTAATCGAAGAGTTCGGGGCCGAGTATGTCCTCGACGTAGCTCGGGTATATGAAACCGTCCTTCTCGTCCTCGCCGTTTTTCGAGACCTCGCGGACCCCCGCGTCCCATACGGCCTTGAGGAAGGAATTGCCGTAGTCGAAAAAGTAGGTGCCTTTTTCCGCGAGCCTGCCGATTACCGCGAAGTGGCGGCGGAGGCTCTCGTCGACGAGGGATCGGAATTTCTCCGGATCGCTGGCGAGGAGACGGGTGCGCTCCTCGAAGGAGATGCCCGCGGGGCAGTAGCCGCCCTCGTAGGCCGCGTGACAGGAGCTCTGGTCCGAGAGGAGGTCGATGGCTAGGTTTTGCGAATCGGCATATTCGAGGAGGTCGACGACGTTGCCGAGGAAGGCGACGGCGAGGGGCTTTCGCGAGGCTTGCGCCTCGCGCGCGAGGCGGAAGGCCTCATCGGGGCTCTTCGCCACGACGTCGACCCAGCCTTGCGAGTGACGCGTCTCGATGCGGCTCGGGTCGACCTCGGCGATGATGGAGGCGGCGTTGGCTATGTTCGCCGCCTTGCCCTGGGCGCCGGACATGCCGCCCAGGCCCGAGGTGACGAAGAGCTTGCCGCGGAGGTCGCCGTCCGGGGCGACGCCGAGCTTGAGGCGGCCGGCGTTGAGGATGGTGTTGTAGGTGCCGTGCACGATGCCCTGCGGTCCGATATACATCCAGCCGCCGGCCGTCATCTGGCCGTAGTTGGCGACGCCGAGGGCGGAGGCCACGGCGAAATCCTTCGAGTTGTCGAACATGCCGATCATGAGGCCGTTGGTGATCGTGACGCGGGGGGCCAGGCGATGCGATTTGAAGAGCCCCGCCGGATGACCCGATTCGACGACGAGGGTCATGCCCTCGTCGAGTTCCTCGAGGTAGCGCTTGATGAGGCGGTACTGCATCCAGTTCTGGCAGACCTGTCCCGTTTCGCCATAGGTGACGAGTTCGTAGGGATAGAGGGCCACGTCGAAGTCGAGGTTGTTGTCGATCATGACCTGGAAGGCCCGGCCCTCGACGCACTTGCCCCGGTACTCCTCGATGGGCCTGCCCCTGAGTCGACCCGCCGGCCTGAAGCGATAGCCGTAGATACGTCCCCGCTCCCTGAGTTCGCGCATGAACTCGGGCGCAAGCTTCTCGTGCCATTTCTCCGGGATGTAGCGCAGGGCGTTGCGGAGGGCGAGGGCTTCCTGTGCCTTCGAAAGGCGGGCTTCCCTCCTCGGGGCCCTGCGGATGCCCGGCTCGAAGACGGGATCGGGCGGAAGCTCGTCGAAATCGAGCCTGAGCCTCATCGCGGAAAATATATCGGTATTGGTCATTTGTCCTCCTCCTCGCCTGCCTCGCCGTCTTCCTCGCCCTCGTCGAACTCGTCTTCCTCGCCCTCGTCGCCGAACTCGTCGTCGATGTCCTCTTCCCAGGCGAACTCGTCCTCTTCCTCGCCGATGACGTCCTCGACCGCCTTGAGCACCGTGCCCTCGGCGAGGATGTCCTCGACGGCCTCCATGTCCTGGTACATCACGCGGTCGGGGCCGAGGCTGGGCACGGCCGAGCGCACGGCCCGCCAGGCGGCCCTGGTGGCCGGCGACAGGCTCTCCTCGAGGTCGATGTCCATGAGCTCGGCGCGGAGCTCCACGGCCTGGCAGGCCGCCAGCAGTTCGATGGCCACGACGGAACGGAGGTGGCCGAGTATGGTCCTCGCCTTGCGCGCGGCGATGGTGCCCATGGAGACGTGATCCTCCTGGTTGGCGCTCGAGGGGATGGAGTCGACGGAGGCGGGGTGGGCCAGAACCTTGTTCTCGGAGACGAGGGCCGCGGCGACATATTGGGTGATCATGAAGCCCGAATTGAGGCCGCCGGCGCGGGTGAGGAAGGCGGGCAGGCCATTGGACAGCCCTGGGTTGACGAGGCGTTCGATCCGCCGCTCGGCGATGCTCGCGAGCTCGGCCATCGCGATGGCGAGGAAGTCCATCGCGAGGGCGATGGGCTGGCCGTGGAAGTTGCCGCCCGAAATCATGGCCTCCCCGCCCTCATCCTCGTCGAAGCCCTGGTCCTCGCCGGGGAAGATCAGGGGATTGTCGGTGACGGCGTTGAGCTCGCGCTCGACGATGTCGGTGACGTAGGCGAGGGCGTCGCGGCTGGCCCCGTGGACCTGGGGGGCGCAGCGGAGGGCGTAGGCGTCCTGTACGCGGAGCTCGCCCTGGCGCGTCGTCATGGCGGAACCTTCGAGGAGGGCGCGGAGCCGCTCGGCCGCGATCTCCTGGCCCTCCTGGCCGCGAAGGGCGTGGACCCGGGGGTCGAGGGCGTCGACGATGCCCTGGAGGGCTTGGAAGCTGAGGGCGCAGGCCACATCCTCGGTACGGAGGAGCTTCCACGCGTCGAAGACGGCTATGGCCGCGATGGAGGTCATGGCCTGGGTGCCGTTGATGAGGGCCAGACCCTCCTTGGCGGCGAGGACGACGGGCGCGAGGCCCGCGGCCTTGAGGGCCGCGCCGCCGGGCATGCGGGTGCCGCGATAGAAGGCCTCGCCCTCGCCGATGAGGACGAGGACGAGGTGCGAGAGGGGGGCGAGGTCGCCCGAGGCCCCGAGGGAGCCCTTTTCGGGGATGACGGGCACGATGCCGGCGTTGAGCATGTTGACGAGGGCGAGGAGGGTCTCGGGTCTGATGCCGGAATAACCGACGGAGAGGGCGTTGGCGCGAAGAAGGGCCATGGCGCGCACGACCTCTTCCGGCAGGGGCTCGCCGACGCCGCAGGCATGGCTCACGATGAGGTTGCGCTGGAGGAGGGCGTTCTCGTCAGCCGAAATGAGGACGTCGGAGAATTTGCCGAAGCCCGTCGTGATGCCGTAACTCACCCTGCCCTCGGCGACGCAGCGGTCGACGACGGCGCGGGAACGAGCGACGCGATCGAGGGCTTCGGGATCGATCTCGACGCGGGCGCCGAAGCGCGCGACGAGGATCGTTTCCTTTATGCCGAGGGAATGTCCATCGATGGTGATTGTTTCCATGAATCCGCCTCTGAGGTGTGTGGAAGGCCTGTCATGCATGCCCGAAGAAGGATAGCACGGTTTCCGAAAAGCGTGTCAGAGTCCGAGTATCGAGAGGAGGGCCGTGGTGAAGGTTTCGGCGCCCATCCTCCCCTCGAGGTAGGCCTTGACTATG
>Ga0307375_10002973_pt1 | contig 17022 bp, 16 predicted proteins | sample TR1MG_FD_202531 | JGI IMG/M metagenome (GOLD analysis project Ga0307375, IMG submission 202531) | Soil microbial communities from Risofladan, Vaasa, Finland - TR-1 | ecosystem: Environmental > Terrestrial > Soil > Coastal area > Acid sulfate soil | place: Finland: Risofladan, Vaasa | collected... | reverse complement strand
ACCAGCCACCACGTGGACACCCCCGATCCCATGCCTTGCTTGCCCATCGCTTCGCTCCTGGTTTGTGAGGGGCGTAGTGCAATGGGTTGCGCGCGATGAGGGAAGGTGAGATGGGCGGACGCTTACGGACGAAGCGATGAAGCTGGTGGCCTGAGGGGAGGCATGTCATGGGTCTGGACATGTACCTGGAAGCAAAATTCCACCTGCCGCCCTACGACACGGGGCTTGCGCCTGTCCGCGAAGCTATCGGACGGGCCATTGGCTACACCCCGCCCAAGGAAAAGCCCGGCAACGATGCGACCCTCATGGAGATCACCGATGTCATCGTCCGGGTGGGCTACTGGCGGAAGTGCGATCCCCTGCACCAGTGGTTCGTCAGCAACGTCCTGGAAAGTTACGACGATTGTCGGGCCGCTTACGTGTCGCCGGAGGTGTTGGCCGAGCTGGAAGAACGGCTTGACCTGGTCAGCGAGGATCCGGAGCGCGCCAGCGAGCACTTCGTCAGCGAGGGTGACGAACCGATGAGCGAAAGCGACATCGACTACACGCGGAAAGTCGTGGTGCACGCCAAGACGCTGCAGGAACGCGGTTGGGACATCTATTACCGCGCCAGTGGGTAACGACCCGTTGAAAGCTACCCACCCACCGCCCGGCTGATGCCTATGCATCGGCCGGGCTTTTTTATGCCTGGAGGACGCAAAGCGGTAGCTGGCGCACAACGCCTTGCCCAGCTGGTGTTTAGTCCGATGATCGTGTGAATCCGTGCTCGCGCGCCCGTGCTCTGGGCTTACCAGCCCCATTTTAGCTTGTCGTAAAGCGTCGCCAGCTTACGAAAATTGCTTTGATATGGCCCTTTGGCATAGAGCTTCTCTTCGTTATCGAGAAGAAATTGTTTAAGAAGTTCGACGTCGATTTTTTCCTTTGGCAAGCATGGGATATAGCCCGAAGCATTCTGTGCTGTGCTCGCGGCAATCAAGTCAGTCATGGATAGATGGCGTAGCTTGAACCAGCCTTGTTGGTATGCCTTCACTCGAAAGTCCCTTACATCACGCGCAACCCACTTGTCTAAGTCGAAGCCGGAAGCTTTGTATTCTTCTTGATTATGGATACCAATCGCGCAGAGATACTTGAACACCGGAATATTTTTGGTGTTTTTGCCAGCCCTCCGGGTAACATTTTCGACAATTGCCTTCTGGTTGTAGACACGATCTTCATGCAAGAGATCATGGAAAAGATCATCAGCCTCAATCACCGCGTAGCCAACTTCACCGATCTCGCCAATCTCTTTAATTACTTCTCGACTAGCGACGCCGACACCGACTAGAAATTCAACATCTTCATTCTTGTCAATTTCGTCGAAATCGACCACGCATAACTTTTTTTCTGGCTCCGCTGACGCGACAAGTGCATAAAGCTGCTCCTTGCAGTAACGAAGCACGCGAGCGGGAATTTTTCGTTTAACCTCACCCAGCGCCTGATAAATTGGCCTAAAGTCATTCGTTTTCACGAGAACTAGAGGAATCTGCACGCCGTCAATGGTCAAATAGGTGTCCGAAATCCCTGCACTCTCGCCTTCACAAACGCGCTGCACGAAGACCAGGTTTCTGCGCAGCTGCTCGATATGTTCCTTGCCAATGCATAATGAAACAGCACGCAGTAAGGACGTAATGTTCTCATCAGACAAAGAGTATCCCATGAAGATAATCGGATGCTCAACAAAAATAGTGATCAGTTTGGCCGCAAGGTAAGCGTTTCGATCATTGAACTCTTGGTAATCATCTGCAGTGAGAACTAGTGAGGCCGGTTTAGTTGAGCATCCGTGGATTTTGTAGATTTCGCCGATCTGTTGAGGATTAGAGAAAAGCAACTCTTTCTGACCGATATAGACCTTATATCCAGGGAATATTTGTTCAAGGAGCAAATCCCAATTCGTGGTGATAACACCATCCACGTTCAGGCCAGCTAGCATCTCAATTTCTTCCGCAAACTCCGACGCTTTTGCTTTAGATTGATCAAGCGTCGATAGGTAACGAGCGATCTCAATACGAAGTGCTGACGTGCTATCGATAATCTTCGCCTTGTCCTTTTCTACACTGCTTTTGAATTCTTCGCTTGACCACCAGTACTCGTTGAAGTCTTTAGAAAGCAGCGATGCAGCACGAGGGAAATCGCCATCAGCACCTGCCAGGTAGTACTCAAATGGCCTCCCAGCGACACAGAATCGCGAAAGCAGGCCACGCCAATCTTCAAGGCCAACATAACGACGGGCAAACCCGGATCCCACAAATAGGAACGGCCCGGCTTGCCTCGATTTAATCAGTTCTACCAACTCGTCCTTCATCGTCTCGCCCTAATTGCTAAATGGTCACAGCCGGGCCATTTTTGAGATTGTATTGGCCATCACCGGCGGCGAAATCCACCTTTTTCGGGGAGTGGCACAAAAATTGTTATACCGTTCAACCAGTTTTGTATCGCCTTGGGGTCTGAAATCAAACAATGTAGAGCTTGATTGAGTTCATGGAGCGTCGGCTTTAAACCAGACTGCTTCACTCCTTCCACGAAACCTTGAAACCCGGCCATAGTGGTGTTCTTCAAGCCTTCGACCTCCATGGCCTCCCCATGTTCAAGGCAAGACTGGATATCTACGGAGTGATACTTTCGGCACATCGCTGGCCTCATCTCGTAGATCGTACATCTCTGATCTTCAAGGAACGCACAAGGCACGAAGTGCTCGGAAATGGCCAAGCCTTTTGAGGAGACGCTTGCTGACCGGAGGCGATCTTCCAATCGTGCTTTCTGTGAAGCGTCAAATGTCGATTCGACATGCTTTGCAATCGCGACTGCCTCGAAGTCAAAGACTTCGACTCGGAGCGAACAGCAAGCACTGCAACCCGCCTTGCAGGCCAAGTGGATCGAGTGCTTTATAGTGTTCTCATCAAACTGGCGACTGAGTCGCCCGTAGAAGGCCTTTACGCCACGATGAACGGATTTTGCCGAACGTCCTTTTGATGCCTGACTATCAGAAAATGCAGTCTTCCCAATGACTTTTTCGCGCTGGTAGATTTGCGCGATCTCGATTTGTTCTAGTTCATTTGGCTCCATTTCCTACCTCGCTTCCTTTCCCAGATGAGAAGGCACATACAAAATTGCTGTGCTGTCGACTTCAATCGACACCTTACAAGTATTAGCCCCGCATCAGCTTTGCAGGTTGATTAGATGACTTGCGGCGATCTGCTAGCGAGATGACGTTGTCCGCTCCAATTGTGCTGCTTGGTTGTGGTCGATCATCTGGGCAATCGGATAGAAACTCGGCAACTACCGATGCCTTAACGCCAAACGAGTAGCAATATTCGTCAAAGCTTGCCCTTTGGTGGGCAAACCCGAGCCGTATTGCTTGAGTAAATAGCTCAGCTCTCTCCTTTGCGATCAAGGCATCCTCATGTTCCACTCGCGCCTCACCGCCTCGATTGAGGCGGATCACGCCAGTCTTGTACTGTTCATCGGTGATCAGCGACAGCTGCTTGGCACGGTAGAGCAATGCTGCCTTACTTACTCTCCATCGCAACTTCATCTCCGACAACCCTTGCCAATTCAAATGACTTCCACGTAGGCGGGGAAACTCCTTTACGAAACTACTGCGAGGGAGCAAGAAGGCACCAGCAAACCGATTGGCTTCGCCCTCTGTTTTACGATCGCCTGTTGTTGTACCAACGTGTAGCACCAGGTGAGCCAACTCATGCGCTATGTCGAATCGCAGTCGGCATGCCGAGGCTTCTTCCGAGTTAACAACAATGATCGGCCGTGCAGCACTAATGGAATAAGCATCGACCTCGCGGGAAATACCCTTAAACGAAGTCACTACCGCACCTACATTCTCAGCAAGGCGCGTCATGCTCTGAATAGGTCCAAGACCCAATCCCCAATGGCGCCGACACGCTTCGGCTGCTTGCTCAATCTCGACTAGAGATCGCACATCATGCTGAGGAATCGTATTCCTCGGCAGATCTAGATGAGTCTCAATGCTAGCAACGAGGCGACGGAACATTTCTCCTTTCGCCAATGCGACATGCTTCACAGCCGCGCGAGCAGTGAAATTTTTCCGAAAATGACACTGCTCCTCGGCAATGGACGCCGACACGGCAAGAATAAAAAACACAGGATAAACCTGTGTTAGTTCGGCGATCGCCTCCAGTACTGACTCCGGAGGCACAATCTGCTCGGTTTCAATCTTGTGGACGTACTGACGCGTCTTGCCTAGATGGGTGGCAACGTCTTCGAGTGCTAGCCCATGGAAAAGGCGCGCGAGCCTAATATTGGCTCCAATAATCGGATGTGACATGGCTTAGCCCTGCGGGTCATCGTAGTCACCCACGGCCTGATCTTGGTCCGACTCATCCTTGCGCACTTTGACTGCCGCAGGTGGAAGGGGGATCTCTTTCGGCAAGCTCTCATCGACACTGGCCAGAACCGGCGTGCTCAGTGAGTGCTGCCAGCGAAATACTTCCTGCTGGTTTGCGTCATAACCGATGAAATAGACATCCGCCTCCTCATCGGAAGACTGCGCTTTCGCAACCACAAATCGAAACATAACTGGAGAGCTAAGCTCGATCTCGAATAGTTGATCGCTGTCGTTTCGGCGATAGAAGCCAGGTTTGCTCGGCTTGGACGGATCATCGGCAAAGAATCGACATGGCACACCGCCAATCTCAAAAGTGACATCCATTGCAGGATTCGTCAGCTTCAACCAACCGTATTGCCCACTCTGACAAAGCTGGATCAATGTGTTGCGTTGCCGACCGAAGGTTGCAGTGCCGCGGGTGTATCCATCGTCGAGTGGAGTAGCTAGCTCCAATTCGGTTTCGTACAGTACGTCCAACAAGGCTTCAGATACGATGCGGAGTCGAGCGTCAGTCAACTCAGGATTGAACTCAGCCGGAGCCTTGCTAGCCATACGAGCCTCTTTGTGCATTATCGACAAGTTGTCAACTGCGATCTTTATGCAAGATGGGCAATCTGTCAACCACCGGTGGCTCCCACTCACTGCACACCCACAACCAACTTCCAAAGCGCCTTGATGTCGCTGATTGACGGTCGGCGACACCCCAGTCCTTGTAAACTTTGACTGACTTTCAACGTGTCCTGAACGCTCTCGATCCGAAGGCGGCAGGAGAGTGTGGCGGCAATCACGCGGCACCCGAACGGCTCCCTGTCAGGCAGTCATATCGAAATAAGCGTGTGTGGCGCATCTCAATCCGTGCGATCGCCACCACCTACTTTGATTGCGTGCACACATCGTCGGCACGTTGCCTTGACAAAGGCACTAATTTACTTGCATTTCTTGTCAATTTGATTGACATTAGTCTCTACGAACTTTACTTTCCTGCCCTCTGTGTCGGCTTCTTGGCCGCGCGAAGGCCTCGCCGGCGTGAACGATGACAACTGATGAAGAGGCTCTGATAAGTTTGGTGGCTGGTGCTATGGCTGCAGACTACACCGCCGTCCGGCGGGCTGGGGCCCTGCTGGCCAACAGCCTGCAGGAAAGCTCCCCTGCCACCGCGCAAAAGATGCGCTCGCTCTTGAATCGGAAAGGAGTGGCGCTTCGCGCCTCGGGTTTTTCCGAGGCCTTGCCGGTCGACGCAAAATCGCGGTTCCCCTTGATCGAAGAGCAAGCGTACCCGACGACGCCACTGTTCGTGGATGAGCGAGCTGGGGCAATGTTTCGTGCGTTTCTTGATGACGTCGAGCACCACGACGTGCTGGCCGCGGCTGGCCTCTCATCTAGGCTTTCACTCCTGTTATCGGGTCCGCCTGGTACAGGAAAGACGCTGCTGGCAGGCCATATCGCCGCGCGTTTGGGTCGACGTCTTTATGTAGTGCGGCTGGACTCGGTGATTTCGTCCCTACTCGGCGATACCGCCAAAAATATCCGCAGTATTTTCGACTTCGTACCTTCGCGGGGCGTTCTATTTCTCGACGAAATCGACGCGGTAGCCAAGCTGCGCGATGACAAACAAGAGCTCGGTGAGCTCAAGCGCGTCGTCAACACGCTTTTGCAAGGCCTGGATTCGCTCGATGATCGCGCGGTCGTCTTGGGGGCCACCAATCACGCCCAGCTCTTGGATCCAGCGGTCTGGCGAAGATTTCCCTACGTGGTGAACTTGGGACTGCCGGATCTGCAAGTACGTACTGACCTCTGGGCGCATTTTCTGACTGAGGAGGTCGCGCCACCGGCGACCGCTCGCACCTTGGCCTCCATTTCGGCAGGCGTTAGTGGGGCTGATATTCAGTCGCTCGCCTTGGCGGCACGCCGGAAGGCTGTGCTTGCCAAGCAGGACGTCGATCTTGCCGACTTGGCAGTAGCAGTACTTCGATCACGCGGCGACATCCCGTTGGACGCCAATGGCGATTTCCGAGCACTGATCGTCCAGGTAGCCATCCAGAAGGGCGCGACTCAAGCGGATGTGGCCAAGATGCTTGGGGTGACACGACAGGCTATTAACGGGCATCTGAGGGGGAGCGAACGTCATGGCACAGGAACGAAACGCCGGCGAACGGCCGGTACTTAATCCGGCTCTTCGGCTCATGCGAGAAGCCGTGCCAAAGCCGGTGACGGGACGATCGCCGACCGAAGCACAGGTTCATATCGAACGCCTGGATCGTCAACGAGAAACTTTATCGACGACCATCGCGGCAATCCGGGCCACTCCGCCTCGTCTTCACGCAGGTCGGCTACATCTACGCGCCCGTATGTATGACGACTCTTTGGCACCGACCTATCTGCCACGTGGCATCTTCGGCGCGAAAACACACACGCATATCGTCGCGCCGATCCGTGACGGTTATCTGATCGAGGCGACGCTTGAAGGCCTTGATGCCCTCTCTAACGAAATCGCCGACAGCGACGCCGTCGACGCGCGCGTCGCCATCTCACGCATCCAGGAAATTCAGAGCCAGACCACAACGTCCGTTTTCCATGGGCGCGACGCGAATATCCTTTGGGACCGCGCCATCGTGGGTGATGCTGGAAGTCTCTTTACTGTGTGGCTCCCTCCTTTTGTCAACGTGGCGGCGCGCGATTCGGTCATCGCCGAACTAGCATCTATGGAACGCGAAGGCGCCATCCAGTCGGTCTTCGCTACCGTGAGCATGACCCGTGGCTCGGGTCAGGATACGGCCATCCTTCACGTGTCGCGCCAGGCCGAATCCGCAAGCCTCGCTCAGGTAGCCCGTGAATACCGCACGAAACGAGTCGCTAAGCTCACTCTTGTGGTAGCCAGTGCTGATGCACTAACTCAGCTTGCCGCATCGGGTGCGTCTTATCGCATCGATCCCGTTGTGCCGCTGCGGGCGCAAATGTTTCCGCAGGGATCTGACCCGGATCGTCCGGTACCGCAGGAAGACTGGCATCCGGTAGTCGCTGTCGTCGACGGTGGCATGACCGCGCGAAGCTACGAGCCAATGGAAGCATGGAGAGCACCATCACTGGTCTCGGATGTAGACGCTAATACCATACATGGCAACCGCGTAAGTTCGTTGGCCATTCATGGTTATGCTTGGAACAGCCACCTTCGGTTGCCCGAGTTGGTCTGCCGCATCGGTACCGTCCAAGCGATTGCCAAGGATGGACGAGGTCACGAATCAAGGGAGCGATTCTTAAGTTACCTTCGCGAAGTGGTCAAGGTGCACGCCTCCGAATGCAAGGTCTGGAACATGTCGTTCAATGAACCGACGTTCCCTGGCGATGAGGAGATGGTCAGTGACCTGGGCCATGGGATTCGCTCGATCGCCCGCGAGTACGGCATTTTGCCCGTCGTCTCCGTCGGCAACATCGCCGAACAGGGTCACGGCCGCATCTGCCCTCCGGGCGACTGCGAGGCTTCACTGACCGTGGGTGGACGCGTCGCCATGGACGATGTGCCTGACGCGCATTGCCCGGTCTGCGTCGTCGGGCCGGGTCCTGACGGCATGTTGAAGCCCGACCTGTCCTGGTTCTCCACGCTACGTGCAGTGGGCGGCACACCCGCGACAGGCAGTAGCTTCGCGACGCCGCTAGTCGCTTCTCTGGCTGCGCATGCTTTCCAAGCCCTCAAGAATCCCACACCGGATCTCGTCAAAGCGTTACTCATCAACAGCGCTGATCAGGAAAGTTTCGACGGAAAGATCGGATGGGGTACGCCTTGGCAGGATGTCACACCATGGAGCTGCCCGTTAGGCACCGTCACTTTGGTGTGGACAGCAACGCTGTCCAAGGGTCAGGCGTACTATTGGAATGACATTCCAATTCCGCCCGAAATGGTGCGTGACGGTAAGCTGTATGGCCGCGCTAGCCTGACCGCCGTTCTCGCGCCACTGGTATCGGAGCTGGCATCGGCAAACTATTTCTCATCACGCCTTGAAGTGGCCTTGCAGACGCCAGGATCGGGTACCTCTCCTATCAATCTTTTGGGGACGATGCGAGAAAGCGTGACCAGGGAGCGCGACGCACGCGCCGAATTGGCTAAATGGCATCCCGTGCGACGGCACAGCAAGTCCTTTAAACGTGGTCGGACGCTGTACGGAGATACGATGAGGGTCTATGCACGCGTCTTCATACGCGACGCCTATCAATTCGAACAGGAAGATGTCGATCAACCACAGCAGGTCGCCTTTGTGTTGACCCTAACGGCGCCCACGCCGAACGACGATATCTATAGCAGCATGACAGCTCGACTTGGCGCTTATGTCGAGAGCGCTGTCCTGGAGCAGGAAATCGATGTGCGGATGTGAATGCACCCGAAGCTCCGAGGGAAATGGCCATGAACATCAGCGAATCCGATAAAGCCCTGATTCCGCCGTCTGAGTGCGACGGTAGGTTGTACCAAATGCCCAGCGGACAATGGGGATTCGTGATCGAAGCCGACGGTAAGTTCATCCTGCGTACCGGCGGCTATGACAACGAGGACGAAGCCCGTATGGGTATGTGCGACTTCTTGGAGCCCTATGTGAACGAGGCGTTCGTGGCCAAGATGTTCGCGGAAGGCGGCTATGTGGGCGAGGACGAACAGGGGCGGTTGGTACGTACGTTGCCCGGTGGTGGAGTGGAGCTGATCGATGGCGGCGAAGGCAACTCGCGTCTGTAAAAGGCCTGCGTGAAACGCTGACCTACCTGTCTCATGCGATACTTGGACTACGAGTTCCCTTCGCCAGTACGCTCATGCCCGCGATTTTTTGTCGTTCCCTCGAACGTCGTTGCGTGCGCACCTGAATTCCTCGCATGAGCCTTGCTTCTAAGATCGGGTCTTCGAACTCGATTGTCTTGCCTGTGGCGGGATCGATCCGACGCTCATAGCCCGGCTCATAGTCTGGGTCTGCTGTATGACGGGCAATTACCGACCAGTCCACGTCGTACATAACCGCAGATAGTGGCATTCGCCGACGTACGCTGTTCATACAGTTCTGTAGGAGCTCGGTCGATGGTGCGATCCATGAGAGCTTTAGAACTGCGGGAAGCGCGCGGTACATGTCCATGCTGAGCAGCAGATGCGATAGCTCGTCGCTCTGGATTTCCGCTTGCCGAACCAGAGCGACGATGGCGATAAATCCCCATAGGTCGCCGCGCGAAGCAAGCGCCAACAACGCTGGCGAAGGTTCGCGACTTCCTCCCCGACGACGCGACGATCATTCCGGGGCACGGCCGCCCCATGCGACCGGCGGATATCGATTTTCCGATTCGGTATCTGCGTGAGCTTGATGCCGCGGTCAGTGCAGCCATCGCAGCGGGTGGATCGGTCGAAGCCACGCTCGAGGCGGCCGGCATGTCCCACTACGGCGAATACAGCCTGTTCGACTGGGCGCACAACACGGTCAACGTGCCTGCTGCGTACGAGGCCATTCAACGGACTGCCAAGTAGAGAGCGCGCCTTGCCCTGCCATGCTAAGCCCTCGCTTCATGACAGGCCTGGATCAATTGCGCAAAGTCCACTCATCGTCGAGTGACTTGATGTTGTTGAGATCGCCTAGGATTTGATCAACGAGACACATGTCGTGCGAGGCTTTACGTGGAGCACCGCGCTTTGGCTGAAACGCTGACGACTCCATGTTGCCGCGCCGAAGGTTTCGCTTGTGCCCCGTCATGACAAAACCGTCGCCTTTAACGATATAACGGATGGCTTCTCTGATGCCCATCAGCATTCGCCAGTCGCTGAGGTGCACCGATCCAAGGGCGTTGTACTTGTACTGGTGACGCCGTGTGTAACAGTTGAAGTAGCTGGCGCGTAGTGGCCCACACTTCTTCATCCACCTTTTGCCAAGCACTTGGGACAGGTGGCATGCGTTCTGGTGCTTGTGTCCATCGAGGGCAACGAGTAGGTGATAGTGCATACCCCGATCAAAGCCACACTCTCGCTTGCAAATCCTGCGCAGCATATCGGGAACGATGCGTCCTTCATCTAGGTCGCGCAGGTAACGTTCTAGACACTTCTCAGCCAGTCGCACATCGGCCATCGTGTGGTGTGTTGGTCGGATATAGAGATCAACACGCAGCACAAGAAGCCGCGTATGCCCTTGGAAGCCTTCAGCCACGTACTGGCAACAGGAGCGTAGATCTTGCCGTTCCAGCCGGAGGCGGTTCGACTCCACGCGCTTGAATCGGGAAGATCTGCAGCACCGACGCACGAAGCGAGCGATCCACTCGATCCGTTTGCGCACCTTCTCGTTACTGAGGTCGATGACCATGCCATCTGCATGCCTGACGGCTGGCATGGCCTTCTGGCAGGCTTTCATCATGACGGTGATGTGCGGGTTGAACAGCGTGACCATGCTTTCGGTCTGCGCCAAGTCATCGTGCTTGGCGAAGGGCGCTGTTGGCCATGAGTAGTTGCCTCTATACCGACTGCTGGGGCTGGCTACCTCAATCAGGGGAATACCTACGCGGCATAGTTGCCAGACTTCATTGCCCAAAGCTGTCAGGCTGTACATGTCGCTGGCCTGCCTTGAACGTCGATGGGACTTGATTAGCCGTTGTTGACCGCTGCTGATGCGTTTGGCGATGTGCTCAAGCTTGTCTATCCATCTCAGGCAATCACTTTCGTCTGATATGGCCATGTTGCCCTCAGCATCATGCAGGAAGTGTTTCGAGGCGATGTGGTAGTTGCGCTCTGCTTCGGTGATCTGACGCTCCACCTCCTGCATTTGGACGTCTATGTCATCTATCGGAAGGTGGTCGTCAACGGCGGTATCCACGGTGATCGTCTCCTATGGCTTGCATTCGTTGGGTTCCATCTATCAAGCCAGCGCTAGCCTTGGCGTTAGATATCGTTAATTGCTATTGCTATTGCTATTGCTATTGGATATAGGAACCGGAATGTTGGTGGCACAGACATGCCAGCGCATGCGGGGCGGTGATGTTCCAGCTCCTCGCAAACACGGATATTTGGTTTGACCCATATGATTGTGGACTTAATGTATTCGGGGTTTTCAGCACGAGCGTGCTGAAAGCCGACTTCTCAGTTCCGAAGGATGGCTTGCGTTTGGCCGCAGATATGCCCTGGAAGCGTGGTTCACGCCTGGCGAGTTGGCGACATTGGCAGCCCTAGAAACCCGGGCAAAGGGTCTGGGGTCGCGCGTGGCGGCCGCTAGACGGTGTCGAGTGGATCGCGCGGTTTGGCTTCAGAGACGCCGGATTCAGTGCGTCCATATGAAAAAAACTGCTACTGCCGCTACTAGTAGCAGCGGTAGCGTGGTTTTCAGATGGTGCCGATAGCTGGCATGGGCTTTCTGCAAGGAGGTGTGGGCTAGACAGCTAGAACGCCGATCATATTCGGCTGTTTCACACCGGACTGGATAGCAGCTTGGCGTTCCTGCTCGGGTACCGTCATTGATCATTTCTCGGTCTGCTTTGGGCGGTGTCCACCCCACCTAAAAATTGGCCCTAGTCAGTCGGTGAGACTGGCTAGGGCCGAATACATCAAGATGAACGAATCTTAGGGAAAATAGTGCGTGTTGAGGTCGAGGTGATTTTTCCCCGTCGGGGATGTCCAACGATAGAAGTATTTTTGCGTTTGTAAACAATTAAGCAAAGGCTCCAACTCTTCGGCCGGCATGTGCGAGTTCTGCAACACGTGATTTTTCGGAACGAGTGCCCAATCCTCGAAATGAACTCTCGTTACAGGATCGAAATGAGCGGCGCACCAAGCGCGAAGGACATCGTCGATCTTCTTGAGTTTTTTGACTAGGGGCTTCACCATAAAAACGCGAGCCGCGTGAGCCAAAAACCACTCCACGACCTGAATGGCGCGTTTGACGGTGTCGGCTGAAATGTTCATTTCAGAATTTCCGTCGTAAACATGAAAAGTGCCAGCAACGCGGGTGATGAGCTGTGGCGATTTCTTTGCGAGAAGCCCCACACTCCGCCACAGTCCGTCGAGCCAAATCAGGGGCTGGATATTTCCCATCCATTGGGCAAGCTCTTCCTTGGCTTCTGAGCTCAAGTAGAGCACTTTCGGCGCAAAGCCCTTAGCCCTGGCCGGAGCGTCATACTCGGTGAGCATTCGCGCAAGCATGTCGCAGAAAAGATTGACGTAGGCCCAAGACTGAACCGTGCCAGGGGTTGCCAACTTGAGCTCGTCTTTTTCGACGATTGCAAAAAAACAGCGGCCAAGGAATCCACGTTCGATGGCATCCTCGCCATATTTGTCAACGAACTTCTCCAGCGCCTTCGGGTAGGTCGCTACCGACATGGTCATGATCGGCTGTTCAATCCGAATCTTCCGGTTCATGCGGCCACGGTTGATGGAACGGCCATCGAAGATGCGGTTGAGATCCGGCTGGTCGTCCTTGATGGTGCCTTTCAGCAGGGCCTCGCCTTCGTCGCTGATGAGGAGGACGGACTTCTCGCCGAGACTCATGGCATGAAGGATGTCATCAATCGAGCCACCGGTCTGAAGCATGTTCGGTTCCACGGGCTTGACCGGTTCATCGGCCATTTCGTCCAGTGCCATTTCAGCTGCGGCGAGTTCGTGGTCGTCTTCCTGAAGTCCGCGCCTAGCCAGATCGGACAGGCGTAGGGACTTGCCTTTTTGCTTCGCGCGCCACTTCCGGTGTTCACGGTTGTAGGCGTGTATCTCGTCTTTGTATTTGTCGGTCAGAACCGACAAATAAGTGTCGATCACACGGGAAAGACGTTTGTCGACCTGCGACTTCCCGCTAGCCGTTTCCGAGGCGACGATGCCGAACAAGGACATGATATCGATGTTGTCGTCGAGCGTCTGGACGCGAAAGGGAAGTTGGAGGGTAGTGGCCATAAATGTCAGTAACTCGATAGTGATGACAGCATCCGGGGCGCCAGTGTTTTTCCGGAACTCGAGGAAGGCATCACGCATGCCGACAGGAAATACCTGATAGGGGCAATTACCAACATGAAGGAGGTGGCCCCAAAGGCCACCTCCAATTAGTTGCTCGGCTAGCGCTTCGAAGTCCAATTCAACGATCCGCCGCTTCGGATGGTTAAAGCCGCAAAAAGCGCCTTGGCTACGCGCAATGAATCTCCGAGTCATGCGGATACCTCGCGCTGATCACCGTTCGTCGTGTGAGACGCGGCTTGGGGCATCTGCGAGGAATTACCGAACTTGCCGGTCATGGTCGCTTTGCGCATCTTCGGTTTGCGCGGTGAGCCGAAGGGTTTGCAATTGATATGCTCGCCGTGCTCCAAGCGGCGATCACGCTCGGCATTCAGCATTTTGACAATGCTCGCTACATGGGCATCCGGCCACTTTTTGCGCAAGGTCGCGATGATCTGCTCAGGGCAGACCTCACGTTCGATCGCGCTGATGATCGGCGGGAACATCTTCTCCATCTCGCGCCGCATCTCGACTTCCTTGCTCGGCACCATTGCCTCGAAAAGCGCAATCGTGTCGTCGAGCGAGATTCCCTGCGATAACGGCTTCTTGTCGGTGGAACTGGCTACCTTGCTCTCGTGAGTTGCATTCATGTCAGTTGTCCTCGCGCTCAACGAGCGCATTGGGATTGTTGATGGCGATGGCGTCGATCTGGCGCGAGCGGTCGCGTACCGCTTTCAACCAGGTGCGAATCTCATCGGCAAGGAAGAGCTTCTTGCCTCGACGATTGCGGATCAGGGAATGCGGCATGCGCATCCAGGGAAACGGCGGCACCTTGCCTGTTTCCACCAGTCGCCCGCTATCGTCGTACTCAGGCACGAGGCCCCATTTGTAGGCGGTCGCCTTAGATAAACCCGCGAAAACAAGGACAAGACACAGCGCAACGGTGCCGCTATAAGGAAAGTCCTGCGAGATCACCGTCCTGTCGTGATCGCGATGCGCGGTCCTGCCGCCTTCTGTCTTAGCGGCTTGAGAGGTACGAGGACTCATGACCGGTCCGCGATCGTAGTTGTGTCGACGTAGGCATCAATTTGCCATTGCCAGACGCATTGACAACCGCGTTCATCCAAATGCGGCTCGGGCAGAAGTGCGCCGTCGATGACCTCGCCGCGCTCGATCTTTGCCAGCTGGTCTTCGAGTTTCTTTTTGAAGACCAGGCGGGTGAGCTGCATGCGTTCGCAGCCCTCTCGCAAAGGAACCTCGCGATCAGGATCCTGACGAGGTCGTGCGTCCTCTGCTGTAAATATCTTGTCGAACGCGGCGCGCAGTCGCGCAATGTCGCGATCACGTGCAGCGTTGGGGTCATTCTTCATTTGTGTTCTCCACGCAAAAGTCGACGATCAGAGGGCTATGCCGACCGACACGCGTTGAAGCACGTGGACACACGAAAGGAATACAGGTGACCCTGTAACGGCCGGCAGGCTCTCCAAGTTGGTGCGACGAAACGCCTTCGTCGCAGCCGTACGTCAAGAAACGCGCACGGGCTAGCCGGTGGGAACTCCATGGGATGGAGGTCCGAACTTCCACGGGGTGGAAGAGGTGATCGACTGCAAGGCGCAAAATGCCCCTTTGCGCAGTCCGCGCCCATGCGTCCTGGGCGAACGTGCCCACGTTTGCTTTGACTAAGCGGGACCGTATTCGTCAAATCTAGCGCCTCGATTGACTTTACACAAGCCAATTTTTTGGGCGGAGGTATTTGAACTAGCCGCATAGAAGAGCGTGCGCCCGCAGGGGCGCACGCTCTTCCTAATTGCTGCTTTTTTATTTTGTTGTTGTGCCTGCTAGAGCGCGCTCGGCGGGCGGCGGTGAAACGGGGCGAACGGCCGCGCAAGGAAACCGCCATCGTGCGCACCGGGCTGGAAGCCTTCCTCCCCACCTTTGACAATTCACTGGTCGGCCTCCGCGATCGCGCCCTGCTCTACCATGCATTTGCCAGCGGCAAGCGCCGGCGCAGCGAGATCGCGCTGGCGGATATGCGTGACCTGCGCAAAACCGGTGACGAGGGCTATATCTATCGACTGGAGTAATCAAACGAACTCAGCCGGCGTTGCTCTTGAACGCCACTACCTTACCGCCAACTCGAAGCCCGTCCAGGTAGTCCGCCCATCCCTGCATGACCTCGCGACGTTTCTCACGAAACTTGACACGAGCATAGGCTGCCTCAACCTCATCCTTCGGCGCATGGGCAAGCTGGGCTTCCAGGACGTCAACGTCAATGCCCAACCTCTCACGACCAAGTGTACGCAGAGATGCCCGAAAACCATGCGTGGTGTGCTCGCCTTGGAACCCCATCTCGCGCAAGGCCTTGCTCAGCGAATCCCGGTTGAGATGCTTTGAGTTCTGCCGCCCCTGAGGCGGAAACACGTATTCACCACCCATGTTTCGCTCATGCATCTCTCTCAAGACGACGAGTGCTTGTTCTGGCAATGAGGTACTAAAATCCTGTCCGGTCTTCATCCGGTTGCTACCGTCTGGATTCATGCCGGGAATTCTCCACTCGCCCGTTTTCAGGTCGATCTCCGCCCATTGGGCGCTGGCAACGACACCCGAGCGCATCGCAGTCAGCGCGGCCAAGATCAGTGCCGCACGCACGACGCGGTTTGGATATGCGTCAATGGCCCGCATGACATCACCTAGTTTACTGTCGTTGTCCGTGACGGCGGGCATGTGACCGGTGCGGAAAGATGGCAGAACACGATCGAGTCTTAGCCTGCTTTCATCGGGCCGTAACCTTTCGTTGATGGCATGGTCAACAATGCTGCCGACGTATTGGCGCGCCTTACGAGCCAGTTGTGGGGTTTCCTTGGCCATCTTCAGCAGCGTCGGGCGGACGTCCCTCGTCTCCAGTTTGCGCATGTCCAGGTCGCCTAGCTCGGGAACCAGGTACGAATCGACCACCAAGCGAGCCTTGCGGTAGGTCTCTATGGCCCAGACTGGCTTCTTCTCGGCCATCCATCGACCAGAGACAGCGCGAAAGGAGGCTTGCTCGGTCTCTATCTGTGCCTGAACCTTCGCCTTTTGCTCTGCGCATTCGCCAACACTCGCCTCGTGCCGCGCCTTGCGAATTCCTGCCGTGCTCTTGCCCTGCTTGGCATCGCACTGCACTTCCTGAGCTTTGGCGCGAGCTTCAGCCAAAGACATGGCCGGGTAATGACCAATAGTGGCCGGCCCAGGACGCGAACCATCAGGCAAACGGTAACGCACCAGCCATGACTTGCGGCCCGCGGGACTGATTGACAGAACCAGCCCATTGCCATCCGGCAGGAAGTACGCCTTATCGGCCGGTTTGGCCTTGCGGATCTGAAGCTCAGCCAACGGGGTTGCCAGACGAGGCATGTCTAGGGACCAATTTGGGTATGAATGGGAGAATCATACCCAAAATTATACCCAAAGGTCCTAGACCCCTTTGGACATCTTCAGATCACTCTGAACGGCACAGACACAAAAAACCCCGCATTTACGCGGGGTTATCTGTACTTCTGGACAGTTTCGGACCGTTATGGACGGTTCGAAGCTATCAATTGGTGCCCAAGAGGGGACTCGAACCCCTACGCCTTGCGGCGCTACCACCTCAAGGTAGTGCGTCTACCAGTTCCGCCACCTGGGCAGGTGTGTTGATTAGTGCTGCTTGGCCGGTGTCGTCGTTGCG
>Ga0307375_10002971_pt1 | contig 17028 bp, 11 predicted proteins | sample TR1MG_FD_202531 | JGI IMG/M metagenome (GOLD analysis project Ga0307375, IMG submission 202531) | Soil microbial communities from Risofladan, Vaasa, Finland - TR-1 | ecosystem: Environmental > Terrestrial > Soil > Coastal area > Acid sulfate soil | place: Finland: Risofladan, Vaasa | collected... | reverse complement strand
CCACCGTCTGGTAGCTGCCCAGCAGCGGCTGGTTTGAAACCGTGTTCGATGCCGTCGCGTGAATACTTGTCGGCCATCCTGCCAGCGGATTGCTCTTTCCCGTCACCACCCGGTTGGGATCGTGGCAGGCGAGACAGATGGCTCCGTTCGCTCCATTCGTCACCAGGAAGTTCTGCGACACCGTGTCGATGTTCTGAACGTGCGGTTGGTGGCAGCTCGTGCACTCGATGTTCCCGCCGATCAGTTTTACCGCGCCCGTCGGGTCCGCTGTTTGTCCCGTTGTGGCCAGCGTCGACACCAGGTCCGGCGAATCCTTCAGCGGCAGCGTCAGGCTGAAGGGATGCGATCCTTGCAGGTTCGTTCCAAGCTTGTCGGCCGTGTTCATGCTGCCCGTCGTCGTAATCTGCCCGTATGCCACCGTCACGCCCGGAGCCACTGTTCCGTCGTGGCAGCTCAGGCACAGGCTGCTCGGCCCGCCCACCGGCGGCACCGGATTGCCCGTCTCCACGTAGGTCGAGCTTGTGTACGGCGTATATGTCTGCGTCGAAAGTTTCTGGTTCCACAGCGGAGTGTTCCCGCCAATTCCTGAGTGAGGGGCGTGGCAATACTGGCACGCCGCCGACAATCCGCCCTTGATCGGCGACGTGCCGATCGGTGTCAGGTCATGCGCTCCCAGCGTATCCTGCGCAAACATCATCCCGCTCAATGCCAGGATCAGGATGCAGATTTGAGCCTTGAGCTTCACTGCGTGCCCCCATTGTTCTGCCCGTGCAGTCCGAAGTAATGAAACTCCTGGACTCTGCGGTTGTAGGAATCCACTACGAACACGTGATCGGTCCCATCGATAAATAGCCCCGTCGGCAGTTGGAAATCGCCAAACCCCGTGCCCTTCTGCCCGAAGTAATAAAGCAGTTGTCCCTCGCGATCGAACACCTGCACCACCGCATACAATCCGTCCACGATGTACAGATGGCCTTCCGAATCCTCGCCGATTCCTTTCGGCCGGAACATCGCACCCGTTCCATCGCCAACGTGTCCAATCGCGTACTGGAACACGCCCGCGCGGTTCAGCACCTGTACCCGGAAATTCATGGCATCGACCACCAGCAGGTCCTTGCCTTCCAGCCGCAGCTCGGTCGGGAAGTTAAACTCTCCCGGCCCCGTGCCCGACTTGCCGATCGTCTGTAGAATGTCGCCCTTCAGGTCGAGCACGAATATCTGGTTGCGAAGCGTGTCCGTCACGTAGATGCGGTCCGCCTCCGAGTCCACCGCGATTCCCGTGGGCCGCTTGAAGTATCCTTCGCCGCCCTTCAGGCTTCCGATCACCCGTTCGAACTTCCCGTTTGCGCCAAAAACGAAAATCTTTCCCGCGTTCGAATCCGTGACGTAGATATTGTCCTTGGCATCCACTGCCACGCATTGCGGCGAGAACATCGCGTCTTTCCCCCGGGAGTGCGATAGGAACTTGTACTTTTTGTGCGCGAAATCGAAGATGTGCACCCCGCCCGCGCCTGGATCCGTCACGATGATCCGTCCCTTCGAATCCGTCACCACGCTATAGGGCCTCACCATGGTGTGGTAATCCGGCTCGCCGATCGCCACGTTCACCAGCTTCGTCCAGAATCCCGGCTTTGGGTTCACCGCCCGTGCCGAGTCGAAGCTGCGCTCGTACGTCAACTTTCTTCCTCCATCCAGCAGCAGTACCGGAATGCGTATCGTCGCTGGAGTCTTCGACCGGCTCGCCGCCATCGCAGGCGCCAGCAGCAGAAGCGTCATGCACGCCAGTGCTGCCGCCTTCCGCGCTCCTCTGCCCGGCTCCCGTTTTAGAAGAAGTTGAACCATCTCGAAATTCCGACGTAATACGACTTAATGTGATTCGTGTTTGGACCCGCAACCGTGAAGTCCTGCGTCAGCGAACTGTAACCGGCCGTCAGGTACACCTTCCGCAACTGGTATTGCGTGTACACGTTGAGCATCTCGGTCGTGTTGTTCGACGTTAGCGAACTCGACAGCGTATTGCTCCGCGCATGCGTATAGTTCGCATTGGCCGTCAGGCCCCTTTTCGGAGTGCTCCCCACGCCGAAAGAGTATGACGTCCCCCCGTACAGGATCAATTGTGTTGGCGTGATAATCGGATAAATCGTTCCCGGGCCTATCACCGGCGTCAACCCCGCGCCCGTCTGGATCGCGTTTCCGCTCGACCGGTTATACGCGCCGCTTGCGCTCAGCCACCGGCTCGAAAGATTAGCCGAGTATCCCTGCCCGAACGTCGACGATCCGTTCTGCGACGTCAGGTGGTTTTCCGACCCGTTCGCATTCAGCGTTACGTACACTTTACTGAGTTGCCGCCCCACCGATCCCGAATACGTGTAGCTCGTGCTCATGTAGTTCACCAGCAGTCTCTGCTGGTTCTGCGCGTAGTTAAAGGATCCGTTGACCGTCCACGCTTGTATTCTGTGCGAGTATCCAACCGATGTCATCACGCCCAGCGCCGGCTGGTCTATGTAATCCAGCGTCGTCCGGAACAATCCTGTCGATACCGAGAACGTTCCGCCCATCAGCATGTGCGAGTATGCTGCCGATCCCGAGTATGTGTTCGCTCCGTAGGACTCTCCGAATATCGTCTGCACGCGATGGCTGCCGCCGGCGCTGAATCGCAGGTTCGGGTTCACCGAGTAGGTCGTCGTTCCCTCCACCATCAGCGACTCTGACTTCTGCGATGGTGTCGTCTCCTGGTACGTCCCTCCCGCCTCCAGGATGCTCTGGTTCAGCTCTCCAATCAGGTTGTTCGTATAGTCCGACGTCATCTCCACGTTCCACTTCTTCGTCGGGTTGAACGCCATGCCGCTGTTCACTAGGTCAAAGTTATTCGTCCCGTTCGAGGTCAGCGTCCCGTAGTTGCTCGATGTCTTTGAAGCGCTCGCCCATACGCTTCCGGTAAATGGCAGCGAGTGCGAAACGCTGAACGAATACGTGTTCGTCCCTGTATTTGATTTTTCCGGCGTCTGCGTCGCAAACAACTGCGGCAGTTCCGTCTGTGTGTTCGTGTTCTGATAGCCGCCGTGCAAATGGAAGCCGAGTACCGAATACGCGCTGCTCAGGTTAAACGAACGGAAATCTCCGGTGCTATCCGTGTTCGTACCATAGAGCGAGTAGTGATTGCTGCCCTTCTGGAAGCCCACCGAGAGCGATGGCAGGTCCGCGATGTTTTCGCTCCAGCCGATTCCGAACGTCCTGCCGTTGCCGTGCGTCGTATAGTCCGCCAGCCCCGGGACCGCGTAGTTTCCCTGGTTGTTATATGTATCCGAGTAGTTGATCCATCCCGGAAACTTGCTCCCACTGAAGATCGTTGCGCTGCCGTTCAACCCGCTCGTGTTGGAGATCGACTGGAAGTTTGAATTCTCTCTCGACTGGTTGAAATACGGCGTCAGGTTAAAGGACAGGAACGAGGGAGAGAAATAGTACCCGCTCAGCTCGCCCGTTCCACCCCAACCGATTCCGTGTGCCGAACCCAGTCCATCGCCATACGATCCCGAGTATCCGGCCGAAACCGTCCCATTCAGGCTGAGGCTCGTCTCGTTGCCCACCTGCACCTGGGCAAGCGCCGGTGCCGCCATCATCAGCAGGCCCGCCGCCAGAATCGCCGTTATCCATTTCAGTTCACGCATACGACCGGCTCCTCTGCTCTACATTTCCTGAATCTTGGCCGTCTGCCGAAGCTGCTTGTTCAGGGTCGAGCGAAGCTGCTCCGTCTTTTGCTTTTCGAGGTAGTCCTGCAGCTTTACCTTTATGTCGTCGAACTTCGCCATTCCCGCCGGATTGTGTGAGTTCAGCCGGACGATCGTGTAATCCTGTCCGAGTTGGATCAGGTCGCTCACCTCTCCCGCTTTCATGTGCCCCAGCGCCTGGGCCACTTGCGGCGGCAGTTGCGCCAGTGTCACTGCCTTGTGATCGCCCATCATCACGCGGAAGTCGTCTTCCGATACCTTCTCCGCCAGCAGCCCGAAATCCTTATAAGTCTTCGTGGCCTTCGCTTGTTTCAGCGCGTTCTCTGCTCTCTCGCGAACCTGCTTCACTTGCGCCGGCGTCGCCGTCCCCGGCGTCATGAACGAAATCGTCTGGATCGAGAACGACTCCGGTTCTTTGAACTTGTCCGGATTCTTGTCGTAGAACGCCTTGGCGTCTGCCAGTGTCACCGTCGCCTTGTCGGTCACTTCGAGCTTCAACATCTTTTCGATCAGCAGTGAGCGCCGGATCTTTTCCCGCAGGACTTTTTCCGAACCATTCATCTCGCTCTTCAGGAATGCGTCGTACTGCTCCGGGCTGTGGAATTGCGCCTTGAACTCGCGCTCCGCTTTCGCCATCTGTGCCGGCGCAATCGTCATCTTCCGCCGCAGCGCATCCTGGTACACCAGCTCTTCGAACTCGATCATCTTCAGCGCGCCCGCCCGGATGTCTCCTTCCATCTCCTTCGGGAAGCCGCCGTTATGTTGCCGTGCATACGGGAACAGAACGTACATCTCGCGCAGCAGATCGCGCTGCGTCAGTACCGTGCCGTTCACCTTGGCCACTGGTTTTTCCAGTTGTTGTTGCGCCGCCACGGCCTGCGCTTGCGCGGCCTTGCTCGGTGCGTGCGCGGCAATCAGTTGGCCGGATACCGGCGAAAGTCCTACGAGAACCACTGCGGCGACTGCTACGTACAGCTTCATCACTTGCCTCACTTCGAAACCTGGAAAAGTGGGGGAGAGAAAACACTCCCTCCCCCGATTACACATAACGACTATGTCGTCGGAACGTTCAGGACTCCGTGCATTTCGTTCGACTCGCCGCCGTGGCAGCTGCGGCAGAACTGCGCTGCCGAGTTGCCGGACGCCGGGTTGTACCAGCCCTTCACGAAGAACATCGTCGGGTGGCGAACTCCCGCCGCGTCCTTGAAGTCCGTCATGCTGTGCTGGTCGTGGCACGTCGTGCAGGTAACCCACGAGCTGTTCGTGCCTGGTACCTTCACCAGGCTGGCGATCGGGCCGGCAGCCGTCACGTCGAAGTAGTTCGACAGGAAGGCAGTGCCCGCCGGGCTGGCAAACGTGATCTTGCCCGTCGTGGCGTCGTAGGTGCAGTCCCAGTTGTACTGGCCGCCGCAGCCCACCGTCGCGAGCGGTCCCACCGGGTGATCGTTCAGGTAGTTGCCCCCGCCCGTGCCGTCGTTTCCGAGGAACGTCGGCGGATGCGTTGAGCCGGCTGCCGTTGCTGGTAGTGGCTCAACCGTCGTGCCGGTCATCATCGCCGGTTTTGCAAGGTTGCCGTCGTGGCAGCTCAAGCAGGCGATCACGGCAAAGTTGCCGTCGTGCGCGCCCAGGCTCTGGACGGTTGCTGCATCTGCGGGAAGCGTGATCGCGTACTTGCCGGCATCGCCAAAGCTCAGCGTCTTGCCGTACAGTGGCGACATATCCTCGCCCCACAGTGCAGAGTTACCCGTGCTGGCACCGGTGCTGTTGATTCCGTTGCCGGCTGCGCCGCTATGCGGTGCGTGGCAGGCTACGCAACCACGGCCGTAGACCAAGTGCGCGCCCAGGACATCCTGCGCCATCGACAATCCAACAGCCATCAGGATCACAAACAGTACTAGTAGTAGCTTCTTCATATTAAGTTTGAAGACCTCCAAGTTGTGTTGCAACACTCACTTCTAGCCTTACTGCCCGGAGTCGGACATTTCCGTTCTCCGTTTCAGCCGTCCGCGGACGGCCAAACTCTGCGCCGCTATTTCGCCGCTGTTACCGGCACCACCGGCGTAACCTTTTTCTCCCGCGATGCTGCCTCTTCCTTCTTCAGCGCAAGCGCGCGGTTTTCCTTTTCAACCTTTGCCTCGGCATCCGTCACGTAGCGGAACACCTGAAGCCGCCCCGGCCACTGCTCTGACGTGATCACCCGGTTGTTCTTGTCGATCGCGATTCCGTACAGCGCCTTGAACTGTCCCGGATACATCCCCTCTCCGCCCAGGTACATCAGCAGTTGTCCTTTGCGGTTGAAGACCTGTACCAGCGACTGCGTCTCGTCCGTAACCCAGATGTGCCCGTCGCAATCCACCGCGATCCCTTTAGGCCGCGTGAAGTATCCCGGGCTGTCTCCCGCCTGTCCGAAGGTGCTCAGGAAATTTCCATCCGCGTCGAAGATCTCCACCCGGTCGTTCAGCGTATCGGTCACGTACACGTTGCCGTCGCTGTCCACCGCCACCTGTGTCGGCAGTGAGAACGTTCCCGGTGCCGTCAGCGTGTGCTTTTTGCCCGCTACTCCAATGTGCCGCAGCAGCTTGTAGCTGTCCGCGTCGAACACGTCCACCACGTCGTTGCCCGTATCCACCACGTAAATGAAGCGGTTGTTCGTGTCGATTGCGATTCCGCCTGGCCGGCTCAGCACGTTGTCGCCGAATGACGTCACCAGTTTGTGCAGCGCGTTGAACACCAGGACTCTGTGGAGCTGGCTGTCGGTCACGAACAGCCAGTCGTTATCGTCCACCGCCAGTCCGTCGATCAGCCCGAAGTGCGCCTCGTGTCCGTTGCGGATCAACTGCACGCCCTTCGTTTCCGCGTTGAAGATGAAGATCGCGTCCACGCCCTGGTCCGCCGTGTAGATGTTTCCTTTCGAATCCACCGCCACGCCATACGGACGAATCAACTGGTACGGAATCTTCTCGTTGTTCTGCTCCGCTGGAGTCATTCCCGCCAGCCGGTCCATCCACGTCTTCTTGACCTTCTTCTGCTGGAACGCCTTGTAGTCGATCTTTTCGCCCGTGTACCACGTCACGAAGCGCAGCCGTGCGATTGCCGGAGGCTCTGGCCACACGATCTTCTCGTTGTCGAACACCAGCCATTTCTGCTGTTCCGTCTGTGGCGTCTTCGCTTGCTTCTTATCGCGCGCCGCGGCCGCATTCGGCATCGCCAGGACGAACGCCGCCATGGCCAGTGCCGCCGCCGTGTACTTCCATCCGCAAACCTTATTTGAGCGATACGTCGTCATTTCCACTTCTCCCATCCACGTCTACTGCACCGTCCCCTGCTTGTGGCACTTGTCGCAGAACTGCATATTCGCCGTCCCGTCATTGACCAGCAGGTCCGGTTGCGACGAGGCGTGCGGTTGGTGACACGTCAAACAATTCATCTTCGTCAGCTTCTTCGTATTCGGGTCCATGTAGTCCGACACTGGGTGGTTCGCCACCGGATGCCCCAATCCGTTTTGCAGCGGAAGCACCGGCACCATGTGTGCCTGGAAGTAATTCGCCGGCAGCGTCACTTTCCCGCCGAAGATCGTCAGCGTCTTGCCGTCGTCCGATCTCACCGGATTCCTGTCCGGCCCGTGGCACTCCAGGCACAGCTTGTTCGGATCGCTCGCCCGCAGCAGGTGTTCGTTGCTGTTTCCGTGTGCGTCGTGGCACGTCGCGCAACCCTGTCCGAACGCCGGCTGGTGCGGATACGCCTTCTTCCCATCCGCCGCCTGGTCCGTATGGCATTGCGTGCACGCGTTCACCGGGTCCGGTTGCAGGAAGTATTGGTTCGTGCCCGCGTGCGGGTTGTGGCACGTCGTGCACTCGCCTTGCGCGCCCGGATGCTGCACCTTTGCCGTATCGATCTGCTTCACCTCGTCGGCGTGACAAGAGCCGCACAGCTTTCTCGTGTCCGGCTGCGTCAACACGACCTTGCCGTCCTTCGCCGGCTGATGGCACGTGTCGCACATCTGGTTTTCAAACGGGAAGTGCAGGTTCGACTGCAACAGGTGCGGCGACTTCGACTGGTGCGGATCATGGCACTGCACGCAGTTCGCCGTCGCGAAAGGCTGTCCGTGGTGCGCCTTCTGCAAGCTCGGATCGCTCGCATCGTGGCAATCGAGGCACAGCGCCGGCGGCGCCTTCGTCAGGTGATCTGCAAATTCAATGTTCGACGTGTCGCCGCTTTTGTGAATCGTGTGGCAGGTCGTGCAGCCCATGTCCAGCGCCGCGTGGCGGCTGCCGCCCTTCGGCACATCCACGCCCGTGTTGTGGCATTGCAGGCAGAGGTTATCTCCCTGTCCGCCCATCGCCGGCTTCAGCAGCAGGTTGTCGTTCTCGGATGTGTGCGGATCGTGGCACTTCAGGCAGTCCCGCACATTCGGCGGATGCACCCGCCCCTGTATCTTTGACGCGTCCTTGTCCTGGTGGCAGGTCGTGCAAAGTTTCTGCGCCGTGCCGTCCTTCAGCAGGACTCGCGTCACGTCGCGTCCCTCGCGAACTTCGTGACACGTCGTGCAGCCCATCGTTACCGCCGGATGCACAACCTTGCCCTTTGTCTTATCGGTATGGCATTGCACGCACGTCGCCGAGTCCGTGTCCTTTTTCAACGGAACGGGGTGCACCGATGCCAACGCAACGGAACTGGCGGCTAACAGGATCAGGACGAATTGCACTGCTCTCTTCATGACCGGCATCGCGAACCCTCGGTCTTACGCCGCTTTCGTCTTCTTTCCCGCTCCTTGCCTTACTGGAGCGGCGACTTCGGCTTCGTAAAACTCCAACCCTCAGAGTGCACGATGACTGCCGTTGCAATTTCCCTCACCTGTTTCTTCTTGAATTGCCCTTAATGCGTCCTATATCAATGAGTTGCCTCTCCGCCGTCAGCCGCGCCCATCGCCATCTCCCGCGCTTCTCCGCTTCTTTCTTGGGTTTTCTCCCACACTGGAGAGCGAAATCCCCCACGCGTCCTCGCTCCCAGCAAACCACCTTCGTGCCACTCGCCGCCACTCACCTTTCTTTGCCTCAAATAGAAAAGCCCGCGGTCGCTCCGCGGGCTCATCTGTAACTTGCAGTTGTTTCTTACTTCACGGGTATGTCCGTCTTGGTTCCAGGCTTGATGTTCATGTGCTTCTCGGCCTGCTTCATATACTCTTCCACTTTCGCGCGATCCGGGTAATCCGGATTTGTCTTCAGCAGTTGCTGCCAGTCTGCCATCGCGCCCTTCACGTCCATCTTGCCTTGCCACTTCACAATGCCGCGATTGAACAGTGTCGTCGCCTTGTTCGGCTCGTACTTCAGCGCTTCGTCGAAACTCGCCAGCGCCTGGTCAATGTTCCCCATGTACCAGTACGCCGTGCCCATGTCCGTCCTTACGCCGGCGTTTTTCGGATCGGCCTGCAGCGATTGCTGGTAATAGTTCACTGCGTCCTGGTAGAGCTGCGTGTCGTAATAAACGTTGCCCACCTGCGCCAGCAGCTTCGGATCGTTCGGCGTGCTCTTCAACTGCGTCAACAGTGGCTCAGCCTGCTTTTCCGCCATATGCCGCATCTGGTCCGGAGTCGGCTGTCCGCCGCCGCCGCCCATCATTGCCGAGCTGTCATCCTGCTGCTGCACCGCCGTCGCCGCCGGAGTCGCCGTGCTCGCCGACCCGCGCACAAGATATCCAACCGCGATACCCGCCACCAGGCAGATCGCCGCCAGCACGTAGGCCTGCGTGCTCGTCCATGTCGTTGACTTCGTGTCTCCCATCGTCTTCTCCAAACAAGCCGCGCGTCCGCCGGCTCGCTGCGTTTCCGCTTTCTTCGGATCTGTTGCGATGGTACCTGCCCGATGACACTCCCCGATGTGACTCCGCTCACACCCCTGCCGTTCGCCCCATCACCCGGCATTTTTTGTCTTTAGATTGATGCCGGTGCTCCACCCTGAACACTCTGGGTGGCCCATTCAAGCAGTCTTTTTGGCTTGAGTGGGGTAGTTGCCTTTGCTCTTGCCGGATGCCCCACCCTGAGCAACGCGAAGGGTGGGATCTTCGCGGTTGCTTCTCACTCGAAACTTGAAACTCTTTTCCCGTGCCCTACCCTTGTCGCGCACCGTTCGCGACAGAGTGGGGTAGCTGCTTTTGCTTTTGCTTTTGCTTTTGCTTTTGCTTCTGCTTTTGCTTCTGCTCAGTAGCTTAGCAGCTCAGTAGCTCAGCAGCTCAGTAGCTCAGCAGCTTCTTTGGCCTTTGCTCTTCCTAATACCTGGTAGCTAATACCTAACACCTACGGGGTAATTGCTTTTGCTTTTGTTCAGTAGCTCAGTAGCTCAGCAGCTCAGTAGCTCAGCAGCTTCTTCCCCGCGGTTGTTTACGTTCTCTTGAGCACTTTGCCGCACTCAATGCAGCATGTTTCGTGGCGTGGCGTGATCAGTCCGCAGTATGGACACATCCGCTGTGAACCGAAGTCCCTGCCGTGTGCTTCCATCCCAAAAAGTTTTCTCGCCGAAGCACCCAGCCAGGCACGCAGTCTGCGAGCGCGAACAACATTCGGATGCGAGGCGGATTTCATGATTGAACTTCCACGTTCTCTCTTCGTAGCCCACTTGGGCTTCGGACAACGAATCTCCGGACACCGAGAATCCACCCACATGATCATTGTTCCGGTCCGCTCCCTTTTGTCGGTGGAAGGTACGCCAGTATCAGAGACTCCACTTGTTTCCACACCTTCGGATCACATTCAATTTGGGTATGGGCCTTCACCAGCAGCCGGTCGTACCACGGATACAGGTTGCAGTTGTAAGCACTCGCCTTGTAGTCGAATCGAAAATTTCCGATGATGGTCGTGCGTTTCGGATCGGCGGCGCGAATATCGGGCGCACCGTGGAGAAGCCCTTTCGTCTGATAGAAATTGGCGGCTCGCGCTACGTTCGCGGGAATCACCGCATCGTTCTGGCGAAACTTGGAGACACTATCCACTTGGATGGTGAGCAGCACCGGTATGCCTCTTTTTCCCAGTTCACGCGCCAGCGCAATGGCCTGCGAGCCTCCCCAGCTATGTCCGTAAATAATGATGCGGGCATCTTGTTTTTCGTCGCGCGTCAAAGTCCCATCAAGGTTTGTGTCCAGCAGCGCCAGGACGTCCTTTCGCGCTCTTTTTCCGCGATAACTCTCAAAGGTCTCCACGTCCACACCCACCGGGTAAGCCTTGCGCAGGCGCGCCGCAAGTTGTACCTCGCTGTGGACGGGATTATCGTGCTTGACAAACCCTCCGACAAAACCGACTACGATTACCGCCGGCATCGTCCGGACGTCCTTCGGCAACGGCCTCAACAGTGAATGCTGCGCCGGGATGCGCGCAACCGTCACATCCAGGTCCACCGTCTCCAACTGGGCAAGCGACGTCAGTACGTTCTGCCAGTCGGCTGGGTCCTTCTTAGTGTCGAATGGCGCTGAAAGGTTGGAATAGAAACTCAGGATGTTGGCGCGTAAACTCGGCATCGTCCGATCGAACTTGTCATTGGAGAGCTGGTTCAGCAATGTTGCATAGGAGTCGTCCGCGAGCGTGTATTCCGCTGCTTTCGTCGGGTTCCCACTGTCGAAATCATAGTTCGGAAGCACCAGCGTATTCGTGCGCACCTCTTCCAGAAGAGCCCGGTATTGATCCACCGTCTTATTGATGCTCTTGAAATACAGGTCTTCCGTTTGCGCGCTCGGGTTTTTGAACGCCAGCGCCTTGAAGGGCCCGATTTTCGGCATGAATCGCAGCAGGAGTGCCAGGAAGCGAACGCCAAATCCCGGCTTATGGTAGTCCTTTCCCCATTCCTTCTCATACGCGGTTCGCGAAAGCCGGTACAGGAACTTCTTTTTCGCGAAGTTCGGCGTCTCGCGCATCATGTCTTTTTTGTGGATTCGCAACGCAACTTGCGTCATCTGTGGAATCAACTGGCTGATCGCGAAACGGTACGTGCCGATCGCAAGGTCTTCGTGCGGAAGAACCTCCTTCAGCTGAAGTCCGTAGACGACGGGGAAAACCCGTTCCAGCAGCGACTGCGACACTTCGAACCCGATGAAATCGTGATATTGCTGCGAGGAATATCGGTTCTTCGCAACCTGCACCATATCGAACCCGAACTCGGTTTTCAAATGCGCCGTTTTGTCCTGTGCATAACGCACCGAGTTGCCGTACTTCGCCCGCAGTTTCGGATATTCGATTGCCACCGCCTCGTTGACCGCCGGGTGGCCGGAGATGTCCGCCGCGTAATGCGACAGTGCGCCCAGCGCGAAGGCATACTCATTCGCGTTCTGGCTTTCGAGCAGCAGTTCCTGGACAAAGTCGCCGCTCCGCACGTAATGCACCAGGTCGCTGAACTTCCTGCTTCCGAATGGGTAGTAGCCCAAATCCTGTATGACCGCGCCTCCATAGGCATAGGCATGCGCTTCCCTGAGCTGGTCCGCCGTAAGTCCCGGATATCGCAGCAACAGCAGCGGCCGGATCTCGTCACCCCAGAGCAGGTCGACGATTTCCTCGTGCGTCAGGACGGAGTATGCAAATGAGGCACTGCCGCTCATCAGCACGATGAGCAGCAGTATCCCTATGCGCCTGGCAAGCAGTCGCCATCTCTCAACGATGCAGCCTCTCCATGGGATTGGGTAATCCATGGTTCAAATACGGCCAAGCAGCAGGAGGATAAGAACGATGACAATAATCAGCCCCAATCCTCCGCTCGGGTAATAACCCCAGTCTTTGCTGTGCGGCCACCGTGGCAGCACGCCCAAGAGCGCCAGGACCAAAATCACGATCAATATAGTTCCAAGCATTTTCCGCTCCTTCTCTCCTGTATTCGCACAGGAGAATCTACGAGCCTCTGTCGTTCTTCCAGGTTTGCGTTCTCTACAGTACGGGCAGAGGAAGTCCCATCCTTACTTATATAGATGCCTCGGATGGCCTTACTGTTCAAAACTGCTCATAGTTTGAGAAGTCCTTAATGGCGGGATTTACACAGGAAGGAGTGACATCGGTTCGGGCCATTTGCAGCCGGCAATAAACGACGCGAGCCCAGGGGGGTGGGCCCGCGTCTTCACCTTAGTTGTGATGCGCCTAACGTAAATCTCCCGTCGTCGCATTGGCCGGACTGCCTATTACTTCGCCGGATACAACCAGCTCAACCCTTCGGTTCTGCTGTCGTCCTGCGGCATCATCGTTAGAGGCTACTGGCTGGGTGTTGCCAAAACCGCTCGCAGTAACCGAATCCGCCGAGACTCCTTGCTGCACAAGGTAATCACGTACCGAATTCGCACGATTCTCGGACAGTGTTTGATTCATTTCATCGCCGCCGACGTTATCCGTGTAGCCGCCGACTGCGATGTTGAGTCCAGGATAAGCAAGTAGGATGCCGGCAACTTTCGCGAGCTTCTCCCTTGCCCCCGGTTTCAACGAGTACTTCCCGGTGTCAAACAGGACATCGGACATGTTGACAATGAGCCCACGTGCGCTGTCGCGAGTCTGCAGAATCGAATTCAATTGCTCGGTCAATCGCGTGCGCATCGCCACTTGCTCGTTCTGCGCTTGCTGCGCGATATTCTGGGCCTGCTGTGCGGCTAAGCGGGATTGTTCGGCATCCGCCTGGGCTCCCGCCAATGCCGTGTCTGAAGCTGCCTTATTTGAAGCCATCTCCGATTTGGCCTTCGCCGTTTCGGATTCGGCCTTTGCCGCGTCAGACTGGGCTTGTTCTTTCTGCCGGTTCGCCTCGTCGGCTTGCGCTTGTGATTGTGCCTGTGCGTCCGCGGAGGCCTGGCGTTCGTTGTTGAGCCGTGCCTCTTCCATCTTCTTCACTGCGATCTCACGTGAATCTTCCGCGGTTTGCACTGCCTCGCGGGCAACTGCGATCAGTTGCTTTTTCGGAATGTCTTTCCGTGTCGCATACCCGTCTGCCTGGTTCATTAACTGGACGGCGCGCTGATAGCTGTCGGCGGCGTACGTTTCGGCTCCTTCGGATTGCGCGATGCGCAGGGCATTGCGCGCCTCAAAGAATTCCAGCGGCAACTTGGCATTCAGGACCACGGGGTCGAACCTATAGCCAGTGGGAATATATCCACCGCGTTCCAGGAGTTCATACTTTGCGTGTATGACCTGCGCGGTTCCCTTCGTGTCTTCTTGAATAACGTTTTCCATCACCACCACATTGCTGGGCTGCCGGACCGCATAATAAGGTTCCGCGGTCACGATCAGAGCGAATGCCTGAAGATCCGTGGTGACATCCAACTTGCTGCGGTGGTTGTCGCCCACCAGCACTTCGCCCAGGTTCACCGCCCGGCCTTCCGGCGAAATCGCCCACAGGATATAAGTCAGGTACTCATTGCCGAAAGTCGTGGGTCTCTCGAGATTGGCAAATTCCACTTCGATTTCAATGTAACCTTTCTTGCTTTCTACTTTGGCCTCGCCGCGGGCCCGGGGCATCAGATCCGTACCGGCGAAACCCAGCTTCGTAGCTCCGTCGCGGTGCTGATAGTTGACCGCTTCGGTCGTGCGGCTGATTACGGTAACTCGGAACGTGGGCGTCTGGGCCATGGGTTCCACGGCCATTTTGGTTTGTGGATTGGTTTGAGCCAGTGCAGCCATGCTCAGTACGATTGCGAACGTAAACAACAGTCTTATCTTCAAAGTGTCTCCTTCTGGCAGATGTCTGCTGTCCTGCTTCTCGATCCTTGGTTTATCGACCGCAATTACCACGCGCCTCTTATCAGCTCATCCTCTTCCAACGTGGATATTCGAAAAGGCATGAAATAGCCCAAAAACGTTCAGCAGCCACACAACCACCACGATCACCACGACGCTGTTTAGTATCGATTTGATGGTTCTCTGCATCGGAATGAACCGATTTACCAGCCACAGGAGAACACCCACCACGATGAGAACTGCAAAGAGTTGAATGAGAGGCATGATCTTTAACCTTTCTTTTGTCGCGAACCAACGGCTCGCTTCACCGAGGCGTTGGCCCAATCCTTAAGCGTTCCAGAGTGCTTAGAGTCGAATCGCGTTGACGTGGAGTTCGCCGCATTCACGGGCTAAGAGCGCCAGTCAGCTGGATGCAATCGCTTCAGGAGAATTAGCTGGAACCTGGCTCGCCGCGGCTAAGTGAGGAAGGCTGCGTATTCGCGGCCGTCGCTCTCTGTTCTCTCCATACACCCTGAGAGAATGAAGGATGACAGGTGGGGATTTGTTTGTCTGAGCAAGATCGCTCACCTGGCGGTAGGGTGGTGGCCCACCCTTCCAATCGCACGCCATGGTCGTGCCCAACCCCTGTCGCGCACAGTTCGCGACCGGCCCGGGCCCTTGCTCTTGCCTTTGCTCTTACCCTTGCCTTTGCTCTTGCTCTTGCCTTTGCTCTTGCTCTTGCCTTTGCCTTTGCCTTTGCTTTCGCTCAGCAGCTTAGTAGCTCAGCAGCTCAGCAGCTTCTTCACTTCGTCTTCTTCTTCCCCCCAAACAGCGAATCCATCAATCCCTTCACTGTTGGTTTTGTATTAGGCTGTTGCGTCGTTGTCCCTGTCGCTGGCCCCTGCTTCCCCAGCAGAGAATTCAGCAGTCCCGAGGTAGACGCGCCCGGATTGGTGAGACTTGGCAGCATATTCTTCATTCTCATCTGCGCGATTGCCGCCACATCCGGCGCGAACCGCATATGATCCAGCGTGCCGCTCACCAGCACCGGCAGCACCAGTTCGCCATTCTGATTCGCCAGCGCCGTCTGCATCAGGCCGCCAATCGATGTCCCGCCCACCTGCTGGCTCAGCGCCTTTGTGAGCACTGCCGTCACCCGCATATTCACGCTATTGTCCGCCAGGTTCAGGGTTCCGACCCCTGCCAGTGTTCCGCCGTCAATCGTCGCCAGCAGGTTGTTCGTCGAAGCCACGCCATTCGTCACGTTCAGATCGCCCGTCATCTGAATGATCTTTGTAAACGAATCTGCCGTCTTCCCCAGCGATTGGAACTGTCCGATCTTCCCCAGCTCCTCCAGCAGGTTCACGTTCCCCAGCCTGCCGTCCAGCATGTTCACCGACATCTTCCCGTTCAGCGTCTTGATAAAGTTCTCTCCTGACGCTGTTGACGAAAACTTCGCGTTCGCCTTTGACGCCAGCGGTTGGCCGTCCATCGTCAGGTCGTTCATCGACACCGTGCCGTCCAGCGCCGGACTCGTCACCGGCCCATGCGCGTGAATATTGGCCGTCATCTTCCCTGCCACCTGCGTCCCCGGCTGCATCGCCACGCCAAACGCCTGCCCCAGCTTCGCCACTTCCGCCACCGAAACATCGTTCGCCGTCAGTTGCAGGTCCGCCACCGCCGGAGTGCTCCGCGTCTCGATCGTGCCCGCCACCGACATCGGCGTCGTGCCCAGCATCAGCTTTCCCTGTGAAATCGTGATCAGGTCGTTCTGCAGATCGTCCACCAGGTTGTAGTCCAGCGTCACCGGATACCCCAGCGCCACTCCATGCACCTTGGTATTCGCCAGCTTCAGCTCGCCCGTCGACGCCAGCTTTCCTCCGCGGTTCTTCACCGACGCCGTACCTGTAATCGTCGCGTCCGTTCCCTGCAACGCGCTCGAGTTCAGAAACTGTTGCGCTCCCGCCAGCGACACCTCGTTCAGCTTCAGCGTTCCGTCAAACGGCGTGTTCGCCGGATTCGCGTCGTCGACTGGTCCGCCCTTTCCATCCAGCTCCGCCAGTTGATTCCCCTGTCCTGGCAAATGCGCCGCCACTTTCAGCGTGAACGGTTGTCCCGCCGCGAAGTTCGTCATCGTCAGGTCGATGTGGTCGTACACCGCGCGCGGCTGATGCTGCTGCAAGTCCGTGACCGCCACCTGCCCGTCCGTGATCGCGACTTCGCCCAGCGTAAAGCCCTGCGTCTGCCCCTTCGTTGGCGCCGCGCCTTTCGTCTGGGTTCCCGCCTGATTTCCCAAAGACGCAAAATTCCACGTCCCCCCGGCGTTCTTCACCAGTTCAATCTGCGGCTGCTTCAGTTGCAGGCTGTCGATCACCACGTTCCCGCGCAGCAGCGGCATCAGCTCCACTCTTACTTTCAGTTCTTGCGCCTGTGCAAACGGACGCCCCGTTGCAAACGTCTTGTCCTCGCCAATCTTGGCGTCTTGCACCACGAACTCCGGCGGAAACAGCCTGAGACGCATCTTTCCCAGCGACACCTTCCGGTTCAAGCTCGCTTCCAGTTCCGCCACAATCCGGTCGTGATACCGGTTGACGTTCATCAACGGCGGTATCACCAGCGCCAGCACCACCAGCGCCG
>Ga0307375_10002970_pt1 | contig 17035 bp, 15 predicted proteins | sample TR1MG_FD_202531 | JGI IMG/M metagenome (GOLD analysis project Ga0307375, IMG submission 202531) | Soil microbial communities from Risofladan, Vaasa, Finland - TR-1 | ecosystem: Environmental > Terrestrial > Soil > Coastal area > Acid sulfate soil | place: Finland: Risofladan, Vaasa | collected... | reverse complement strand
ACCCCGACAGCAATCAGGCCGTGCTGTTGCTGCGCGGCCCTTATGGGCACTACGTACAGTTGGGCGAAGTGGTGGAGGGCGAAAAGCTCAAGCCCAAGCGTGTCTCCTGGCCCAAGGATATGCCGCTCGAACAGGCCGATTTGGCCAGCGCGCTGAAATTATTGTCCCTGCCGCGCGAAATCGGCTTGCACCCCGAAACCGGGAAAAAAGTCATCGTCAATATCGGGCGCTTCGGCCCCTACATCGGTCATGACGGCAAGTTCAAGTCCATTCCGCGCACTGACAGCATCTTCGACATCAGCCTTGCTCGCGCCGTGGAACTGTTGGCCCAGGCTCGCGATGGCAACACGGTATTGCGCGTGCTGGGCGATCACCCGGACGACAAGGCAAGCGTGGAAATCTGCAGCGGGCGCTACGGCCCTTACGCCCGCCACGGCAAGATCAACGCGACGCTACCGAAGGGCGTGTCGCCTGATGACATCACGCTGGAAGAGGCCCTGGAATTGATCGCGGCCAAGGCAGCGAAAGGGCCAAGCAGCAAAAAACCAGCCGCCAGAACCAGCAAAGCCAAGGCTGCACCCAAGGCGACAAAGGCCAAGGCCACTGCGGCCAAGTCCGCGACCGGCAAGGCGAAGACCGCGGCGAAAGCAGCCAAACCCGCCGCCAAAAAAGTCGCCCCGGGCAAGGAAAAGAAAACGGCGGCGAAAAAGGTGGCGGTAAAAGCAACTGCCAAGGGAAAAACCAGGCCATAGGAAAACCGCAGCGGACGCTCGCTATTTGTTCGCCACGGAGTCTCCCACCGCCAAACCCCTGTTGGGCTTGTAGCGTGGGTTTACAGGGTTTGCGACCAGCGCGCAGGGGTGTTGACACCCAAACGGCTTACCACCGCCTCACCAGGCGTAGGCTGTGTTCCCCACAACGATACGCCCGACTCAATCGGATTTTTTGATCTGCAGCGCGCGCTGGTACAGCTCGTTGCGGCTGGCACCGGTGATATTTGCGGCAAGTTGCACGGCCTGTTTGAGCGGCAGTTCGTCGAGCAATTTGGTCAGCGTGCCCAGCGTATCGGGAGACAGTCCCGGCTCGGGTATCGCGGCGGAAACCAGCAGCACGAACTCACCGCGTTGCCGGTTGCTGTCCGACTTCAGCCAGGCCTCTGCATCGCGCAACGGGCAGGCATGTATCGTCTCGAACAGTTTGGTTATTTCGCGCGCCAGCACGATTTGACGTTCGCCGCCCAGTACCGCGCACAAATCCGCAACGCACTCGAGAATGCGGTGCGGCGCCTCGTAAAACACCAGCGTAAAGGGATGGTTGGCCAGTGACAGCATCGCGGTACGGCGGGCGGTTGTCTTGTTGGGCAAGAATCCGTAGAACAGGAAATGCGGTTCGTTCAAACCTGCCGCGGACAGGGCCGCCATTGCCGCACTCGCACCGGGGACAGGGATGACACGCAGGCCGGCACTGCGCACGGCATGTACCAGCAGCGCGCCGGGGTCGCTGACGGCGGGCGTGCCCGCATCACTGACGAATGCAACGCTTTGTCCCGCCTGAAGGAACGTGATGATTTTTTCCGCCGCACTTCGTTCGTTATGCTGATGCACCGCAATCAGCCTGTTTGCGCTGATGCCGTGGTGGGTCAGCAAATGTGCGGTGTTGCGCGTGTCCTCTGCGGCCAGCACGTCTGCAGCGGCCAGCACATCCAGCGCGCGCAGGGTAATATCGCGCAAATTTCCTATTGGGGTGGCAACTACATATAATGCGGGTTCCAACTTTTGTGGATGTTCGTTATGCAACGTTTACTCCTCTTGCTTTCGGTTTTGTTCTCACTATACGCCTGTACCACTACCGCACCGCAGACACAGCCCGTGTCCCCGCCAACGGTCACTGAACAGCCTGCTGCCGCTTCTGCTGTTGTTGCTGTGCCCGCAACCCCTGAAGCGGTTGAGACCAAGCCCGCTCCCGTTGTTCTGCCGAATATAACGCCCTTTCCACACATCGCGCTGCTGCTGCCGGTCAAATCGGAGATCTTCGGCCCGGCAGCCAATGCTGTCGAACAGGGATTCTTTGCTGCGGCAAACTCGGATACCAAAAGCCTGATGATGCCGATACGCGTATACGGTGACTTTGACGAAAACGACAGCAGCGTTGTTGCCGCTTACCGTCAAGCCGTTGCCAACGGTGCGCGTATCGTGGTGGGACCGCTCACGCGTAACGGTGTCAGCGCACTGGCTGCCGAAAAGGATATCCCGGTGCCGACGCTGGCGCTGAACATTGTGGATGGTCAATTTGCTCCCAAACTGTATTTTTTTGGGATGGATGTGGAATCCGAGGCGAAACAGGTTGCACAACTGGCCAAACAGCAGGGCTTGCATCAGGCCATCATCGTTACTACCAACACGCCGTTATCCCTGCGTCTCCAGTCGGCCTTCGAGGAAGAATGGACTAATTCTGCCCATGGCGCCAACCGCGGAATTTTGCGCGAGATCGTATACAACGGCGACCCTGCCGTGTTTGCAGATATCGCCGACATCACTGACACCGTGTTGTTTCTCGCTACCGATGCCAATCAATCGCGCCTGATCCGTCCTTATCTACCGAACAAGTTGCCGGTTTATGCCACCTCGCAGGTTTTTACCGGTAACGACAACGCGCTGGCCAACTACGATTTGAACGGCGTTCATTTCGTCGATATGCCCTGGCTGTTGCAGCCCGACCACCCCGCCGTGATGATTTATCCCCATCCCAACCCCCCGCTTTCAGCGGGCCAAGAGCGGCTTTACGCACTGGGGATAGACTCATTCCGTCTCGTGGAATTGCTGGTTGCGGGCAATCTCAACACGGATTTGCCGCTGGACGGAGTAACCGGACAGATTCGGCTCAACGGGCACATTTTCCAGCGCGCCGCGACTCCGGCCGTGTTTGCCCAGGGACGCGCACAATTGTCGGATGCATCTGCCACGCCCGCTCCGCAAATGTTTCCCGGCCAGTCAACCACCCCGCCATGATCAGCCAGGGTGCACAGGCCGAACAGCTGGCTGTGCAATATCTGCTGCAGCAGGGCTTAAAATTGATCGTGCAAAATTATCGCGGCCGGTTCGGCGAAATCGATTTGATCATGCAGGATGGAACAACACTGGTATTCATCGAGGTGCGTTTGCGGCGCAATGGCGGTTTCGGGGGTGCGGCGGCCAGTATTGATGCGCACAAGCAGCAGCGCATCGTTAGAACCGCGCAACAATATCTAGCCAATCTCGCGCGCATCCCGGCATGCCGCTTTGATGTTGTCCTGCTGGACGGTGTAGAAGAACGCAACATGCAATGGCTCAAGAATGCGTTCGATGCCTGATTCGGTTAATATTCACGCTTCACATGGGCAACAAACAATATGGACATCAACAAACGCATCATCAGGCATTTCAAGGACAGCGCGGAGATCAAGCTGAGGGTAAAGGATGGACTGGCAAAACCCATCGCCGACAGCGCGCAGGTCTTTTTCGACTGTGTCACCAACGACGGCAAAATCCTGGCCTGCGGTAATGGCGGCTCTGCAGCCGACGCACAGCATTTTGCGGCTGAATTGCTCAATCGTTTCGAAAAGGAGCGGCCCGGCCTTGCGTGTGTTGCGCTGACCACCGATAGCTCGGTGTTGACGTCGATCGCCAACGACTACGACTATAACCAGATCTTTTCCAAACAGGTTCGCGCCTTGGGGCTGCCCGGCGACAGTCTGCTGGCGATTTCCACCAGCGGCAATTCGCCAAACGTGGTGGCCGCCATCCATGCCGCCCACGAACGCGATATGCGCGTGATCGCGCTGACCGGACGCGATGGCGGTGAAATGGCGCGCGTGCTGGGTGCCAACGATGTTCTGATTTGCGTGGATGCACAAAGCACCGCGCGCATTCAGGAAGTGCATTTGTTAAGCCTGCATTGCCTGTGCGATATTATCGATTTTCTGCTGCTGGGGGAATGACCGAGTGGGCCGGCTCTCCTTTGTTCGCGAAAATGGCACGGCATGCCTTGTTGCCGGACTTTTGAAAAACCCGGACTGAATGTATCCCGCACCCGCCTTCGAACGCAAAATATGCCCGATCGCGGAGCTGGCCGCACGTGTTACCGCATTGCCACGCCCGCTGGTATTCACCAACGGATGTTTTGACGTGCTGCATCGCGGCCACGTGACTTATCTCGCGCAGGCCCGCGCACTGGGTGCATCGCTGGTCATCGGTGTGAACAGCGATGCCTCGGTGAAACGGCAAGGCAAGGGCGATGACCGGCCGATCAACCCCGAACAGGATCGTATGATGGTGCTCGCCGCGCTGGAGTCGGTCAGCATGGTGGTCAAATTCGACGAGGACACGCCGCTTGCTTTGATCCTCGCCTGCAAACCCGATGTGTTGGTGAAAGGCGGTGACTGGCGCACAGAAAACATTGTCGGCGCCAGCGAAACGCAAAGCTGGGGGGGCACGGTGCACAGCATCCCTTTTTTACATGAACGTTCCACTACCGCGCTATTGAAAAAGATCCGCTCCTTATAAACCATGACAGAACAACCTACCGAAATCACCCTGCACCAGCAATCCCGCGAGTTGGAGATCGCCTTCGCGGACGGCTTGCGCAGCAAGCTGTCTTTTGAGTTTCTGCGTGTGAATTCACCGTCCGCGGAAGTGCGCGGCCACGGCATTGGCCAGGAAGTGCTGCAGGTCGGCAAACGCCATGTGAATGTGCTGAACATCGAGCCGGTGGGCAGCTATGCGATCAAGATCGACTTTGACGACGGGCATGACACCGGGCTGTTCAGCTGGGAATACCTGCGCCATCTGGGTGAACATCAGGATCAAATCTGGCAGGGATATTTGCAGCGCATGAAAGCGGCGGGCGCCTCGCGCGACCCGCATTAACCTATTCATTTTTCCTTCCCCCGCTTGCGGGGGAGAACACCAGTTCAGGAGCGAAAATAATGGCGGATACCCATTTCGGTTTCGAGACCGTTGCAGAAGAAGAGAAAGCCAGGAAAGTGGCCGGCGTGTTTACTTCCGTCGCGAGCAAATACGATGTGATGAACGACCTGATGTCGGTTGGCCTGCATCGCCTGTGGAAGCGCTACGCGGTCAGCATCAGCGGCGTGCGCGCCGGACAGCGCGTGCTGGATGTGGCGGGCGGATCGGCGGATCTTTCGCGGCTGTTCCTCAAGGAAGTCGGCAGTACCGGTCAGGTTGTGCTCACCGACATCAACAACGCGATGCTGCGCGTGGGGCGCAACCGCCTGCTTGACGAAGGAATTGCCACGCCGGTCACGCAATGCGATGCCGAACACCTGCCCTTTCCCGACAACCACTTCGATTGCGTCAGCATCGCCTTCGGACTGCGCAATGTCACCCACAAGGACGCCGCGCTGCGCGAAATGAAGCGCGTGCTTAAACCGGGCGGACGCGTCATCGTGCTGGAATTCTCCAAGGTCGCCAAACCGCTGGAAAAGGCCTACGATCTGTACTCCTTCAAACTGCTGCCCAGGATCGGAAAACTCATCGCGGGCGACGCGGACAGTTACCGTTATCTCGCCGAATCCATCCGCATGCATCCGGGACAGGAAGAGTTGAAGCGCATGATGATCGATGCCGGGCTGGAGCGTGTCGAATACTTCAACCTGACCGGCGGCGTGGTGGCGGTGCATCGTGGATACAAGCTTTAGCGTGCCGGTTCTTTCTTGCCATGACAACGGCTGACGCAATTTTGAAGGTATCACTTGATCATGAGCAATTTTCCCAGATGTCCCAACTGCAATTCCGAATACACCTACGAGGACGGCAGCATGTACGTCTGTCCCGAATGCGCGCACGAATGGAGCATAGTTGCCGCACAGGAAGGCATGACCGAAATGCGCATGGTGCGTGATGCCTCCGGCAATGTGCTGAATGACGGCGACAGTGTCACGGTGATCAAGGATCTGAAGGTCAAGGGTTCTTCATCGGTGGTCAAGGTGGGCACCAAGGTAAAGAACATCCGTCTTGTCGAGGGTGACCATGACATAGACTGCAGGATTGACGGTATCGGGGCGATGTCTTTGAAGTCCGAATTCGTAAGAAAGGTTTAGCGCATTATCATTTTTTACAAAATCAAATGTCCGGTTACGCTGTGCCCCCTTGCATCCCTTATTTACTTCAGCCATGATGTGCATCACATTTATAGTGCCACTCGGGCGTTCCATAAAAACCGCAACAGTCCCTGCTCTGCCCGGGATACAGGGCGTACTTTAGCTGTGTGGCCGCCTGATTGGCCGGCACTTTTCAAAAGTATCCAGGTTTCTGGACAAAAGTTACGGCACCCCTGACGATCCCATATGCCACAACGCGTAGAAAAACTTGCGGTCCTGTTTGCCGATATTTGCGGCAGCACATCGCTTTATGAAAATCTTGGGGACGACCTGGCGCGAAAACTGATTTTCCAGTGTATCAACACCATGAGCGACAAGATTTTTGCCGGCCAAGGTACGCTGGTAAAGACCATAGGCGACGAGGTCATGGCCACTTTCCCAAGCGCCGAAGCCGCCTTTCATGCCGCCTGCTCTATCAGGGACGCGGTGGAAAATATCAAACCCTTGGGTGGCATACCGCTGCATATTCGCATCGGCTTCAACTTTGGCCCGGTAATCAGGGAATCCCATGATGTTTTCGGCAACACCGTTAACGTCGCCTCGCGTGTCACCGCGATAACGCGGGCGGGCCAGATAATGGCGACCCAGGCGGTGTTTGATAACCTGCCTGTTGATTTGCAGAAAGAAATGCGTCAAATTCTGCGTGCCGAGCTTAAAGGCAAGCAGGATCGATTCGACCTTTACCAGGTTATCCTTGAGCAGGAAGACGTGCAAAGCACACGCATCGGGATGCCCGCATTCCGCAAATCTCCGGACAATATCGATGAAATGATTTTGCGTTATCGCGGGCACACTATCAGGGTCAACAAGGAGTGCAGAAGCGTGGTACTGGGACGGGACGAGACATGCGATCTGGTTGTGCAGAACGAGCTTGCATCCCGCTTGCATATTCACATCGATTTGCGTTTCGGCAGGTTCATCATCGTTGACCAGAGCACCAATGGAACCTATGTTCGCTTCAGTGACGGCAATGTGGCCCACATCACCCGCGATGAAATTTACCTGCAGGGAAATGGCTCGATCAGCCTCGGGCAATCATTTGCCGAAAACCCTGATGATATTGTCGAATTTTGGATCTCGTCAGCTCATGGCAAACACCCGTATGCCTGATAGCGTTGTTTTTTCTCCGCGAAGCCGACTGTTGCTTGAATGCTCCAGGGAGACAATGGATGCCGGTCTGATCTGAGCGATGCGCAAGCCGGTTGACTGCATACCATAGTGTCCAGGATAACTTACAATCCGCCGCCCGACTGCGGCCTCGATATTGTCTATTGTGACGAATCGCTATTGGTGGCAAACAAACCTGCCGGACTGCTTTCTGTGCCGGGACGCGGGCCGGAAAAATCGGACAGTCTGACGGTACGTGTACAACGGAAATTCCCCGATGCCCGCAGCGTGCACCGCCTGGACATGAGCACTTCGGGCTTGCTGGTGTTTGCCCGGGGTGCTGATATGCACCAGCGGCTTTCATGTTTGTTCCGTGAGCGTGCGGTTAAAAAATCTTATATCGCTATCGTGTCGGGCCGGGTCGGGAGCACCGCGGGCGAGATAGAACTGCCGCTGGCATCCGACTGGCCGAATCGGCCGCGCCAAAAGGTGGATTTCGCCATCGGCAAACCCTCGCTGACACGCTATTTCCTGCTTGATGATTTGAAATATCCCGCCCACGTTTGCAAGCATCATGACGGGGGTGACTTGACTGCCTGCCGCGTCCAACTTGAACCCGTCACCGGTCGTACCCACCAGTTGCGGGTGCATATGGCAGCCATCGGGCATCCGGTTCTCGGCGATGAACTGTATGGGGGAAGCGTCGGCAATAATTCGCAGCGACTGCTGCTTCACGCGCGGAAATTGACTTTCATCCACCCATTACGCGAAGAGCTTCTGACCTTGACCAGCGCAGCGCCGTTTTGAAAAATCGCCAATGGCGTGTGATTCGGGCGCGGCCGCAGGTTTGAACTGCCGGTGTTATACTTCATTCCGTTTGGCTTTATCCACACGAAGAGACCTACATGAATCAATTTTTGATGTCGCTGTCGATGCCGGCCCTTCCTTTCTTTTTGCCCTAATTCATCGTGTTCACCCGCCCTTCCGTCATGGTACTGAATCACCTGCTTGCCCAGAACAGCTGGGCACTGCAGCGGCTTGCCGGCTTTCGGGGCAGGACGGCGCGGTTCGACATCGCCCCGTTTTCGTTTTCCTGCACAATATTGGCGGACGGTTCGCTCCAGGGCGTTGATTCCGCAACCAGCGTTGATGCGCTGTGTGTAATCCCGCCTTCACTATTACCGCGGCTGGCTGTGCATGATGATAAGGCGCATAGCGAGATCCGCACCGAAGGCGATACGGCGCTGCTATCGGAGATCTTCTTTCTGTCGCGCAATTTGCGCTGGGATGCCGCCGAAGACCTGAGCGGTTTCACCGGCGACATCGCGGCAGAGCGTTTGGTGCAAACCGCGCACGGTGCGCGGCAACAGATGCGCGATGCTGCAGTCAATCTGTCCCGGGCTGCGGCGGAATTCCTGACCGAGGAACGCCCGCTACTCGCCAAGCCGCAACAGGTGTCCGCGTTCATGCAGCAGGTGGATACGTTGCGCGACGATCTGGCCCGACTGGGACAGCGCATCGACCGCTTGTTTGTTGCCAAAAAAACCTGAACATGCGCATTTTCCGTCTGGTCAAAATAGTTGTCGTGGTGCTGCGTTTCGGGCTGGATGAGTTTCTGCTGGCGCATGAACGGGTACGCTGGATGCGCGTGCCGCTGAACTTGCTGCTGTTCATGCGCAACACTTCTGAACCGCGTGCGGTGCGATTGCGTCTGGCGCTGGAAAAGCTCGGTCCGATCTTCGTCAAATTCGGGCAGATGCTGTCCACGCGACGCGACCTGATGCCGGCCGACATCGCCGACGAACTTGCCAAGCTGCAGGATCAGGTACCGCCATTCCCTTCCGTGCAGGCCGTCGCGTTGCTGGAAGCCGCCTACGGCAAGCCCTTGCGCGAGGTATTCCAATTTTTTGAGGATATTCCCGTCGCCAGCGCATCGGTAGCACAGGTTCATTTTGCAATTCTGCCGGATGGCCGTGATGTTGCGGTCAAAATTTTGCGTCCGGGCATAACCGGCATCATTGCCCACGACGTTGCGCTGATGAAAGTCGCAGCAGATTTGATCGAATGGCTGTGGGCGGACGGCCGCCGCCTCAAACCGCGCCAGGTGATTACCGAATTTGAAAAGCACCTTGAAGACGAGCTTGATCTGATGCGCGAGGCCTCCAATGCCAGCCAGCTCAGGCGCAACTTTGCCAATTCACCGCTGCTCCTGGTTCCAGAGATATATTGGGATTATTGCAGCACCGGGGTAATGGTGATGGAACGCATGTATGGCATATCTGTCAGCCAGGTTGATGAGTTGCGCCAGGCGGGTATGGACATTCCCAGGCTGGCCAGAAACGGGGTGGAGATCTTTTATACGCAAGTGTTTCGCGATGGTTTTTTTCACGCCGACATGCATCCCGGCAATGTCCAGGTCGCGGCGAACGGTCAATACATCGCGCTGGATTTCGGCATCATGGGCACGCTGACCGACATCGACAAGCATTATCTCGCGCAAAATTTCATCGCTTTTTTTCGCCGCGATTACAAACGTGTTGCCGAAGTGCACATTGAATCGGGCTGGGCACCCATCGCAACCCGTGTGGATGAACTTGAAGCAGCTATACGCGCGGTGTGCGAGCCGATCTTCGACAAGCCGCTGCGCGAGGTTTCATTCGGGCGCGTGCTGCTGCGACTGTTCCAGACTTCGCGCCGTTTCGGCATCGAAGTGCAACCGCAATTGGTTTTGTTGCAAAAGACGCTGCTTAATATCGAGGGGCTGGGGCTGCAACTTGATCCCGAGCTGGATTTGTGGAAAACCGCCAAACCGTGGCTGGAACGCTGGATGAGCGAACAGGTGGGCTGGCGCGGCTTGCTCAAATCACTGCGTGCTGAAGCGCCAAATTACGCCACCGTGCTCCCTCAGTTACCGCGCCTGCTGCATCGCTATCTGAGCAACGACAACAACGTCCGCAACGATGAGATGCTACAAAAAATACTTGAGCAGCAGCACCGTTACAACATTCTGCTTACTTTGATCAGTCTGACGTTGCTGTGTGTTGTTTCCTGGATAGTCTTTCATTTCTACATAGCCTGAAAAATCGGTTCATTCAACCGTAACCGTGGTTGCCAACCAATGCTTGCCTGGCAATGTCAGCCGGATTGAAGTTCCCCCCACCCGCATTGGCCTGGCTTGACCAGCCACGAAGATGTTTTCGTGCTTACAAACAATCCACATCATAGATAAAACTTATCAATAAAATATATAGAACCAATTTGATAAATTACTACTCGCACTCTATGCTGATCCAGCAATTCAAGCCAGCATCAATTTATCCAAGCGAAGGAGATAGACATGACAAGCGAAGCGAAGTGCCCATTCAACCACGTCGCCGGCGTCGGCAGGACGAACCAGGACTGGTGGCCGAACCGGCTGCGGCTGGAGCTGCTGCACCAGCATTCCGCGAAGTCCGACCCGATGGGCGATGAGTTCGACTACGCGAAGGAATTCAAGAGCATCGACTACAAGGCGCTGAAGAAGGACCTGGTCAAGCTGATGACCGACTCGCAGGACTGGTGGCCGGCGGACTTCGGCCACTATGGGCCGTTCTTCATCCGCATGGCCTGGCACGCCGCCGGAACCTACCGCATCGATGACGGCCGCGGAGGCGCAGGTCGCGGCCAGCAGCGATTCGCCCCACTCAACAGCTGGCCCGACAACGTCAACCTCGACAAGGCACGCCGCCTGCTGTGGCCGATCAAGCAGAAGTACGGCGCGGCCATCTCCTGGGCCGACCTGATCATTCTCACCGGCAACGTCGCGCTGGAGGCTATGGGCTTCAGGACCTTCGGCTTCGGTGGCGGCCGTGCGGACGTCTGGGAGCCCGACGAGGACGTGAACTGGGGTGACGAGCTCTCCTGGCTGGCCGCCGACATGCGCTTTAGCGGCGACCGCGATCTTCAGCCACCGTTTGGCGCGACCCACATGGGCCTTATTTATGTCAACCCGGAAGGCCCGAACGCCAGCGGCGACTACATGGCCGCCGCCAAGGACATCCGTGCTACTTTCGGGCGCATGGCGATGAACGACGAGGAGACCGTCGCCCTGATCGCAGGCGGCCATACCTTCGGCAAGTGCCATGGCGCCGTTCCCGAATCGCACAAGGGACCGGAACCGGAAGCCGCGCCGGTGGAAGCGCAGGGCCTGGGCTGGATCAGCGACTACGGCACGGGGCACGGCGGGGACACGATCTCCAGTGGTCTTGAAGTGACCTGGACCAAGACCCCGGCGCAGTGGAGCAACAACTTCCTCGAGAACCTGTTCAATTACGAATGGGAGCTGACCAAGTCGCCCGCAGGCGCCAAGCAATGGGTGGCCAAAAACGCGCCGGATATCGTTCCCGACGCGCACGATCCGAAGAAGAAACACAAGCCGTCCATGCTGACCACCGACCTGACGCTGCGCTTCGACCCGGAATTCGGCAAGATCTCGCACCGGTTCCTCGACGACCCGCAGGCCTTTGCCGATGCCTTTGCGCGTGCCTGGTTCAAGCTGACGCACCGCGACATGGGCCCGCGCGCCCGCTACTTGGGACCGGAAGTGCCGAAGGAAGAGCTGATCTGGCAGGACCCCATTCCGGCGGTCGACCATAAATTGATTGCTGCGAAGGACATTGCCGATCTCAAGGCCAAGATCCTCGCCTCGAAGCTGTCAGTGGCGCAACTCGTATCGACCGCCTGGGCGTCGGCGTCCACCTTCCGCGGTTCCGACAAGCGCGGCGGCGCCAACGGCGCGCGCATCCGGCTCGCGCCGCAGAAGGACTGGGAAGTCAACCAACCGGCGCAGCTCGCAAAGGTGCTGAAGACGCTCGAGGGCATCCAAGCCGACTTCAACAAGAATGCCAAGGGCGGCAAGAAGGTTTCGCTCGCCGACCTGATCGTGCTGGGCGGCTGCGCAGCCGTCGAGGCAGCGGCGAATAAGGCCGGTGTCAACGTGAAGGTTCCGTTCTCGCCGGGCCGCATGGATGCGTCGCAGGAGCAGACCGATGTGGACGCATTCGCCGTCCTGGAGCCGATCGCGGACGGCTTCCGCAACTACGTTCGCAAGGGATGCGAGGGATCGGAAGCCGAACTGCTGATCGACAAGGCGCAGTTAATGACGCTGACCGCGCCCGAGATGACGGTTCTGATCGGCGGGATGCGCGCGCTGAATGCGAACGGCGGCCAGTCCAGGCACGGTGTCTTCACCAAGCGGCCGGAAACATTGAGCAATGATTTCTTCGTGAACCTGCTCGACATGAACACGAAGTGGCAGAAGTCCGCCAAATCCGAAGGCGTGCTGGAAGGTAGCGATGGGACGACGGGCAAGCCCAGATGGACAGGCACCATCGTCGATCTCGTGTTCGGCTCGAACTCGCAGCTCCGGACGATCGCGGAAGTCTATGCATGCAGCGATGCGCAGCAGAAGTTCGTGCATGACTTTGTGGCGGCATGGAACAAGGTGATGAATCTGGACCGCTTCGACCTTGCTTGATGTCAGAGGGTAGGTCTTAAAAGCCCTGTACCGCGCAGCCCCTACCTGCTCCGGGTTATCCCGCTTCAGGTCGGGGCTGCGCTTTTTTTACCACTTCATTTTTTTAGGAATAATGAACTGCTGGAACTTTCGCACTGCAGATAGGTTGCATTATTCGACGGTCACAGACTTTGCGAGATTTCTGGGTTTGTGGCTTCGACCGTCCCTTCGGGACTTAACTTGCTGCGCTAGTTAGTCTGCGCCGCAAGTCGCGCGCAAAGTCAATCACTCGACCGTGACCGACTTTGCAAGATTGCGCGGCTTGTCCACATCGGTGCCTTTTTGCAGCGCAACATAATAGGCCAGCAACTGCAACGGAATAGTGTGCAAAATCGGGCTTAAATATCCCGCGTGCTCGGGCATCTGCATGATATGTATGCCGTCCGCCTCGCTGATATGGGTATGCGCATCGGCGAACACATACAGCTCGCCGCCGCGCGCGCGTACTTCCTGCAGATTGGATTTCAGTTTTTCCAGCAGCGCATCGTTCGGCGCAACCGAGATTACCGGCATGTCCTTGTCCACCAGCGCCAGCGGACCGTGCTTCAACTCGCCGGCGGGATAGGCTTCGGCGTGGATATAGGAAATTTCCTTGAGCTTGAGCGCGCCTTCCAGTGCAATGGGATAGTGCAGTCCGCGCCCCAGGAACAATGCGTGATGTTTGTTGGCGAACCGTTCGGCGAGCTTGGCGATTTGCGGTTCCATATCCAGCACCTTTTGCACCGCTGCGGGCAGGTGGCGCAACTCGTGCAGATGTTTTTGCTCCCGGTCTGCGCTCAATCGACCGCGCTGCTTGGCGAGTACCAGTGTCAAAAGGAACAGCCCGGCAAGCTGCGTGGTAAAGGCCTTGGTTGAAGCCACACCGATTTCCGGTCCGGCACGCGTCAGGAATCGCAGCTTGCACAGCCTGACCAGTGCGCTTTCCGCCACGTTGCAGATCGCCAGTGTATCGGTTTGGCCTTGCGCTTTGGCATGGTTCAGCGCGGCCTGGGTGTCGGCAGTCTCGCCGGATTGCGAGATGACCACCACCAGCGTTTTCGGGTTGGCGACGCTGACGCGATAGCGATACTCGCTGGCGACTTCCACGGTACAGCGGATGCCGGATATCTCTTCCAGCCAGTAGCGTGCTACCAGCCCGGCGTGATAGCTGGTCCCGCACGCCAGAATCAAAATACTGTCGATGCCGGCAAACGTCGCCGCTGCTTCCGCGCCGAAAATGCCGGGCACCAGCGACTGGCTGTTGCAAACCGATTCGAGTGTGTCCGCCAGTGCCTGCGGTTGTTCGTGTATCTCCTTCTGCATGTAGTGGCGATACCGGCCCAGCTGCACACTCTCGTTGCTCATTTCGCTGATTTGAACCGCGCGTTCCACGCGTTTACCCTGAGCATTGTAGATCTGAAAATTGAGACGCCCCAGCTCAACCACATCGCCTTCCTCGAGATAGACGATTTTGCGCGTCACGGGCAACAGCGCGGACACGTCCGATGCAACGAAATGTTCCCCGATGCCCACGCCCAGCAACAGCGGACTGCCGCGCCGCGCGCAAATCAGCTGGTCGGGATTGTCCGCCGCGATGACGCCTATGGCGTAAGCGCCCACTAGTTCGGCAAGCGATTCCTGCGTTGCTGCCAGCAGGGAATTCCCGCGGGCGTAGTGGCTGTGGATCAAGTGAGCGATGACTTCGGAGTCGGTATCCGAGGTGAATTCATATCCCCCGGCGGTCAGGCGGGTACGCAATGTCTCGTAGTTTTCAATGATGCCGTTATGCACCACGGCGATCAGATTTTTGCTGACATGCGGATGGGCATTGCGTTCGCTGGGCACGCCGTGCGTAGCCCAGCGGGTATGCGCGATGCCGATCAAGCCATCGGTGGCCGCGCATTGGTAGCTCAGGTCGGCGACCCGCCCGATACTGCGCACGCGTTCAAGCTGCCCGTCATGAACCACCACCAGACCTGCCGAGTCGTAGCCGCGATATTCCAGGCGTTGCAACCCCTCGAGCAAGACAGGCACGACATTGCGCTGCGCCACGGCGCCTACGATTCCACACATGTTATTTCTTCACTTTCATTTTTCTTCCCGGCATTTTTCTTTCATTTTTCTTTCCGGGGGCGCTTCCAGCCCGGCCTGGTCGATTGTTTTTTGTCGTTCATTGTCAATTCGCCGGCAGGGGCATCTTTCCACACCGTGGTGCCGGCGGCGATCGTCGCGCCCTTGCCCACCGTCACCGGGGCGACCAGTTGTGTATCCGAGCCGATGAACACATCATCTTGGATGATGGTTCGATGCTTGTTCGCGCCGTCATAATTGCAGGTGATGGTACCCGCGCCAATGTTGACGCGGCTGCCGACCGTGCTGTCGCCGATGTAGCTGAGATGATTGGCCTTGCTGTTCGCCGCAATCTCGCTGTTTTTGACTTCGACGAAATTGCCGATGTGCACCTCGTCGTGCAGCTTGGTGCCGGGACGCAGCCGCGCATAGGGACCGATGTGGCAGTTAGCACCTACTTCACTGCTGTCGATATGGCTGTAAGGCGCGATTTCCGTGCCTGTGGCGATGCTGGAATTTCTGATCACGCTGTAAGCACCCACCCGCACGTTGTTGCCCAGGGTCACGTTGCCCTCAAAGATACAGCCGACATCGATCTCGACATCGCGGCCGCAACTCAACTTGCCGCGCACCTCGATGCGTGCGGCATCGGCCAGCGTCACCCCCTGCACCAGCAAACGCGAGGCCTCGACCAACTGCCAGGTGCGCTCCAGCACCATCAACTGAGACTTGCTGTTTATGCCGTGGATCTCCCACTCGTGCGCGGGCTGCACGGTATGCACTGCAACGCCTTGTTGCACCGCCATGTTGACGATGTCGGTGAGGTAGTACTCACCTTGCGAATTCTTGTTCTGTAATTTTCCCAGCCAGCCACGCAACAGTTTCGTCGGCGCGAGCAGGATGCCGGTATTCACTTCGCTAATCTCGCGCTGCTCGGGCGTGGCATCTTTTTCCTCGACGATGCGCTGCACATCGCCCTGTGCGTCGCGCACGATGCGTCCGTAGCCGGTCGGGTTGGGCAGATTCACGGTCAGCAACACCAGGCCATCGCCCGCCTGCCGCATCTGGTGCAGGGTATTGTGCTGGACCAGCGGCACGTCGCCATACAGCACCAGTGTGTTGCCCTCATCGCCGAGGTGCGGCATGGCCTGTTGAACCGCGTGGCCGGTGCCGAGCTGCGGCTCCTGGATGACAAACCGGGCCGGGTACTGTTGCATGGCTTGGGGCACCGCTTCGCCGCCATGCCCGTACACCACGCAAACCTGCTGCGGCTGGAGCGCAGTGGCGCTATCCAGCACGTGCTGCAACAGCGGCCTGCCCGCCAGCGCGTGCAGCACCTTGGGCTTGTCGGAGTACATGCGCGTGCCTTTTCCGGCAGCAAGGACGACGATGTTTAGCGGGGTCATGTTAGTCTTTCTTGGACAACACGATTATAAGGGAAAGCGGCGAAACGGCTAAAGTATTAGTCGCGATGCAAGCGGCTGCCCAGGCTCGCTTGGAATGTAATCGAATCCGCGTTTATTCTCAGCCCGATTGGCTGCAAGAATGGTGCGGATGTATTGAATGTATCTACTCCCCCGATTCTGCCTTCGAGTTCGACCTTGATATTTCACCCGGTTCACGGCACGATGCACATGTGAATACACTTTTTTGGTAGTCAGACGATTATGGCTCTCATCCGGGGGATTCTGGACCGTATCATTCTGGTGATCGGTGTCGTCGCGGCCGGGTGCATCCCGAGCTTTATCGCCCAGTATCGGCAGCGCGTTGGCGGCCGGCTCGACCAGGTGCTGCAGGATATCGCCCCGTTTCAGGCGATCGCAAATCAATTTCATCATGGCAGCCTGCAGGAGCTGATCAAATATCATCTGGCCAGCGCAGACCAGACATTTCATGACGAGGGCGCTGCCTTGCAGGGAATGGTCGATTCAGCCGAACAATTGAGGCAGGCGCTTGTGGCGCTCAACACCGACCTGTTTCATCAGCTGGTCTATATGCTGACCAAGGCTGATCCGCTCATTGCGCGTGCAACCTGGGAAATATTTTCACCCGCTTTTAATTTGACCCCGCAGAGCATCGTATTTGCCCTTGTTATCGGGGTTGCCTTCTGGCTGCTGTTCCTCGCGGTCTGGATACTGATCGAACGGCTTGTGAGAATTCTGCTTGCC
>Ga0307375_10002968_pt1 | contig 17044 bp, 15 predicted proteins | sample TR1MG_FD_202531 | JGI IMG/M metagenome (GOLD analysis project Ga0307375, IMG submission 202531) | Soil microbial communities from Risofladan, Vaasa, Finland - TR-1 | ecosystem: Environmental > Terrestrial > Soil > Coastal area > Acid sulfate soil | place: Finland: Risofladan, Vaasa | collected... | reverse complement strand
CGCCTCCTCAATGGCAAGCCCTCCCTGTTGTGGCGGCGGGAGCGGCCTTGTGAGCGCTAAGCGCCAAAGATGATAAGCGGGTACGCCTATCATGCGCTCGATGCGGCTGCGCGCAATGCGCAGGGCGTTTTGCGCGCCCAGTCTTTCCGCCTGCACTGCCTCGTAGCGGGCCCGAGCCTCATTGGCGTCGGTAATATTGGCGCGCCCCAACGCGAAACTGCGCTTAGCCCGCGCGAGTTCCTCGCGCAGCGCACGCCCTTCTGCGATCGTCAAGCGAAGATCGTCGCGCGCGAGCAGAAACGTGAAATACTCCTGCGTCACCACAAGCGCCAAGCGACTCTTGGCGATCCGATAACGGATCTTGGCCGCCGCTAGGGTGTGACCGACGGCGTCATAGGTATAAAGCGCCTGGATATTCAACAGGGCTTGGTGGACCGAGATACCATAGCCGTGAGAGTTGAAGGCGAAATGACCGCTTGGGAAGGCAAATCCCGGCATACCCCCTAAAATCTGACTATTGAGGTCGTTATAAGCGGTGCCGGCATAGGCCTGGATATGGGGCAGAAAGGCGGAACGGGCTTCCGGGCCCTCCGTGCGCGCCTCCCGATACGAAGCGCCGGATTCTGCGAAACCCATGTCATGGTGGCGTGCCGCCATGAGTACATGGTTTAGATCGAGCGCCGAGGCGCGCGGCGCGGTCAAACTCAAGAGGGCCGGAACAATAACAAGGAGCGCAAGGGTTTTCATGGGCGCGACAAGGGCCTCCGGGATGTTATGAGTTGCCATACAATAAGGGTTATGTGGACCGTACCATACCCCCTCTCAGAGAGGGCCGATCGGCGCGTCGTCATAAGCCCCGGGTCCCTCGCGTCAAAAGCCATTAGGGTGCATCCGATGGCGTCACTATAACGCGCGCTCCGGCATGAAGGGGAGACGCGGCCCACGTGACGATCCGCATCCCGGCACGCACCCCCTGGATGACGGCGTGAGTCCTCCAATAACTCTCAACGTGAACGCGCTGCTTATACACGATGCCGTGACGTACCACAAAAACGACCGCCCCCACCGTTTGCAGCAACACAGCGCTACGCGCCACGACGAATGCCATACGATGGCCCGTCACCAGATCCGCACGGACCGGGCTCCCGGATGCCCAGCCATTACGCGGCGGCAGGCTAATAAAGACGTACACGACTTGACGCTTCGCGTGGGTGACAACATGGCTTATGACCCCTTTTACGGACGATCGGAGCGCAAGGGGGCTGTGGAGAGTCATCACAAGCCCCGGTCGCAACGAGGCACTGAAAGATAAAGGGAACGGCACGCGCGCCTGGCGTACACCATGACCCGTGAGACCTATGAGGGCCTCGCCCGCCCGCACTTTCTGCCCGGGGGCTACCAAAAGAGCGCTGACCGTGCCCGGCCCGGGTGCCCGCACCGCAAGGGGCGCCGAGCCCTTGGGGGGGCGCTCCTTGCGATTCATATAGGCCAGCACTTGTTGATCTTGCACGGCATAACCCACGGCGATCGGAAAGCGCGCGATCCATCCGGAGACGGGGGCATCTACAACGGGAGCCGTCCCCGATCCTATGTCCCCGACGGCCGTTGTGCTGAGGGGGACTTGCGTCTCTGCCACCGTTTCGATTTGGACGGGGACGGGTGCCACATCCCACTTCCGCGCATGATTCGAACAGGCGCCGAGCATAAGAGCTACCCCTAAAACAACGGCTGCGTTAGGCTTGCGGCACATCATTGGATGGGGGTCCTATTTTTGAAGAGGGGCCATGGTAGCGGGAGCGCTTGATCCACTGCAAGGAACGGGTCGCTCCTGTGGCATAATATAGCTTTGGTGCACGGATAAGGAGAGTGCGGTGCGGCTACACGAATACCAGGCCAAGGCGCTGTTTGCCAGATACGGCCTTACGGTTCCGGCAGGGGTCACGGTAAGGCCCCAGGATGACGTAGCCGCTGCGGTGGCGTCTTTGACCACGCCAAACTGCGTCGTCAAAGCCCAAATCCATGCCGGCGCCCGAGGTAAGGCGGGGGGCGTTCGGATCGTCCCTTGCGCGCAAGCGCCCGCAGTAGCGGCGCGGCTCTTCGCGGAGCGCTTGACCACCATACAGACCGGTCCCACGGGCCTGCCGGTCTCTGCGGTCTTGATAGAAGAGCCGGTGACGGCGGTCGCGGAACTCTATACGGCCTGCACCCTGGATCGACAAACGGGGCGGCGTATCGTGCTTGTGAGCGCAGAAGGCGGGGTCGGCATAGAAGAGGGGCTCCCTCCGCACACCTACAGCATAGATAGCCTACGGGGCTTTTCGGCCTATGAAGGGCGCGGGCTGGCGCGCACGCTGGGCTTGTCAGGGCGCACGATCGCCGCATTCGGAGATTTCTTAAACAAGCTCGTAGCCTTAAGCTGCGCGATCGATGCCTTATTGGTGGAAATCAATCCGGTCATGGTAAGCCCGAACGGGGAACTCGTCGCCGGAGACGGCAAAATCGAGATTGATGACAACGCGCTTTTCCGGCAGCCGCTGCTAGAGGCACTCCGTGACACGACGCAAAGCGACCCCAAAGACGAACTCGCGCGCGCCCAAGGTCTCCCGTACATCGCCTTAGACGGAAATATCGGTTGCCTGGTCAATGGCGCGGGGCTTGCCATGGCGACGATGGACTTGATCGCGCTGGCCGGAGGACGGCCGGCCAACTTCCTGGATGTCGGTGGCGGGACTACCGCGCAAAAGGTGGCGGAGGCCTTGGCCTTGCTCGCGTCCGACCCGCAAGTGCGCGTGGTGCTCGTCAACATCTTTGGTGGGATCGTACGCTGCGATTTGATAGCAGAAGGTCTACTCATGGCAACCGCCCGCTTTGGGCAGGCGCTGCCGATCGTGGTCCGACTCGCAGGAACCAATCAGGAGGAGGGGCTTTTGATGCTCAAAAAAGGAGGACTACAAGGCCAAGTCACGGAGGATCTGGAACAAGCGGCTCAATGGGCGGTCGCCCACGCCCGGAGCGCGCCATGAGCGTGCTGATCGATCGGGGCACGCGCGTCCTCTGCCAAGGCTTCACCGGCAAACAAGGCAGCTTCCACTGCCAGCAGGCCCTCGCCTATGGGACGCTCATGGTGGGCGGCGTGACGCCCGGTAAAGGGGGTACGCGCCATCTGGGACTCCCCGTATTCGATACGGTCGCAGAGGCGGTCGCCGCCGAACGCCCGGATGCCTCCGTGATCTATGTACCCGCCCCGGCCGCCGCCGACGCCATTCTAGAGGCGGCCGCCGCCGGCATCGGTCTAATCGTCTGCATAACAGAAGGGATTCCCATCGCCGACATGGTGCGCATCAAAGCGCTGTTGGCGCCTAGCACTTATCTCATCGGGCCCAACTGCCCCGGAATCATCACTCCGAACGCCTGCAAGATCGGCATCATGCCCGGCTCCATTCACTCTCCGGGCAGCATCGGTATCGTGTCTCGCTCCGGCACCTTGACGTATGAGGCGGTCGCGCAAACCACGGCGGCGGGCCTGGGACAAACGACCTGTATCGGCATCGGTGGCGATCCTGTCCATGGGCTCGGTTTTGTCGACTGCTTAGGGCTCTTTGAAAAAGATCCCGCAACCAAAGCCATCTTGCTTGTAGGAGAGATCGGCGGGGAGGAAGAAGAGGAGGCGGCGGAATTCATTCGTCTTCATGTGACCAAACCGGTCGCGGCTTATATCGCCGGAATGACAGCACCCCCCGGACGGCGCATGGGCCATGCCGGCGCGGTCATCGCCGGGCCCCGTGGCACGGCGCAGGCGAAGAAGACCGCCTTAGCGGCCGCCGGCGTGACCGTAGTTGAGTCGCCGGCGCACATGGGGCAAGCCCTCTTGGCGCGCCTAGGCGCTCTATGCTAACGATCGCTTTGGCGCAAATGCGCTGCGCAGTAGGGGACATCACGCGCAATGCGCAACGTATGGCGGAATGGGCGATAAAAGCTCGAGACACATACGGCGCCCACTTGATTGCCTTTCCGGAACTGGCCTTGACCGGCTACCCGCCGGAAGATCTCTTGTTGCGCACAGACTTCGTGGGCGCCGCCCGGCGCTCACTTCAAGACTTAATACAAGCGGTACCCGGCATCGACATGCTCATAGGCCTTCCGTGGGCCGAGGAAGGCGCTTTATACAACGCGTGCGCCTGGGTTTCCCACCAAAAAGTCGTCGCCGTCTACCGAAAACAAGTCCTCCCCAACTATGGGGTCTTTGATGAACGACGTTACTTCACCCCAGGCCACACGCCCCTTGTGCGCGGCATACAAGGCATGCAAGTGGGTGTGACCATCTGCGAAGACCTGTGGGAACCCGAGCCCATGCGCGCGGCGGTCACCGCCGGTGCCCGGATCGTTGTGAACATCAATGCCTCCCCCTATCACAAAGACAAGGACGCCTTGCGCCTCGCGGTCGCCAGGACAAGGATCGCGGAAGGAGGGGCGGCCTTGGTGTACGTGAACATGGTAGGGGGCCAAGACGAACTCGTGTTCGACGGCAATTCCTTTGCGCTGGAGGGTAACGGAGAACCCCCAATACAAGCGGCGGCATTCCAAGAGGATTTGGCCGTCGCGACGTTCCAAGACACGGGGCACCTCGAATCGGGTATCCGTCATAAGGGGCCTCAAGGGCCGGGCGCGCTCTACGAGGCGTTAAAATTGGGGCTTCGAGATTACGTCCTGAGAAACGGGTTTGAAAAAATGATACTCGGGCTGTCGGGCGGCATCGATTCCGCGCTCACTCTCGCCCTTTGCGGCGATGCCGTCCCCGAGATTCCCCTACAGGCCGTCATGATGCCTTCGCCTTATACCCACGCCATAAGTATCGAGGATGCCCAGACCCAGGCCCGGACCCAGGGGGTCGATTTTTCCATCGTGCCGATCGACGACGTCTATGAGTCCTTCGCGCAGACCTTAAAGGGGCTCTGGACGGGGCCTGGGCACGCGGTCGCCGCGGAAAACCTACAAGCGCGCATTCGGGGCACGCTGCTCATGGCGATCGCGAACGCGCACCAGGGCCTTGTCATCGTCACCAGTAACAAAAGCGAAATCGCGGTGGGCTATACGACCTTATATGGCGATATGGCGGGGGGCTACGCCCCCTTGAAGGATGTTTTCAAGACGGATGTCTACGCGCTGGCGCGCTACCGCAATAGCCTCTCCCCCGTCATACCGGCGCGCGTCCTGAAACGGCCACCGACTGCAGAATTGCGCTTCGATCAAAAAGATACCGACAGCCTTCCGGCCTACGATCTCCTAGACCCGATTCTGGCGGCCCATATAGAACAAGACCTGGGCCGTGAAGAACTCATCCTAAACGGCTTTAACGCAGACCTAGTCGAACAAGTCTTGCGACTCGTGCGTCTTGCCGAACATAAGCGTAGGCAAGCCCCGATCGGCACCCGGGTCACCATGCGCGGCTTTGGCCGCGACTGGCGCTATCCGGTAAGCTCAGCCTACAATGCCCCCAGCAAATGAGCCCGGCCTAAGACTTTGAGGTACGGGCTTTGCGGGAAATTCTGGGCCAAGACCCGCGCGGTATCCCGACTTAAATCGATAAGGCCCATACGGTCATAAGCCATGGCCATGAGACCCAAGGCATCAGCCACCGCAGGCGTCCTGGGGTAATGCTCGATCACGCGCTTGCAGCGATTGACAGTGGCGATGTATGCCGCATGTCGATAATAGTAACGCCCCACGGCGATATTATTGCGCGCCAGGATATCCATGAGATAATTAGCCCGCTCTGCGGCATCTGGCACATAGCGACTGTGCGGATACTTCTTGATGACGGTCTCAAAGGCGCGTAACGCGCTTCGGGCCGCCGTGCTGTCGCGACCACGGAGCTGATTTATGCCGAAGGCATGCTCGATTACGCTTCGATTTTTACTGAAATTAACGAGGCCTTCGAGATAATAGGCGTAAGCGACCCGCGGATCGGTGGGATGAAGACGAATGAACCGCTTGGTGGCGGCAATGGCCGCGGAGGGTTCCCCTTTCTTATAATAGGCGTAGGCAATGACGATTTCCGCCTGTGCCGCATAGCGCCCATAAGGGTAGCTTGCCTCGAGCTCCTGGAACATCCGCACGGCGTGCCGGTAATTGCCCGCCTTAAGGGCGCTCACGCCGGTCTGGTAGAGGCGGGCGGCAGGCCAATGATGGGTCTTATGGTGGTCGCGACCACAGGCGGTAAGGCCCGCAAGGCTTACGATGAGACAAAAGCGAAAAAAACGACGCATGACATTCCCTCTCCTATTCGAGGGCAAGCTTAACTGGATTTGAGGCAAGCGGAAAGGGCGTGGACACAGAGCGACAATTTTGGTTGGAATTTTCGAGCGCCGAAGCGGGCCTGCGGCTAGACCGCGCGCTCGCGTTGCGGCTCCCCCAGTTTTCGCGCACGGCACTGCAAGGCTGGCTGCGCGAAGGCCGGATCACGCTCGATGACAAGGTGACCTGGGCCGATGTCTCGGTTCGTGAGGGATTACGCGTGTGGTTAGACCTGCCCGCACCCCCCCAAAGCACCGTCACGGCCCAAGAGCTCCCCTTGGAAATCGTGTTTGAAGACGAAAGCCTGCTTGTGATCAACAAACCCGCCGGGCTTGTCGTCCACCCCGGAGCCGGGTGTGCCGACGGCACATTGCAAAACGCGCTTATGTTTCATGTGCCCGAATTGGGTACTTTGCCCCGATCAGGGATCGTGCATCGCTTGGACAAAGACACCTCAGGCCTGCTCGTCATCGCGCGCACGGAAGTGGCGAGGCTCTCTTTTATCGAACAACTGAAAACGCATGCCATGGGTCGCGAATACGAAGCCTTAGTCATAGGCACACCCCCTTTACGCGGTCATGTGGACGCACCCGTTGGTCGCGATCCACGCCATCGCACGCGCATGAGCGTGCAGGCCAACGGCCGCCCCGCACGTACGGATTTTGAGATATATGAGCGCCTTGGGGGATATACGCTCATGCGTCTGCGCCTGCATTCCGGCCGCACCCACCAGATCCGTGTCCATATGAGCCACCTGGGCTTTCCACTGGTCGGGGATGCGGTGTACGGGGGGGGTCGCACGCGCCATATCCTGTCGCGTCAGGCCCTCCATGCGCGACGACTAGGCCTCTTGCACCCGCTCACCGGGGCCCTCCTTTCGTTTGAGGCGGCACGCCCAGACGACTTCGCGCAGGCGATAAAGAACTTAAAAGAAGCGGGGCTCGCATGATCGACATACTCTCCGCGGCCTGGCCTTATTCCGGTATACGCGCCTTCACCACGCGCAACGGAGGCGGACTCAGCGCAGGCCCCTACGGATCCTTAAACCTCGCGACCCACGTAGACGATCGGGTCCAAGACGTCATGGCCAACCGCGCCCGACTCAAAGAGGCGCAAAGACTCCCCAATAACCCTTGTTGGCTCCGCCAGGTCCATAGCGCGACGGTCGTCGATGCGGCGCATCCATACCCGGAACCGCCCACGGCCGATGGCTCTTTTACCATCTCGCCTGGCGTCGTCTGCGCGGTGCTTACCGCCGATTGCCTCCCCATCGTCCTTGCCGATCGAAGCGCGCGTGTCGTGGCGGTCTTACACGGCGGCTGGCGCGGGCTTGTGGGCGGCATCATCGAGGCGGGTATACGCGCCTTGCCGACCCCTCCACGCACGCTGGTGGCGTGGCTCGGTCCGGCGATAGGACCCGCCCACTACGAGGTCGGCCCGGAAGTGCGCGCGGCCTTCGATAAAGAGGCCCATATGGCCTTTGTCGCCTTGCGCACCGGGAAATACCGCGCCGATCTCTATGCCTTGGCGCGGTGGCGGTTAAGGGCTGCGGGAATCACCGAGATCTACGGAGGAGGGCTCGATACGTTTCATGACGAATCTCTCTATTCCTTTCGCCGTGAACCCGTCTGTGGCCGAATGGCAACCGTCGCCTGGATTGTATGACACGGTGAACTTTTACGCGAAGCGAGCGGGGGCTTACCACTGAGCGCGGAGTCCGAAGGACTCCTTTTCTGCCGTAAAGGGAGCGTGGCCTGCGACTCAATGTACTAGCGCATGGTGCGGATCAGGGCACTGGCGCAGGATGAAGCAAAGCAGGAAGGCTTACCACTGAGCGCCTTTGTAATGGTCGCGGTAGGGATGCCGATTTCTCGGCACCCCCGCACAGATCCGGACAGGCGCTGCTACGCATCCGGCTTCTACCTTGAGATGGCGGCGGAAGCAATGGATGGCGGTAGCGGTTGTGGAAACTGGAATTGCAGAAATTCGCCGATCAGATCGGACTCTCCGTGGCCGTGTGTCATTTTCCCCCAGGTACCAGTAAAATGGAACAAGATCGAGCATCGCTTGTTTCCTTTATCTCGTCTAACTGGCGCGGAGAACCGTTACGGGACACCGAAACAATCGCCCATCTCATCGCCAAGACCACCACTGCGAAGGGATTGAAAGTTACCTGCCGATTAGATGGCCCCTAAATACCCCATCGGGCACGAAATCGCCCAGGCGCAGATGGATCGCGTCAACCGGGAGCGCAACGCGTTTCATGGGGAATGGAACTACACAATCAAACCGCACATAAAGGCTAGTTGAGACCTTTATTTATTTACAGCGCGTAACCCGTCGATATACTCTTTACGGATAGCGCCCGCGCCGGCGGACACGGGATAGATCAGGAAGTCGTCGTGGACAGGCGCTTCATTACGAGCCGCACCAGATTACATTCCCGCATTCAGAAGGCCTTTAGAAAAGGCGCTTCTCGAACCACGAGCCGCAACGACTTAAGCGCCCGCCGACAACTCATACGTTGCGGTTGCCTGCTCGAACCGTAGCGACAAATCGAGGGCGTGGACGGACTTGGTGAGATCGCCTACCGAAATAAAGTCGACGCCTGTTTCGGCGATATCGGCGATCGTATCCAAGGTGACGCCACCCGAGGCCTCAAGGAGCGCTCGGCCCTGGGTGATATGCACGGCCGTGCGCAAATCGGCCAGCGAGAAATTGTCCAACAAGACGCGCGGGGCGCGCGCATCCAAGGCCTCTTTGAGCTGGGTGAGCGTTTCTATCTCAATCTCAATGAAGGCCTGGCTGGCAAGGGCCTGGGCTGCGCTTAAGGCGGCCTGAAGGGAGCCTGCCGCGGCGATATGATTTTCTTTGATGAGGATACCGTCATAAAGGCCCAATCGATGATTGCTGCCACCCCCGCACCGCACCGCATATTTCTGCATGAGGCGCAGACCCGGCACGGTCTTACGCGTATCCAATACCCGCGCTTTCGTATGCGCCACGCAATCTGCGTAACGCCGGGCCATCGTCGCGGTTCCTGACAGGGTTTGTAAAAAGTTGATCGCCGTGCGTTCACCCGTCAAAAGCGCGCGCGCGGGGCCCTTGACTTGGCAGAGCCTGTCGCCCGCACGCAACCGATCCCCGTCGTGCACATACCACGTCACACGCGCACGCACATCCAGTTGCGCGAATGTTTCATCAAACCACGCCTGCCCGCACAAAATCCCATCCTCGCGCGTTATGAGCACGGCCGACATGAGATCGTCGGGCACCAAGAGCGCGGTCAAATCGCCTGCCCCCACATCCTCTTGAAGGGCGGCCTGAACCGCAGCTTTGATCAATGCGCTGGGGAAATCTGATACCGACACAAGCGAACTCCTGCAAAAATATGACGTTTTTCCGGGGTATAGAAATTCCGAAAGCTAGGCCGAAAGATGGCCTTTTCACTAAAACGACTCGCCCCTTTCAGACTTCTATGGCCACCATCAAACCAGGGCATCGAATATCCCCGATAAGGGAAGGCGGTAAACCCCGGATAGGGGTAAAAATGATTCGCGCACCACTCCCATGCCTGCCCCACCTGCGCCAAAAGGCCTTGGCGGGCACTCGCTTCCCATTCCTGCTCGGTCGGCAAGCGCGCTCGATAATAGCGCGCAACGGCGTGCGCCTCGTACGCGCTGATCCCAAAAACCGGGGCATCCGCTATGAGATTAAAAGGACCTCTATGATCCAAGCCATACCATAGGCCTTTTGCGCTCTTGCGCCAATGCCAAGGGGCCTCCACCTGCGTATGCTGGCGCCAATGCCAGCCCTCTTGCGTCCAATATGGCTCCGATAGATAGCCGCCCGCCTCCATAAAACCCAAATACTCGGCATTCGACACGGGCCGATCGGCGATCGCGAAGGGGGGCAAAGATACCATGTGACCTGGTCGCTCATTGTCATAAACACAACCGGCACTCGTGTCCCCGATCCACGACAAGCCATCGGCCCATACACGAAAGACGCAAGAAAGCGGCGCCGATTGCAGTGCCCAGGCAGGCTCAAACGTGTGATCGTGATCGCGCAGAGCGCGTGCGCACAGCACCTGACGCATGGTCTCCAAATGCTGACTATGGTGTTGAATCAAAAACTGAACAATATAGGCGTCCTGCATCAAGGGGTCGTTCGCACGGCGCGCGCGCAGCGACGCCAAGAGCGCCTGGCACTCAGGATCCCAATCCCGTTCCCTTTCCGCCAATACCTCAAGCGTCGGCATCTCGGCGCCGCGCTCCGCCTTCCTTAAACCATCCGAGCGGAAGAGCCGGGCTTGGGCGCGATTGGGCGCGTACCCCGCAAGCCGCTCCCTGATCCAATATTGTTCTATATACAATAAATGACCCACGTGCCAGAGAAGCGGGCTCAACTCCTGATGGTGCATTTGTCTTCTTTCATCGGGCGGCAACGTATCCGCGAGCCTTAACGCGCGATCGCGTATCTTTTGCAGTAAGGGATAAAGCGCCGAGTCCATAAGATTATAGTGAAATAAGTTCCGCGGGTTTATGACGATCCACCGTGAGGATATGATGTTCCGGTACCGCTTGCCAATACGCCCCTCCCGTAAGGGGCTCCGATGCAATCAAAGTGGCGCCGGGGTATTCTTCGTCGTCGCACGTAAAATAGAGCGTAGGCGATGTCGCGCCAATCGCATGCCGTAGGGCATGGACACGCTCGCCGTCGGATATGACGATGTTCATAAGGGCGTACTCCATGCCCAGCTCGTCGGCCGCATAACGGCAGAGCTCGCGCAAGGCCAGACGAAGATCGAAATCCGTGGTGAGCATCATTTGCCGCAGGAGCGCAAACAGATATTCGGAATCGGTTGTTCCCGCAATCTGACACTCGATCTCTAAAGAGAGCATCCGACGGATGCGAGCACGCAGAACCGGGAAACCCGCTAGGTAGCCGTTATGAAGAAACAACACGCCATCGGCAAGATAGGGTTGCGTATTTGCGGGATGATTGGAGAATCCCGTTGTCGCATTACGCACATGAGCCATCCAGAGTGGCGCGTTCAGATGCTCGCCCAAAGTCGCCAGATTATGGTCAGCCCAGATCGGAACGCTATAGGTCAAACGCGCGAGTTCGCCCCCGTCGACTGCCCAACCGACCCCGTAACCGTCGGCGTTCACATGCCCTTCGGGCATTTCTCTGGGGGCATATGACTGGCGAAGCAGGCTATTTTTAGGCGCAAGCAAAAATCGCGAAAGCGACACGGGGGGGCCTACGTAAGCGGCGAGACGACACATAGAGACATCATACTGCAATGCCAGGGACTGTTGCACCACCAGGAGACGTTATGTACTCACATCATGAATCAACCAAGACCTACGGGCTCGAGGATGACCAAGACATCCGCCAACGCGTACGGTTTACACACCTCCCGGGGCTCACGCGCGCGTCGACTCTGGCAAGCGACGCGCGTGCGGGGCTTCTGGGAGGGGACAAGCGACTTCCCCCCAAATATTTTTATGATGCTCGCGGCTCGGAACTGTTCGAGAAGATCTGTACCACGTCTGAGTATTACCCGACCCGCATCGAATCGCGTCTGCTGGCCTTGCATGTGATGGACATCCTAGACGAATTAAGGCCCGGCACCCTTGTGGAGATTGGCAGTGGCTCTTCTGAAAAGACGGTTCACTTCTTTAACGCCTCCGAACGTCTGGGTCTGCCCATCCAATACCAACCCTTGGACGTCTGTCTGGAGGCCTTGGAGGTCGCGTCGATCAAACTGAGCGCGCGCTTCCCCTGGCTTGAGATTGACGCCCTTGTCGGGGATTATGCGACCGATATCGCACGACTACCGGAGGCCCAGGGTCCCCGGCTTTTTTTGTTTCTCGGCGGCACGATCGGCAATTTGACGCACACCGAGGCGCTCGCGTTCTTACGGACATTACACGCGTCCATGCGCCCGGAGGACTCTTTCCTCCTTGGATTTGACCGCGTCAAAGACCCGGCCATCCTCAATGCTGCTTATAACGACCGGGCCGGGTACACCGCGGAATTTAATTTAAATCTCTTAAACGTCTTAAATGACAAGCTCGATTCGCACTTTGCCTGTGCCGATTTCGTTCATAGAGCAAGATTCGATGAAGAAAAACACCAAATCGAGATGTATCTCGTAGCTACGCGCGCGCATGATGTGGCGATCCCTCGCATCGGCACGTCAGCGCACTTCGCGCAAGGGGAGTCTATTTTGACGGAGATTAGCCGAAAATTTACGCCCGAAGGCATGCAAGAACTTCTTCAGGCCGCGGGGTTTTTGTGGAAACGACACATCACCCCAAAAAACCAGTACTTTTCCTTGGCCATCGTACAACGGCAATGATGCGCTATCATCATGTGCCAAGACGGCCGGCTTGTAAGGCCTTAAACCGCGCGTGACGCCATTGAGCTTTCGCGCTCTTTGCATGTAAGGTGGGCGTCATGCAAGATTGCCGACAGATGCAATCGGAGGCCTGACAGCACGTGGATATCAAAAATCTAGTCGGCGTGTTCGCGATCTTAAACCCCTTGGGCGCGATCCCGCTCTTTTTGAGCCTAACCGCAGATAAATCCGTCCAAGAGATGCGCCGAATCGCCGCCAAGACCGCCGCCGCGGTGGCGACCATTCTGGTGCTCGCCGTCTGGCTTGGGGAACATTTATTGCAATTTTTTGGTATTGGCGTACCGGCGTTTCGCACGGCGGGCGGCCTTTTAGTCTTGCTCATCGCCATCGCCATGTTCCATGCCAAATCCACCCCGGCCCGCCATACACGCGAAGAAGACGTCGAGGCCGAAGCCAAGGAGGATATCGCGGTCGTTCCGCTGGCAATCCCTTTGCTCGCGGGCCCCGGCGCCATCAGTCTCGTGATCGTCGATGCCCAGAAGGCCGCCGGAACGGCGGGTGAACTCATGCTGAGTCTCGGAATTATTGGCGTGTCTCTGCTCGTATGGGGCATTCTGCGCCTAGCCGAACCCATTGGCATGCGTCTGGGCACGGCCGGTCTCAATATCGCCACCCGGGTCATGGGCTTGATACTAGCGGCCATGGCCATTCAATTCATGGCGGCAGGACTTGTAACGCTTCTCCCGGGACTTGCGCGTTAAGACGCCTCCCTTGCCCGAACCGAGAAGAATTCCGCAAAGGAGATCCCGCCACGGGCTTGAAACAAGACAGCTCGTGCCCCATTTTCTTACATCATACAAAACAAGGGACCTCGTATGCGGATGGATAAACTGACCAATCGTTTTCGGCAAGCGCTAGCGGACGCCCAATCGTTGGCCGCCGGACGAGATCATCAATTCATCGAACCGGCCCATCTCCTAGCGGCACTGCTCGACCAGGATGGGGGTGGCGTTCGGCCCTTGTTGGAAAAGGCGGGCGTGGCGGTCGACGCGCTTCGCACCCAATTAAATGGGGTCTTGGACCGCACGCCCACCGTGGAAGGCGTGGCGGGCGACATCCTCATGAGCCAAGACCTCTCGCGGCTCTTGAACGTAGCGGACAAATACGCGCAAAAACGCAGCGACCAATACATCGCAAGCGAACTCTTTCTGCTGGCCGCGCTTGAAGATAAGGGCGAAGTGGGCCGGCTTCTACGGGAAACAGGCGCTTCGCGTCCCCTGCTTGAAAAAGCGATAGACGAATGGCGTGGAGGCAATAAGGTGGCCGATGAAAATGCCGAGGAACAGCGCGGCGCGCTCGATCGCTACACGGTCGATCTCACCGAACGGGCCGCGCAAGGCAAGCTCGATCCCGTCATCGGGCGGGACGACGAGATTCGGCGCGCCATTCAAGTCCTGCAACGACGCACCAAGAACAATCCTGTCTTAATAGGCGAACCTGGCGTTGGAAAAACCGCCATTGTCGAAGGCCTAGCGCAGCGCATCATAAATGGCGAGGTTCCGGAAGGGCTGCGCGGGCGGCGTCTCTTGTCATTGGATCTCGGCGCCTTGATCGCCGGCGCCAAATATCGCGGGGAGTTTGAGGAACGCCTCAAAGCGGTCTTAGCGGACTTAGGGCGCCAGGAAGGGCGCGTCATTCTGTTCATTGACGAGTTACACACAGTCGTCGGCGCCGGAAAGGCGGAAGGCTCCATGGACGCCGGCAATATGCTAAAGCCGGCTTTGGCGCGCGGCGAGTTGCACGCCATCGGAGCCACTACGCTAGACGAATATCGGCAATATATCGAAAAGGATGCGGCCCTGGAACGGCGCTTTCAGAAGGTCTTGGTAGACGAGCCGAGCGTGGAGGACACCATCGCCATCCTGCGCGGCTTAAAGGAAAAATACGAGGTGCATCACGGCGTGGACATCTCGGATCCGGCGTTGGTCGCGGCCGCCACCTTGTCTTATCGTTACATCACAGATCGTCAATTGCCGGACAAGGCGATCGATCTCGTCGACGAGGCCGCAGCGCGCATACGCATGGAGATCGATTCCAAACCGGAATCCATGGACCGCATGGATCGACGCTTGATCCAGCTTAAAATAGAACGCGTGGCCTTGCAGAAAGAATCCGATGAAGCCTCGCGCAAGCGCTTAGCGGCCCTCGAAGTCGAGATCGACAAGCTGGAACGGGACTACGGCGAGCTAGACGAAATCTGGCGCAGTGAAAAGGCGGCGCTTCAAGGGGAACAACACTTGAAAGAGGAGCTGGATCGGGCGCGTGTCGAGATCGAGACGGCGCGACGCGCGGGCGACCTCGCGCGCATGTCTGAACTCCAGTACGGACGCATCCCCGACCTCGAGCGGCAACTCGCCGCGCGCGCCAAACCTCTACCCACCAAACTCCTGCGTAAAGAGGTAGGGGAGGACGAAATCGCGGAAGTGGTATCCCGCGCGACCGGCATTCCCGTCAGTCGCATGATGGAAGGGGAACGGCAGAAACTCCTGCGCATGGAAGACGAACTCCACAAACGCGTAGTGGGGCAGCAGGAGGCGGTGCTCGCGGTCGCCAACGCGATCCGCCGATCACGAGCCGGTCTCTCGGACCCCAACCGACCGAACGGATCCTTTCTCTTTCTGGGGCCAACGGGGGTCGGCAAGACCGAACTTTGCCGCACGCTCGCATCCTTCCTATTCGACGCCGACGATGCCATGGTGCGCATCGACATGTCGGAGTTCATGGAGAAGCACTCGGTGGCCCGCTTGATTGGGGCCCCTCCTGGCTACGTAGGTTATGAGCAGGGCGGTTATTTGACCGAGGCCGTGCGGCGCAGGCCTTACTCGGTGATCTTGTTAGATGAGATCGAAAAGGCCCACCCCGACGTCTTTAATGTGCTCTTACAGGTACTCGATGACGGGCGGCTCACGGATGGTCAAGGGCGGACCGTCGATTTTCGCAACACCATCATCGTCATGACGTCCAACCTCGGCTCCCAAGTCATACAAGAACTCGCGGGCGAGGATAATTACGGGCGCATGAAGGCCGCGGTCATGGAGATCGTGAGCGGCCATTTCCGGCCGGAATTCATTAACCGAGTCGACGATATCGTAGTGTTCCACCCCTTGAATCGGGAGGACGTGAAACGTATCGCGCATATTCAGCTCCAGTCGCTCGAATCGCGCTTAAAGGCCCGAGACTTGGGTCTGACTTTAAGCGAACAGGCCATCGATAAACTCTCCGCCGCAGGCTTCGACCCGGTATACGGGGCGCGCCCCTTAAAACGCGCCGTGCAGCAATACCTGGAGAACCCCTTAGCGCAAGAGATCCTCAAAGGGCGGTTCGTCCCGGGCGACACGATCCGTGTAGGCGTCCAAGGAGATCAATTTACCTTCCAGACCGCCGAAAAGACCGCAGCAAAGCCCCCGGCACAGACCGGTTAAACCCGAAGCCAGACCGTCCGCTGTATAGGCCGCCCCGTCTTGCGTCCTATACAGCGGGGGCATCGGGTTCGGTTGCGTCTAAAGGAGGGACAAGGCGGGCTTTACGATCAGGCCCCATCGCGACATAAGTCAGTGTGGCCTCGGTGACATGAACGCGATGCGGTTTGGCATCGTCGCGATAGCGTTCGGCATAGACGCTCACATCGACCGTAAGCGAGGTCGTGCCCACCCGAATGACGCGGGCATAGAGACTCACGAGGTCGCCTACAAAGATTGGTTGATGGAATTGCACGGCATTCACGGCAATAGTGATCACGCGACCACGGGCGCGCTTATAGGCCGCGACGCTCCCGGCCATGTCGATTTGCGAGAGGATCCAGCCGCCGAAGATGTCTCCCGCCACATTGGTATCGGCCGGCATAGGCACCACGCGCAAGGTGGGGGCTTCAAAAGGGGGAGAATCGACCATAAGCGCTCCTAGTATGCGGCTCCCATTCACGTTAAGCTTACCGACAAGCGGCCTTGAGGCTTCCTAACACCCCAATCTAACTGAACGCGGCTTCCATGCATATACCCAAAAACCTAGACGAATTCTTAGATCTGCTCGATCAGGCCATATTCGAGACGCGCGACATGTTAAGCGCCATCGAGAGCGAAGGCGAGGACGGCGAGCTCGGCGAGCACGTGGGTCTATTTCAGACGCTAGAGACGATGCTAACGACTCTCCATAGCGATATCGGCCGCGGCCACCACGTCTTTGGTGGAGACAGCCTAGCCTATAGCGAACTCTTGACGCGCTTTCGGTCGAGCATCCCTTTTACGGATATTCTGGAAACCTTAAACCAGGTCCAAAGGAGCGGCTTTTAGTGAGCGGGAATACGTTCGGACGCCTTTTTTC
>Ga0307375_10002966_pt1 | contig 17051 bp, 13 predicted proteins | sample TR1MG_FD_202531 | JGI IMG/M metagenome (GOLD analysis project Ga0307375, IMG submission 202531) | Soil microbial communities from Risofladan, Vaasa, Finland - TR-1 | ecosystem: Environmental > Terrestrial > Soil > Coastal area > Acid sulfate soil | place: Finland: Risofladan, Vaasa | collected... | reverse complement strand
GCGGCTCCTCTGAAAGAGCAACCGGCCATAGTGTCGCAAATATTCAGGGATTTCACGCGGGTCTCACGGTCACTCTTGATCTGCGCAGCCTACCGCCGGGCACCTACTTCCTCGCTACGACCCATGAAGGAGACCCAGCTTCGTATTTCTACCCATTGACTGTGCGCTGACCTGGTCGTTCTTCCTTTGCAGATCAGGGGTTGGTTTGGACCACCGGCAGAGTTCTGTACTGACAAGAATTGGATCATGATCGTCCTGGGCATCATCGAAGAGGTGTTTGTCCGGGGCAGGATCATCGTGTGGGGCGATGCAACCATCGCGTCCCTGCTCTCCATCCTCGTTGCCGTCCCCATCCTAGTCGTCTGGCCGTACGGAACGCTGGTGCTCGCCGAACGGCGATCTGGTTACGTCATCATCCTCCTCGGGTCGCTCCTTGGGTTTAAGGATTAGCCCGATGCGCCGAGCGCTTGATGCACTCCCTCCACGGCCATGCCGCCTTCGCCCACGGCGGCGGCGGCGCGCTTCACCGAACCCGAGCGGACGTCGCCCACGGCGAAAATGCCGGGGCGGCTCGTCTCCATCGGTCCTGGTGGGCGCTTCGCGCCTTTCCACGCGGGGGCATCAGCAACTGCGGCTCCTGTTTTTACGAAGCCTTTGTTATCGCGTTCGATCTCCGGCGGTAGCCAATCAGCGTGCGGCCTGGCGCCGATCATGGAAAAAATGGCGGGCGTCTGCACGGTGCGCCGCTCGTGGGTCTCGATGTTCTCCAGTTCCACGGTTTCCAAGTGCTTATCGCCCGTCATTTTACGAATCTCAGTGTGACAGAGAATCTCGATGTTTTTCTTCGCCTTTACTCGGAGCGACAGGTAGCTAGACATACTCTTGGAGAGATCTGCGCCGCGAATCACAAGCAACACCTTCTCAGTGCTCTCGGACAGGAACATTGCCGCTTGTCCGGCGGAGTTGCCGCCACCGGCCACGATCACCGTCGATTTGCGGCAGAGCTGCCTTTCGATGGCCGTAGCAGCGTAGTAAACACCTCTGCCCTCGAAGCTCGCGCACCCATCGGCGTCGATACGATTGTAGTCTGCGCCGGTGGCTATAATGACGCACTTCGCCCGTAGTTTGGCGTTGCAGCCTTCTATTTTCAGGACGGCGGCGTGGTCGCCCTCGCTGAAGGCGAGTGAAAGAGCTTGTGCCGGCGTTGAGAATTTCGCGCCGAAGCGAAAAGCCTGGAGCTGCGCGCGGCTCGTCAACTCGCCCCCGCTGATGCCGGTGGGGAAGCCGAAGAAATTCTCGATGAGCGACGACGACCCCGCCTGGCCGCCTGGCGCGAAGCTCTCCAGCACCACGGTCTGCAATCCTTCGGAGGCGGCATTGACCGCCGCAGACAGGCCCGCAGGTCCCGCCCCGACGATCGCCAGATCGCACAAAATCTCGCTTTCCCCCTCATCCGCTAGCGGTCGGAGCAGACCCGCCACTTGCGCGACCTCTCGCAAGGAGGGCTTGCACATCGGCACGCCAGTGGTCGTAATCAGCGCGGGCAGGTCGCTGCTCGCCAGTCTCAGGCGTTCGCAAAGCCTGCACCCGTCCTCGCTTTCAAATTGAATGAGCCGATGCGGGATATGATTTTTGTCGAGGAAGTTGTGGATCAGGTGCCCATCGCGCGAGCCATCCGTCGCGACGACGCGCAGGCCGACGAACTCGCGGTCGCGCAGCAAGCGCTGGCGCCGCACGATGAATGCGTTCACGATGGGCCCGCTGACGCCGGGCAACTCCATTAGCGCACGCCTCAATTCTGCGGCTGGGATTTCGAGAATCTCCGATTCCTCGGCTTTACCCCTGACGCTCACCACGGCAGAGGTGCCGTTGAGCATCGCCACGTCGCCGACAAAACCGCGCGGCCCTGACGTACCCAGGATTTGCTCAATCTCGTCGCGCGCTTCAAAAACCTCCACCTCGCCGCTAAGAACCACCGCCAGCCCGAGATCACGCTGGCCAGCTTTTAAGATCAGTTCCCCGCGGCGCAGCATCCGACGGCGACCCAGCGGCTCCAGCAGCGCGAGTTGCCAATCGTCCAATTTCGGAGTCGCGATTGCCTCCGTGTCCCGGAAAAACCGCGCGTCTTTGTCGTCTTCGCTCATAATTCCATGAGTTCTCGCCTTGTCAGGTTGCGAATCGTTTCATGTGATATCGGTCTCGATGGCTCAGGGCCTGGGGCTCGCGTTCATCTCGGAGGCCCGCGCCAGTGCTTGCGTGTCGATGTACTCCTGGATCCTCGTCAGCTTGCCGTCTCGAACGGTGATGTCGAAGACCCACTCGTCTTTGAATGCCTTATTCGTGGCTTTGATTTTCCCCGTAGCGACGCCGATGACCAGAACCCGATCTCCCTGCGCCACGAATTCGGGGGGCCCCGGGTATGTCGTTTCCACCTCTTCTGACGCCTTTTGAAGCACGTCCGCTATTCCCGCGTGCCCGCGGTGCGTGCCGGCAAGGGGCCAGTCCTCGCCCGGAACGATCCACTCAATATCTTCGGCAACCAACGCCAGCACACGTTGCTTATCGCCGCTGCCTATTGCTGCAAAGAAATCCTTCACAACCTTGACATTCTTTTCGATGCTCATCGAAATCCCTCCATTTCCCTTACATCGGATCGTGTAAGTTTCAGCGCGACAGCTTTCACACCACCGCTATTTTTTTCGATTTCTCTCACAACTTGATCTGCGCTCCCCGTATTAGACCTGCGCCATGCCTCCATCGACGGCGAGATCCACACCGGTGATGTAAGAACTTTCATCCGAGGCGAGGAACACGACTGCTGCCGCAATTTCCTCGGGCATGCCTCTGCGACCCATTGGGATCTGCGTGGCGAACTGTGCGGCCGCTTGCTCGGCCTGTTCAGCGGTAAGGCCCGTTGTCGTCGCTAAGGCCGGGGTATCGATTGGCCCGGGGCTCATCGAATTCACGCGGATATTGCGGTCTTTCAGCTCCATAGTCCAGGCGCGCGCGAAGTTGCGCACAGCCGCCTTACTCGCGGCGTAGGCGCTAAACCCTGGGAGCCCCAGCACGTTCGAGACCGAAGAGGTCAGGATAATCGAGCCGCCGTCTTTGAAGAGGGGAAGGGCCTTCTGCACCGTAAAGAACACTCCCTTTACGTTCACGTCGAAGGTCTGGTCAAAATGGGCCTCAGTAGCCAGCGCGAGCGGTGAGATTGTCCCCGCGCCCGCGTTCGCGAAGAGAATGTCGATGTGACCATGTTTCTCTTTCACGACGGCATAGAGCCGGTCCAAATCTTCCAGGCGCGACACGTCGCCTGCGACCGTCGTAACGTTTCTCCCGATAGAGGCTGCGGCATCTTTCAGCTCCTTCTCTCGCCGGCCAGCGATTACGACGTGCGCGCCTTCTTCCACTAAGCGCTTGGCTGTGGCCAAGCCTATCCCGCTGCTTCCGCCTGTGATAACCGCAATTTTGCCCGCCAATTTTTGTCCGTGGTTATTGCTCATGTGTTTTTCCCTTTTTGTTTTTCGTTGTTTTGTTGTTGGATTTGCACCCAATCAAACGGTCGTAGATCGATTACGGCTGCTTCTTGAACAAATCCTGGAAGATGAGCAGACCCCAGGTTTTACCGCGTGCGTGCACCAGCGCGCCGCCCTCGTCGAGCCTTCCCAGCTTGACGGGTGCGAATCCGAGTTGTTTGGCCAAATCCGCCACGGGAGCGATAGCGTCCTCGTCGTCGCTCGACAGAAAGACGACCCGGTGGCCGCCCTCGACGATCGGGTCGGTAGCCAGTGTGGCCGCAACCAAGTGGTTAAAACCCTTCACCAACTTAGCGCCGGTGAACGACTTCGCAACGAATGCGGAGGACGGAAGACCGTCCAGCTCCTCAGGTGGGACTGGAAACGAGTTCATCGCGTCGATGACCGTCTTGCCTTTCCAGCTCGGCAGGGCCTTCGCAACCTCGCGATGTTCCCCGAACGGGACAGCCAGGATGATTGTGTCGGCCTCGAGTGCATCCCGCAGCGACTTGGCGACGATGGTGGGTCCAATCGCCCGACCCTCCGGCGCCAAGGCCTCGGGCGGCCGACGACTCGCGACGGTGACTTCGATGTTCTTACGGGCGAAGGCGTGGGCGAGAGCCTGGCCGATCTTGCCGAATCCTACAATTGCGTAGCTCATGTGTTCTCCTTTGGTTTACCGAACCGACGCCGCTCCGAATCGAGCGCCGTACGGCGAGTGCGTCAGATTTGCGCCAGGCCGCCGTCGACGGCGAGCTCGCTAGCAGTCATGAAGCTGCTGTCGTCCGACGCGAGAAAGGCCGCCGCCGCCCCGATCTCCGCTGGATCGGCCATGCGCTGGAGTGGAGTCATCGAGGCGTAGACCTTCTGGCCCTCTTCGCCTAGCGCTGCCTTCGCGAGTTCGGTTGCCGTCGGCCCGGGCGACAGCACGTTTACCCGGATGCCGGTGCCCTTCAAGTCCTCCGCCCAGGTCCGCGCGAGGTTGCGCACGGCCGCCTTGCTCGCGCTGTAAACGCTCATTGCCGGGGCGCCCGTGGTGCCGGCGCTCGAGCCCGTCAGAATGATCGAACCGCCCTTGCCCATCAGCGGCAGCGCCTTCTGGACCGTGAAGATCGTGCCCTTCACATTGGTGTCGAAGGTCTCGTCAATATGCTCAGCGGTGATTTTGCCGAGCGGAAGCGGGCTTCCCGCCCCGGCATTGGCGAAGACGATATCGAGGGTTCCGCGCTCGGCCTTCACCGCCGCGTAGAGTCGGTCGAGGTCGGCCAGATCGGAGATCGAGCCCTTCACTGCGCGGGCGTTGGGCCCGAGGTCGGCCACAGCGGCGTCGAGTTCTGCCTGCCGGCGGCCGAAGATGAAGACGATGGCGCCCTCCTCGATAAAGCGCTTTGCTGCGGCGCGGCCGATGCCGGTAGCCCCACCCGTGATGACTGCAACCTTCCCTTGAAGCTTTCCCATATTTACTCCCTTCGGAATCTGTGAAGCATTCGGTACACTAAGGTAGATTCTTTGGCGGCGGACGAAAACTGCTCAGGAGTCCAAAATTATTGTCTATTCGTCCAGAAATAGGGCTGAACCGAGCTGCTTTGCACCTTTTGATAGAGCTGGGACGCGCGGCTGGAGGAAAAGGCGTGTAGGAGTTGGGATGCTGGAAGGAAGGAGAATGTCCGTCATGGTTGAGGCCTCTTCTACCTGAACCTGCGCTTGTCCGACAAGCAAAGCTGCGCAGTTTCGTACAGTCCTCACAGAACACTATGGCTTTCGAGAGCAGATGGAGGCTCAGTTGGACCCGATAACAGACATCTTCAGAACGATGCATGTAACCGCTTTCGGTCAGCACAGGCTCGAAGCCACAGCCCCGTGGGGCTTGATACAGGAGAAGCAGACCGAAGAGAAAGTCCCGCCTCCCGGCAAAAGAAATTCACCCACAGATCTGGCGCACTTCGCCATGCTGTCGCGCGGTAATTGCTGGCTGAGTGTCAAAGGCATCTCGGACCCGATTCCGCTCACTGGTGGCGACTGCTTCTTGCTGGGCCGCGACACTTCAATCGTCATGCGCGATAGCCCGCGAACACGTCCAAGGACAACCTTCCGCGAAATCGGCGCTAAAGCCAAGGGTAATGTCGCTCATCATGGAGGGGGTGGCGCGCCAACGACAATCGTCTGCGGATCCATGAGTTTCGATCGCGCCAGCCTGAGGCCGATCAGTCAGTTATTGCCGAGCTTCATTCTGATTAAGGCCGAGCAGGCTCGCACGCTTGCTCTTCACGACACAATGCGAGCGCTGGCATCAGAAATGGCAGAACAGGTGCCGGGATCTGAAATTGTCGCGAATCGGCTGGCCGAGGTCCTGTTTATCCAGATACTCCGGGCGCATATCGCGTCGGGACCGGAACGCAACAAGGGATGGCTTCGTGCTGTTTTCGATCCTCAAATAGGCACAGCCCTGAGTGCCGTTCACGACAGTGTGAACACACCCTGGAAAGTCGAATCTCTGGCCGAAGCGGCGGGCATGTCTCGCTCCGCATTCGCAGCGCGTTTTAAAGAGCTACTCGGACAAACACCGCTGGAATACGTAACCGAGTGGAGGATGCAGAAGGCGATGCAGTTACTTGAACAGCGTGACAAGAAGCTCATCGACGTTGCTCGGTCGGTCGGTTACGAGTCCGACGCTGCGTTTAGTAAGGCGTTCAAGCGAGTTGTTGGGGTCAACCCTGGTGAATACCTCAAACGCGGTATCTGAAGGCCAGGGTCATGCCGGAATGGTGGAAGATTTTTGAAGCGGAGGATTCTACTTGAGCCTATTATGCATATCGTGCGAAGGTCGAAAAGCGATATCAGGCCAAATCACGTTTCCAGACCTCCAGAGCGTGGAAACGTGACTTGGCGATTTCGCGCCAACCCAGAAGCATCCCTGACGAGAAGGGCTTTTATTTGGACTGATTCGAATCTTGCCCTCACACCATTCGGCCACTTCGCAAGCCGAACTGAAAACTGATGAAGGGTTCCGATACTGTAATTCACATAGACTCCTACCATCCAGAGCACCACTCGCCTCTCCATCTTCTTTGCATCTAATATTGTCTAAAGAGGGAGAGCGCGTTTGGGCATTGCTCATAAGCAGAACGATCCAAAGCTGATGTTGGCAGGAATGCCGTTTTGCCATCGGCAGGTACAAGCGGCGGGATTGCGCTTTCATTTGCTTGAGGGCGGAAGTGGTCCGGTCGTCATCCTTCTGGCAGGCTTTCCTCAAAGCTGGTACGCCTGGCGACGAGTGATGCCTATCTTGGGGGAACACTTTACCGTCATCGCCATCGATTTGCCGGGGCAAGGTGATTCCGAAAAGCCACTGGACGGCTACGATACAAGAACGACCGGCAAGAGATTGAATTCTCTCCTGCATGTCCTGGGACATACTCGATATGTCCTAATTGGACATGACATTGGCTCGTGGGTGGCGTACCCATACGCTTATGAGTACCAGAGCGAACTGCGGGGCGTGGTGCTGCTGGATGGAAACATTCCCGGAGTAACGTTACACCCTACCCTTACGCTTGGGCCGGACAATTGGAGAAACTGGCATTTTCTCTTCAATCCTATCCCCGACTTGCCCGAAGCACTCCTCCAGGGTCGTGAACGCATTCTGATCGAATGGTTTTTCAGTCGGAAGACTGCCAACCCAGCCGCAACGTTTACTCGAGAGGACATTGATGAGTATGAGCGAGTCTATGCAAGCCTTGGCGGAATGCGCGGAATGCTCGGCTACTATCGAGCCGTCTTACAAGATATGGAGCAAAACGCTGAGTTGGCCACCCGAAAGTTGCACATTCCGATCCTTGCTTTCGGCGGAGATGCCGGAAGTGCTCCCGATTTGTACGAACGCCTTCAACCATTTTGTGCGGACATCCGGGGAGGCTTGATTCGGGACAGTGGACACTACATTCCCGAAGAACAACCTCAGGCCATTGCGCATGAGATCATTACATTTCTTGATACGTTGGAACCATAAACAGTAGCGATATGTCTCACCCAGCATGTGGACGGGTCTGTGCACGGGGGGAACTGTCTACCAACCCGATGACGACAGCTGGCAATCGCAAAAACTCGCAGTTCAGTGAAACAGCAAAGCTGCGGCTGACAATGCCACAGGGATAGCCGCACCTGTTTTAGGGATTATCGAACCCACGTCCTCTGCCTTGCAGCCGTAGAGGTTGGAACCACGCAACCCCAACAAACCACATATACCGGCCCGCCTGTTCCAACATTTCCGAGCAACTCTGGTCAGGCTTATCGAACCCTTAACGAACCCACGTCCTCTGTCTTCAAGGCTCGATGAGTGCATTGCCTGTGCTGAACAATCCTCAGCGCGGGTGCCGGCGAATAATCGCCCGAAACAGGTTGCCGTCTCTGTCATCCACGAATTCGATTGATGGATACTCGCGCAGAGCGCGCAGGATGCCGTTTCCCAAGCCTCGGTAGGGAAGCAATTTTGTCGCAAAGGACGTGAGGATGGGGTTGCGGATATTGGAATTGCCGGTACGGATATTCGCCACGGTCAGATTATTTGGCAAATGCCCAGGGCTGATGATTTCAACGCGGTCGTCGAAGATAAAAATCCGTATGGGCGCAGAGACGAAATAGTCGCGATGGATGAGTGCGTTCGCCAGAAGCTCTTCAAGAACGATGCGGGGAATCTCTAACTCGCCCGTGGTATTAACTCCGTGGCCGCCTTGATCGCGGTGAAGGTTACGCATGATGAATCCGAGCGCATCATCAAATTGCGTCTGGAGCTTCCCAGCAATATCGGCGCTATCCAGATAGGTTGTAGCGTGGATGTCGTTGCCCGGATAAGACACAGCCTTCACCTGGAATACCGGCAGGAAATTCTGTGGCTCCTGTGCGAAGAGCAATACGCCCGTGACCGTCAACACATTGTTACTGATGATGCGCATGTTGGCGAGAATCTGGCGCAAGGAAAGCTCCTGCTCATCCAACTCCTGATCGTAGCGAGCACGGTAAAACCGGCGGAAATAGTCAAGATCTACATCCGCGATAGATGACCCCTGCACGGGTACTTCGTCGGCATGCACGAGCTGAGCTGCCTGAAACATGCGCTGCATCTCTTCACGCGCTGTAACCCGTCGTTTGTCGCTGCCGCTCTTCACCCAAATAACGCCGGAATTATCCATGTAGGGCTTGGCAATGCCTTCGGCAATCGTGATCACGATGACGACGCCGGCAGCGACCTGCACGTTTTCCGTAATCGGATTGACGGCCGGGCGTATGTGCGTGGATGCAGCGTTGGCGATGAGCTGATTGATGCGGTGAATGTCAGGCGTATCAAGGCCGTGAACCGCGCCGTCGTCGGCCACTCCAATAAAGAGCATCCCGCCGTCCGAGTTTGAGAATGCGACCATTTCAGCCGCCAGAGACACAGCGTTGGTCACATCAGCTTTGAACTGATGGCGGCTATCCTCTCCGCGTCCGACGATTTCGAGGAGTTCTACTGTTTCCATATCTCGTAAATCTCCTTTCGGCGCTGGAAGGCTTCGCTGCCACCCTCCATGATGCTGACAATGGCCTCCTGCAATGTGGGAGAGTCAATGCTGCCGGCAATCGGCTGGATCGCATCATCGGTATAGCTGCAGGCGATGATCTGCTCGGCATCGCCAAGTACCGGTATATTCGGGTTATGCGTCGCGAAGATGAATTGCGTCTTTGGCTTCAATTTCCGAACGAGCTTGATCACATCCTCGTAGATGGTCTGATTGTCGAGATCGTCTTCCGGCTGGTCGATGATAATCACATCGTTCTCGCGCTGGCTTAAAACGAAGAGAATGAGCGCGGACGCACGCTGACCAAGGGAGTGGTTTTTAAGATGCTTGCCGTGGTATTTGATGGCATAGGAATTCGGGACTTGCCAGGTCAGCAGCGCGCTCAAATTGTTTTGTAGATATTCCTCGAAGGTTGTCGCCGACGCACCCACGGAAGCCTTGGCCTTCTCCAACTCGCGGTATAAAGCCGCGCCGTCCGCGAAGCCGCTTGCCAAGTCTGTAAGCGTCGTTTCGCGCAATTTGCTTCCCCGGAAAATGTCCTTTAGATAGCGCACAAACGCCGCTTTATCGCCCTTGTAGTCGATTTCGATTTGAAGCGCCGTTTCCTGGGCGTTGATTTTGTCCAGCTCTTGCTTGATGAGCCGGAATTCCTGATGCCAGTAATCATTGAGCACCGTCAAGGCGCTGGAAAGCTGCGTCTGGAGGTTCGATTGCTGCTCCTTTTCTTTCATCAATGCTTTGAGAATCTGCGTGGCGTTCTCAACGGCCTTGCGCAGCCGCAAGAATTCATCCGGCTCGATGGCCGTGGCACCGCTGGATTTCAACTGGTCGGACAGCTTGCGCGCAATCTCGGCGAATTCCTCTTTCAAGGTGCTTTTCAGCGTTTCAAACTGCTTTACCTTGGCCTTCAACTCGGTGGAAGACGCCTTAGCCTGGGTCACGACCTTCTTAAGCTCGCCGAATCCCTTGGCGACGCGGTCGAAGATCGCGAAAACCTCTACGAAGAACGCCTGGTTCTGCTTGGATGCGTATTTCTGATGGCTGGCAAACTCATCGGAATAGCGCGCGGTTATCTCTTCAAGTTCCTGTATGTACTGCGTAACGAATTCGCTGAGGTCTTTGATCGTACGGTCGTCCTGATCGAAATCGACCTGCTTTTGCAGCTTCTCCTCGACGCCATGCTGTTTGAAGATTTTCAGCCGGTACTCGGCGTCTTGTTTTTTGCTCTCATACTCCCGCTGCTTGTCGCCAACGTCGGCGAGCTTCTGCAAGCGGTTGGTAATCTCAACGACCGCCTGGCGCTGCACTGCGATGTTCTGGCGTATGTCCGCGAGCTTGTCGCCAACCAGCTTTTCGACCAGATCGGTTTCAAAGCCAGCGCCGGTATTAGAGAGATCTTTTTGTCCAAAATAAATCGGCTTGTGGAGCACGGTTTCGCGGATATTGATGCCGGGCTGCAGTTTGCCGTTCACATACACGTCAGGCTGCTCGCCGATGATGCGCCGCACCTCATATTCCTGGTTGTGCCGGTCGATGGCGTGCAAGGTAATCTTGCCACCGCTGCCCAGGGCGTATTTAGCCGACTGCTCCTTGTAGTCCTTATCCGCTGCATTTTTGCCGAAGGGAATATCCAGAGCGTACCGAAGCGCCTCAATGATGGTCGATTTCCCGCTACCGCGAATGCCGATGAGGGTATTGAGTTCCGGCGAGAGGTCGATGGTTTTCCCGTCGAGCTTGTCGCCCTGGAATTCGACGCTTTTGATGAAGGAGTTTTCTTGCTTCGGCGGCGCGGCCGCAATACGGTTGACGTGATCCAGCAGGGCGAATTTCACCGCCTCAAAGGTGAAGGCTCCAATCTTGATGTAGGTCTGCTTTCCCTTGCCAATATCCTCAATGGATTTGCAGTCACAGCCTTCGACCTCGGCGGGATACCAATCGCCGAGCCACTGTTTAACCTGGGTGCGTTTGTCGTGCGTGGAGATTTTCTGGAAGGCGCAGCAGCGTTCCCGAAACAGCTCCGACTTGCCGATCTCGCCGATACGGCCACCGGAAAGCCCTCCCCAAAGGCCGTTGGCTGCCTCTACATGGGCGCAGATGAGGAAGTAATCTTTGCCGAATTTATCAAGCTCGCGAATTGTCTCCGTAAGGTCATGGTTCGATCTGCCGTTCTCGTGCTCGAAATTGGCTTGGCCTGCGAAAGTGACGTTCAGAAAGCCTTGGATATAGTTGACGTTTTCCTTGTTCGTTATCCACTCGTTGCTGAAAATGACAAGGACGTGGATGCCGTTCGACCCGTCTTTGACCGACAATTCCAATCCGGGCAACAGGCAGATTTCTTCCTTCTTGGCGTATTTCGACAACGCTTTGAAGTCGTCGCGATCAAACTTGTTGTGGTTCGTGATGGCAGCAATGCGGATGTTGGCCTTCTTGAGCGCCGCAACATAATCCGAAACAAAATAGTTCGGATCGCCGGTATATGCGAATTCCTTGTCGGCGGCGGTGTGCATGTGGAAGTCCGCGCGCACCCACGTAGAGCCGTGAGTGAAAAGCTGCGGGGTGACGACAGGACTAGCCATGATCGACCCCTCTTATCTTGTCTGTAGCATTAGGCTGACCGGCAACGTAAGTTTCAGCGGCCTCACGCACCACCCAAGCGAGAGAGACTTTTTTCTCTTTGGCAAGGTTCTCAAGAGCGCGGTAGAGCTTTGGAGGGAAGGTAATGGACGCTCGCGGCTGCCGGGCAGCCCTTCGGGTGTCTTTCCCGGACTTGTTTTCCTGCATTCCTGAAGCCCCTCCTCTTGCACCACCTTACACCGTCGCGGTGCACAAGGCAATCAGACGGGAGCTACTACCGTGGGCTATTCTGCGGAGGAGTTTAGGGCCGGATCGGCCAGGATGGGTACAGCTTGTTTGAAGCCGAAGCCCAGCAAAGTCTTCGGGGGCGGGAAGGGGAAGACTGGCCAGTGCTTGCCGTCGCTCTGTCTCTCTCTTGTGACATCTGGACTGAGGACACGGATTTCTTCGGAACCGGGGTCGCAGTTTGGACTTCGGGTTGGGTCGAAATCTGGCGATGCGGATGAGGTCTAAACTGCGTCGCTCCTATTTGACCCCGCGACCTTTGTCCAAAGACAGAGGTTTGGTGGACAGAGGACGTGGGTGCGATAAGGGTGCAATAACCGGTTCCAAGGGTGTCTCAGGGCGCCAAAAGTGGCCATCCGGGGCTCCTGATTTCAATAAGTTACGAAATCCTTCCTTGCTGTCACGGCAGAGGTCGCGGGTTCGAGCCCCGTCGTCCCCGCCATAAAACCTAAGAAAACAAAGGTTTTACGGCAAGTGGAAAAATCAAAAGCCTCCTTTGAGGGTGCTGACGAGGGTGCTGGAGCGATCCGCACCTTTTTTAGTTTTCCCCTCCGCACCCTTCGAGGGTGCTGAAGAGGGTGCTGAAAGCTGCTTTCTACCTGCCTCGAACACCATCTCCATCACTCGATTATTCGCCTCGCGCTTGTTCGCGGAGATGGCTCGCGTGTAAACGTCGAGCGTGATCCGCGAGTTCGCATGACTCAGAAGTTCCTTTGTTTCTTCCGGCAGTCATCAGCTCGGCCCGGATGTGGGTCTCATGTGCCTGCTCATCCTGTTCGCCGTGGATCGACTGAAGGACCAACGGCAACCGGCTGATGGTAGTAAGCAAAAATGAGCGGCTGTGCACGGCGACGGAAATGCCGCGGGTAAGGAGAATTTCATAGAGCGTCTCAACCGGCATCGCGTCCGGAAGAGCCGGATGTGCTCATTCCGATCATGCGGTTTTCTCGAAAGTAGAGCCGCTAAAAGTCAACGTGCCCGCGGACGGAGAAGACCCACAGCGGGCCGCGGTCCCGGTTGTAGCCCGGATCGTTGATGTGCTGGCCGTCGAGCGTGTAGAACAGGCCACGCCAGGCGTGCCAGTTGTAGTAGCCTTCCAAGATATTCTCGCGGCCGTAGTTGAGCTGGCCGTCGCCAAGCAGAAAACCGAGCCCTCCATATTTCAAGTAGTTCTGGTGGTCCTTCTTGATGGCGTTGCTGACGAAGGCCACGCCGGCTTTGTCCTGCGGCCTGTGCCAGCGCGCGCCGGCGTCGTCTGCTGCAACCTCGATCGACTGCCCGACTTCGGTGTAGACGTAGGACTCCTCTTGGTCGTCATTCCATCCGAACCGGCCCGCGATGCGCAAATTCTCCGTGAGCGCCTGGTCACCGTTCCACTCAAAGCCGTACTTGACCGTGCCGAAGCGCTCGACCGAGAGAATGTCCGGACTCGGCGTTTGACCCGCAAGATAACGGCGCACCGCCTCGCGGTAATTGCCCATGTGGGCGTGATTCTCAAACGCCAGAAAACGCATGGTCCCGCTGTGTCCGCGAATATATGGATGCGTCCAGTCGACTTCCCAATTCTCGCTGCGTGCTCGCGAGAAGGCCCAGTCAAGACTGGCTCCGTTGGCCACCGTCGGCATGGTGAAGAGCCCATATCCATGCTTCACGACTGCGTGCCACAGCACGCAACGGAGGGGTGCGCTTTAACTACGATGGCAGCTCTCACAACGCGCATTCGACGGTGCGGAACAAGCCCAGATTTCGCTCCGAAAACGGACGTCGTCGCCCCCGAGCCCATTACTCCCTGTCCTCGCAGACCCCCGCAGGCCATCTTGCGCTCATTGAAATCCCATAGCCAGATCCCCGCGTCCATCGCAAACGCCAGCAGCTCAGTACAAACATCTCTTCCGGAACCTCCTTCGCCATGGATGCAAGAATTGACTCGGCCGCGTCTGGATTGTCCCGGTCCAGTGCCCGAAGCAACTCGGTGAGCAGCGGCGCCACCGCATCCGAGGCCGCGGCATTCCGGCTGGCGGATGCGTTCTCGGCGCTCGAACCGGCGAACAGCAAAATGGTATTGAGCGCTGCATCGAGAGCGAGCTGGAATGTCTCCAGCAAGTTTTCAAGGTCGCCTCCACCGGCCAGCCGATCATCCAGGAGACGCGATGCGCGCTCCACTTGCACCAGAGCCAGCGCTCCCGACGAGCCTTTCAATCTATGGGTAATCGCAGATGCTTCGGAACGGCGGTCCTGCTCCAGTAGCGCCGCAAGTTGCGGGCCACACCTGCCATCGGCGGATGCAAACCGGCGCAGATACTTTTTGTAGGCTTCCTCATCGCCCCAAGTGCGCAGTCCGGCCGCCGCATCAAGAACTTCCGGAGGCGCCATCGAAGCAGGAACGGGCGGGGCCTCCTCAACTCTCACCGGTTCCGGCTCGGCCTTGCAGCCGGTCAATTGTTGCAGGGTCTCCATCATTTCATCCACATTGAACGGCTTGGCGATAAGCCCGTTCATGCCTGCCCTGAGCGCCGCATCCTGCTCCTGCCACCGACAAGGTGGCGCAACTCAACCGGGGCCGCGTTAGCGACCCCGCTCAAGCCACTTTGAGCGGCTCACATAACGAAGCCCCCGGCTCTGCCGGGGGTAATCTCGCTACTCCGGAGCGGCCGGGAACTTCAGGAATTGCCGGAGTGTTCGGAGAAAACCCGCTCAGCGGAGAAAGGGTTGGTCCGGGCGGCTGACGAGTGCCCGGCCTACAGTAAGTACCCTAGAGTCATCCTACGTTCGTCGTGTTATTAATTTGTGTCACTTGTGGATTCCTCCCAGCTTCACATTTCAAACAGATGTTTGGATTATCCGTGGTTTCGGCAGTTCACCCGCCTCCAGGAGAAGAATATGAAAAGAAACCGCCATGATTCGGCGACTGCCGTTGCTGACGGCGCATCCGAAGACCAAAAAAACCACAACAACGGGAATCCCATCCCAGTCGCTCAGCCAGGTTCCGGTGATCTTAGCGTAATCTTGGCCTGCCTCCAAACCATGCGGGATGGCGATTTTTCCGTTAGACTTCCGGGCTCCTGGATAGGACTGGCGGGAAAAATTGCCGATACTTTCAATTCCATTGTTGCCGCCAACCAACAAATGGCGCAGGAATTAAAGCGGGTTGGGCAAGTGGTAGGAAAAGAAGGGAGGACTCGCGAGCGTACTCGCTTTGATGAATCCAAAGGCGCGTGGGGCGAGATGGAAGTCTCAATAAACACGCTGGTTGAGGATCTGCTTCGGCCAACTGAGGGCGTAACCCGCGCCATTGCGGCCGTTGCCCAGGGGAACCTGACGCAAACCGTGCGCCTGGATGTGGACGGCCGGCCCCTGGAAGGCGAGTTCCTCCGCTCCGCCAACATTGTGAACACCATGATTCAGCAGCTTAGCGTCTTCACCGCCGAGGTAACGCGCGTGGCGCGCGGGGTGGGCACGGACGGGAAGCTGGGTGGCCAGGCGCAGGTGCCGGGCGTGGCTGGCACCTGGAAAGACCTCACGGACTCCGTTAACTCGATGGCCAGTAACCTCACCGGCCAGGTTCGCAACATCGCTGAAGTCGCTACTGCAGTTGCCAGCGGCGATCTGTCCCGCAAAATCACGGTCGATGTGCGCGGCGAAATTCTCCAGCTTAAAGAAGCCATCAACACGATGGTCGACCAGTTGCGCTCGTTTGCGTCCGAAGTAACGCGCGTGGCGCGCGAAGTGGGTACGGACGGGAAGTTGGGCGGTCAGGCCGTCGTCGTGGGCGTGGCTGGTACCTGGAAAGATCTTACGGACTCCGTCAACGCCATGGCCGGTAACTTGACGTCTCAGGTACGGAACATCGCCGAAGTCACCACAGCGGTCGCCCGCGGCGACTTGTCGCGAAAGATTACGGTCGATGTGAAGGGCGAAATTCTCGAACTCAAGGACACCATCAACACCATGGTCGATCAGCTCAATGCGTTCGCCGGCGAAGTTACCCGCGTGGCGCGTGAAGTCGGAACCGAAGGCAAGCTGGGCGGACAAGCGGAGGTGCCCGGAGTTGGCGGCACCTGGAAAGACCTGACGGACAACGTGAACTTCATGGCGAGCAACCTCACAGGTCAAGTACGAAACATCGCTGAGGTCGCGACTGCCATCGCCAATGGAGATCTCTCGCGAAAGATCACGGTCGACGTTCGCGGCGAGATTTTGCAGCTTAAGGAAACCCTGAACACGATGGTGGATCAGCTCAATCGCTTCGCGGGCGAAGTGACCCGCGTAGCGCGCGAAGTTGGCACCGAGGGGCGTCTCGGCGGACAGGCCAAACTGCCTGGCGTTGCCGGTACATGGAAGGATCTTACAGACTCAGTTAACTCGATGGCCGGGAACCTCACCGGCCAGGTACGCAACATCGCCGAAGTTACGACCGCTGTGGCTCGTGGTGATCTATCACGGAAAATCACAGTTGACGTTAAAGGCGAGATTCTCGAACTCAAGAACACGATTAACACGATGGTGGACCAGGTTAACGCGTTTGCCGGTGAAGTCACGCGCGTGGCGCGCGAAGTCGGAACTGAAGGCAAGCTAGGCGGACAAGCTCAAGTGCCGGGCGTGGCTGGCACCTGGAAAGATCTCACGGACAACGTCAACTCGATGGCCAGTAACCTTACGAGCCAGGTGCGAAACATTGCTAAAGTCGCCACAGCCGTGGCGCGCGGTGACTTATCGCGGAAAATCACGGTCGACGTAAAGGGCGAAATCCTCGAACTCAAGGACACCATCAACACCATGGTCGATCAGTTGCGTTCGTTCGCGTCGGAAGTGACCCGCGTTGCCCGCGAAGTTGGCACGGACGGCAAACTCGGCGGTCAAGCGCAAGTACCTGGGGTGGGCGGCACGTGGAAGGACCTTACAGATTCGGTCAACTCCATGGCCAGCAACTTGACAGGTCAGGTTCGCAACATCGCCGAAGTCGCCACTGCTATCGCTAGCGGAGATCTATCGAAGAAGATCACGGTAAACGTTAGCGGCGAAATTCTGCTGCTCAAGGAAACCATCAACACGATGGTCGACCAGCTCAATGCGTTTGCTGGCGAAGTAACGCGCGTCGCGCGCGAAGTCGGCACCGAAGGGC
>Ga0307375_10002965_pt1 | contig 17052 bp, 13 predicted proteins | sample TR1MG_FD_202531 | JGI IMG/M metagenome (GOLD analysis project Ga0307375, IMG submission 202531) | Soil microbial communities from Risofladan, Vaasa, Finland - TR-1 | ecosystem: Environmental > Terrestrial > Soil > Coastal area > Acid sulfate soil | place: Finland: Risofladan, Vaasa | collected... | reverse complement strand
GCCGAGTCCGCAGCGGCCGAGTCCTGCGCGGCCCGGGTTCCCATCTCGCGGCCCAAGGCCGCCAGGGCGCGCTCCTCGTTCAGGTACAGGCGCAGGGCGGCGTATCCGGGCCAGAGTTCGGCGACCTGCTTGGCCAGCCTGGCTTTCCAGACCGAGGGCAGGGGCCTCGCCGTGCCCAGGTCCACCGCCGCCTTCAGGGCCGTGCCGAGGCCCGTACCCTTGGCGCCCAGGATGTCGCGGCCGCCGTCCATCCAGAAGTCGAGGAAGCGGCGCCCGTCCTGGGCGTAGAGCCGCCAGAGCCGCGCCCTGCGGATGGGCGGCAGCAGGGACAGCAATCGTTCGGAATCGTCCAACCTGTCCATGTCACGTCCTCGAGGGCTCGAGTTTCGAGGTGAAGCGCGGGAAGAACTGCGCCTGTCTGCCGGTCTCGAAGCGCACGACGACCAGCGGCCCCGAGCTCGGGGTGGGGCTCACCTTGATGATCACGCCCGATCCGTAATCGTCGTGGTACACCGCCTGGCCGGCCCTCCAGGGCGAGGCCTCCGGCCGCTCCGCCCCGGCGTCGCCGGAGCGGGGTTCGCCGGGCATCGCCCGGCCGCGGCCGGGGCTTCCGCCCTGCCCGTAGCGGGGCGCGGCGCCCGCGGTTCGGCCGCGGCCGGCGACCCGCTCGAGCGAGTCGGCGTCGATCTCGGTGAGGAAGCGCGAGGGCAGGGTCTGGGAGAGCCGGCCGTGGAGCCGGCGCCAGCGGCAGGCGCTGAGGTAGAGCTCGTCCTTGGCGCGGGTGATGGCCACGTAGAAGAGGCGCCGCTGCTCCTCCAGATCCTCGCCGTCCTCGTCGTCGCGCGGGAAGAGCCCCTGCTCCATGCCCGTGACGATCACGACGGGGAACTCGAGCCCCTTGGTGTTGTGCATCGTGATGAGGGTCACCGCGTCGGGCGCCGCGCCTTCCTTCTTGCCCTTGTCGTCGATGAGACTGCGGTCGAGCTCGATCGTCTCGAGGAAGGCCGCCAGCCCCTCGGCGCTCCGGGGGTAGATCGAGGCCGCGTTCACGAGCTCGTCGAGATTGGCCATCTTCTGGGTGCCGGCTATCTCGTCCTGGCTGCGGTGGTAGTCGGCGAGGCCCGTGCGCCTCACGACGGCCTCGAGGAAGCCGGCGAGGGTCTCGTCGCCCGAGCGGCCCGAGGGCCCGGCCTCCAGGAGCCCGCCGAGTCCGTCGACGAGCTCGGCGAAGCCGGAGAGGCCCGAGCGGGCCTTGCCCTTGACGGTCCCGGCCGCAGCGCGCGACGCGGCCACGAGGTCGCCGAGGCCGCCGGGACTCGCGCCCTCGGCCAGGGCCAGGACGGCGTCCGCGCTGGCCTCGCCTATGCCGCGCGTGGGCTTGTTCACCACGCGCTTCCAGGCGACCTCGTCCCTGCGGTTGGAGATCAGCGCCAGGTAGGCCAGGCTGTCCTTGATCTCCTCGCGCTCGTAGAAGCGCAGCGCGCCCACGAGGCGGTAGGGGATGCGGCGCCGCGAGAATTCCTGCTCGAAGGTGAGGGACTGGGCGTTGGTCCGGTAGAGTATGGCCAGGTCGGACCAGGAGCCGCCCGAGCCGACGCGGGCCTCGCAGAGGCGGGCGCAGTAGTCGGCCTCCTCGTCCTGGTCCTCCAGGAGCGCGAGCTTGGGCCGCTCGCCTCCGCCCCGCTCGGCGCGGAGCTCCTTGCCCAGGCGCCCCGCGTTGCGCGACACGACCTGGCCCGCCACGTCGAGGATGCTCTGCCGCGAGCGGTAGTTCCGCTCCAGCTTGACGACGCTCGTGCCGGGGAAGATGTCCGGGAACTCGAGGATGTTGCGGATCTCGGCGCCGCGGAAGCGGTAGATCGACTGGTCGTCGTCGCCCACCACGCAGAGGTAGGCGCCTTCGGCCGAGCTGTCGCTCGGGGCGGCGAGCAGGCGCAGGAGCTCGAACTGGGCCACGTTCGAGTCCTGGTACTCGTCGACGAGGATCACGCGGAAGCGCTGGCGCGTCCGCCGGGCCACGGCCGGGTCGTCGCGCAGGAGCCGGGCCGGAAGCCTGATGAGGTCGCCGAAGTCGACGTTGCCGGTCCGGCGCAGCCGCTCCTCGTAGACCGCGTAGGCGCGGCGCGTCTGCGGATCGCGGAAGGCGGCCGAGAGGTCGGGCGAGTCGGGCTCGAGGCCGAGATCCTTGGCGCGGGCTACGGCCGAGGCGATGCGCCCGCATTCGCTGCGCGTGTACTGGGGGAAGGCGGCGTGGAGGAGGGTGGTCGAGTCGTCGTCGTCGTAGATGACGAAGTTCGGGTCGAGGCCCGCGGCCGCGGCGTTGCGCCGGAGGAACCAGGCGCCGAAGGAGTGGAAGGTCCGGATCGTGGAGCGGCCGCATCGCGGCTCGATGGCCGCGGCCCGGTCGCGCATCTCGCGGGCGGCCTTGTTCGTGAAGGTCACCGCGAGGATGGACTCGGGCTCCACGCCGCGCTCGCGCACGAGATAGGCGATCTTTGTCGTGATGACGCGCGTCTTGCCCGAGCCGGCCCCTGCCAGGATGAGCAGGGGTCCGCCCGAGTGGCGCACCGCCTCGAGTTGCTCCGGGTTGAGACTGGCGAGGTAGGGCGGAAGGCTCGCTTCCATCGGCCGCGCCTGCTAGTCCAGGATCGCCGCGTCGAAGTCGACGCCGGCCACGGCCAGGACCCGCGCGCGCACCAGCTCGCCGGGCCGTCTGCGGCCCCGCAGGACCGTCAGCCCGTCGACCTCCGGGGCCTGCATCCAGGCCCGGCCGAGCGAGAACTCCTCGTCGGCCTCGCCCGCGCCGGCCTCGCCGACGGGGCCGCGCTCGCCGGGCTCCGCGGCCGGGGCGGCCTCCTCCTCGACGAGCACCCGCAGCTCCCGGCCCACGAAGCGCTCCAGGCGTTCTCGCGTTATGCGCTCCTGGGCTTCCTCGACCGCGCGCTTGCGCTCCGCGACGGCCTTGCGGCTCACCGCCGGGCGCAGGGCGTAGGCGGGCGTCCCCTCCTCCCGCGAGTAGGCGAAGGCGCCGAGCCAGTCGAGCCTGGCCTTCTCCTGGAAATCGCGCAACGCGGCGAAATCCTCGTCGGTCTCGCCGGGGAAGCCGAGGAGGAAGGTCGAGCGGATGACCGCGTCGGGCAGGGCCTGGCGCACGCGGCCGAGGAGCTCGAGGTAGACCTCGGCGCTCCCGCGCCGATGCATCGCCTTGAGGATCCGCGCCGAGGCGTGCTGGAAGGGCAGGTCGAAGTAGGGCGCGAGCCGCGGGTCGGCCGCCATGAGGGGCAGTATTCCGGCGGGGAAGTTGTCCGGATGGATGTAGAGGGTGCGCACGCGGAAGTCGCCCGGCAGGGCCGAAAGGCCGGCCAGCAGCTCGGGAAGGAGCTGGGCCCCGTCCTGGCCCGCGCCGGCCGCCCCGTCCTGGCCCGCGCCGGCCGCGTCCGGCGCGGCGCCGATGCGAGCGGCCGTGGTTCGCCGCAGATCGAGGCCGTAGGAGCCGAGGTCCTGGCCTATGAGCACGAGTTCGTGGATGCCCCGGCCCAGGAGCGCCTCGCACTCGGCGAGCACGTCCTCGACGGGCCGCGAGCGGAGGTTCCCGCGGATGAGGGGTATGGCGCAGTAGGAGCAGCGGTTCGAGCAGCCCTCGGTGATCTTGACGTGGGCGGTGCCGGGATAGTCGAACAGCCGCGTGCGGGCGCGCACGCCTATCGAAGCGGCGGCCTCGGGCACCAGGACGGGGCGCTTTCCCGCGAGGGCCGCCTCGGCGGCTTCGAGGACGGCGCCCAGGTCGGCGTTGCCCACGATGCCGTCGGCCTCGCCCAGATCGGCGGCGAGATCGGCCGCGTAGCGCTGCGCCAGGCAGCCGGCCACGAGAATCTTCGCCTCGGGGTGGGCGGCCTTGAGCGAGATCACCGCCTGGATGGACTCCTTCTTGGCGTCCTCGATGAAACCGCAGGTATTGACGATGATGAGATCGGCCTTGGAAGCCTCGTCCACCCAGCTGTGTCCGCGCTCCTCCAGGCGGGCGAGGATCTCCTCGCCGTCGACCTGGTTCTTCGCGCAGCCGTGAAGATCGATCCAGAAACGCACGGTGATCCTTTAGTCGACGTCGAAGGCGCTCAAGGTCCATCCGCCGGTGTCGGCCTGCGACCAGGCGATGCGCTTGACCGCCACCTCGCCGGGGCCGCCCAGGTCGAGATCGGCCGACCTGCCGCCCGAGACGGACACGGTGAGCTTGACCGCCTGCGCGTCGGAGGTCCAGACCTTGACGCTGTTGTTGGCGTTGATGGTCACCGTCTCTCCCTTGCCGTAGTAGTGCTCGTTGCGGTCCTTGCGGTCTATCTCGTAGCGGAACAGGCAGGGCCCGCGGAAGGTGACCGACACGACGAAGGGGTAGGGACTCCGGTTGGCCTCGAAGAGCGCGACGCTCTTGGCTCCCGTCTGGACGACCGGTTCGACCGGCGGCGGGGTGTTCTGCGCTATGTCGGGGTTGGCGGCGTTGGCCGCCTCGGCCTGCTGGAGCGAAGGCGGGGCCTGGTTGGCGGCATTCATCGCGGCGTCGGCGTTGATGAAGGAGAAGCGGAGCGTGGCGCCCTTGGAGGGATCCTTCTTGGCCAGATCGCCCACGAGCACCTTGATCTCGGGCTGGTTGTTGCGGTCGAGGTCTATCGTCCCCTCCTCGCCCAGCATGAGGCGAGTGGGCCCGGCCGGCGTGTTGAGGGTCACGGCGTCGTCGATGTGGGCGACGGAGAGCAGATACTTCTGGCCGTTGTACGTGACGAGGACCGAGTCTCCCACGTACATGCGTTTCTCGATGCCCTGAGCGTCCATCTGGTACTGCATGGGCTGGGTGTGCTGCAGGGCGATCTGCTGCACGCCCGAACGGCCCTTCCCGCCGCCCGCCAGCACCGCGGCGACCACGATGACCACGACCAGGGCTCCGAAGGCCAGGGCTATCGTGCGGCGCGAGATGCCCCGCTGGGGCAGAAGCTCGTTGACCGGCACGGGCTGTTCCTGGATCTTGAGGCTCTTGTAGGAGGAGACCATCTCGTCGGAAGAGAGGCCGAGGTAGTCCGCGTAGTTGCGGAGAAAGCCGATGACGTACGGATCGCCGGGGAAAATGGTGAAATCCTCCGCTTCGAGGGCGGCGAGATATCGCTTGGCGATGTTCGTCTCTTCAGCTACTCGATCGAGGCTGAGACTTTTTTGCTCACGCGCGGAGCGCAGCAACTCTCCGATGGGCGCCATGGCTTCACTTCCCTTTTGTCATTGTTGAGTGGCCGAACCGAAAAGGAAATTGTTGTAGACATTGGCCGAGGCCGGCGAATCGTAGATGAAGTGCGCCGCCGGTATGCCTTGATTGAGCTTGATGCCCGTGAAATCGAAGACGATCTTGTCCCCGGCGATCGTCCAGCCCTCGATGCGCCTGATGAGCTTGGTGTTGGGATCGATCGAGAGGATGATCGTGCGGAAGCCCTCGGCCACCGAGCGGCGATTGAGGACGAGGCGGACCACCTGTTCTCCCCCGCCGTTCTCGAGAGGCACGGGAGCCGGGCTGGATTCGAAGGCCATGCCGTAGGCGCGGCTCATCAGCCTGAGGCCCTCGCGGCTCGCGAGGGCGGCGCCGCCGACTCCCGAAGGGGCCTTGTCCGAAACCTGCTGGGAGAGAATGGCGTGGTAGGCGGGGAGGTAGACCTGGAGGGTCTGGCCGTCGAAATTGATCACCTGATCGGGGGGCTGGATGAAGTCGATGCGGATGAGGGAGGGAGCCTTGAAGGCTATGTTCCCGGTCATGACGTTCTTGCCCGCGGTGATGGTGATCTTGCCTTCGTAATCGTTTATCTGAGCGTAGCGGTCGGCGACCTGGCTGAAATACTGATCGGCGGTGGTTATGTCCTGACAGAAAACCGAGAGGGGAACGAGCGCAAGGAAAACGACGAGCGGGAGGTATTTCACGAAACGCATCCTGTCCTTGGATAGTCTGGTATCCAAGGACAGATACTATCGCCGATTGAAGGGAATTACAAGCGCGGCGCCGGGGCCGAGACTCCGGAAACAAGGCTTTTCCCCGGGTTTTTGAGGCCTTTGGGCCTCTCCGGCGGGGCTCTCCGGACGGAACGGGCTGACGCGTTCCGAAGCGGAGGGCGCCCTAGCCGCGGGCCGCCGATTCCGCGGCCTTGTCGCGTTTGAGGTGCTCTCGGACCAGATAGCGGAGCCGGTTGTCCGAAAGCTTGAGGCTTTCTCCGCACTCGGGGCAGGTGAAGCGGTTGTCGACCAGGCTCTCCTTGCGGCAGGCGATGCAGTAGATCTTCCCGCACGAGGGGCAGGCCCCCGCGGGCGAGTCGTCGGGCGGCATGGCGCGCACGCTCGAGCCGCTCTGGGGCGGCAAGTCCTTCGGGACCTTCCAGCTCCGTCCGCAGGTGGCGCAGGACAGGAGGTCGGTAGTCGCGGCCTCGAACTGGCCGGCGAAGGCCGCGGCGGCCTCCGGGGCGGCGGTTTCGAGGCGCCGCAGGATCTCCTCGGCCTTGCCGAACTCCCGCCGGGAGAGGTAGCTGCGTCCGAGGGCGGTGAGCAGGGCCGGATCGGCCGGGGCCAGCTCCAGACCGAGCCGATAGGCCGTCTCGGCCCGCGCGGTATCGCCGAAGACCGCGCCGAGATCGCCGGCCAGGAGGAAGGCCCGGCTCTCGCCGCCCACGTCGAGTGCCCTGCGTATCCGTTCCTCCGCCTCGGAATAGCGCTCGAGGCGCATGTAGACCGAAGCCAGATTGGCCTGATACTCGGCTCTGCCGGGCTCGATGCGGCAGGCGCGCTCGTATTCCCGCGCCGCGCGTTCGAACACGGCCTCGGCCTCGGCGTCGCCGAGCCGCAGGGCCTTCGCGGCGTAGACATTGCCCGCCTCGTTGCGGGCGGCGGCGTCCTCGTCGAAGGCTTCGAGCGCCGCGATGGCCTCGTCGGGGCGACCTTCCCGGCTCTCGAGTTCGGCGAGGTTGATCGCCGGCTCGGCGGCCCCGGGCAAGGCCGCGCGCGCCGCTTCGAGGCGCAGGCGGGCCCCGGCCAGGTCCCCTGCCGCCAGGGCCGTCTGCCCGGCGAGGTTGAGTGTCCAGCCGTCGGCGGGAGCCAGGGCGAGGGCGCGCTCCAGGGCTTCGGCGCAGTCGAGCCCGAGCAGGAAGCGCGTCTCCGCGACGCGGAAGGCGTACAGAGGGTACTCGCTCTCGAGCTCCGCGGCGCGTTCGAAGAGCCGCAGGGCCTCCTCCCGCCTGCCCTTTTCCGATTCCAGGATGCCCAGGAGGTAGTGCACCGCCGAGTCTTCCGAGCCCTTCTGCGCGAGATCGGCGAGCAGCTTTCCCGCCTCGGCCTTCTTGCCCGCGCGGAAGAGGGTCTTGGCGCGGAGTTCCCGCACTTCCTGGCTCCGCGGCCTCAGGGCCGCGAGGCGGTGCAGGGCCAAGGCCAGGTCGTCGTCGGCCTCCTGGCGGAAGAAGAGCCGCGCGGCCGCCAGGTAGGCGTCGGCCGCCTCGGCTCGGCGCCTGGCCTGATCCCAGGCGCGCGCTTCGTTCATGCGGAACAGGGCCTGCTCCGGTTCGAGTTCGGCGGCGCGGCGGTACTCGGCGGCCGCGCCCGCGAAATCGCCCAGGGCGAAGCGCGCGTGGCCCGAGAGGTCGGCCAGGCGCGCATTGTCTTCTATGGAAGGGCGGATGCTTTCGAGCCAGGCCTCGAGTTCGTCGTAGCGGCTGCGCAGATAGAGGAGGTTGGCCTTCTCCTCGACTGCCTCGCGGCGGTCGGGCTCGGCCTCCAGGCAGGCGTCGAGCGCGGCCTGGGCATCGTCGTAGAGCTCCAGACGCAGGGCCACCTCGGCCTTGAGGAAGAGTTCGTCCGGAAGGAGCGCCCGGCGCTTTTCGATTTTGCGCAGCTGGATCGCGGCGGCCAGCTGCTCGCCCATGGCGAAGTAGGTCTGCGCCAGTCGGAAGCGCGCCGCGCTCTCGGGCTCGATGTAGAAATTCCAGCGGTAGTAGGAGGTCTCGACCTCCATCGGGCGGGAGTCGACGAGGCAGCTCGAAAGCAAGGCCTTCGCCGCATCCCGCTCCTCGTAGTTCTGGGCGGCGAAGGCGATGTGCCCCTGGCGGAAGGTCTCGTCGACCGCCTCGGCGACCCAGAGATCGTCGACGAGGATGCTGAAATGGCTGCCGCGCGCTATCACGCGCAGCGCGAAGCTCCGCAGCGCGGCCTCTGGGGCGGCGGCTCCGCCTGCCGCAGCGGCACCGTCTGCCGCGCCCTGTGTGGCCGAGGCGAGGCCCGTCCGGGGCAGCTCCGTCCAGGCCACCAGGGGCCGCGGACTGCCGTTGAAGACCACGTCGAGCCGGAACAGTCCTTTGGTGGACACCAGGGCCGAGTAGAAATTGTCCTCGTCCTGGTAGCGGAAGAGAAAACCGCAGGCGGAGTAGGGCGAGCCGGGCCGAATCGCGAAGCCGCCTTCGAGGACGAAATCTGCCTGCCGGTACAGGGGCGCCTCGGTCCAGGCGAAGAGGCTCTTCCGCTTGAGCTCGAGCTCGAGCCCCGCCTCGCCGAAGTGGGCCGAGTAGTACGCCTCCGCGACTTCCAGAAAGCGATTGCCGCTTCCGGCGCCGCCGACCCTGGCGCCGCCGACCCTGGCGCCGCCGACCCTGGCGCCGCCTGCGGCCGAGAGTTCGACGGCCCAGAGCTCCTCGACGAGAGAGCCCGGCTCGGGCGTCGCCTCCCTATGAAAGAGGCGACGGAGAATCTGCAGCATTATGCGAAGCCTGCCCGTATGGCGACCGATGCCCGGGCCGCTCTAGCGGCCGTCGGCTTTGCCTGCGCGCGCGGCGTGCTCGAGTACGAGGGTCGTCGTCGGAGTGTCGACGACTTCGCTCGGCCCGAAGTACTGCACCGGGCCGGGGAAACGGTAGTCCGAGCTCTGTGCCCATTCCTCGCGTTGGGCGGCGAACTTCTTGAAGGGCACGCCTTCCAGCTCCACGAGGGCCTTGCGGATGACCGGCTTGTCCGCGCCGTGGCGGCGCTCCATGTTCATCATGGAGATGAGGGGCACGCCGCCCGCCGCCCATTTGTCCGCTCCCTCGGCCAGGTTGCGCACCGAGGCCAGGTAGCCTGAGAGGCCCGAGGCCGCGAGGACGAAGGCCGTGTAGCCCAGGGAGTAGCAATAGTCGGCGTCGAAGTTCGAGGGGAAGCCGCAGCGTCCCTCGTAGCCGAAGAAGTGGGTCTGGTAGTCGAACTTGCCGCGGTAGGCGTCGGCCGAGGCCAGGTCGGCGAGCCGCGCCTTGACCATCTCCACGAGCAGCTTCTCGGTCTCGATGCGCGAGACCTGGACGTTGCCGTGGGGGTCGCGGTCCCAGAGCAGCTGCTCCTGGATGCCGCGGGGCAGGCTTTCGTAGACCTGGGCCGAGGGCTCGGTGAGCCGCTCCAGGACGAAGGCCTTGTGGTCGACGAAGCTCGAAAGCGCCTTGAACTCGTGCTCGCCCGAGGCGAGGATGTCGTTGATCTCCTCGATGAGGAGCTTGACCTCGGGCACGAACTCGATGAGCCCCTCGGGGATGAGGACCACGCCGAAGTTCTCGCTCTTCTCCGATCGGAGCACGACCGAGCGCGCGATCTGGTCGACGATCTGGCGGAGGCTCATCGAGCGGGCCTCGACCTCCTCCGAGATGAGGGTCACGTTGGGGCGGCACTGGAAGGCGCACTCGAGCGCGATGTGCGACGCCGAGCGGCCCATGAGCTTGATGAAGTGCCAGTACTTGCGGCTGGATGCGGCGTCCCGCTCGATGTTTCCGATCAGCTCCGAGTAGATCTTCGTGGCCGTGTCGAAGCCGAAGGAGGTCTCGATCGCGTCGTTCTTGAGGTCCCCGTCGATGGTCTTGGGCACGCCCACGACCGCGATCGGCGCGGTGCCCGGATCCTTGCGGCCGGCCTCGGCGAAGTACTCGGCGAGGAGGGCGGCGTTCGTGTTCGAGTCGTCGCCGCCGATCACGACCACCGCGTCGAGCTTGCGGCGCTTGGCCGTCTCCAGCGCCTTGGCGAACTGCTCGGGAGTCTCGATCTTGGTGCGACCCGAGCCGATGAGGTCGAAGCCGCCCGTATTCCGGTAGCGGTCGACGAGGGCCGCGTCGATCTCCATGAACTTGTCCTCGACGAGACCGCCGGGACCGCCGCGGAAACCGTAGAGCCGCGACTCGCGGTTGCCCGCCTTGAGGCCGTCGAAGAGTCCGGCGATGACGTTGTGCCCGCCGGGAGCCGGCCCTCCCGAGAGGATCACGCCGACCGTGAGCTTCTTGCCCAGGCTCGGGTTCGCGCCCGAAGCGAAATCCACCCGAGTCTTGCCGTAGGTCAGGGGGAAGATCGAGCGCAGACGCTCGCGGTCGGTCGCCGGCTCGGCGGCGGCGCCGGCTACGACGCCGATCCGATCGGCCGGGCCGCGGAGGATGGCTGGAAGTTTCGGCTTATACACATAGCGCGCATTCTGCAGGGGGGATGAGTCCATATGCACTCCTTGCCGGGGTTTTCCGCAGCATCTTCAAAACACATCCGCATTTCGAAATGCCTCGTTGCTTAGGGGGATTCTACCCGGAAGACCGCCGAAGGTGGAAGAGGGCCGGGAGGCGAGGGTTTTTTTGGCACTTGCCAGCCGGCGGTACCGATGGTTCAATGAAGGCGGACATGAAGAAAATCCCAGAAATCATCTATGACCGGCGTCGTTCCCGGGTTTTGGCAAGGCAGTCCGGCGAGAATCCCGACGCGATACGGGCGAGCATGCGCAAGGCGAACGAGGAGGCCGTCATTCCGATCGGCGCCGCGGCGGCCTTGGCCGGGGCTCTGCTTCTCTTCCATGAGCTGTTCCTGCACCCCGCGGAGCCGGTCGGCAGTTCTTCGTGGCGGGACTACGTCCTGCTTTTTTCCTTTCTGCTCGCCTCCGGCAGCCTGCTCGTCATCCTCCATCCCTTCCCCCGCATCAGGTCCTTCCTGCCCGTCGCGGCCGCCGTCCTGGTATCGCTTCTCACATCGGCTCTCGCGGCGACGGATGCCCTCGTTTCGCGGGACATGTCCGCCCTGGCCATAGGTCTCGTCGGCGGAACCATCGCGCTGCGTTCGCGCCTGGGCCTGCATCTCCTGCGCGGCTTCCTGACGGTCGCTCTGTACATCGTCGGGGTGAGGCTCCTGACCGCCCGCTTCCCCGATCTATCCGATCTGGTGAACTCGCTCGTCCAGCTCATACTGGCCATGCTCGTCGCCTTCATCCTCGAGCGCTATGCGCACCGCGCCTATATCTACCAGGCCAAGCTCGAAGAGCGGAACCGGGAGCTCCAGGAAACGGCCGTCAGGGACCGGCTGACCGGCCTGTACAACCGGCACTACACCGACGAGATCCTGGACCGGAGCCTCGCCGCAGCCCGGAGCCGTGGAAGTCCCTTCTCGCTCATCCTGCTCGATATCGACCACTTCAAGCGCATCAACGACGAATTGGGCCACGACGAGGGCGATCGGGTTCTCGTCGCCGCGGCGAAGGCCCTGGCGCCGGCGATCCGCGCTTCCGATACCCTGGGCCGATACGGAGGCGACGAGTTCATCGTCATTCTCCCCGACGCCTCCATCGACGTGGCCCGTTCGGTCGCGGACCGCATGCTCGAGGCCATCCGCGCCCTCGGCGCCGAGGAAGTCCCCCTCCCCGTGACGGTCAGCGCGGGCATAGTGCAACTGCGGCCCGAAGAGGAGCGCAAGGAACTCTTCCATCGGGCCGACGACCTGCTCTATCTGGCCAAGCGGAACGGCAGGAACTGCAGCGAATGCTGAGATCGGCCTAGCTCGGGTTCCGGGCCCACCTATTCAATAGCGCCAGGACTCTCTCCGCATACTTGTAGGTGGATTGGTTGTAGGCGTCGTGGATCGTGCCGATGTCGTCGGCCGTCCGGCCCGGAAGCCGTATCCCTTTTCCCGCGTGATGTTGATCGATGAAGGATTGGATCTCGGCGAGACTGAAAGCCGCGGGCGCCGGCTTCGGTTTCTTGTCTTCGGCGGATGCTCCTCGGCCGGCTTTCTCCTCCGCGCCCCGCCCTGCCGCCGCCTTCTTGGACGGAACCCGTTTGGCCGGCGCCGTTGCGACGCTTTTGGCCTTTCCGAGCTCGGCCTTGGGAACCGGCGGTTTAGCGGCGTTTCTAGCGTTCATAGAGCCTCCTCATGTGGTCAATGATTCCCCGGACATTCTGAGGCCCTCCGTCAGGGGGGGCGACCCGGCGAGTTCCGGAAAGACTGCGGGCCCGAGGAGCTCCACGGGAGGCTGGGCGTCGACGATCTCGATCGCTTGCCTCAGCCCGTCGTAGCGTCCCGAAGCGTAGCACCCGGCGCTCTTGGAGAGCTCATTCTCTCCGTGCAGAGCGTAGAGGCGGTATGCATTCGCCTGGGCGGTTTCGAGATTCTGGCGCAGCAGATTGCGATTGATCGTCATCGAAGCCCCTTCCTTGAAGGCATAGCTTTAAGATACTGATAAAACGGACCTTCCGGGCTTATTTCCCGAGATTCCTGGATCGATCGATCTCTTCTCTCGACATGGGCCGCAGTACGCGCACGGAGGTCTCGCCGGTCTTGATGGTGAGGTCCTTGCCGTCGGGGCTGCGCGCGCCGAGCACTTGGACGATGGGGTAGCGGGGGTTTTCGGGATCGACGTCGACGACGAGGGCGGCCTTGCCGTTCGTGAGCAGGACGTAGGTGCCGATGGGGTAGATCGAGAGGCTGTAGACGAGGGCCCGTATCACCGTGTCGTCGTACTGCTTGCCCTCGTTCTTGAGCAGGTCCACCATGCCGGCGTAGCCGTCCTTCGCCTCCTTCCAGGGGCGCAGCGCGGTCACGGCGTCGTAGGAGCAGGCCACCATGATGATGCGCGAGTAGAGCGAGATCTTGTCGCCGGTGAGTAATCGGGGGTAGCCCGTGCCGTTGAGGCGTTCGTGGTGCTCGAGGGCCGCGAGGCAGACCGCGAGCGGCACCTGCCTTTCCTTCAAGAGGTTGTAGCCCAGCACCGGATGGGTGGTGATCGACTTGCGCTCCTGGGCCGAGAGCTGGCGGTCGGCCATGTACAGCTGGGGAGGCAGGCGGATCATCCCGATCTCGTGGAGGATGGCCGCGGCGCCCAGTTCGATGAGGCGGAAGGGAGGGAGCTTGAGGGCGATCCCCAGGATGATCGAGAAGATCGACGAGCGCACCGCGTGGGATACCAGATAGTTCTTGTTCTGGGGCATCTGGGACTGGGCGCGCAGGACGAAGCGGCGGTTCTCGTTGATTACGCCGAGCATGCCCTTCATCCGCTCGGTCAGCTCCTTGTAGTCGAGCTGAGTCGTGGTGACGAAGCGGGTGTACAGCGCCTCGACGTAGGAGGTGAAGTCTTCGTAGAAGGCGGCAATGCCCTGGAGCCGCTCCCGGTCCCCGGCGCTGTCGGCGAAATGCAGCACGGCTTCGGTCTCGCCGTCCTTGTCGGCGCTTTCGGTCTTGGCTTCGGCGGCCATAGGCACGCCCTCGGAGCGGAGCTCGCGGAACTCCCATCGGATAAGGCGCTTGATGAGCGCCTCGTCCACCGGCGTCTCCGGGGCCAAGAGCACGTAGCCCTCGTCCAAAAACAAGGGTCTGGAAAAAAAGAGCTTGGCGGAAAGGTCCTTAAGAAGAATGGCATTCATAAGTTCACCCATTGACCCCGCCGCGAGGCCGGGGCTACACTTTTTCCGCTTGCAAGCTGTAAGCGGCGCACGGATCGCCTCAATTTTAGGCAGCTCTTCCAGAAGTCGTCCGATTTTATGGAAGAACCCCGCCTTCTTTAATTATAGGAGCGGCGCGGCATGAAATTTAGGACAATCTTCGTTCTTTTCAACGTCGTCATCGTCGCTTCCTTCCTTTTCGTCTTCCTGATGCCCTTTTTCCTCCTGGGAGCCCAGTACTCTCTCGCCTTCTGGAAAGGCAATTGGTATCTTGCACTATTCTTCGTCGTGCTCATAGCCGGGCTCAACGCTTTCTTCCTGACCAATAGGCGCGTGTTCCTCCTCGTCGAACGAGAAGACTGGAGCGCTCTCGCCGCCTACCTCGTCGATCGGATCTTCCGCAAGAAGCGGTACAAGTCCAGCCACATACGGCTCCTCGTGAACGCCTACCTCCTTCAGTCCGACGTCGAGGGCATAGACCGCCTCGAAACCGAACTCGCCGCCAAGAAGCCCGCCCTATTGCGGAGACATGCCGTCCTCTTCGGGGTTACGCGGCTCCTGCGCAATCGCAGCGCCGAGGCCGAGAGCTTCTTCGCTCCCTACCTCGACGCCAAGGACGTCGAGTCCCGCGAGTGGCTCCGCTTCGACTACGCCTTCAGCCTCGTGCTCCAGAAGCGCATAGTCGACGCCCTGCCCTATCTCCGGGAGGGCCTCGTGTCCAAGGACGCCGTGCTTTCCCTGCTCTCGGCCTACTTCCTCGCCAGTCTCGGCGCGGCGAGCGTGGGCCCCGAAGAGCGAGGCGAACTCGTCTCGCTCTCCGACGACACCCGAGCGCGGCTCAAGAAGCGTTTCCCGGGAAAACGCTGGGCCAAGGAAGTGGAGCGAGCCAAGAACGAGGTCCACATCGTCATCCTCACCAAGATCATCGACGACGCGGGGGCCTGGCTCTTCTCCGCCGGCTCTCCGCCAGCCGCCGGCTCTCCGCCCGCCGGCAATGCCGAGCCGAGCGCAGGTCCCGCCGTTTGACCGTGCAGCCGTCTCAATAAATCGTCTCGTTCCGCCGATACTCGGAACGGATGAGCCGCAACATTGTCGTCATCGAGCGCCGCCGGGAAGGCGAATCCGCATCGCGTGCCCAAGGCGGGGCGCGTCGTCCCCCATGGGGAGCGCGTTTCGTCCTGGCATTTCTCGCCCTCGTCGGCTGCCTTCCGCTTTCGGCGGATTCCGTCTACCACATCCTCCAGAAGGGCGAGACCCTCTTCTCGCTGTCGCGCGAATACAATGTCCCCGTCGACGCCATAGAATCCGCCAACCGGATCAGCGACCCGAGTCTTCTCCAGGTGGGCAAGCGGCTGCTCATCCCGAGCCTGCATCGGGTCCTGCGCGGCGAGACGCTCTACAGCATAGCGCGGCTCTACGACACCAGCGTCGAGGCCCTGCGGGCAGCCAATAGGCTCGACGCGGAATCCATCCTCAAAGTAGGCGATCTCCTCTTTATCCCGAGCGCGCCGCGCAAGAAGGACTCGGGGGGCGCGGCGGGCTCTGCGGCCGCATCGGCTCAGGCTTCCGCAGCCCAAGCTTCCCCGGCGGCCGCGGCGGCCCCGAAGGGCGCGGCCGCCGCGGCGCGGCCCCCATCGACGGGGACGATCGCGCTTTCCCCCCAGCCCGATACGCCGGGCGCCGCCGTTTATCCCTCCGCCGATCCGTCCATCGACGCACCCAGGGGGCGCGATCCCCCCGCGGTCAGGATCTCGAGCCGCGCCGTGGACTTGAAACTGAGCTGGCCCTGCAAGGGCGAGGCGAACTATATGGACGGCAAGCTCTTCGGCATCATGTTCCGGCCCCGCAAGGGCGACCCGGAGACTGCCATTGCCTCGGGGACCGTCGTCTCGGCCGGCCCCTACCGCGGCTTCGGGCAGGTAGTCTTCGTCCAGGGCCGCGGAGGCTTCATCTACGTGTACGGAGGCAACGAAAGCATCACGGTGCGGGTGGGCGACAAGGTGCTGTCGGGGCAGGAGCTGGGCAGGGTCGGCGTCGATGCCAAGGAAGGAAGGCCGACGCCCGTGGCGTATTTTTTCGTGTTCAAGAATGGCGAGGCACTCGATCCGGCGCTGGCGCCGCGGAATTGACCGCTTCCGGGTCAAGACTGCCGGTCGCTCGAGGCGATCGGCGCTTGAGGCGGCGAAACCCGACCCGAGGGGCCCCGAGCTTTAGTATTTTTCCAAATGTAGTCCTGGCGGCCGAGGCAGCCCGGCGGAATGCGTTCCGAGCGGAGACCGCGGCCTGGGAAAGGTAAGGTGGAGCGATGAGCGACGGAGCATTCCCGAGGCCCGTTCAGCCCAAGCGGAAGAAGGCCAAGCAGGTCCCGCTGTTGAAGCGCAAGAAGCCCAAGCATGCCAAGGAAACCGACCCCTTGGCTCTCTACCTCAAGCAGATCTCGCGCTATCCCCTTCTCTCCGCCGATGAGGAGATCAGCATAGGCGAAAGGATCCAGAATGCCCGCTCGCGGGTCCGCGAACTGGAGGCCGCGCGCGAGAGCGTGCCGGCCGATGACGGCGGCTGGAGCTCGGAGCACGGAAAATGGGAGCGGGAGCTCATAGGCTACAAGAACCGCATGATCTCCTCGAACCTCCGCCTCGTCGTGTCCATCGCCAAGAACTACCAGCACCGCGGGCTCACCCTCCTCGACCTCATCGACGAGGGGAACATCGGCCTCATCGAGGCGGTGGAGCGCTTCGACTACACGCGGGGCTGCCGCTTCTCGACCTACGGCACCTGGTGGATCAGGCAGGCCATCATCAAGAGCCTGGCCGACAAGGGGCGCGTCATCCGCATCCCGATCCACATGCTCAACACGATCAAGAAATGCTACTTCGTCGCCAAGCAGCTCACCCAGGAGCTCGGCCGCGATCCCAACTCCGAGGAGCTGGCGCAAAAGCTCGGCATGGACGCGAGGAAGGTCAAGGAGATCATGAAGCTCTCGCAGGAGACTGCCAGCCTCGACACCACCGTCGACGAGGACAACGTCACCCACCTCTCCGATCTCATCAAGGACGAGAGCGTCACCGAGCCCTTCGAGGAAGTGTTCTCCATGGCCCTGCAGGAGACCCTCGGCGACGTGCTCAAGAACCTCTCGGACCGCGAGATCACGATCATCCAGCTGCGCTACGGCCTGAACGGCGAAGGCCCCCGCACCCTCGAGGAGACCGGCCGATTCCTGGGCATCACGCGCGAGCGGGTGCGCCAGATCCAGGAAAAGGCCATCCAGAAGCTCAAGGAGCTGCAGGAGCTGTCTGAGTACCGGGGGGGCTCGTCGTAGCGGCCGCGCCGGCGGCCGTGGTGGGCGTCGGCG
>Ga0307375_10002962_pt1 | contig 17059 bp, 17 predicted proteins | sample TR1MG_FD_202531 | JGI IMG/M metagenome (GOLD analysis project Ga0307375, IMG submission 202531) | Soil microbial communities from Risofladan, Vaasa, Finland - TR-1 | ecosystem: Environmental > Terrestrial > Soil > Coastal area > Acid sulfate soil | place: Finland: Risofladan, Vaasa | collected... | reverse complement strand
TCAGGAATCCGCCCGGCTGCGGCAGAATCGGCGCGGAGTATTGATGGGCCTGGGACAGCTTCGACACGGTTTCGTCGAAGGCTTTTGCGCTCGCCGTAATCCTCAGCGTCTGTTTAGCGGGATCGAACTGAAACTTCGCGCCGGGAATAGCATCGTCTGGATAATAATTGTCGCCGTCGTATTTGAGCGCGACGACCCCCGGCTTGCGCAAGCGCCAGTGCGCGAGGTCCGTTCCCGCGACGTAGAAAGTGCCATCCTTGGCACGAAGAACAATCGCGGTATCGTTGAGGCCCTGGTCGTTGACGTCGACTTCCAGCACCAGCTGTTCCATGTCGCGCGCGGAGACACGCGACGTGCGCGCAGGGGCAACGGTTGCGCTTTCGCTCAGGTTGGTTGCAGGCAGTGGCGTACCGCCGCTTCCCGCGACGCTGCCGGTGCCGGATGCAGGCCCCTTGTCCGCGATGCGCGGGCCAGCCAGATCCTTGCTGAGCGCGAGCCTTAGGCCGGGAACTGCCGCAGCGGAATTTTTTCTGCGCAGCGCCTTGCCGGGATCCACGCTGGCAGGCCCAGCCAGGCGACGGCTGAGCTTGAGCGCCAGCGGAACGGCTTGCGCCGAAACCGGATTAGCGAATGAACCTAGAAGGACCGAGGCGGCGAGAACGACAGGAAGCCTAATGGCTTCCCAAGTCGATGGCAGTATCCAAGCTCCCCGCATCGGTCGTCACCTTGAGCCGCAGGTGGTCGCTCGGTTTGAGGTGCGCCGTTGGCGCCTTGAGCATCCAGGAGTGCGACTGTCCGGCCAACACATAGACCAGCGACGACTGGGAAGCCACCGCCTTCTCCTGGCCGGGCTGGAACAACGCGACTTCGGAGACCTGAATGTGACCAGTTCCCTTGTTGTCGAGCTGCAAGTGCAACGTGTCATCGCCCTGCAACTCTAGGTTCCAGACCAGCGTCGCCTTGGCCTTTCCCTCGCGCGGTTGCACGAAAACCGGCAGGCTCAGCCTCAATGCGACCTGCAATCCCTGGAAGCCCGGCTTGGGCGGCGGCGGCACTTCCTGCAGGAACACGCGATAGGCCAATTCCTTGACCGCATCGGGCGCACGGCGCATCCCCAGGCGCACGATCTGCTCGGCGCCCGGTTGAATCGTCGCGATGGGCGGCGTGATCAGAATTTCCTTGGTGGGCGTGTACACGTCCTGCCTGTGTTCCTGCGTCCAGGACACAATGCTCGCCTGTACCACCACCGGATCTGCGCCGCTGTTTCGTACCGACAGCGCCGCGCTGCGGGCATGCGCCGACAAATCGATCCTGATCGGGTTGACTTCGAACGACCCGGCGATGCCGGCCCGGGAGCACAGCAGCATCAGGAAAAAGACTATTCCCCTTCCAAATTTCAGACTCGGCACCGAGTGCATTCCGATCTCCCCTGTAACGTCCGGCCGCGGCGTTCATCGTTGTTAGGCGCCGCACCAAGCGAGCCAGTCGGATAGTAAACTCAAAAGGTTACCGTCGCAACTACCGCATCGGCGTAAGTGCCGATGGCCGGATTCTGTCCGGCTGGAACCGTACCGCAAATGTTGTAGATTCGCGCAGCCTTGCTGGGCGCCGCGGTAGGCGAGAACAAATTCGCGCCGGCAGTCCCCCACACGGTCGTGCCGGGAAAACTACAAGCGGTACCTGCCGCGTTGCTCGGAGGCTGGTATAGCTCGTACGTCAGAAAATCCGCGGCGCCCGAGAGCATGCGCCGCGTGCTGCCCGAGGCGTGCGCACCCAGATCCAAACCGATGGTCGGCGCGGTTCCCTTGGTGCAGGTGATGGTGATCGAACCCGTCGCATTCAGATCGACGCCGCCGGATGCCGGCGGCGCGTTCGCGGTGATCGGATCATAGGTTCCGAACGCAACGGCCGCTGCAGCAATCGAACAATTGGTATTGACTGACGTCTGCGCCGTGAGCGTCGACGTGCCGGCGCATGCAATGCCGGCGAAAAGTAGAGTCCATGCCGCAGCCAGTCCTGCGAGCCACTTTGGACTTGCTGACCGGACAAGCCGTGCCCACTCAGAAATTGACGGTGGCGGTAATGACGTCGGCATACGATCCTTGCTCGACGTCCTGCCCCGCGGGCACTTGGCCGCATACGTTGAAGGTCTGCGGCGACGTGTTGCCCCAGCCTCCTGTTCCGCTCGGTGTGAGCAGCGTACCATTCGTTCCATCGCCCCAGATCGTCGAATATGCGCACGCGGCGCCCGGCGTCGTTGCCGACGGCTGATAAAGCTGATAGGTCAGAAACATCCCCGCGCCGGATGTCTCCAGCATGCGGCGGTTGGTCCCGCCGGTGCCATGGGCGCCCGTGTTCAGCGCGAGCGTAACGCCGGAAGCGTTCTTGGTGCAAGTCACCACCAGCGTGCCGGGACTCGGCGCGTTGAGCGCCGTCGACAGATTGGTCACGACCGGATCATATGCACCGAACACCACGTCCGTGGTCGTGATCTTGCACGTCTGCGTCACAGTCGCCGTCACGTTGAGCGTTGCGGTCGCCGTCCCTGCCCAGCTTGGGCTGGCGAAGGCGAGGCAGCCGAGGCAGGCGGCAAGTATGCGGACTAGCGTTGCTCTAAGCGACGACACCTCTCCGCCCTCTCGACTTGCTTCGCGATGCGCATAAAGCGAATACCTTTCCGACGTGGACTGTCACCCTTAGAAGGTGACGGTCGCGACGACTGTATCTGTGTAAGCATTGCCGCCGGGGCCGGCTGCGCCTGTAACGTCTTGGTTTATGGGTATCGAGCCGAAGATATTCACGACTACTCCGGTTGTTCCGTTCGCGAACGCCGGCATTGTATACAGGCCCGTTCCAGAGTTACCGAAAGCTGTTGTCGTAGCCGTTGCGCTGCTGCCTACGCTATTCGGCTGAAAAAGCTGATAGGCCAGATAATCCCCACCGGCCGCCCCCGCCATGCTGCGATCCGTGGTGTATGTGCCGGCCAAACCATAGTTCGCGCCGTTGTCCAGACCCAGCGTCACTCCACTTGCGCCTTTCGTGCAGGTCACAGTGACCGCACCGTTGCCCGTCAGGGCCGTGGATGAAGTAGGATCGTAGTTGCCAAACGCCAATTGCGTGGTCGTGCTTATGGTGCAATTATTTACAACATGGGTCTGCACCGTGACGTTACTGCCCGCGGTCGACGCCGCCCAAGCCGTAGTCGCGATACCCAAGCCCGCGACCATGGCAAGCGCTGCTCTGGTTGCTAATTTACGATAAAACATCTTTCCTACCTCCCACCGTTAATTGATAAGCATCTCAAAATCCCCAGAATTTCCGTCCCAAAAATGGATGGACGCTCCAAGGCAGCGCTTGCGCGTAAGCTGTCCGTCGGTTCCGGCATACTTGCAATATCGCTAAGCAACTATGTCGGCGGCCAGCTATGCGCGTTCGCGCGTTTACGGGCTGCAATGTACAGGATTCCATCGCACAAATAGGTGCAAAAGTGCGCAGCAAACGCATGTTTGACAATGTTTAACAGTGCCGCACGGTATCGATGGCGATTCGAAGTTGCATGCCGATAACTGCGACCTGTCAGGACAAGGAGCACGCCGCCTTGCGCAGCAAACCCAATCCAATGAATGTTGTTATAAACTCTTTGCGTCACCCGTAGCCCGCAACCGGGAACGGGAGACGGCCGTCTCACTCTCACATTCGAACGGATTCCCTCTATGAATGGTGCCGAAAGCCTGGTCCGCTCGCTGCTCGCCAGCGGCGTGGACACCTGTTTTGCAAATCCCGGGACGTCGGAGATGCATTTCGTCGCCGCACTCGACAAGGTAGAGGGCATGCGCTGCGTCCTCGGCATGGCCGAAACCGTAGTCACCGGCTGCGCCGACGGCTACGCGCGCATGGCCGGCAAGCCCGCCGCGACGCTGCTTCACTGCGGTCCCGGTTTCGCCAACGGCATCGCCAATGTGCACAACGCGCGCCGCGCGCACGCGCCGATGGTCAATATCGTCGGCGACCAGGCGACTTACCATCGGCCGTTCGACGCGCCGCTCACCGCCGACACCGAGGGCCTGGCGCGCGCGGCGTCGCACTGGGTGCGCACCAGTGCCGCATCGGCAACGGTAGGCGCGGACAGCGCGGCCGCGGTGCAGGCGGCGAACACCGCGCCGGGGCAGATCGCGACGCTGATCCTGCCGGCGGACACGGCCTGGAACGAGGGCGGCGTGGTCGCCGCGCCGCTGCCGGTGCCGCCGCGCGCTGCGGTCGCGCCGGACACGCTGCGTACCATCTCACAGGTGCTCAGGCGCAAAGAACCGGCGGTGCTGGTGCTGTACGGTCAGGCTTTGTCCGAAGCCGGACTCGTCGCAGCCAATCGCGTTGCCCACGTCACCGGCGCCACGCTGCGCACGCCGACGCAGGTATCGCGCATGGCGCGCGGGCGCGGCCGCGTGCCGGTGGACCGCATCCCTTACATGGTCGACGCCGCGCTCAAAATGCTTGCGGGGACGAAGCATGTGGTCCTCGTCGGCGCCAAGCCGCCGACGGCGTTCTTCGGCTATCCGGGCAAGCCCAGCCTGACGGCGCCGGCGGATGCGGATACCTACGTGCTCGCGCGGCCGGAGCAGGATGCGATCGAGGCGCTGCATGCGCTGGCCGACGAACTCGGCGCGCCGAAAAATGTTCCGATCGCCTCCGGCGAACTCCAGCCGCAGCTCGGGCGCGGCGCATTCGAGCCGGTTGCATTCGCCAGCACGCTCGCCGCGCTCCTGCCCGAGAACTGCATCGTCGCCGAGGACGCGGTCACTTCCGGCCGCGCCCTGTTCGCGCCGACCTTCAACGCCGCGCCCATGGACTGGCTGCAGAACACCGGCGGCGCCATCGGCCACGCGTTTCCCTGCGCCACGGGCGCCGCAATCGCCGCGCCCGGACGCAAGGTGGTGTGCCTGCAGGCCGACGGCGCCGGCATGTACTCGCTGCAGGCCTTGTGGACCCAGGCGCGCGAGAAGCTCGACGTGGTCAACGTGGTGTTCGCCAACCGCATTTACAAAATTCTCTATGGTGAACTGGTGTCGGTGGGCGCGAAGCCCGGCCGCGCCTCGAATGAGCTGTTCGATCTGGCGCGCCCCGAGCTCGACTGGGTGAAGCTTGCCGGCGGCATGGGCGTGGAGGCGACGCGCGTGGAGACGCTGGAGGGATTCGCCGACGTGTTCAAGTCGGCCTGCGGCCGGCGCGGTCCGTTCCTGATTGAGTTTCGGATTTAGAGGTTCTCGTTAAATTGTCATTCCGAGGCCATAGGCCGAGGAATCTGCTTCTTCGTATTTGATTAAAAAAGCAGATTCCTCGCGTTGCTCGGAATGACAGTTCATGGAGGTTCCGTCTGAAAACTCAGCGCTTCCCGAACAGCGCGCGCTCGAGTTTTGGATGTGCGGCGAAGCGCGCGAGGAACTCGGACTCGTCGCGCCCGCCCTTGGCGCGGATCACGCGCGCGAGGGCGCGTCTTTCCGCCAGACTCCAGCGCGACACGCCCGCCAGCGCGAATACGACAACAGGACTCCAGCGCTGCCAGACGAGGCGCTCGCCCGCGCTGAAGCCGCCGAGGGAGCGCAGGCCGGTCAGGCGCATCGCCTCCCGGCCGCATTCGGCGAGCATGCGCTCGCGCTCTCCCGCTGCGCGCCGCGCGAGCGCCTTGCCTACGCGCAACCCCGGTGCGGCGAGCGGCGGCAGGCCGGGCCTGCGCTTGCTGTCGCAATCGAACAGCATGTGCGACTCGGCCAGCGCGCGCAGGGTGGCCGCGATCGAGCGGTGCGCCGGGTTCGCGCGCATGCGCGCGAGTTCGGCGCGCATCAGCCGGCGCGCGGCCGCGGTGAGCGGGCGGAATCCCAGCTTGTAGTAGAACCACCAAGCGCCGGACGCGATCGCTTCGTCGTTGCCCTGGCCGAGCTGATACGGATCGAGACTGAACGACTCGGCGCCGAACACCTGCCGCACCATCGCCAGCGTGCGCGCAAAGGTATAAGCCGCCTCGCCGCCGCGAAAACTCTCGAAAATGTTGAACGTCATGATGGCCGAACGCGCGATCACAAAGGCCTCGCCGTAGCCGATCGGCACGCCGTTGTGCAGGATCAGGTACCCCCAGGTGGCAGGCATCAACTGGCGCCGCTCAGGCGTCACGCCGATCAGCACGAACGCGAGCCCGCCGCCGTCGTCGACCAGACGCACCTCGCGCGCATCACCGTAGGCGAAGGCGTCGAGGTCGCGCGAACGCGTCACCATGGCGCCGCGCGCGAGCTCGATCAGCTGCTCGCCTTCGCGGGCTGCCACGCGGCGCACGCCACGATAGCGGCGCGCGAGTTCCCGGCGCAGGTCCGGTCGCGCGCGCCGCAGCGGTTCCGACTGCCAGGCAAACGGCGCCGCGGCGTGCTTCGCGCGGGTGCGCGCGGGCGTGTCCGGCCCGGGTTTCAGTTCGTAAGTCGGCTCGATCGCATCGTGAAACGCTTCGCGCGTAAAGCCGTCGCCGGGCATGGCGGTGATGCACCGCGCGAGGAAGGCCGCATCCCCCTCCCCGCGCGCGCGCAGCCGGTCTATCGTTGCGAATGCCGGCGGGTCGAGTTGTTTCAGCGCCGCCGCCTCGGCCCAGCTGAGGAGCAGCGGCAGTGCGAAAGCGAGCTTGTCCGCGACCTCGCTTTCGCCGCGGTCGATTTCGAGGCGCTGCGGCCAGCGCCGCGCGAGCCAGCGCAGCGTGGACCAGAAAAAGCGGTAGCGGATCGCAGTGCCCGCAATCCCCGTGTCGGCGAGCGCCTCGCGCGCACGCCTGAGATCGGGCCGCGCGGCGAAGCGCTCGAGCATGCGCTCCACCTGCGCCAGCAAGGGTGCATCGTCCGGATACGCGCGCAGGAAGCACAGCAGCTCGTGCAGGCGCAGCACCGCCCGCGCCGAGCGCAGATCGGCGCGGGCGAGTCGGCGCAGCAGCGTGAGCTTCGCCTCGGCGGCGCCTGCGCCGTACTGGTCCTTGCAGCGCTCGAGTGCGCGCAGCGTCGCGGTCGTCATGGTTTGATCCGGTCTTCTAGCAAGTCCGAGAATTCGCGAGCACCGTCGGCGTCCGCAGCTTGCGCTGCCCCATGACACCCGGGCCGATCACGCCGATTTGCCTGCGCCCGCTCGTGCGGCAAAGCTTAGCAGATCGGCAACTCGGGTCAATGAACCGTGCCGCCCGCACCGATGCGGACAGACGGCGCAAAATATGTCACATTGTCGCGAATCCAGCACGACACGGAAACATGGCACACGATCATCACTCCCATACGCACGAGCGCCCAGGGCACGACCGGGCTTTTGCGATCGGCATCGCGCTCAACCTCGGCTTCGTCGCGATCGAGTCGGTGTACGGCGTGCTCGCGCATTCCATGGCGCTGCTGGCGGACGCCGGGCATAACCTCAGCGACGTACTGGCGCTGGCTCTTGCCTGGGGCGCCAGCGTACTCGGACGGCGCATTCCCTCGCGGCGCTTTACCTACGGCCTGGGCAGCACGTCCATTCTCGCCGCGCTCGTCAATGCGATGCTGCTGATGCTGGTGGTCGGCGGCATCGCCGTGGAGGCGGTGCAGCGCCTGCTTGACCCGCTTCCGATTGCCGCCACGACCGTTATCTGGGTCGCCCTGTGCGGCATCGTGGTCAACACCGCCACGGCGCTGCTGTTTCTGCGCGACCGCGAACACGACCTGAATGTGAAAGGCGCATTTCTGCACATGGCGGCCGACGCGGCCGTCTCGCTGGGCGTGGTGCTCGCCGCGGCGGCGATACTCTATACCGGCTGGACCTGGCTCGATCCCGCCATGAGCCTGGTGATCGCCGTGGTCATCGTCGGCGGCACCTGGGGGCTGCTGCGCGACTCGGCGAATCTCGCGCTGCACGCGGTTCCGCCGCGCATCGACACCGCGCAGATCCGCGAATACCTATCCGGATTGGCCGGTGTGGTCGAATTCCACGATTTGCACATCTGGGGCATGAGCACGACCGAGACCGCGCTGACCGTGCACCTGGTCATGCCCGGCGGACATCCCAGCGACCGCTTCATCGCGCAGCTCGCGGACGAGTTGCGCGATCGCTTCGGCATCGGCCACGCGACGATTCAAGTCGAAACCGGCGACGCGGATCATCCCTGCGTGCTCGCCCCGGACCACGTGGTATAGACGCTTACGCCAATTCGCATTCCAAGCTGAAGCCGGCGGCGGCATCCTGCGCGAGCACCCTTGCCAGCCAGGGCAGGGCGAGATCCAGCGCCTTGGGCAGCAGCCAGGGCGGGTTGAGAATGAACATGCCGCTGCCATGCAGGCCCAAACCGCCCGCCACCGGCTTCTTCACGGTAAGCGTGGCGTGCAGCCAGTCCTTGTCCTGCAGGCGTTTGAGCTGCTCTGGAAACTGGCGCGATTCGCGCCGCTGCACCTGCGGATACCAGACCGCATAGACGCCGGGGCGGAAGCGCTTCTGCGCGTCGCGCAGGGCCGCGAGCACGCGGCGGTAGTCGCCCTTGTCTTCGTAAGACGGATCGATCAGCACCAGGGCGCGGCGCGAGGGTGGCGGCAGCACCGCCTGCAGGCCGGCGAAGCCGTCGCCGGCGTACGCGATCGCACGCGGCGCGTCGTCGCGCAAATATTGCTGCAGCAGCCGGCTTTCGGTGCTGTGCAGCTCGAACATGCGCAGCCTGTCCTGCTGGCGCAGCAGCTGCAGCGCAAGCTGCGGCGAACCCGGATAGCGGCGCAATGCGCCGGCGGGATTGAATGCGCGCACCTGCGCGACGTAATCGGCTACCGCCGGCGGCAGATCCTCGCGCGCCCACAGGCGGCCGATGCCGCTTTCGTATTCCGCGTTCTTCGTCGCATAGCCCTCGTCCAGGGCGTATGCCGCCGCGCCGGCGTGGGTGTCGACAAACCACAGCGGCTTGTCTTTTTGCGTGAGGTATGCCAGCAACTGCACCAGCACCGTGTGCTTGAGCGCATCGGCGTGATTGCCTGCGTGAAAGCCGTGGCGGTAGCTGAGCATTTAGACGAGAAGCGCCGAAACTCGGCTTCGTGCCTCCGGCAGGGGAAAAGCTCTTATCGCACGAACAAGGGGGGATGCATCCCCCCTTGTCCCCCGAGGGGACTTCCTTCGGGGCGTATATCCCCCCGCGCATACGCCCTCGCCATTGTTCAACATATTCGCCGTATCCACCAATCTACGACTCATAAGAAATGTAAACCGGATCCCGGCAATGCAACCGTAGGCCGGAGACATCAATACTTGTCGTACTTGGTCGCCTTGCCGCGCACGGTGTCGGCGGGATATTTTTCGGCGTTGATCGCGATTTTTTCCGCAGCCGCCGCGAGCAGGTCGACGCCGAGCTTGTCGGCGAGCAGCACTAGGTAGACGAACACGTCAGCCATTTCGTGGCGCACCGCCTGCAGCGTTTCCGGCGGGAGCTGAGCGGACTGCTCCGGCGTGAGCCACTGGAATTCCTCCATGAGTTCGGCCGCCTCGATTGCGACGCCCATGGCGAGGTTCTTCGGGGTGTGAAACTGCTCCCAGTCGCGTTCGGCGGCGAACGCGCGGATCATCGCCGCGAGTTCGTTCAGGTCGCGCGGCGGCGGACTGCGCATCAGCGATCCGCCATGCCGGCGGCGCGCGCGCGCAGCACCGGGGCCAAAGCCGCCGCGGATTCGCGTATCAGCTTCGCCGTGGTATCCCAGCCGATGCAGGGGTCGGTGACCGAGCAGCCGTAGATCAGCTTCGATTTGTCCTGCGGTATCGGCTGATTGCCCGCTACCAGGTTGCTCTCCAGCATCATGCCGATGATCGAGCTGTTGCCCTCGATGATCTGGTGCACGCAATCCCTGAACACCAGCGGCTGCAGCTCGGGTTTCTTCTGCGAATTCGCGTGCGCGCAGTCGATGATCAGATTGGGGCTCAGGCCTGCATGCAGCAGCGCCTCCTCCGTCAGCGCCACCTGCGCGCTGTCGTAGTTCGGGGTCTGGCCGCCGCGCAGCACGATATGTCCGTAGCGATTGCCGCGCGTGCGCACGATCGCCTGAGTCCCGTCCGGCGCGATGCCGAGGAAGCTGTGCGGCTCGCGCGCCGAACGTATCGCGTTGATGGCGACGCCGACGTTGCCGTCGGTGGCGTTCTTGAAGCCCACCGGCGCCGACAGGCCGCTCGCCATTTCGCGATGCGTCTGCGATTCGCTGGTGCGCGCGCCTATCGCATACCAGGCGATGAGGTCGCCCAGATACTGCGGCGTCGCCGGATCCAGGGCCTCGGTGCCTGCAGGCAGGCCCAGATCCGCGAGGTCGACCAGAAAGCGGCGCGCGCGCTCCATGCCGTCCTCGATATGGAAGGAGTCGTCCATGTACGGGTCGTTGATGAAACCCTTCCACCCGGTGACGGTCCTCGGCTTCTCGAAATAAACGCGCATCACGACGTAGAGGCTGTCCTCGACTTCGGCGGCGAGCGCGCGCAGGCGGTGCGCATACTCCAGCCCCGCCGCCGCATCGTGAATCGAGCATGGACCGACGATCACCAGCAGCCGCGGATCGCGGCGGTCGAGCACGTCGCACAGCGTCGCGCGCGCGGCGGCGACGAATTGCGCGGCGGCATCGGCAAGCGGGACGCGCTGGTGCAGTTCCTGCGGCGAAGGCATCGCCTCGAACGAGACGACGTTGAGGTTTTCGGTCGCGGGGAAGCTCATCGGAGCGGTGTCCGGGTCGGGGGCGCCGGGGGCGAGAGCGCCACGGCCGCGCACATGCCGCCCGCGCTCATTTGACGCCCAGGCTCGCGAGCGCCGCCGCGCGGCGCCCCGCTGCCGCTTTCTTCAGCTCCGTGTAGAGGCTGGCGCCATGGCTGTCCATCGCGACCAGCAGCGGCCCGAAACCCCTGACGCGGAAGCGCCACAGACTCTCTGGATTGAGATCGTCCAGGTCGACGTCTTCGATTTGCTCGATCCAGGTGGTTTCCAGCGCCGCCGCGCCGCCGACGATCGCTAGGTAGACGCCGCCCAGTTCGGCGAAGGCCGCGAGCGAATCGGCGAGCAGGCCGCCCTTGCCGATGATCATGCGCACGCCGTTCTGGCTCATCAGCGGCCGGGTGAAGCGCTCCATGCGCGCGCTGGTGGTGGTGCCGATGCACACCGGCGCATAGCCGGCCGGATATTCTGCAGAGGGCTGGACTTTCTTCACGTTAGGCGCGGTATGGATCACGGCGTGCCCGGCCAAGTCGAAACGGGTCTTGCGCGCGCGGTCGAACATGTGGATCTGGGTCGCATCGCGGATGCCGTACAGCGTGCCGTTGAGCGTGACCGTGTCGTTGACGCGCAGCGCGCGGATCGCGGCCTCGTCCACCGGGGTATTGAAATCGTAATGTGCCATGTGTATGCGCCTCGTTCTGCCGCTAGAATCCGTACGCCACGCCGCCCGGCGTGAACGTGGCGCGCGCGCGCCGGGCCGAATGGCACTGCATGTTCACCGCCACCGGGTTCATGGTGATATGCGTGGCGGCGGTTTCGATGTGCACCGCGAATGCGGTCGCGTCCCCGCCTAGACCCTGTGGGCCGACGCCGAGTTGGTTCACCGCCGCGGACAGGGCCTGCTCCAGCTTGGCGCCTTCGGGGTCCGCGCAATGCGAACCGAGCGGCCGCGTCGCGGCTACCTTGGCCAGGTGCACGCACAGGTCGGCGGTGCCGCCGACGCCGACGCCGACGATGGTGGGCGGGCAGCTCTTGCCGCCGGACTCGAGCACGCAGTCGACGACGAAGGTCTTGATCGCGTCCACGCCTTCGGCCGGTATCGCCATTTTCAGCCAGGAACTGTTCTCCGAGCCCGAACCCTTGGGGATCATTTCGATCGCGAGCGTTTCGTTCAGGTCGGAGAAGTCGATGTTGATCACGGGCACGCCGCGGCCACAGGAGCTGTGCTCGTTTGCGCGCGTCAGCGGGTGCACCACCGAGGAGCGCAGCGGGTGCTCGCGCGTGGCGCGTTCGCAGCCCGCGCGTATCGCCTGCTTCAGCGCATGGCCTTCGACGCTCACGCCGCGGCCCATGACGACGTTGTAGATCGGGATGCCGGTGTCCTGGCACAGCAGGTTGGCGTTGTCCTCGGCCACGCTGATGTTCTTGATCATGGTGCCGAGTACGCTTTTTGCGGTGGCGTCGGTTTCCTCGCGCGCCAGCGCGGCTATGCCCGATTTGATGTCTGGCGGCAGGATTTTCAGCGCGCGGATGTACAGTTCCTTGGCCGCTTCCTCTACCTGTTTCAGATCGATTATCATGCGCTCGCCTCCCGTCCGCTCAGTGCTGCATGCCCCACTTGCGTACCGTCCTGTTTTCAATCACGCGAAAGATCAGGTTCTCGACAATAAGCCCGATCAGGATCACCGTGAACAAACCGGCAAACACTTTCGGAATTTCCAGCTCGTTCTTGTTCTCGTAAATGTACCACCCAAGACCGCCGGAGCCGGAGCTCACCCCGAACACCAGTTCCGATGCGATCAACGTGCGCCAGGCGAAGGCCCAGCCGATTTTCAGGCCGGTGAGAATGCTCGGGAAGGCGGCCGGAATGAGGATCTTGGAAACATAGGAGAAGCCCCCCAGGCCATAGTTCTTGCCGATCATGCGCAGCGTGCCGGAGACGGAGCGAAAACCCGAGTGGGTGTTGAGCGCCACCGCCCAGACCACCGAATGCACCAGTACCGCTACCAGGCTGGCGTCGCCCAGGCCGAACCAGATCAGCGCGATCGGCAGCAGCGCGATGGCCGGCAGCGGATTGAACATCGCAGTCAAGGTCTCAAGGATATCGGTGCCCACCTTCGACACAATGCCGAACCCGGTGAGCAGCGCGGCAAGCAATATCCCCAGCGCATAGCCGATGAGCAGCACCCTGAGCGAGACCCAGACGTGGACTAGCAGTTCGCCGCTGACGATGGCCTTGAAGAACGCGGTCGTCGTAGCGATGAAGGTCGGGAACAGCAGTTCGCTGTTCAACATCCGCGCCCCAATCTCCCACGTCAGGGCCAGCACGACCAGGATCAGCGTCTTGCGCAGGGCTGGGTTTGCCTTGAGCTTCTCGGCCGTGGACAGCGGCTTTTCCACGACGCCGAACGCTGAAGAATCGACCGGCGTACGATGGATCTCCGGCCGGTCTATCAGCACCGAATCCTTATCAGACATTGTGCACCTCCTGCGCCTCGACCCGATCGGCGAACAGCATGTCATGAATCGTCGCCGCCAGTGCTTCCTGCGCCTGCGGGTCGGCCCGGTCGCGCGGTACGCTGGCGAGCTCCGCCTTTACCTGGCCCGGATGCGGCGAGAGCAGCAGGATGCGGCTGCCGATCTTGATCGCCTCGGGGATCGAATGGGTGACGAAAATGACGGTGAAGTGGGTGTCGTCCCACAACTGCAGCAGCTCTTCCTGCATTTTCCTTCGCGTCAGCGCATCCAGCGCCGCGAAGGGTTCGTCCATCAGCAGTACGTCGGGTTCCATCGCCATGCCGCGCGCAATTGCCACGCGCTGCTTCATGCCGCCAGAGAGCAGGTGCGGATGGTGATTCGCAAACTGAATCAGGTTGACCTTTTCGATGTATTGCATCGCTTTCGCTTCCGCCTCTCTGCCCTTAGCCTTGCCCGAGGCGAGCAAGGGGAACATTACATTTTCCTTTACGGTCTTCCACGGCAGCAGCTGGTCGAACTCCTGAAATACCATCATCCGGTCGGGACCGGGCTTGGTCACGATTACGTCTTTGAGTCTGATCGTTCCCTCGGTCGGCGCGAGGTAGCCGCCGACGGCCTTGAGCAGCGTCGACTTGCCGCAGCCCGAGGGGCCGAGCAGGACGTAACGATCGGACTTGAACACCTGGAAATCGACGCGGTAGGTCGCCGTCACCAAGTGCTCCTTGGTCTTGTATTGCAAAGTGACGCCGCGTACGTCGAGCAGCGGCGAAGGGGCCTGACTCTGGGTGCTCGTCATTGCGATCTCCGAAGCGAGCGCATTGGAAACAGGAAGAGAGAAGCGGGGGGCGACGCCCCCGCGCCGATCCGCGCTTAGCTGCCAGGCTGGTTTTGCACCTCCGGGAAGAACAGGTCCTTCCACGAATGCGGCATGACGTCTATGGACTTCGTCTTGTACATGAAATCGACGTATTTCATGACTTTCTGCGGCGTGGTCGTGAAAGAGACCTGCGGATCGTTGAGTATTTTCGAAATTAAAGCGAGCGAACTCTTGTTCTTCGAGACCCGCAAATACAGCTCGGCAGCCCATTTCTTGTCCTTGTTGATCATCGCGATCGACTGTTCGAGCGCTTTTACGAAAGCGGCATAGACCTTGGGGTTCTCGTTGCGGAACTTCGCGGTGGTCCACACCAGATTGAAGGTCGCCGGTCCTCCCAGAACGTCATAGGAGTTGAGCACGGTATGGATCTTCGGGTCGGCGAGTTCCTGATACTGGAACGGCGGCGAAGTGAAATGCGCTGTCACTTCGCTTCTCCCCGACAGTAAGGCGGTCATGCCGTCCGGATGGCTCATCGTAACCGTGAGCGGATCCAGCCTGTTCTGCTGGCCGGGGCCGAAAGCCTGCTCCGCCGCCATTTGCAGCGTCACCGCCTGGATCGACACCTTGACCGCCGGAAGGGCGATCTTGTCCTTCGCGGTGAAGTCCTTGATCGTCTTGACCTTCGGATCATTGGTGTTGAGGTAAAGCGGCATGATGTTGAGCGCCGCGATCGCCCTGACGTCGTATTGTTTGCGCGTCTTTGCCCAGAGCTTGACCAGGGGGCCGACGCCGCCGGATGCGATGTCCAGGCTGCCCGACAGCAGACCGTCGTTCATGACGTTGCCACCCGCGAACTTGTCCCAAGTGACCTTGAGATCGTTGATGCCGGCCTGCTTGGCATATTTTTCGATCAGGTGCTGATCCTGCATGACCAGCAGCGGCAGATAGCTGACTCCATACTGCTGAGCGACACTGATTTTGCTCACTTCGGCACGGGCAGTGGTCATTCCAAGGGCGGTGATCGCCGCGATCAAGAACAAGCGCTTCATTTTGTATCCTCCTTACTGTGTGTTGACTATTTTGTTCGATGGAATCCGTCCATCGTCGGTAAAACGTACTGGCTTTTGCGCCATGATATGCGTGACGATGTTCATCGCCTCATTCGAATCCGACGGCCGCCGCATCACCATGCGCTATAGCACGAGCGCGAACGCGAGCCCGACGGCGAGCGCGGCGCCCGCAGCCCAGGCGAGCAGGCTCTTCTGCCAGCCGCGCCAGGGCAGGAACTCCAGCGCGAGCAGGCGCAAGCCCCCGGCAAGGTGCGCCGCCAGCAGCAGCACCAGTCCGGCTTCGGCGAACTTCACCAGCGGTTGCTGGGTCCAGCGCAGCAGCGTGTCCAGCCGGGCCTCGCCCTGCAGCGCCTGCCCCAGCGCCCAGAAATGAAACGGCAGAAACAGGGACAGCGCCAGTCCCGACAGCCGGTGCACCAGAAACGCCCACCAGGCCGGATGATTGCGCGCGCGAAAGTCGTTTCTCATTCTGGCTATCCGACGAATACGGCCGCACCGGCGCGCAGCCCGAACACAAACAAAGCGAGCGCGAGCGCGCCGATCACCCAGTTAAGAGATGCGCTGCGCCAGCCCAGCCACTCCTGGCACAGGGCGCGCAGGCCGATGGGCGCGTGCACGGCGATCGCGAGGACGTACAGCGTATAGAACGCGAGCGCGCCGACGTTGCCCCGGGTGCGCGCCAGGATGGCCGCGCCGGACAAGCTGTGGTGCACCGCGTAAATGATGGTCGCGAGATGCACCAGCACGCACAGCGCGAGCACAGCGGCGCTGGCGCGCTGCGCGATCCACAGCCAAGTCTCGAATTTGGCGTTCGCCCCGCGCGCGGCCGCGGTACCGGCTGCGTAGCCCTGTGCCGCGCCGCTCACAGCTCGCCCCTCCACGCCGCCAATGCCACCGCGCGCTTGAGCCCGGCGATGGAAGCGGTCGGTACGATGTTCTTCGGGCAGCGCTCGCCGCAACTGAGGTGCGTATGGCAGGCGTGGCAGCCGGCATCGCCCGCGACCGCGGCCAGGCGCTCGCGCTGCGCCGTATCGCGCACGTCGTTGACCAGCGTCCAGGCGCGGTTCAAGGCCGCCGGGCCAAGATAATCCGGGTTCCAGGAGACGACGTCGCAGGAGGCATAGCACACGCCGCAGCCTATGCATTCGATGCCGGCATTGGCGGCGACGCGCTCGGGCGAATCCGAGGCCACCCGCGCGAACGCATCCTTGCGCGTGGCGCCCGGTGCGAAGCGGCCGCGCGCGCGCGCCCATTTGTCGAAGAATTCGCACATGTCGGTCACCAGGTCCTTCACCACCGGCAGGTTCGCGAGCGGGGCGATCTGGATCGCGTTGTCCTTCGCCACTTTGGCGACGTGGGTGCGGCAGGTCCAGCGCGCGACGCCGTTCACGGTCATGGCGCAGGCGCCGCACATGCCGACGCGGCAGGCGAAACGGTAGGACAGGGTGGGGTCGATGTTGCGCTGGATGTAGGTCACCACATCGAGGACGCTCTGGCTTTCCTGGCGCGGCACTTCGTAATTCCGATATTCGCCATCGGCGCCGCCGCGCCACACCGAGACCCGGAGCATGTTCATCGCGCTATTCTACCCATGTTGGCCGCGCCTTGGATTCCGGGTCGTCAGTCTTCGCCCTGGCGCGTCGGCAAGGCCTCAAGCGCTTGCGGCCCGCCGCGCCATCGCCGCGTCCCATGCTTCCGGATTGACCAGGCTGCGCGGCCGCTCTCCGGCCAGCACCTGCAGCACCTGGGTCACGGCCGAGTGCGCGAGCTCGCGCAGCGCATCCCCGGAGAGCCCGGCCACATGCGGCGTAAGCAGCAGATTGTCCAGATCCCACAGCGGGCTCGGCTCGGCGAGCGGCTCTTCCTCGAACACGTCCAGCGCCGCGCTGTCTATGCGGCCCTCGGCGAGCGCACGCTCCAGCGCTTTTTGCTGCACGATCTTGCCGCGCCCCGTGTTGATCAGGATCGCGTGCCGCTGCATGCGCC
>Ga0307375_10002961_pt1 | contig 17064 bp, 17 predicted proteins | sample TR1MG_FD_202531 | JGI IMG/M metagenome (GOLD analysis project Ga0307375, IMG submission 202531) | Soil microbial communities from Risofladan, Vaasa, Finland - TR-1 | ecosystem: Environmental > Terrestrial > Soil > Coastal area > Acid sulfate soil | place: Finland: Risofladan, Vaasa | collected... | reverse complement strand
GTTCCAGCACGCCAGCCCGCGCATCCTGAAACTGATGAAGCGCCCCGGCAATATCGACAAGACGCTGGAGCGCATCAACAACTGGCGCAAGGTCGTGTCCGACCTGACCATCCGCAGCACCTTCATCGTCGGCTTCCCCGGCGAGACCGACGCCGAGTTCGAGGAACTGCTCGATTTCCTGCGCGAGGCCAGGCTCGATCGCGTCGGCGCGTTTGCCTACTCGCCGGTGGATGGCGCCAAGGCCAACGAGCTGCCCGCTCCGGTGTCCGAGGAACTGAAGGAGGATCGCCTCGAACAGTTCATGGCGGTGCAGGCGGAAATCTCCGCGGCCAAGTTGCAGCACAAGATCGGCCGCACCATCAAGGTGCTGGTCGACGAGGCCGGTGCCGACGGTGCGATCGCGCGTTCGGCGGCCGATGCGCCGGAGATCGACGGCACCGTGCTTGTTGCCTGTCGAGATCCGGCCGATGGCCAGAAGCTGAAGCCGGGCCAGTTCGTCGACGTGGTGGTGGAAAGCGCCGACGAGCACGACCTGCACGCGCGCCTCGCCGGCTGAGTCATGCGTTATCACGCGCCGTCGCGCGAGGCAGTCGACCCGGCGGTGTTCGGTCGGTTGCCGCTGGCGGACTGGCGCGAATACGCCGCATTGCTCGAAGGCGTTGCGTGGCCGTCGATCGGGCAACTCAACGCCTGCCTGCCGGTGGACGCGCTCCACCGCTTCGTGGCGCAAACGTCGGCGCTGCTGGCCGATGGCCTGCACTACGAGCAGCGCATCGCCGAACGCGGCGACATAGCCACCCGCGAAGGCAACTGGCATGACCTGCTCAACGCGCTGATCTGGCTGCGCCATGGCGCGCTCAAGCAGGCACTGAACCGGCGCCAGATCGCCGAGATCGCCCGCATGGGCACGAAGCAGCGCTCGCGCCCGCAGGATGCGCTGACCCAGTTCGACGAGGGTGGCGTCATCGTCCTCGTGCGCGATCCGGCCCTGCTCGCGCTGTGGGATGCGCACGACTGGCATGGCCTGTTCTGGCGGCAGCGGCAGGCGTGGCTCGACGGCACGATCCGGGTCGACCTGTTCGGGCACGCCCTGCTGGAACTGGCATTGAACCCGGACAAACTGCTGGTCGGCAAGGCGCTGGTATTCCAGTCGGCACATGAAATCGAGATCGCCCGGGCCCGCGCAATCTGCGCCGAAGCGATTGCCTCGGGCCGGCTGTTGAACGATCCCGGGGAACTGCGGCCGTTGCCGCTGTCGGGCATTCCCGGCTGGCATGCGGGCAATGCCGATGAGGCATTCCATCGCACCACGGTGTGCTATCAGCCGAAGCGGGTGGGGCGGGAGTATCCGGGGGCGTGGCTTTGCTGAGGTGTGCTGGCGGCCTTTGCATTCAGTGGCGAAGTCATCCGCGGCTGGGGCGCCTTGTACGCGCAACAGTTGAAATGGTGGCGCAACGGCAAGGCCGATGTCGTGTACACGCCGCGGGCAAGACCGAATTCCTGCCGGTGGGCCCGACGTCGTCGTGACCACACAGGCGCTGTCGTTGCGCCGCATGGCGCCGGACGGCTAGAGCAATACGGGAACCTTCGCCGTGACGTATGTGTGGAGAAAATTGCCGCAGGGTTGGCGCATCGTCTCTGGGCACGAATCATGGCCACGCTGACACTGCTCCAGGGACAAGACACGATCAGATTCACTATTCTCCAGCCAGGCAAACCTGACCCTTTGGTCTGAGGAAAACTTCCGATGTCCTATGCGCGAACGATTGCCCTGGTGGCGCTGGCCATGGTTGCCTTTGCGGGTAACTCCCTGCTTTGTCGTGCGGCGCTCAAACATACCGCCATCGATGCCGCAAGCTTCACCGCCATTCGATTGATCTCGGGTGCGGCGATGCTTTGGCTGGTGGTGCGGATGCGGCACGGCGCCTCGGTCGGCAAGGGCAACTGGCTGTCGGCATTGGCGTTGTTCGTTTATGCCGCCGGCTTCTCCTTTGCCTATGTGAGCCTGCCCACGGCAACCGGCGCGCTGTTGCTGTTCGGCGCGGTGCAGGCGACGATGATCGGCCATGGCATCCGGGCGGGCGAGCGGCTGCACCGACTGCAACTCGTCGGTCTGGTGTTCGCCTTCGGCGGAGTGATCGGTCTGCTGTTGCCCGGTTTGTCGGCACCGCCATTGCATGGTGCGATCCTGATGCTGGGTGCCGGGGTTGCGTGGGGCGTCTATTCGCTGCGCGGCAAGGGTGCCGGCGACCCCACGAGGGTAACCGCGGGAAATTTCCTGCGTGCGGTGCCCATCGCGGCGATCATGAGCATTTCGATGCTGGACCGCATGTCGCTGGATACGGCGGGCGTCCAGTACGCGGTGGCATCGGGCGCGCTGGCCTCCGGGATCGGCTACGCCATCTGGTACACCGCATTGCCGGCGTTGAAAGCCACCAGCGCCGCCACGGTGCAACTGAGCGTCCCGGTCATTGCGGCCCTCGGCGGCATCATGTTGCTGGGTGAGCCGGTGACGCTGCGCCTGGCATTGGCCTCGGTGGCGATCCTCGGCGGGATTGCGCTGGTGCTGCTGGAGCAGCGTCGTGCCGAATGATGGCGATGGACGTGTGATTTGCTAGAAGCGCACCTCGTGCGCGATGGTTCGTGTCCGGACGCTGGCAAGGAACTTTGTGCGCCAGGTGTGCCCCACGCGCGCCAGGGACGGGGTTATTCGAGGTTTCCGGCGTTTCGTGTCACACGATGATGTCGATTTCGGTCCTACCTGTTCGTCGCAGGGGCAAGAGGTCGGAATCCGGCCATGCGCGCGATGGTTGGCCGCTTGCGTCGGGGACCGGGCTTCGAGCCCCATCCATCGAGGATCCTGCACCGTGAAGCTCTACTATTCGGACGTTCTTTCCCCGCGCAAGGCCTGCGCCGTGGCGAAGTATCTGCAGGCACCGGTCGAGTATGTCTTTCTCGATCTGGGACGCGGCCAGCACCGGAAGCCGGATTACCTGGCAATCAACCCCAACGGCAAGGTGCCGACACTGATCGATGGCGAGCTAACCCTGTGGGAAGCCGACGCCATCATGTGCCACCTGGCGCTGCGCGCCGGCTCGGACCTGTGGCCGCAGGACGAACGGCAGATCGATATCGTGCGCTGGTTCAGCTGGGACCTGCAGCATTTCAGTCGACACGCCGGGGCGCTGTATTTCGAGAACATCATCAAGGCGCGCTTTGGCCTGGGCGATCCCGACCCACGGGCGGTGGAACAGGCGCAGCAGGAGTTTCGTCGCTGTGCGGCCGTACTCGACGCGCACTTGCAGGGCCGCCGCTGGTTGGTCGGTGACGAGCTCAGCGTGGCCGATTTCGCGGTAGCGGTTGCATTGCCCCATGCCGAGCGTGCCCGTATTCCGCTGCAGGAGTTTCCCCATGTGCGGAAGTGGCACGACCGCCTGGGCGAGATGGAGGCGTGGCGCGCGCCATTCCCCGATGTTGTCGAAACCGCCTGATGCACCTTCCCCATACCGTCGGCGTGGACAGCCCACGCGCAAAAACACAGCCGAGCGAACCCGAGGAGCACATCATGAGTCTGACCGCCTACCTGTTCTTCGATGGCCAATGCGAGGCCGCCTTCACGTTCTACGCGCAGTGCCTGCACGGCAAGCTGGACATGCTGTTGCGGGCGTCGGAGGCTCCCGGCTGCGAGGCGATGCCGACGGCGACGCGCGACAGGATCATGCATGCCCGTCTGTCCATTGGCGACCAGGTACTGATGGGCAGCGACTGGATGTCCGACAAGCCATTCGAACGGTCGCAGGGTTTTTACGTCTCGCTCGGTGTCGGCAGCGTGGCCGAGGCCGGGCGCATGTTTGCGGCCCTGGCCGAAAACGGCGAGGTGCGCATGCCGCTGGAGAAGACCTTCTTCTCCGCTGCTTTCGGCATGCTGGTCGACCGTTTCGGAACACCCTGGATGGTCAACTGCGAGAAGGACGGCTGAGCGGCTGCGCTTCCAGCCCACAGCCTTTCAATCGATGCGGGAGATACCGGCGATGCGATTCGTGGGGATGGTCAGGGTCAATCGGGATTCCAAGTCCGGTGCGATGCCCGGCGCGCAACGGCTGGCCGAGGCGATCGGATGCGTCAAGCGCTGTCCCAATCCGTTCGACGGGGAGTCGGAAATCGAGATTGGCCAGGTGTTCGAGCCGGAGGACTTCGGCGAGGTGCTGCTCCCTGAGCTGCGTGCGCAGGAGCAGCGGTTGCGATCGGAATCGTGAGGCCATGCATCACTTGCATCGGTCCTGTGCCGGTGGTCTGATCGGTGACCATGACGTCGGCCGATATCCAGCGCAACATCGACGCAGTCTGGCGTATCGAGTCGCCACGGCTGATTGCGGTGCTGGCACGCATGCTGCGCGACGTCGGCGTGGCCGAGGAGCTGGCGCAGGACGCCCTGGTGACTGCGCTGGAACACTGGCCGCGAAGTGGCGTTCCGGACAACCCGGGTGCCTGGCTGATGACTGCCGCCAAACGTCGTGCAATCGATCACCTGCGCCGCCAGAAGGTGCTGGAGCGCAAGCATGCGCAGCTGGGATACGAGCTGGAATCCGGACAGGCGCAGCACACGGCCGATATCGAAACCGCCATGGATGACGAGATCGGCGACGACCTGCTGCGCTTGATGTTCGTGGCCTGTCACCCGGTGCTTTCCACCGATGCGCGGGTGGCCCTGACCCTGCGCCTGCTGGGCGGGCTGAGCACCGTCGAAATCGCGCGCGCCTACCTGCAACCGGAGCCGACCATCGCCCAGCGTATCGTTCGCGCCAAGCGCACGCTGGCTGAAAAGAAGGTGGCGTTCGAGGTTCCGCGCGCAGCCGAATTGCGCGAGCGTCTGGGCTCGGTACTGGAAGTCATCTACCTGGTTTTCAACGAGGGTTACACGGCCACCGCCGGCGACGACTGGATGCGCCCGGACCTTTGCGGGGAGGCCTTGCGTCTGGGTCGGGTGCTGGTCGGGTTGATGCCTGGCGAAGCCGAAGTGCACGGTCTGGTGGCGCTGATGGAAATCCAGGCATCACGGGAACGGGCGCGGGTCGATGCCGAAGGTCGACCGGTGCTGCTGCTGGAGCAGAACCGGGCACAGTGGGATCGGCTGCTGATCCGGCGCGGCCTCGATGCGCTGGAACGTGCCGTGAAAGCCGGGCCGGTCGGCCCCTACACCCTGCAGGCGATGATCGCCGCCTGTCACGCCCGGGCGTTGACGGTACAGGCGACTGACTGGGTGCGCATCGCCCAGCTGTATGAATTGCTGGCGCAAATGACGCCCTCGCCGGTGATCGAATTGAACCGCGCGGTGGCGATATCCAGAGCGTTCGGCGCTCAGGCCGGACTGGATCTGGTCGATGGGCTGGTCGCCGGGTCGGCGCTGGACAATTACCATCTGCTGCCCAGCGTGCGCGGCGACCTGCTGGGCAAGCTGGGACGCGTGGACGAGGCGCGCGAAGAATTCCAGCGCGCCGCCGCGCTGGCGGGCAATGCCCGCGAACGCCAACTGCTGCTGCAGCGCGCCGCCGATTGCGGCCGAGAGGCAGCGTCATCGTGAACAGACAGATTCTGCCGGTGGCCTGTGATTGCCGTTGCCGGCCGGTCGAGGCCCAGATGCCGAGGAGAGTGTCATGGCGTACCTGTTGCTGATTGTCGAACCCCGTGGTCAGCGTGAAGCCCGCTCCGACGAAGAGGGCCGCCAGGCTTATGCCCGGATGATGGCCTTTGGCGCGGACCTGAAGGAGCGTGGGTTGTTGCTGGCGAGCCATTCGCTGCGCCCGGATGTGCATGGCGTGCGCGTGCAGAAGCGCGATGGCAAGAGCTCGCTGAAGGACGGTCCGTTTGCGGAGACCAAGGAAATGATCGGCGGTTTTTTCCTGCTGGAGTGCGCAGGAAGGGACCAGGCATTGAGCATTGCCGCCGAGTGTCCGGCTGCCGAGTTCGCCACCGTCGAGGTTCGCGAGACGGGCCCCTGCTTCGAGAACTGAGTGGCAGGGTCGGCGGCAGGTCGGGTTTCCACAAATCACAGCGCTGTTGCGATGCCCGCTAACCGTAATCCACCGCCACCACGGCAAACCGCGCCGGCCCGCCGGGCAGCTCGGCGGCGAACTCGTCGTCGACGTGTTTCTTCAGTGCGGCCCGCGCGATCGGCGAGTCGATGCTGATCCAGCCCTGTTTCGCGTCGGTCTCGTCGGGTCCGACGATGCGGTAGTGGAGGGCTTCGCCGGTATCGACGTTTTCCAGTTCGATGCGGGCGCCGAAGTAGACCATGCCGCGATCGCCGGGGGCGCCCTCGGCGACCTTGAGCGAGGGGATGCGTTTGGTCAGATAGCGGGCGCGGCGGTCGATCTCGGCGAGCTGTTTCTTGCGGTAGATGTATTCGGCATTTTCCGAACGGTCGCCTTCGGCGGCAGCGGCGGTGATGGCCTTGACCACTTCCGGCCGCACGGTGTGCCACAGGTGGTCGAGCTCGGCCTTCAGCCGCTCGAAACCTTCGCGGGTGATGATCGCGGTGGAGCCGGGCGAAGCCGGGCGCCAGCGACTCACAGCAGGTCCACCAGGCGTTGCCGCTGGATATCGATGTCGGTGTGCAGCGGATGGTCGGGCCAGTCGGCGACCAGCTGCTCCAGCAATTGCAGGGCTTCGGCAAGCTGATCGTCGTGTTCGCTGAGCAGGCGCGAGGCCAGCAGGCCGTAATGCGGGGCGTGCCCATCCCGCGGCCAGTGCGTGAGGTAGCCACGGCAGAGTTTCAGCGCGACCCGGTGGATGCCCAGGCGCGCAGCCAGGTCGGCCAGCTCGCCGCAGGTGCGCGGATCGTCGGGGATGAAATCGGCATCGAGCCCGCTGCACTCCTGCAGCACACCCAGGGCGCGGCGCGATTCGCCCTGGGCGATCAGTGCCGCCATCCATATCTGTCCGTGGATCAGCAGGGCATCGGTACGGCCCTGCCGTTGCAGCAGCCGGCGATAGGCCAGATGCAGGCTGGCCGGTGCGGCGCTGTCGCGCAGACGCGGTACCAGCAGGTCGAGCGCGGCTGGCGGATCGTCGATGGCCAGTTCCTCCACCCGATCGAGCAGTTGCTGGTCGGCATCCTGGTGGTTGTCCTGTGCCAGTCGATGTGCCTGCGGCTGCAGGCCGAAGTGTTCATGGCGCAGGTGGATCAGCAGGCCCATCAGGTGGAAGTTGAACACCGTGGCGTAGGTGGCCACGAAGTAGAACAGCGGCATCGAGATCAGCCGCGGCAGGGCCGACTGGAAAGCAGTCTGCGCCACGCCAAGGATCAGTGCGATCAGCACCTGCACGCCGATCAGCAGCAGGTAGCGCGAACCGAAACGTGACATCACCTGCATCCAGGTGAGCGGGTTCAACGCGTGCCACACGCTGCCATCAAGCGCCAGCGACATCGCGATGGCGGGCAGGCTGACCGCCATCAGCGAGGTGATGAGCCAGGTCCCGCCGCCGAAGTTCAGCTTCACCAGGATGGTCAGCACGGTGGACCACAGCAGGATCGCCACCAGCGCCCAGCCGCCATGGCCGGGTTCGGCGAATTCCGGCGGCATGGCGAAGCCGTCGGCGGTATGGCGCAGGCATTCGAGCGCGTACATGTAGGTGGCCGCCCAGATCACCAGCTCCAGGAACCAGCCGGCAACCGGCAGCAGCGCCAGATAATGGGCGAGCGTGAATGCCACCAGGCCCGGCAGCGCACTGGCGCGCAGCGGGTAGCGCAGGGCACCGGGCAACAGCTGCGACAGCGGCAGGCGGGTATCGATCAGTTCGATTTTCGGCACGATGGCGGTGCTCCGCTCAGCGCTTGTCGCTGGCGATGCCGATGCCGATGCCGATGCCGAGCGTGCGCACCAGCTGCGTTCCGATCGCCTCGATCGTGGCCTGGCGGCTGCCGTCATGCGGGTCCGGGCCGGCGCTGCGGTTGCGGTCGATCTGGGTCGCGGTCATGGCGTGCTTCCGTTGGGCGTCGGTCGATTGTAGCCATGCCGGTCGTGCCGTGATGCGGGTTCATTGAGTCGGCGCGCTGCGCAGGCTATGGTGCGCGTTTTATGCGGGTGAAGCCGGTGATGTCGTTGAGTACTGCTGTTTGTTCCCTGCGTCTGACCCTGCTGGCGGCGGCACTGGGCGTGCTTGCCGGCTGCGCCAGTGGCGGCGGCGCCAAGCCGTCGGTGCCGCTCAACGCGCTGTACGGCCAGCTCGATCAGGCCGGCAAGGACTACGAGACTGCGCTCCAACAGGCACGCGCCGGCGACCAGAAGGCTTCGCAGCAGACCCTCGCCCGGTCGCTCGACCGGCTGCGGCTGGCCGCAGCGCATTGCGGCACGACCAATGGCTGCGATCCGCAGCGTTTCTTCTCGGTGTTCGACCACCTGCTGCGCCTCAAGGACGGCGACTTCGACGATGACGTGAGCCTGGACAACGACGTCAATTCGCCGCCCGCTGCGCTTGCCGCCGGCCAGGCCGGCGCGGCCAGCCTGCCGCAGGCACAGCGCAGCGTCACCTTGCTGCGTGGCCAGAAGCTGTCCGAACTGATCGCCATGAACGGCCCGGTCAAGGCCGCGCTGGAGGACTGGCTGACCTGGCGGCGTCCGAACCTGATGGAGGCCTACGTCAACTACGAGTATCTGCGTTACCGGATGTGGCCGCAGTACCAGCAGGCGGATCTGCCGGAGGCCTTGCTGTTCGGCATCATGGCCAAGGAATCCGGCGGCAAGGTCAATGCCGTGTCGCGTTCGGGTGCCGCCGGTCCGCTGCAGTTCATGTACTCCACCGGCCTGCGTTTCGGGCTGGGTACCGAAGACGGATTCGACATGCGCTTCGACCCGGCAGCATCGGCGAAGGCGAATGCCGAGTATCTCAACGAGCAGTTGAAGAAATTCAACAACAACCTCGAGCTCACCATCGCTGCCTACAACGGCGGCGAGGGGCACCTGCGTCGACTGGTCGGGGACGACAGCTCGGTAAGCTTCTACGACCCCCGCATCTACGACCAGCTCTCGCAGGAGACCCGCGACTATGTACCGGCGGTGCTGGCCGCCGCGTGGCTGTTCCTGCACCCGGACAGTTACAACCTGAAATTTCCCGGGGTCGATGGCACGCCCGGTTCGATCGTGCTGAAACGACCGGCCTCACTGTCCGAACTCACCGTGTGCCTGGGCTCGACCAGGGGCATGGATGACGGCTGGTTCCGTACCCTGCGCAATCTCAATCCGCGGCTGGATCCCCAGGTGAGCCAGCCGGTGGGCACGCAACTGCAGGTGCCAAGGCTGTTGGAGAAGGTGTACGCATCGCGTTGTGTCGACGGCCCCTGGCCCATCCTCGCGCAGGATCTGCACAGCGCGGTGGTGCCGGCGATTGCGGCGCCGGCGCATGTGCGGGCCACCCGCGGAGAGCGCCGCTACCGGGTGCGACGGGGCGATACCCTGATCAGCATCGTGCGCAAACTGCATTGTTCAAGCGTGCAGGAAATCGCCGACATGAACGGACTGAAGCATCACCGTATCCAGGCCGGTCACACGTTGAAACTGCCCGTCTGCGAATGAGCTGGCCGGCATCGGCCTGATCGCCGACAGGGTGTCCGCGCGTCAGGCAGCTACGCCTGACTGCATCCAGCTTTCGGCGGTTTCGTTCTGGTGGTGCACATCCTTCAGCTGGCGCAGCAACTGCATCACCTGACGATGCTTCGGCTGCAGGCTGGTGTGCGGCGAGTCCCGGGTTTCGTGATACGCCACGGCCAGCCACAAGGCGATGCCGCGCAGCGCCACTTCGCCATTGGTTGAGCGGGCGCGTTCATAACCTGCCTCGGTGCCCTGTCCCCATGGCAGATAGCGCAATTCAGGCGGGGTACCGTACAGGTGGGGGAAATCGCTGCGTGCCGCCTGGCCGATTTCACGCAGGGTCAGTGAGCTGAGTCGGATCCGGCTGCGCAGGGACAACGCGCTGATGCTGCGCTCGATCTCGCGGAACTGCTGCCCGAGCCGGCGGGCACGCAACATGGCAATGAAAGGAGTGAGTAGTTGCATGGTTTACCTCGCCCTGGATTTCGGCTGCGTTGATGGCTGGCCGTGGAGGCGAGACTAACCAGGTTGTCGCCGCAGATGCGCCTAGAACGTCACAAAATGACGTATTGCGTCAGTTCGGGTCGGGTCGGCGGCGGGAGGTGTCCCGGGAAACCCTGTCCGACGCACGCTGCCATCAGCACTCACCGATCCGTTGCCCCACCTGCACGGATTGCTGCGGTTGCAGGGCATCCAGCACGGCCATGCCCGCGGGCAGCAGCAGGATCACCGTGGAGCCCATGTTGAAACGCGCCATTTCGGCGAAGCGTTCCAGGGTGATGTGCCGGCCAGCGAACGATTTGCGGCGGATCGCCGGGGCATATGGCGGGATCACCAGGCCGTCCCACACGGTGGCCACCGACGAAACCAGGATCGCACCCACCATCACCAGTGCGAACGGGCCGTGTTCGCCCTCGAAGTGGCACACCAGACGCTCATTGCGCGCGAACAGGCGGGGGATCGCCTCGACCGCGAATGGCGCCACGCTGAAGATGCGGCCCGGCACATGCACGGTTTCCTTCAGCGTGCCTTTGAGTGGCATGTGCACGCGGTGGTAGTCGCGCGGCGACAGGTACACCGTGACGAACGAGCCATCGCGATACGGCGCGGCGGCGGCCTCGTCGCCGAGCAGCTCGGCTGCACTGTAATACTGCCCCTTGGCCTGGAAGATGCGGCCATCGACGATCGCGCCGGCCTGGCTGATGCGGCCGTCGGCGGGACTGAGCAGGGCGGCTGGAGCGGCGTCGGCGCGACGTGCGTCGGGGCGCAGTTCGCGGGTGAAAAACGCATTGAAGTGCGGGTAGGTCCGCGCATCGGGCTGCACTGCCTCGGCCATGTCGACCCGGTAGTTGCGCACGATGGTGCCGATCAGCCAGTTCTTCCACGGCGCGAAAGTCCAGCGGGTGGCCCGGTAGACAATGCGCGACAGTGCGCGATGGGGCAGCAGGTATTGCAGCAAGATGTTGAAAGTCATCCCGCCAGTATAAAGAAGCCGGAAGTGTTCCCGCGCACTGGCTTTATACTGGTCAGCCTTGCGCCTTGCGCCTTGCTCGTCCTGGATCGCCGTGACCGCCGAACTCGTCTCCATCATCGACTTCATCCGCTATGGCGCCAGCCGTTTCGCGGCGGCCGGCCTCACCTTCGGCCACAGCCACGACAATCCGATCGACGAGGCCACCCATCTGGTGCTGGCCAGCCTGCATCTGCCGCCGGACATCCCGCCGGCGTACGGCGCGGGCCGGCTCACTGTGGCCGAACGCGAGAACGTGCTGGCCTTGATCGAGCGCCGGATCAACGAGCGTCTGCCGGTGGCCTATCTGGTCGGCGAGACCTGGTTCGCCGGATTGAAGTTCAAGAGTGATCGCCGTGCACTGGTGCCGCGTTCACCGATCGCCGAGCTGATCGAGTCCGGCTTCGCGCCGTGGCTGGACGAACGTCACATCGAACGTGTGCTGGATCTGTGCACGGGCTCGGGCTGCATCGGCATCGCGATGGCCGAGTACAACCCCGAGTGGCAGGTCGATATTGTCGATATCAGCGAGGAGGCGCTGTCACTGGCGCGCGAGAACATCGTGTTCCAGCACGTCGGGGACCGGGTCGAAGCGATCCGGTCGGACCTTTTTTCCGACGTGCAGGAACGACGCTACGGCCTGATCGTGTCCAATCCGCCCTATGTCACCGAGAATGAGTACGCTGCGCTGCCGGGGGAATACCGCCACGAACCGAAACTCGGTCTCATCTCGGGTGAGGATGGCCTGGACCTGTGCCTGCGCATGCTGGATGAGGCGGCCGATCATCTCACCGAAGATGGTTTGCTGATCGTCGAGGTGGGTGAGAGCGAGCATGCGCTGGTCGCATTGCTGCCGCAGGTGCCGTTCGTGTGGATCGAGTTCAAGGTCGGTGCGATGGGCGTGTTCGCGCTGGAGCGGCGCGACCTGGTCGAGCATGCAGCGGTGATCCGGGCGGCGGCTGCCGCCCGCCGGCGGACCTGAGCGGAATCGGCTGCGTGGAGATCGAAACGGCGCGATTGCGGCTCGATGCCTTGCGTCCGCAGGATGCGCAGGCGCTGTTCGACTATCGCGCGAACCCGGACGTGGCGCGTTTCCAGGGCTGGTGTCCCGCCTGCATCGCGCAGGCTGCGGATTTCATCGCGCGCCAGGCTGATGCCTCACTGGGCCGGCCCGACAGCTGGTTTCAACGCGCGATCCGCCTGCGAAAGGACGGCGGCCTGATCGGTGATCTGGGCATCCACATGCCAGGCGATGCCGAGGGGTCGGTCGAAGTCGGCATCAGCATTGCCCCGGCCTTTCAGGCACAGGGTTACGCGAGCGAGGCGCTGCGCGCGGTATTCGAGCGGGTGTTTGTCGGCCTGGGTCGGCATCGCATCCATGCCTCGGTCGATCCGCGCAACGAGGCCAGCATGGCCATGCTGCGCGCGCTGGGCATGCGCCAGGAGGCACATTTCCGCGAAAGCCTGTGGCTGAAAGGCGAGTGGGTGGACGATGTGGTGTTCGCGATGCTGGCGCGGGAATGGCACTAGGAGCATGAACGGCCCACCGGGTGTGCTATCGCGCTAAGCTGTACAGGTTTTTATCCGGACGTCCATTTCACTCATGTCCAGCAACTCCTTCGGCAAGCTGTTCACCGTCACCACCTTCGGCGAAAGCCACGGGCCGGCGATCGGATGCGTGATCGACGGTTGCCCGCCCGGGCTGCCGATCGATGCGCAGGAGTTCCGCCACGATCTGGAGCGCCGTGCCACCGGTCGCAGCCGCTACACCTCGCAACGGCACGAAGCGGACGAGGTGGAAATTCTCTCCGGCGTCTACGAAGGCAGGACCACCGGCACACCGATTGCGCTGCTGATCCGCAACACCGATCAGCGCAGCAAGGATTACGGCGACATCGCGTCGACCTTCCGCCCCGGTCACGCCGACTACACCTATTGGCAGAAATACGGCATCCGCGACCCGCGCGGCGGCGGTCGCTCCTCGGCGCGCGAAACCACGATGCGGGTGGCCGCTGCAGTGATCGCCAAGAAGTGGCTGGCCGAGCGTCATGGTGTGCGCGTGCGTGGGTACCTGGCGCAGATCGGCGGGATCACGCCGGATGCGTTCGACTGGGCGGCCGTCGAGGAAAACCCGTTTTTCTGGCCGGACATGGCACAGGTGCCGGCGTTGGAGGCCTACATCAATGCCTTGCGCAAGTCCGGTGATTCGGTCGGTGCGCGCGTCAACGTGGTGGCCGATGGTGTGCCGCCGGGCTGGGGCGAGCCGATCTACGGCAAACTCGACGGCGACCTGGCCGGCGCGCTGATGTCGATCAATGCGGTCAAGGGCGTGGAGATCGGTGACGGCTTCGCCGCGGTGACCCAGCATGGCAGCCGGCACCGCGACGAAATGAGCACGGATGGCTTTGCCTCCAACCATGCCGGCGGCATCCTGGGCGGCATCAGCAGTGGCCAGCCGGTGACCGCCTCGATCGTGCTCAAGCCGACCTCGAGCATCCTGATTCCTGGCCACAGCGTGAACCTGGCCGGCGAACCGGCCCAGGTGGTGACCAAGGGCCGCCACGATCCCTGCGTGGGCATCCGCGCCACCCCGATCGCCGAGGCGATGATGGCGCTGGTGCTGATCGATCATGCCTTGCGCCACCGCGCGCAATGCGGTGATGTGGGCGTGGTCGAACCGCGGATTCCCTAGGCAACATGCATCACCCGCCATCACGGACGATCCCCAACCCGACCGCGCCGGCTGCAGCCGGCCCGGTTACTTACCCCTGACGATCAAAGATAAATCCAATGAGCCTGAAGAGCAGTTACAAAGTTGCCATGGTCGGCGCCACCGGCGCCGTCGGCGAAACCCTGCTGGCGATCCTTGCCGAGCGGGAATTTCCGGTCAGCGAACTGGTGCCGCTGGCCAGCGAGCGTTCGGCGGGTGGCAAGGTCACGTTCGCCGGCCAGGACATCACGGTGCAGTTGCTGGATACCTACGATTTTGCCGGCGTCGACATCGCGTTTTTCTCCGCCGGCGGCTCGGTCAGCCGCGAGCACGCGCCACGCGCGGCGGCGGCCGGTGCGGTAGTGATCGACAACACCTCCGAGTTCCGCTACCAGGACGACATCCCGCTGGTGATCAGCGAGGTCAACCCGCATGCGATCGCCGAATACACTCGCCGCGGCATCATCGCCAACCCGAACTGCTCGACCATGCAGATGCTGGTGGCGCTGGCGCCGATCCATCGTGCGGCACAGATCGAGCGGATCAATGTCGCCACCTACCAGTCGGTGTCCGGTGCCGGTCGTTCGGGCATGGAGGAGCTGGGCCGGCAGACCCGGGAGCTGCTCAACTTCCAAAGCGTGGAGCCGGGCAAGAAATTTCCTGCCCAGATAGCGTTCAATGTGATCCCGCAGATCGACGACTTCCAGCCCAACGGCTACACCAAGGAAGAAATGAAACTGGTGTGGGAAACCCGCAAGATTTTCGAAGACGAGTCGATCCAGGTAAATCCGACCGCGGTGCGCGTACCGGTTTTTTATGGCCATTCGGAGGCGGTGCACATTGAAACCAGCGACAAGATCACCGCGGAGCAGGCCACCGAACTGCTGCGCCAGGCACCGGGCGTGGTGCTGATGGACGAGCGCAAGGCGGGTGGCTACCCCACGCCGGTGGGTCAGGCGGCAGGCAACGATGCGGTGTTCGTGGGGCGCATTCGCGAGGATATCTCGCACGAGCGCGGGCTCGATCTGTGGATCGTTTCCGACAATATCCGCAAGGGTGCGGCCCTGAATGCGGTGCAGATCGCCGAACTGTTGATCCAGGACTACCTGTAAAGTGTGCCTTGCAAGGTGGGCCAGCGGGGGCCGCCATGGCAGGGTACGATCAACGGGCGGCCGTCTGCGCCACGGGCCGTGCAGGGGAGAGCCGGCGAACACCGCTGAAAGCGCAGCAACAATGAGAACGCACGGCAACAATGTCCTGCAAGTATTCGTTGCAGCTATTGTTGATTGGCCCACATGTAACTAAAGTGACCCCTTGTTTGGGGTAATTGCCGCTACCACGACGGCGCCGATATTTTAAAGTCGCCTGGGATCGTTCGGGGGAACACACTGATGAATCGTTCGTTGAAGTTGTCGATGATGTTGGCCCTTGCTCTGGGCAGCAGTCAGGTCACGGCGCTTGACCTTGGCCAGATCCAGATCAAGTCGGCCCTGGGGCAACCGTTGCTGGCGGAGATTCCGTTGCACCCTGCCAATCCGGCGGAGTTGCGGAACCTTACCGTGCAACTGGCTTCCAGCGAGGACTTCGTCCGCGCCGGCATCGCCGGGGGGCGCACCACGATCCCGTTGCATTTCAGCATTGCCAATACCGCTGGTGGCCAGCGGGTGATCCGCATCACCAGCAGTGTTGCCGTGGACGACCCGTTCATCGATCTGTTGCTGGAGGTGAATGGCAAGGCCGTCGGCAAGAGCGTGCGCGAGTTCGCGATCCTGCTTGACCCGCCGGGTAGCCGGGCGCCATCCGCACCGCAGGTCGCGAACGCGCCAGCGGCACAGAAGGCATCTGGAGCAGCGGGTCCCCGTCCTGCGGCGACTCCCGCTGCGCCGCGCCCACCCGCCAGCCCCAGCGCGGTCAACAACGGTCAGTATGGCCCGGTCAAGCGTGGCGAGACTCTCTCCGCGATCGCGCGCCATGCGGCGCCCGACGGCGTCGACATCAACCAGATGTTGCTGGCGTTCAAGCAGGCCAACCCCGACGCGTTCTATCGCGACAACGTCAACGCACTGAAGAGTGGCGTGGTGTTGCGTGTGCCAACCCCCGTGGAAGCACGGGCGATCACGATGGCGGCGGCGATCGCCGAGGTCCGTCGCGAAAACAGCGACTGGCGCGCTGGCCCCGCCGGCACGCCGACCACGGTGGCGGACGCCGCCACCCGTGCATCCGCGTCCAGTGCCCCGACCGGCGGAACCCGCGGCACCAGCGATCGTCTCGCACTGGTACCGGCCAGGGACATGAAGGGTACGGCGGCACCAGGTGACCGTACCGGCGGCAAAGACGACAAATCAGCGGCCATTCGCCAGGATCTGTTGCGGACCCAGGAAAGCCTGGCCAGTTTGCAGCAGCAAAGCAGCGATCTGAAAACCCGCCTGAAAGACCTGACCGACATCAACACCAAGAACGAGCATCTGTTGTCGCTCAAGGACAACGAGATCACCGACCTGCAGAACAAGCTGGCCGAGGCGCGCAAGTCTGCCGCGATGGCGGCGGCCAATCCGGCACCAGCGGCCACGGTGGAGAAAAAACCGGTACTTGCCGAACAGCCACAGAACAGCCCGGCGCCCGCCAAACCCGGCACGGTCAGTGGCATGGCACCGGTTGCGGCGACCTCTGCGGCATCGTCGGCCGCGCCTGGCCCAGCCAGCAGCACGCCGGCCGCCAGCAGCGTCCCTGCCGCTGCGGCCACCGTGGCCAAGGCCAAGACGGCCGAGCCTGTCACCAGACACGCCCCCCCGGCACCACAGGTGCCTGAGCAACCCTGGTACACGCAGAAATGGACCTGGGGAGCCGGTGCCGTCGTGCTGTTGCTGCTGCTGGGCATGTTGGGGCGTCGCCGCAAGTCCTCGGCGGAGGGATCGGTGAAATCCTCGTCGCTGGCCGACCGGTTCGCATCGACGGTGCCGGTGGACAACGGCAGCGATGACATCGACCAGAACGAGTTGCTCGACCAGCTGGCCGAGAATCCGGATGACATCTATCTGCACCTGGAACTGGTCACCCTTTATTACTCGCGGCGCGATGTCGAGCATTTCGAAGCCGCCGCCGAGGCCATGCATGCCCATATCACGGACCCGCAGCAGGACGAGTGGCAGGACGTGCTCCACATGGGCGAGGATCTGGTGCCGGATCATCCGCTGTTCAAACCACATGACGAGTCGAGTGCGCACGAGGAGATGGAAGCTCCGCACGAATTCGACATC
>Ga0307375_10002960_pt1 | contig 17069 bp, 10 predicted proteins | sample TR1MG_FD_202531 | JGI IMG/M metagenome (GOLD analysis project Ga0307375, IMG submission 202531) | Soil microbial communities from Risofladan, Vaasa, Finland - TR-1 | ecosystem: Environmental > Terrestrial > Soil > Coastal area > Acid sulfate soil | place: Finland: Risofladan, Vaasa | collected... | reverse complement strand
TTGCGCGAAAGGACGTCCTCGAGAAAATATTTGCCGGCTTGAACGAGGTCAAACCCATCCGTGCAATGGGCCTCAGTGCCGACGAATTACTGTTGGTACGCGACCTGCAACTGCTCACTGTCAAACCGATCATGTACATTGCCAATGTCAATGAAGACGGCTTTAGCAACAATCCCTACCTGGACGCTGTTCAGCGCCATGCCGATGCCGAAGGCGCGCCGGTCGTGCCCGTATGCGCCACGATGGAAGCTGAAATCATGCAACTGGAAGACAGTGAGCGGGATGAGTTTCTGTCGGACATGGGCCTGGACGAACCCGGCCTGAACCGGGTCATTCGGGCAGGCTACACGCTCCTCGGCCTGCAGACCTATTTCACGGCGGGTGTCAAAGAGGTTCGTGCCTGGACGATCCATAAGGGAGACACGGGCCCTCAGGCGGCGGGTGTGATTCATACTGACTTTGAACGCGGCTTCATTCGCGCCCAAACCATCGCCTTCGCCGACTTCATCCAGTACAAGGGTGAAGCCGGCGCCAAGGAAGCGGGCAAGATGCGCGCCGAAGGCAAGGATTACGTCGTCAAGGATGGGGACGTCCTGAACTTCCTGTTCAATGTCTGATCAACCACACGCTGCCCGGTATCAACCGGGTTGCGTGACCTGGAACGGACTCTCCCTCTTTTCCATGGGGTTGTGAAAAGGATCAGGAGTGGACTTAAGCGGGTATGAAAGCAATCGGCTGCTTTGTGCACTGACATGATCCGGTCGGTTCCCAAAAAGGTGATAGTCAGAAATTCGGCCAAACCAGACGATTTCCTATCTATTGAGTCCGCTCTGGGTTTAGGCGAATCAAGTTACATTTTGGATGTGTTCGGACTGCTCGGGAGGACACAAGAAGAAGCTCCCTAGTTTAGATCAGGCTCCAGATAACGATTACGGATCTCCAAGATGTTTGGGAGACAGCGCTGGAAGTGCATTACCACGGCAGGATCGAAATGACTGCCTGCATTGTCGTTGATAAATTGAATGGCATCCTCAACCAGCCAGGCTTTTTTGTAAGGCCTAGCGGATGTCAGGGCATCGAACACATCCGCCACGGCGGCAATGCGCCCCGCCAGAGGAATGGCTTCACCCACCAATCCATTGGGGTAGCCGCTACCATCCCATTTCTCGTGATGGGTCAGTACGATTTCCCGGGCCAGACACAGGAGGTCCGAGTCGTCTTCTGCAAGAATTTCCGCCCCAATCGTCGTGTGGCTTTTCATCACTTCCCATTCGTCGGGTTCGAATTTTCCGGGTTTGAGAAGGATGGTGTCAGGAATACCGATTTTCCCGATATCGTGCATGGGGCTGGCGTGGAGCATCAATGCGCAGTCGGCTTCACTCCAACCCATGCTTCTGGCCAGCAGCGTGGCAATCTGACTCATGCGGATGATGTGTAACCCGGTTTCGTTATCCCGATATTCCGCTGCCCGTCCGAGGCGACGAACCACTTGCAGCCGGGTCTGGTGCAGCATCTCGGTGCGTGCCGCCACCATATTTTCCAACATCGCCTTTTGATCGTGCAGCAGACGATGCGCCAATTGCGCATCGAGCAAATTGCGTACGCGCATCAGCAGTTCATCCCGATCGAAGGGTTTGCCGACAAAATCTCTCGCCCCGCAAGCCAGCGCCTTGAGACGGACCTCATGGCTATGCTGGGCTGTCAGAATAATGATGGGCGGAAGCAACGGGTCCGATAGCGACCGTAGCGCTTCCATTACCTGATACCCATCAAGGTGGGGCATGTTAATGTCGAGCAGGATCAGATCAGGCTTTATTTCATGATACTGGTCGAGTACCGCACGAGGATCCTGGATGAGTGTCGGCGGCTCGTACCCTTGGCTGACCAGCATCTTGTCCAGCAGCTTGAGGTTGGCAGGTTCATCATCCACGACGAGAATTTTCGCTTGCGTAATTGGCATGCTGGTCATGAAGCCTTCTCCAGTCCTGTATTGAGATGACGATCTATTGTTTCCATAAATACACCAATTTCAAATGGCTTGAAGATGTAGTCGCAAAATCCGGCCGCCATTCCACGTTCAATATCATGTTTCATGGCATTGGCACTGACGGCGATGACGGGGATGTCCGCCAATGCCGAATCCATTTTCAGTAGGTGAAGCACCTCGAAGCCATTCATGCCCGGCAGACTCAGATCGAGCAGGATCAAGTCCGGACGCTGGTGATGCACCATCTCCAGACCAAGCTCGGCGTTATGGGCATCCCTAAGCGAAATCGCCGGTCTTGTAGCGAGAATCTTTCGGACCAGTTTGAGATTGGCTGGGTTGTCCTCGATATAGAGGAGGTCATACGAACAGGATGGTGCGCAGCCGATGGCGGATTGAGAAAGTGTTGACGAGTCCTCTGGCAATCGATGATTTTCGCTCCATCCGATACCAGTGCTGTCATCATCGGCATTGAGTTGCGACGGTGCGATCGGCAAGGAGAACCAGAATGTACTACCAGTCCCAACCTGGCTTTCCAGCCCTATCTCGCCGCCCATGGCGTGGACCAATCGCTTCACCAAGGCAAGACCGATGCCTGTCCCCTCAATGCCATCATAGACGGCTCCGAGCCGTTCAAACGGCTTGAAGAGCCGTGTGCGCTGACCTGGCGGAATACCAAGACCTGTATCCATGACCGAAAGGCGCAGCTGCCCTTCGGCCGTTTCTGCCGAAATCATGACTTCCCCGCATTCACGATTGTATTTGATGGCATTGGACAAAAGATTCAGTAACACCTGTTTGAGACGTGCCCGGTCGGCATGTGCGGCCAGATTGTTCGTGAATCCTTCCATACGAATGGTAATGTCTCGTTGCTCAGCCAAGGGGCGAAATTGGGCCACGCACTCTGTGACAAGCGGTGTGATGGTCACCGGTTCCAGGCTCAGCTCGATACGACCGCTTTCAATTCGGCTCAGGTCGAGCACTTCATTGACCAGATCAAGCAGGTGCTCCCCGGCATGCTGGATTTCCTTGACGTTGTCCGCCTGCTGTGGTGTCAACGGCGAGGAATCGGGTATGCGAAGCATTTGAGTAAAACCGAGTATGGCATTGAGCGGCGTACGTAATTCATGACTCATGCTGGAAAGAAATTCGGACTTAGCGGCATTGGCGTATCTGGCTTCTTCATTGGCCTGAATAAGCTGGCGGAAAAACACTAGGAGCCCGGCTAGTGCCCCCAGTGTGACTGCGATCAGCAGGAATCCGGCGATCACATCGAAACTCATCGCACGGCTGTAGGTGTCTTGCGCCATCTGTCGGGTTTTCAGTGCTCGGAGCGCGACGCGAGTGCTCAGGTTTTCCAGTGCGGCGAAGGCCGGGCCGTCATCGACTTTGACCACTGTATCGAGCTGGGTGGAGGTGGCACCCTCTCGCACCATGGGGGGAATGGCACGATATTTCCTGATGTATTCCTCGAACGTGCGGCGCAGAGTCGCGAGATCGGCCTGGTCCGCTGGATCCGGTAGCAAAATATCGAGGTGATCGAGCGCCTGACGCAATCCGGTGATATTGGCTTCGATCCTTTTTTCGTAGCGCGGCAGATCTCGGCGCAGCACCAGATTCTTGAAGTTATGGATGAATCCGCCATAGCCGATCTGTTCGGTCAAATCGGTCAGCGCATCGCTGATGGCCGTGGCGCGGGTGGCGTGTTTTTCCCAAGTGCTCTCGACGTCATGGAAAAAGACCAGGCTGAAGCCCCCGAACGTAATGGCAGCGAGCAAGATTCCGCAGCCGAGTGTCACGAGCAAGCCGAATTGACGACGATAGGCGTGCCGCGCACAGCCCAGAGGGGATTCATGCATGTCGAGCATAGCCTGGGGTAAAGACCACGCACCGATATGACAACTGCCCTTGCCTTCCTGATATCTTCGCAATTCTTATGTCAGTGATCACATCGACAGACAAGGTCAGTCGCAGTAGGTCCATCATGAGAGGCGGTGTGTCAATCTCGATATGCATCATTCGGGTGTTCGTTCGTCGGTTCTATTGTTGAGGCGGTATAAATCGAGGGTGCTTAAAAAGGCATCGATGTCGATGGGTTTGGTCAGATATGCGTCGAAACCGGCGGCGATACCGCGCTCGATATCTCGCGGCATGGCATTGGCGGTAATAGCGATGACCGGAATGTTTGCCAGGCTCGCATCGGCCTTGATCACTTTCAGAACCTGATAGCCATCCATCTCCGGCATATTGATGTCGAGCAGGATCAGATCCTGCGGCTGCGCCCGAGCGAGTGCGATCCCCAGAGTTGGCGTATGTGCCGTCATCAGGTGAATATGTTTACGCATACCGAGGATCTGGGCAATAAGCTTGAGGTTGGCGGGATTGTCATCGATGCTGAGCACATGGAATACGCGGCCATCCGTCAATGCCACAGCCGTCGTGTCGTTTGCGTTTGCGCGCTCCCCGTCAGCAGCGACTATATCTTCCCGCGGCAACTCGATCCAGAAGGTGCTGCCAACGTCGACTTCGCTGTCGACCCCGATGCGGCCCCCCATCAACTCGACGAGCCGACGGGTAATGCTCAAACCGACCCCCGTTCCCTCAATGTCGGTCTGGTCCATACCCAGACGAGAGAAAGGCTTGAATAGTTCTGTCATGCGATCTTCAGGTATGCCCACGCCGGTATCGGTGATATTGATCCGAAGTTGATCCGCTCCGTTTTCGATGGCACTCACCCGAACCTCACCCGCCAGTCGGTTGTATTTGATCGCATTTGAGATGAGGTTGAGCAAAACCTGTTTGAGCCGTACACGATCGGCACGTACGCCTAACCCATCGCCCAGTCGGCTTTCGTGGAATGCAATTTGTCGCTCATTGGCCAGCGGCTGGAGCAGTTGACGGCACTCATCCACCAGATTGTGTATATCGACGCGCTCCAGGGAAAGATCAATATGGCCCGATTCGATCCTGGAGAGATCCAGGATCTCGTTGATCAGTTTGAGCAGATGGCGGGCTCCCTTCAGAATTTCATGAACATTGTCCTGCTGATCGACATTCAGCGCCGCATCATATTCCAGCATCTGGCCAAAGCCGATAATGGCATTCATTGGCGTGCGTAACTCATGGCTCATGCTTGACAGGAAATCGGATTTGGCCCGGTTAGCGCGCGTGGCCTCTTCGCTGGCGTTGATCAATTGCGATTCGATCTTCTTGCGCGTACTGATGTCGCTGTGGATGCCAATCATGCGGATCGGGTTGTCGGCATGATCGCGCGCCACCACCGTGCCCCGGCAGAGAATCCATATAAATCCACCCTGTCGGCTACGCAGGCGCAACTCCACTTCATAGATGGGGTATTTCCCGGCCAGATAGTCCTGCAGATTCTGCCGCACTCGGGGGAGGTCGTCCGGATGCACCGATTCGACCCAGGTGTCTACCGTTGGCTGAAGTTCGCCCTTGGCATAACCCAGCATTTCCTCGTAATGCCCCGAGAATAGCATCTCGCCGGTAAGCAAATTCCAGTCCCAGATGCCGTCGCCGGCCCCTTCCACGGCAAAGGTAAACTGTAGTTCACTGTCTTTCAGGCGGTTTTCGGCCTCGACGCGTTCCGTAATATCCTGCACCGTGCCCAGGAGGCGAATCATTTCGCCGGCCGCATTGCGCTCGGCGCGCGCCCGTTCATGTACATGGCGGATAGTGCCATCGGGTCGAACGATCCGGTGAATCACGTCATGCGTGCCGGATATGGCCGCTTGCCCTTCGCTCTTCGCCACCAATAACTGATCGTCCGGGTGCACCATCGCTTTAAAGGCAGCCACCGTGGGAGAAAAAGTCTGCGGAGCATGGCCGAAAATGTGAAAAATTTCGTCGGACCAAATCAACTGACCAGACGGTATATCGGCCTGCCAGTCGCCAATCTGCGCCAGGGTTTGTGCTTCACGCAGACGCTTTTCGCTCTGCGCCAGCGCGATTTCCGTCATTTTGCGCTCGTGAATATCCTGCACCACCCCCAGCATGTGCAGGGGGCGACCCATATCGTCACGGGTCACGGCTCCTTTTTCGAGTAACCAGCGTACCTGTCCATCGGGCCAGACGACGCGATGCTCGATATCATAGGACGCGTCATGCTCCACACTGGCAGTCACTGCGTCGATGACCGCTTGGCGGTCATCCGGGTGTACTGCGCCCAGAAAGTTGTCATAACTGGTTTCCAGCGTGCCGGATGGATAACCGAACAGCGGCGCGATGCGCTCGGACCAATACAGCTCACCCGTATCGATGCTCCAGTCCCAAGTGCCGATATTGGCAAATATCTGCGCACGCTTTAAACGCTCCTCGCTGACGCTCAGCGAAACCTCACGGTTTATGAGTTCCGTGATATCGGTGCGAATCGCAATATATTGCTGCGGTTTTCCGGCATCGTTGAGGAAGGGCACGATGGTTGCCTCAACCCAATAGTGGGCGCCGCTTTTGTGCCGGTTGCAAATTTCGCCCTGCCATATCTGGCCGGACGAAATCGTGCGCCACAAATTTCTATAAAACGCGAGTGAGTGCTGGTCTGACTTGACCAGACGGTGGGTTTGCCCGAGCAGTTCCTGCTCGCTATAGCCACTGAGCATGCAGAAATGCTTGTTGGCATAAACGATGACGCCTCGGACATCCGTGATGGTGACAATGGCATGTTCATCAACAGCTGCACGCATCTGTTCGAGTTGTCGTTTCGCGTCATCGGCGCGCCGGGACTGACGGATCGACGCACGACGCAGACTGCGAAGATGCAGGGCCTGGGACCGAACCGAAGGCACCAGTAAATTTGGCACGACTGGATTGACCAGATAGTGGGAAAAACTTGCCTCACAAGCGGGCGAACTAAGTATTTCGTCGTTCACACCCACCAAGACGCTGATGGGCAGATGACTGTGTTCGGGATGCCGACGGACCACGGCGATCAGTTCAGCCCCCCGGCAACCGGGTGTCAGTGCGCCGACAAGCAACAGATCGGGTTTGAAATCGTTGATCGCCTGCAGTGCTTGTTCCGGGTCCACCACGGCAAGCGCGCTTATACCGTTCTGCTGGAGTACGTCGTGATGATAACGCCGCTCCTGGTCATCCTCACAGAACAGAACAACCCTTATGGGTGGACCTGCCAGGCGTTCATGGACGTCAGCAATCAAACTGGTCAGCCACTCAAGATCAATCGGTTTGTGGCAAAAATCGGTGACCCCGGCGCGTTGCCAGGTGAACAGATCGGATAATGGGGTATCGGACTCGGTGAGCAAGAACCAACCCGCCACGGTCGATGCACACTGAGCCACTTTGACTTGTTCTGCGCTGGGTAGCCGGCTCAACCAGGAAATATCGGTCAGCAAGATTGAGGTTCTGCTCAGTGGACTGGTGTTGAACGAGAGCAGATCGTCGTGGAAACGCAGATCAACATTCATGCCGTCCAGAGAGAGGACATGGGTGATGAGCACCGGCAGAGGAGGAGCAAAATCGCCGAGCGCAGCAAGCGTCAATGACTGATTTGTGATGTCCGTGTTCATGGCGTATTCCAACTATTGATATCCGCCCACAGCCTGAGCCGCATAGCCGCGAGGGTAATGGGCGACACGGTGTACGTGCTCAGAGAACATAAGGAAACTCGGCGTTATTTGTTGGTGGCGCACGATCGTCGGAAATCCAGCCAGCCAGTCAATATCCATTTCCGCTATCGGCGGCAAGGTCATATTGGGATACGATCTGCTTCAGATGGCTGGACATGCCCGCGATTTTCGCGCTGAGTTCTGCGACTTGCTGGCTGTTTTTCATCGCATGATCCGTTTGATCACTGATCGAGTGGACATTCCGGTTCATTTCATCCGAAACCATGCTTTGTTCTTCTGTAGCGGTCGCGATTTGTGTGCTCATGTCGCCGATTTCATTGATGGCCGTACTGATTTGATCCAGCGCATGCTCGGTTTGAACGGCCTGATCTTTCACAGACTCCATTTGTTTATGGCCATGCTGAACCGACTCGACTGCCTGGACGATACCAGTGCGCAGTTGTTCGATCATAGTACGAATATCCACGGTCGAAGATTGTGTTTTCCCCGCCAGTGCCCGAACCTCATCGGCCACAACAGCAAACCCGCGGCCTTGCTCCCCGGCTCGCGCAGCTTCAATGGCGGCATTCAGTGCGAGCAAATTGGTTTGGTCGGCAATACCGCTAATGAGTTTTACGACACCATCGATGGCGTCGCCCTTGTGGCGAAGCTGTTCGATGACTTGTGCCATGGTATCCAAACGAACGGATAGCTGCTCAATTGCAGCATGCGTATGCTGAACCTGCGTCCGTCCCGTTTTTGTCTCATCAGTCGCGTTTCGGACGGCCTGTGCTGAAAGATTTGCATTTTTGGCGACATCCTGGACGGTCGCGCTCATCTCGTTCATGGCCGAGGCGACCATCTCGGTTTGCTGGGTTTGATCTTCCAGTCCACGCAAAGATTGCGTACTCCCTTTGGAGAGGTCATCTGCGAAACGATTTAAATCCAGAGAGGACTCAGTGAATTCACCAATCACTGTGGCCAGACGCGCCTGCAATGATTTGGCTGACTCGGCCAGAGCCCCAATTTCGTTTTGACCCATCGTTTCTATGGTCTGGCGCAATTGCCCCCCAGCCATGTTTTTTATCTGTCGACTGATTCTGGTCAATGGCCGAACAATCCAACGCAAAATGCCAACATAGATCAGTATGGTGGAAAATAATCCCAACCCGCCACACACCAGCGCCAATGCGTGTCGAGTGTCATCCAGCAGCAAATACGCCATCAGGACAACCTGAGCGATAACCGGCAACAGGAAGCTCAATAAAAGCAGGGAGTTCACCGAAATATTGGCAATACTGCGTTTTTTCGGGATTCCGGCGTTCGGTTTTCGATTCAAATCCGCGTACAAGCGTTCAGCCGCATCGATTTCTTCCCGGCTTGGCTTCGTGCGTACGGACTGATACCCGACGATACTTCCTTTCTCAAAAATGGGCGTGACATAGGCATCCACCCAATAATGATCGCCATTCTTGCATCGATTCTTTACCAGTTGCCGCCACGGCTTGCCCGCTTTGATCGTATCCCACAAATCCCTGAAGGCAGCCACGGGCATATCGGGGTGGCGAACCATATTATGGCTTTTACCGATCAGCTCATCCTTTTCATATCCCGAGACCGTGATGAAATCTTGGTTCACATAGGTGATCATTCCCTTGAGATTAGTCGTGGAAATCAATAAATCTCCTTTAGGGTAATCCACATTGCGTTGCGTAACGGGTCCATTGTTTTTCATCAGGCTATCCTTTTATTTTTTGGCCGCTGGGTGATTTCATGCGCGTACTATGGTTTGTATCGGCTGATATGGATTGAACTTTATAGGTTGTTTGATTTTCAAAAGAACTAAAAAGTCACTCTGAACAAGACTAGCAAACTCAGTCCTAAATGCAAATTTTAAGTCGTTAAGCAAATGCTTATATGATGCATATAAATGATTAGGCGGGTTAAGGAATTCATAAGTTAATGCTTTGGCGAAGCATGGTAATTAAAAGGCAATGCCTGGGTGACGCAGAGAAGCCGATGGGGGTGACGCCCCCGTCTTCAGTCGCGCTTGGCTTTAGATACCGAGGGGGTAATAGCTCCTCTGACCGAAAACAGATTTAAACCAAGTCGACCTACTGGCAATTTATCGGCCTATATCCTTAGTCCATCCTGTTTTCTGTGATACTGATCACAGTCGGAAGGTACCTGTCGTTGGAAGTGGGCGCAGCAGGGTGTGTTTGCACAATTTTAATACCCGAACAAATGTACCAACGAACACGTGAATACCCCGTTTATTAGCAGATCGAGCAACCAGCACAGCATCATCGGAAACAGGAACAGAGATACGACACTGGGGATTGGAAATAAAACCCGACATACGACCATGGCATCACGGGAAAAGCCGGATGCCATGACATCCATGATTACATTGCGGTTTACCCGGTCGAATCGGATCGATTGCGCACGGCATCTATAACGAGCTTGCCGATATTGCGATCGATCAAGGGGCTTGATTCGGGCACGACACGACACAGGCGCATGGACTGGTGACCAATTCGCAGGGAATACAGTGCGACACCAATCCCCTGCCCCGCCCGAACCCCTACTTGCAAGAGGATATTGGAGAGCCAAGTCTGGCTTACGGAATCAAGCATGGTTTCCGTGACGGTGGTGAAGGCGATATTTCGCAGGATCAACTGATAAAGGTGCCAACGCGCCGGCGCGGAAAGGCGTAATCCATAGATATCCGCTACCCGCTCGACCATGGCGATATTACGCCAGGCCACCAGCAGCAAATCCAGCGCCGGATATGGGCTGGCGGCGATGAAAATCCCGGTACGCACGGATTCCCGGCGAATCAGCCGAGCAGCCTCACGATCCAAGGAGCCATACCAATTATTCAAGCTCTGGGCCAGCTCGTCCACGGACCAACTCGCATCGACAGCCGCCAACTGCTCGCGCAGGGATGTACTCAGCGGGCTTCGCCGGTAAAGCACATCTATTTCGGCAGCCAGATCAGGAACCAGGGATGAAGGCTGATTCTGACGCAGTTGCGCACGTCGTATGCGTTGCTGCAATCGGCTGATTCGGTCGAGTTTTCGACTGGCAACACGAGCGCGCCAAGCCAGCAGCACCAGCCCCATTCCCACACCCACGCCAATCAGCGCGATCCCTGCCCCAAGCCAGGGGCTGATGGTCCAGCTCCAGACTGTACCCTGAAACCACTGCAACATGAGCCAGGTGATAATGCTGAATGTCACCAGTCGAAAAAAGAGTGAGGTTCGTTGTGGCGGTAGCAGCGGTTCCGGCTCCGCATCGAGATCGTTGTCCAGACGAATCTGCGCAACATCGATCTCGGGCACCGCTTCACCCTGTTGGTGTACGGTTGTTTTCAATCGAACGGGTTCGTCCATCGGTCCGGTGTTCATAGCTCTAATCCGCCAGAAGAAAAGCAAGCAATTGATCAATGCGTCGGCTGGGGAAAACCTGGGCCCGATCCAGCCCAGCGGGCGGAGCGAGCTGAGGCAGTTCGTCTATTTTCAGATTCAGGTTGTGGGGCATCGTGTTTGGCAAGTTCGGTGGCGTAAAATGTATCTTCTCGCCAAGACGCTTATCCCGGCCGATCAGACTGCCCGCGCCACCCGCTTCAACACGCTGCGCCGACTGAACGGCGGCAATGGCCATGACTTTTAGCTCAATCGAGGCCGAAGCGAGCCTTTGTACGGTTTCGTACAGGTAGGATTCCAGCAGCGATTGCAAACGGTTCTGATCATCGGGCAAGAGGTGGTCAATCTTGGTGGCACAGACGGCGACACGTCGGATACGTCGCCGGAACAGCTGGCCCAGCCAGTGGCCGCTCTGGTAGCGAAATGGCTCCAGGACCCCTTCCAGGGCGGCCCGCATATCCTTCAATGCAGAAGGGCCTGCCGACATGGCGCCTAATAGATCGATCAGGATGACCTGGGCGTCAAGGGCACGAAAATGTCGATCGAAGAAGGGTCTGGCTTGATCGTCGCGATAGCGATCGAAATTATCCCGACAGACCGCCCCCCATGATCCCGGGGGGAAATCGACCGCTGATCCTCCCTCTACGGCAGCAAGCGCAAACAGTGGAACGAACGGGTATTCAGCCGGGTCGAAATCCCGACCACTGAGCAGAAATCGCCCCGGCAGGTTTTGACTCAGCTGGTAGGGCGCAATGCGACACTCCGCGAGGAAATCCGCCCAACGCCCCTGCAGTACGGCAAGCTGAGCTGCATCGACAGAAGTTAAGGGATCGATTGCAGCCAACTCGGCGATGAGGGATGCACCCACGGCATTTCGTGGTTCCTGCGCGGCCCACGCCCACAATGATCGACAGAACTGGCGATAATCCCATTCCAACAACATCAGATCGAGCAACCATTCGCCCGGATAATCGAACAGCTCGATGATGCGTTTACGGGGTTTCAATGAATACCAGGAACGATCAACACTGATTTCGATCCGGGCGATCGACCAGTCCGTCGTCGAAGCAGGCCATCGGGCGGGTTGATTGGTCAGTGCATGCAACCCGGCATCGTAATCAAAGGAATGTTCGCCACCGCGAAGCCAATGACCGTGTACCAGTAATCCCAGATTCGCATGACTCGACAGCGAGCCGCGCCTGATGTTTTCCAGATGGTTGATCAGGCTGGTGATCAAGGTGGATTTGCCTGCCTGAGACAGGCCCGTAATACCGATCCGGGTCACCGGTACCGAGCGCGCGCGAAAGGAATCAGACAAATCGAACCCGCCTTAACGCTAATGAACTAGACGCGCAATCTTACCCCGCGAAAGCCTGAACCCCAAGGACTCGCCCGCTAAGGGTCAACGATTGAGAAACTGACATCCGAACTACTTACAAATCCGTCCAGTTGATATCACAGCACACGACCTTGATACCCAGATGGCCGACATGGGGTCGCGCATAGGAGATTGTGCGACAGAGATTTCCACCGGCAACGGAAAGATAGGGGCGACTGATCTGCACTAATCCCTGTTCGATCATTGCACGGCGAAAATAGGGCCTTTTGGCCCAACTGGCCCCCTTGGCCTTGGCCAAGGGTCGAAATCGGTTATTGATGGAGGGGGGCGCAAAAATTCCGTTGACCGTATCACCCTGTTGACGCCCTTCCCCATCGAGCACGAACACCCGAGCAACCATCTTCATGGAGAGGATGGCCTGTGCCGCAACTTCAAGCGGTACGTTGCGCTCAAGCGCTACCAGCATGTCTTCGAACCGTTCCGTCACGGCCATGATCTGCTGGTGCAACAGGTTGTCTACACGGTCCGCTTCCTTGGTCGAGGCGGCCAAACCCTGAGCCAGAAAATCCCGATTGAAGGGCTCGTCCTGCTCAATCAAGGCGGGGCGGGCCAGTCCGAACCCCTGGAGCAGATCAACACCAGAACTAAGCGCCAAGGCTAGTTGGTGTTGGGTTTCGATACCTTCCTGCAGAACGAGACTGCCTGCCTCATGGATCATCGCAACCAGTGACGGCAAGGTGCGCTGGGCGCGCACAGACTGCTCTGCCTCAAGGATCAGACTCCGATCCAGCTTCACGATATCGGCATCAATGCGCCAAAGGCGCGTAAATTGAGATCCGCCGATACCAAAGTCATCCAAAGCGACCAGACAACCCAGGGATCGATACAAAGCGATCGCGTCAGAGAGCAGGGATTCGTCAGGCAATTCAGCCTCAACGATTTCGATGACTACCTGCCATCCATCGATCTGGAGCTGCTGCAAAACCTGAGCGAAAAAAGGCCCGAATTGATGCCCATGCATTGCCACCATGGGGTGCACATTCAAAAACAGCCAACTGGGATGCAGGTCGGCATGCGCGAAATTGCCCAGATGAATTTCACGACACACACGATCAATGGCCACTAGAGACTCAATATCGTCCACCGCATTAAACAGATCTGCGGGCTCAAGAACCACGCCGGCTCCATTGGTGACCCGAGCCAGTCCCTCATAACCGACAACCCGCTGATGAGCCACGCTGATGACGGGTTGGAAAGCAGAACGCACGACAAAATTATCGCAATGCGCAACACGCTGACCATCCGATTCAATTTTTATACGGGGATTCATCAGGGACAGAGGCCTCCAAAATTGCGATGAGATAAAGCAAGACTCAAGCCAAAAACCAAACCAAGAATTGGGGGGTATCGTTTGCGATAATCACCCAACAAGGAATAAGGATGTACTTCATTGAGTTAAACAACAATCAGGGACAATACTCAAACTTTGTATCGGATACTTACCCTGTTCGTGCCGCCCGTAAATCATGGTCCAGTTAAATGACTCAATAAAACGCACCATGTTAGTACACTTATAAATAAAACAATAAATCGTTAGCACGTTATTGGTGCGCGAATATCAATGGAACAAAACTGTTCCTGAGAAAACATCAAATTGATATAATGAAAACATTAGGTTACATGATATTTTTTAGGCATGACTAAAACAAGTCGATCATGGTGCCCCACCTCCCGGAATCACGAGACATGACCACCCCTGAAGCCCGATTACTTCGTCGAGTCACCACAGCATCGGTCAGTGTTGCCCTACTCCTCATCGTGCTCAAGCTGGGCGCAACCCTGAGCACGAATGCCATCAGTCTGATGGCCTCGCTCATCGACTCCACCATGGATCTATTAGCTTCTCTGGTCACGCTGATTGCGGTACGAATCGCGCTGCAACCACCGGACGAGGACCACCGATTTGGCCACGGCAAGGCAGAACCGCTGGCTGCATTGGCACAAGCAACCTTTATCGCAGGATCTGGTGCGTTTTTGTTTCTCGAAGCCATTCAGCGCCTGATTCGCCCTCAACCCATCGATGCGGCCGATCTCGGGATTGCCGTCATGCTGATATCCATGTTGGCTACCGCCGGGCTTCTGATCTTTCAGCGCTATGTGATCCGGAAAACGAACTCACCGGCGATCAAGGCCGATGCCGCACATTACAAGACCGATTTTCTGATCAATGCTGCAACCATCGCGGCCTTGTGGATCGCCCATCAGGGCGTCGAATGGATTGATCCGATTTTCGGGACCTTGGTTGGCGGGTTCGTGCTGTTCAGTGCCTGGCAGGTGGGGCGCACCGCGCTCGACCAGCTCATGGATCGGGAAGTGCTTGATGGCAGTGAAAACCGCATCCATGAACTGGCAACAGCACATCCTCATGTTTATGCGGCAGATCATATCCGGACCCGTATGGCAGGGCGCACCATGATCATTCAGTTGTATATTTATCTGAACAATGACTTGGATCTGGATAAGGCACATTTAATTGGTGACGAAGTGGCCGCAGATATTCAAACCGCTTTTCCCGGCGCAGATATCCTCATTCACGAGGAGCCATACCAACCGGAAAGCCGTACAATTTGACCCAGCCATAAAACGGTCTAGAATGTAAAGAACATTTCGCCAGAGGATATTTATTATGTCCGGAGACTCTATGGGCATCGGCGCCCTGACCCAGTATTCAACACTGAATAGCCAGGCTCAGGCGCAACAGGCCGCCCAAATGGCCATGCTGAAAAAATCAATGGATATACAGGCCCAAGGCATACTCCCACTCATCAATGGCCTGAGTACAAACAGCCCTGCTGCCAATCCCCCAAATTTAGGCAATATAGTCAACACCCACGCCTGATTTGCAGGCCGGACACTGCGCCGGCCACCACCAATCCTATCCCGTACAATCCCACAAAAAACGCCACCCCTTTCGCTGACCCCGGCCGAGGCTCCTGTCTGGCTTAAAATGCCTGAATCCGATCAAACCACACATCCACCGAACATGGGCAGGTCACAAGCCCCCATGTGCTTTTTAGCAGATGAGAACTAAATGCTGGGGAGATTTCGGTCTAGGGAATGCAAGCATTGCCATTCAAGTTAGTTGAATCTAATATGTCCAATTAGACGAAACTAAAAAGTGCCGAATCATGCGCCCGACCGATACCACGATCCCTCGATCTCCCAAGCGCTACCGCGCCCTGTTTTTGGGTCCCGCCTTCGTTGCCGCGATCGGATATATCGATCCCGGCAACTATGCCACCAATATTCAGGCGGGTGCGCAATATGGATACATGCTGCTATGGGTTGTTGTCTGGGCCAATCTAATGGCTGCGCTGATTCAATTGCTTTCCGCCAAACTGGGGTTGGCAGCCGGCGAGTCACTGGCATCCATGCTCGGCAAGCGTCTGCCGCGCTGGGCCGTCTATCCCTACTGGATTCAAGCCGAGGTTCTAGCCATGGCCACGGACGTCGCCGAATTTATCGGGGCGGCCTTGGGTTTCAAATTGCTATTCGGCTTTTCTCTCATGGAAGGGGCTGTCATCACGGCGATCATCAGCTGGGCCGTGCTTAGCCTTGAAACACGTAACCTCAAGACACTCCAGATGGTCATCGGCACCATGCTGCTGTCCGTCGCTTTCATTTATGTCATTGAACTCTTTTACAGCCACCCCCACCCGGCCTCCGTCTTCGAGGGCGCCCTGATACCAGGCTTCACGGATCATCAGAGCGTCTTTCTGGCCGCCGGTATACTTGGCGCAACCGTAATGCCCCATGTCATCTATCTCCATTCCGCCTTGAGCAAGGCGGACTTGGTCAAGTATGGAAAAATACATCGCAAAACCATCTTCCGCAGTACAAAATGGGATGTCGCACTCGCCATGACCATTGCCGGGTTTGTCAATTTGTCGATGCTGGCGATGGCTGCTGCAGTATTTTATGGCGCACCCGCCGCCGATTCAGGCAGCATCGAAAACGCATATAAAACATTGACCCCCCTGCTGGGCCAACTCGCTGCACAGATATTTGGCGCCAGCCTGCTGATTGCGGGTCTGGCCTCGACCATTGTGGGCACACTGGCGGGGCAGGAAATCATGAGCGGCTTTGTCCGGTTCCGCATTCCGCTAGCCCTGCGTCGACTCATCACGATGACACCCTCGTTCATCATCATCGCCATGGGCCTGAATGTCACTGAGGTGCTGGTGTTCAGTCAGGTCGTACTGTCTTTCGGGATCGCACTGGCGCTGATTCCGTTGATCCTGTTCACAAGCAACCGAAAATTGATGCGCGGCTATGTGAATCCAACCTGGGTCAACTGGCTCGGCTGGACAACAGTCGCGATCGTGGTGTCACTCAACGGCTACCTGCTATTCACCAGCTAGCGTGTTGATTCCGTCAGATGCTGTCTGGCGGGTTTACATCTTGGATTCAAATGCTTTTGCGCCGCCCTTCATGAACCAGTATTGACGTACGCCCTGCTCCTCGAGGAAATACTGTAACCATTGCACCTGATGCCCCGTTGCATCGACAAAATACAGCGGTTTGTTTTCGGCCTTGGCCTTATCGATCCATACCTTGAGTTGATCGTTATCGAGCGGCACATGGATATCCCGCATCTGGAAAAGTGAGATCCCAGCGCGCTGCGCGGGGTCACGAATATCAATGATAATGACATGCGCATTACCCATGACATCCTC
>Ga0307375_10002958_pt1 | contig 17074 bp, 8 predicted proteins | sample TR1MG_FD_202531 | JGI IMG/M metagenome (GOLD analysis project Ga0307375, IMG submission 202531) | Soil microbial communities from Risofladan, Vaasa, Finland - TR-1 | ecosystem: Environmental > Terrestrial > Soil > Coastal area > Acid sulfate soil | place: Finland: Risofladan, Vaasa | collected... | reverse complement strand
TCTTCTATCACAGCAAGGACGGCACTCGCGTCCCCATGTTCATCACCTACCGCAAGGGCCTCAAGCTCAACGGTAAAAATCCCACGCTGCTCTACGCCTACGGCGGCTTCGACATTTCGCTCACGCCCTCCTTCTCCGTCTCCAACCTCGTCTGGATGGAAATGGGCGGCGTCTATGCGCAGCCCAACCTGCGCGGCGGCGGCGAGTACGGCGAAGCGTGGCATCTCGCCGGAACCAAGCTGCACAAGCAGAATGTCTTCGACGACTTCATCGCCGCGGCCGAGTGGCTCATCGCTAACAAGTACACATCCACGCCCAAGCTCGCCATCAGCGGACGCAGCAACGGCGGCCTTCTTATCGGAGCCTGCATGACCCAGCGCCCCGACCTCTTCGGCGCAACCCTGCCCGGAGTCGGCGTCATGGACATGCTGCGCTTCAATAAATTCACCATCGGCTGGGCCTGGACCTCCGACTACGGCTCGCCCGAAGACAGCCCGGCGATGTTCCACGCGATTTACAAATATTCGCCGCTCCAGAACATTCGTCCCGGCGTAAAGTACCCGCCATCCCTCATCGTCACTGCCGATCACGATGACCGCGTGGTTCCGGCGCACAGCTTCAAGTTCGTCGCCACCATGCAGCACGATCAGGCAGGCTCCGCGCCCATCCTGATCCGCATCGAGACTCGCGCTGGCCATGGCGGCGGCAAACCCATCACCAAGCTGATCGGCGAGCAGACCGATGAAATAGCCTTCCTCGTCAAATCCCTGGGGATGAACCTGAACCCCTTCCCCGCAAAATAACTCTTGCGCAAACAAAGAGCGCGGCCACCCGGCCGCGCTTTTTTGTTCCGATTTTCCCTGTGCCCTTGCTTGCCGTTTGTAGCTTGCAGCTTATAGCGAACCTGCGGGTGCCTCATCCTGAACGCAGCGAAGGGTGGGATCAGCCACCTTCGAGTGCCCCTTCAGGCCGCCTTCGCCTGAGTGGGGTTGTTGGTGTTGATCTTGATGTTGGTGTTGCTCTTGCCTTTAGCTAATAGCTAACAGCTATCTGCTAACAGCTTCTTTCAGTAGATTTCATCCAGCACTTCGATCACGTGCATCACCCGTGCCTTCATCTTCTTCCGCTCGAGCCCCGCGCGCAGTTGCAGCATGCATCCAACATTCGCTGTCGCCACAATCTCCGGCTCCACTGCCGCCACGTTCTCCATCTTCGCGTCCAGAATCTTCATCGACAATTCGTTCTGCGTCACGTTATATGTTCCCGCGCTGCCGCAGCAATCGTCCGCCCGCTCCATCTCCACCAGCTCCAGCCCCGCCGCTTTCAACAACTCTCGCGGAGCGCTCCTCACTCCCTGCCCATGCGCCAGGTGACACGGGTCTTGATACGTCACTCGTCCCGCGATTTTTTTCTTCGGCGCGCGCAGCCCGATTTCCGCTAGGTATTCGTTCACGTCGCGCACTTGCGCCGCAAACCTCCGCGCCTTCTCCTGGTATTCCGCGTCGTGCTCCAGCAACTCGCCATAATCTTTCATCATCGCGCCGCACCCGGCCGCATTTGTCACGATCGCGTCGATCCCGTCCGCCATCATCGCGTCTATATTTTTCCGCGCCAGTTCTCGCGCCTTCTCCAGGTATCCACCGTGAGCGTGCAACGCCCCGCAGCACGTCTGCCCCGGCGAAACCACGACTTCCACGCCGTTCCGCGTCAGCACACGTATCGTGGCACGATTCAATTCCGCGAACGCCACGCTTGCCACGCATCCCGCCAGGAACGCCACTCTTCCGCGCCGTTCTCCCACCGCCGGGTAAACGTTGCCGATCTCGCGGAAGAAGAAATCGTCGTCGATCCGCGGCGAGAGCGCGTCCAACTCTTGCGTGCCCATCAGTTTCAGCAGACCGCTGCTCCGTGCCAGTGTCTGCATCCCCGAGCGTTGATAGAACCGCACCAGCTTCGCCACCGACGCTAGTTTGTCGAACCTGTGCAGCACCGATCCGTAGAAATACCTGCGCAGTTTCTCCGCCAGCCACGAACGCTGGTAATTCGTCTCGATCTCCGTCCGCGCCCGCTCCAGGATTTTTCCGTATTGCACGCCCGAGGGACACGCCGTCTGGCACGCCAGGCATCCCAGGCACCGGTCGATATGCGTCACCACCTCGTCCGCCAGTTTCAGTCGCCCTTCATCCACCAGCAAAACCTGGTAGATGCGTCCGCGCGGCGAATCCGCCTCGCGTCCCAGCACCCTGTACGTCGGACACTGATTCAGGCACAGTCCGCAGTGAATGCACCTCGAGTAGAGGTCCCACGTCGGGCGGTCCTTCGTAGTGAACTGCGACTCTGTCGTCGCGACATCCGTATCCGGCGTGGTGCTCACGGCAGAAACCTCCCTCGGTTCAGCACATCGTTCGGATCAAGCGTCCGCTTTACGCGACGCATCGATTCAACTTCACGCGCACTCCCCCACGGCTCAATGTGCTTCTTCACTTCGCTCGGGCAGTTGCGCACAATCACCGCTCCGTCCGCTGGACACGCCGCGCGTATCGCCGAGAGCGCATTCACGTACTGCGTCACCGACGGCGGATCGCCCGGCAGTGGACTCAGCGCCAGCGTCAGCGACGCCACGGCCGCGCGTCCCACCGCACTGAAAATAAATCCATGCGCTGTCGCCGCCTTCTCGGCTTCCGTCAGCGCCAGCTCCAACGAAGCCGCGGACATGTGCACGTCCAGCAGCATCGCTCTCTGGTTCAGTTGCAGCATCGTCGCCGGAAATTCCACCACGCTCGACCACAGTGCTGCTTCATTTGCGTCGCGCAATTCGCGGCTCAGGTCCGCCCCGAGTTCTCCGCGATACCTCGCAAATACCGCGTCGCTTCCGCCCGCCCTGATTGCCACCGTCCATGCCTTCGGCGATTGCCCGCTCACTCCCTCCGCAAACGGTGAAATCAATTCCAGCGAAATCGGTGACAGTGGCGACTTCACCACTCGCTCGCGAAACGCAACGGCTTCCCCAATCGTTCTGAACTCCGCCAGGAACGTCGCCGTCTGTCGCGCCGCTGGCATCAGCCGGAAATTCGCCGACGTAATGATCCCCAGCGTCCCATGGCTTCCGATCAGCAACTTCATCAGGTCGTAGCCCGCCACGTTTTTCACCACGCGTCCGCCGGCCTTTGCGATTTGCCCATCGCCCGTCACGAATTCCAGCCCAACGCAAAATTCGCGCACTCCGCCCGCGCTGTGTTTGCGCGGACCGTGCGAAGCTGTTGCCAGCGCGCCACCCACCGTTGCGCGCGATGCCCTCGGTGCCTCCACCGCAAACACCTGCCTGTGCTCGGCCACCGCGTTCTGCACGTCTGCCACTCGCGTGCCCGCCCTCACGCCAATCGTCAGGTCGCCCGCATCGTAGTACACAATTCCGCTCAGCCGTGTCGTGCGCAACACCATGTCCGCTCTCCGCGGGACATTCCCGTAGCCCTGATGAGTAAATCCTCCCGCCGGAATCACTGTCAGTTTACGGTCGTTCGCCACTCGCAACACATCCGCCACTTCCTGCGCCGTCGCCGGCTCCACGCAAAGTTGGGTGTGTATGCCGTCGATCACCAGGTTCGACGGGCACGGCATCACATGTTCATTGCCGAGTATCCCCGTCAGTTCCGCTTCCAGACCGCTGACCACACCCTGGTCGTTCATGGACGCCTCCTCAGTTCGGGAGGTATCGACGCACTTCCCGTCTCGCGGCAACTGCGCGGCGTCGGAAAAACTTTCTGCGGGTTCAGCACGCCCGGATTGAACGCATTGTGCAACCTGAGCATCACATCCAGGTCCGTCTCGTTGAACAGCAGCGGCATCAGCGCGTTCTTCTCCATCCCCACGCCGTGCTCGCCTGTAATCGATCCTCCGAGGCTCACGCAATACGCCAGGATGTCCGCGCCAGCCGCCACCGTGCGTTTCAGTTGGTCCGGATCGCGCAGATCGAACAGGATCGCCGGGTGCATATTGCCATCGCCCGCGTGAAATATATTGGCAATTGTCAATCCATACTTTTTACTGACTTCCGCGATATAGCGCAGCGTCTGCGGAATCTTCGACCGCGGCACCACTCCATCCTGCGTATAGTAGGAAGGCGCCAGCCGCCCGATGGCCGCGAATGCATTCTTGCGTCCCTTCCATAGCAACGCGCGTTCCGTCTCGTCCTTGGCGCGCCGCACTTCCCGCGCCCCGTTGCGCATGCACACTCCGCGCACCAGCGCTGCCTGTTCTTCCACTTCTTCGCGTAACCCTTCCAGCTCCACCAGCAGCACCGCCCCGCTGTCCATCGGATACCCCGCGTGCGTTGCCTCTTCCACCGTGCGCAGCGTCAATCCGTCCAGCATCTCCAGCGCCGTCGGCGTAATCCCCTCCGACGTAATCTCCACCACCGAGTTCGCGCCTTCATCCACCGTGTTATAGATCGCCAGCAGCGTCGCCACCGACTCCGCCTTCCGCACCAGCTTCACCGTGATCTCCGTTACGATCCCCAGTGTCCCTTCCGACCCGGTAAAATAGCCCGTCAAATCATATCCACATGTATCGATGCATTTTCCGCCGAAGCGCGCGATCTCGCCCATCCCCAGCACCACTTCAATTCCCGTCACGTGGTTGACCGTCACTCCCTGGGCCAGCGTGTGCGGCCCGCCGGAGTTCTCCGCCACGTTGCCGCCGATCGTGCATGCCTTCTGGCTCGATGGGTCCGGCGCAAAATAGAGCCCGTATCGCGCCACTGCCGCTGAAAGGTCCAGGTTCACCACGCCCGGCTGCACCACGGCGCGCCGGTTCGCCACGTCAACTTCCAGAATGCGGTTCATTCGCGTGAACACCATGACGATGCCGCGGTCGCGCGAAATCGAGCCGCCGCTCAGCCCCGTGCCCGCGCCTCTCGGCACAATGGACACTCCCGCCTTGCTCGCCAGCCGCACCAGTGCCGCAACTTCCTCCGTCGTCGAAGGAAATACCACGGCGCCCGGAATTCCTTTGTCCACGCTTGCGTCGTATTCGTAGAGCATCAGGTCTTCGGGACGATGCAGCACATGCTGCGCGCCCAGCAACCCTTGCAATTGCGCGATCACTTCATCGAAGGACATGGCTATAACCTGCCGTTCCAAAAAGACTACACCGCTCGCCGAACACAAGGTAGAGACAATTCTCCCGTCCCATGCGAATCCATCGCGTTTCCCGCATCAACACTTCGCTTACCTGTGAATTATTCCCACTGAAGAATTTTCGTGATTTCCTGCGCCAGCGTCAGTGGATCGAACGGCTTGGCAATTACTCCTGCCACGCCCAGTTCCAGCAGCAGGCGCTGCTCCACCGACTGCGCCTTCGCCGTCAAAAAAATCACCGGAATCGCTCTCGTCGTCTCGCTCTCCTGCAACAGCTTGAAAATTTCCGGCCCATCCATTTCCGGCATCATCACGTCCAGCAGGATCGCATCCGGCTTTTCGTCCGCCGCGATCTCCAAGCCTTCCTCCCCGCTCGATGCCAGCAGCACCGTCCAACCTGCCACCGCCTCCAGGCTCAGCGCGGCCACTTCGCGAATATCGTCTTCGTCGTCGATCAGCAACAGACGTCTGCTAGCCATTCTCGTCTCCCTTCGCTCGCGCCGGTTCGCCTTGCAGAATGCGCAGCACAAGTCGCTCCAGTTCCAGCGGAGATACCCGCGTCTTGATGAGAAACTCCGTCCTGCCGAGCTTCAACTTTTCTTTCGCATCGCCGGACACGTCCGCCGACGAATACACCACCACCGGAATATTTCGCAGATGATCGTCCTGCCTCATCTGGCTCACCACCTGGTATCCGTCTCCCTCCGCCAGCACCAGGTCCAGGATCATCAGGTCCGGCACTCGCGCTTTCGCCAGCCGCAAGGCATCGGAAGCTCCGCGTGCCACCACCACTTCCACTCCGCTCACCTCGAAGGTTGACCGCACCACTTTTGCCAGGTCCGGATCGTCCTCCACCAGCAGTACCAGCCGTTCATTCGCTCGCGTCGCCGCGCCAATCTGCGCGCACAGCTTCGCCGCGTCGAACGGTTTTTGTACCCAGCTCGCAAAACTGCCGGTCGCTTGCGATTTATGTTCTTTCTCGCTTAGCCCAGTCAGGATGATCACCGGAACCGCCGACAACATTGGATCGGAGCGCAGTTTTGAAAGTGCTTCCCATCCGCTCATCCCCGGCAGCACCAGGTCCAGCACAATCGCATCTGGACGCCCCGCGCGCGCCTTTTCCAGCAACTCTTCTCCGCTTGTCACCGTGACCGCCGAGAACCCTGCATTCTCCAGGATTCCACTTGCCACTTTCAGCAGTGACGGATCGTCGTCGCACACAATCACTCTCGGCCCTCTTGCCGGCGCGGTCGCTGTTTCTGCATGTACTGCCAGTGGCACCGTAAAGTAGAACGTGCTTCCCAATCCAGGCTGGCTTTCCACCCAGATACGTCCGCCGTGTTGATGCACAATCGTGCGGCAGATTGCCAACCCAAGCCCCGTGCCGTTTTTCTCTCGCGAATCCGACGCATCCACTTGCTGGAATCGTTCGAAGATCACCGCCAGTTTGTCTTCTGGAATTCCGCGTCCGTAGTCGCGTACGTGGAACACCACTTCTCCGCCTTCCACACGGCTGCCGATCTCCACCGCCGACCCCGCGTCTGAAAACTTGATCGCATTGGTAATCAGGTTTGTCAGTGTCTGCACAATGCGGTCTGCCGCCACATCCATCCGTGCCGGCACTGCCTGCACATACAGTTGCACGCCGGACTTATCCGCCAGCGGACGCATTACCTCCACCGCCTGCGTAATCAATGTCTCCGTGTCCGTCAGTCGTCGCTCCAGCGTGACGCGGCCGGACTCCAGTCTTTCTATGTCCAGAATGTCGTTGATCAGCCGCACCAGCCGGTCCGTGTTGTTCACGGCAATTTGCAGCATCCGGTTCGCTTTCTCCGTCACGCTGCCCAGCAGCCCGGAGGCCAGCAACCCCAGCGATCCTCGTATCGAAGTCAGCGGAGTTCGCAGTTCGTGGCTCACCACCGAGATGAATTCGTTCTTCATCCGGTCCACTTCCCGGCGCTCCGTGATGTCCTGCGCAATGCATACGTAGCCCGTTGCATTGCCGTGCGTGTCCTGCATCGCCGTCACCGACAGCAGCACCGGAAACGTCTCTCCGTTCTTGCGCACATAGCTCCACTCGTTTTCGTCCACCAATCCCAGCCGCGCTTTTTCCAGGATCGCATTCACTCCCGCGGGCACTTCCTTGCCTAGCTCTTCGCTAAGTTTGTTCGCCCGCGTCATCAGCTCGTCTGGACTGAAGAAGATCTCCGGCGTGCGCTTGCCCACCAGTTCTTCCGCCGAATACTGCATCCACCGCTCGGCCGTCACGTTCATCGACTGGATGATGCCCATCGCGTCCACTGCCACAATCGCGAAGTTTGCGCTCTGCAGGATTGCCTGTTGTAGTTGCGTCGTCTCTCGCAGCCTGGCCAGCGCCCGCACCCGGTTCATGAATTGGCCAAACTGGTCGCCGATGCCCGTAAATGTCTGGAACAGTTCCCGGTCCAGTTTCATTGGCCGTCGGCTCGCCAGCACAATCACTCCCACCACTTCCGGCCAGATCAGGATCGGTACCGCCACTCCCGGCTTCACGCCTGCCAGTTGGATCGCTTCCTTCCGGTTCACCATCCGCTCGCGTTGCAGGTTTTCGATCCATATCGGTTCCTTGGTTGAGAACACTCTTCCCGGCACGCCTTCGCCCACCGGAACTCGCGCCGTGTTCAGCGACTTCTGGTACTCTCCCGGCACCGCCTGTGAAATCCAGTAGTGATTGCAGCGCAACATCTTTTTCTGTTCGTCGGGAAGCCATAGCTCCGCCAGGTCGAACTCCAACGCAAGCGCCAACTCCGGCAGCAGCCTCTGTGCCGCCTGGTCCACCGCGCTCGATTCCGCCAACAATCGCGTCGTCGCGTATTGCACCGCAAACCGCCGCCGCGCGCTTTCTCTCGCCTGGTTCTCTCTCCGGATCAGCAGCGTCGCGCCGCCCACGATAAGCAATGCCAGGATGTCGCCCAGCCACGTAATCACTCGCGCCCAGTGCGCGATATTGTGCGCCGTCGCTTCCCGTGCTTTCAGCAGCCGGTCTTCTTTTGACTGCACCACGCCGATCTGTTGCCGTATGCGTTGCGCCAGCGTCTGTGCCGCATCCGAGCGCACCAGCGCCGCCGCCGTGTCGTAACCTTCCGTGCGACGGAGTTCCAGCGTCTGTTGCATTATGTTCAGTCGCTGATGCGCCAGTCCCGCCAGCACTGCTATGTTGTTTTCCTGTGTCGGATTGTCGCTGCTCAAGTTGCGCAGTTTTGCCAGCGCGATCTCCAGCCCGTCTTCCGCACTCCGAAACGCTGCAATGTATCGGGGATTGGTAGTGATCACGTATCCGCGGACCGCGCTCTCCGCTCGCCCCACCGCCGTCGAAACCGCCTCCGACGCGCCCAGCACTTCGTACGTGTGGGTCACCCACGACGACTCTTCCGCCAGGCGCAGGTTCGTCTCGTAGCTGATGTACCCCACAACAGCGAGGATCACCAGTCCAGCGGCGAACACCAGGAACGTTAGATTTTCTACCGTCCGCTTCATCGAATCGTCTTCACGAACTGGCGAAACCGCGCGCCGCTCGAGCCCTTCAAGTTGTCCCGAAGTATCTCAAACCCCGCTACGAAAGGCCACTCCGCATTTCGCCTTCCGGCCGCGCCTCATGCATCGCAATGAATAATCATTCCGCTATTCACGCTGTCTCTGAATCGTACGGCGTTCGTCGGGAATCTCATCTCTAAACGTCAGGTCATTGAGGATGGCGAAGTTGAAAAACTATCTGCGTTTGCCCAAGCCCGTCTTGTCTGTTCCGCTCTTTTTGCTGCTTTGCGCAGCCGCTTTCGCACAGGATAACTACGAAATCCAGGTCTACGGTTCGGACACCGTCCCCGCACATTCCACCATGGTGGAACTTCACTCCAACTTCACCGTCGACGGCTCCAAAACCGTTCACGACGGCCTTCTCCCCACCAACCACGCCGAGCACGAAACCCTCGAAATCACCCACGGCTTCAACAGTTGGTTTGAGACCGGCTTTTACATCTTTACTTCCGCCCGCTCCGGCAGCGGTTGGCAATACGTCGGCAGCCACATCCGTCCCCGCGTTCGCGCCCCGGAAAGTTGGCATCTCCCCGTCGGCCTCAGCCTCTCCACCGAATTCGGTTATCAGCGCCGTCAGTTCTCGCCCGATACCTGGACGTGGGAGATCCGCCCCATCATCGATAAAAAAATCGGCCCTTGGTATCTCGCCTTTAACCCCGCTTTCGATAAGTCCGTGCACGGCGAAAACGTTCACAAGGGTTTCGAGTTCTCACCCAACGCCAAGATCAGTTACGACATCGTCAAGCAGGTCGCCTTCGGACTCGAGTATTACGGCGCCGTCGGTCCCGCCACCGAGTTCGACCCCTTGCGCGAGCAGGAGCAGCAGTTTTTCCCCGCCGTCGATCTCAACGTCTCTGACAAATGGGAGTTCAACTTCGGTGTCGGCGTCGGCGTCACTCCCAGCACCGACCACCTCATCGTCAAAACCATCCTTGGCTACCGCTTCGACAACTGGCCCGGCTTCCACAAAAAACACTAACACCGGGTGCCCCACGTTCGCGCCCATCCGTGCATTCCGCGTCAATTGTTTTCGTTTTCCCGTTTTCCCGTTTTTCCGATTTTCCGATTTCCCGCTTCCCTCACCCCGTGTTATGCAATCCCGCTGCAATCCCATTCATCGTCGCGCCCAACGCGTACTTCAACTCTTCGCTTTCGTCCCCCGTCTGTTTTCTTCGCAGCAGTTCCACCTGGATCAGGCTCATCGGGTCGACGTAAGGGTTTCTCAGTTTTATCGACCGTGCCAGCACACTGTTGCGTTCCAGTAATTCGCTCTGCTGTTTCAGTCGCAGAATCATCTTTCTGGTTCGCTCGAACTCCTCGGCCAGCAGCGCGTAGACCCGCTCTCTCACTCCTTCGTCCGTCACCAGCGACGAATACATCCGTGCGATTCCCAGGTCCGCCTTCGCCATCGCAATTTCCACATTGCGCAACAGGTCGTTAAACAGTGGAAACTCCTTCGCCATCTCGATCAACTGCCGTTCATTTTCCGCGCTCTTCGCCGCGAACTGCTCCGTTGCGTAGCCCACTCCGAACCACGCCGGCACCGCATGTCTGCTCTGCATCCATCCGAACACCCATGGAATCGCCCGCAGGTCTTCCAGCTTCTGCGTCGCGCTTCTCCGCGTCGGGCGCGACCCTATCCGCGCATACTCCAGCGCGTTCACCGGCGTTGCTTCTTCAAAGTACCGCAGCACTTCCGCATTCTCCGCGATGCCCTTCCGGTAGAAGCCGTATGCCGCCTCCGACATTGCTTCCATCGCGTCCTTCCACTTCTCTTCGGTTTCCGGCTCCGGCCCATTCGGTCTCACCAACGCCTCCAGGCACGCCGCCGTCATAATCTCCAGGTTCCACTCCGCCAGCACCGGGTCTGAGTACTTCCAGCTCAGCACCTCGCCCTGCTCCGTCACTCGTATCCGTCCCGTAAAATCTCCTGCCGGTTGCGCCAGGATTGCCGAGTGTGTCGGCCCGCCCCCGCGACCCACCGTCCCGCCGCGTCCGTGGAAAACGCGCAGCTTCACCCCGCACTCTCGCGCCACGCGATGCAGCGCCCGATGCGCCTTATGCAACTCCCACGTGCTCGTCAGCATTCCGCCATCTTTATTAGAGTCCGAATATCCCAGCATCACTTCCTGCTCGCCGTGCCATGCCTTCAGCAGCGGCCCGTACTCTTCTGACCGCCACACCCTGCGCATCATCTCCGCCGACCTTCGCAACGCGCCGATCGATTCAAACAGCGGCACCGGCATCACTCCCGGATCGCTGCCCGACGACGTCGCTTTCAGTCCTGCGGCCTCCGCCAGCCGGATCACCGCAAAGATGTCCTCCTCCGCCTCCACTCCGCTGATCACGTATTGGCGAATCGCCTCTGTGTTGCCTCGCGCCTTCGCTCGCGCAATCGTCCGGAACACATCCAGTGTTTCAATCGTCGCCTTTGAAACCTCCGCCGAGCCTGCAATCTCTTCCAACGCCTTTGCATGAACCCGTGCATGCTGCCGTATATCCAGCGTGTGCAGGTGGAATCCAAACGTCCGCAGTTTGCACAGCAGCGGATCGAGCATTCCCGTCGTCATTCTCTCCCCGCGGTTCTCCCGCAGACTCTCCCTCACCGTCCGCAGGTCTTCCTCGAACTCCGCCGCCGAGCCATACGCCGCCGCTTGCGACGGATCGTTCTTCGCCCGCTCCAGCCTGTCGCACACAATCAGCAGAAACCGCCTGTACAGCTCCGCCTCTGAAGTCCGTTGCAGGTCCACTGTCTTTCCAATTCCCTGCTCATACTCCTCCAGTCGCCGCCGCAGTTTTTCTGACGCTCCCACCTGGTGCCCGGAAACCGTCAGCCGTCGCGCCAGCAAATCCACTTCCTCCATGTAGTGACGCAGCACCAGCTCCCGCGCCAGTCGCAACGCCTCGTGCGTACTCGCCTCTGAGACAAACGGATTTCCGTCGCGATCCCCGCCAATCCACGAACCGAAGCGCAGCGGCACCGGCAGCTCCGCCGGTTCCACCGTCAGTCCATAGACTTCCTCGAACGCCTCTGCAATCTCCGCGTACAGCCGCGGCACGGCGTCAAAGATCGCAATCGGGTAGTAGCGCAGCCCCGTGCGAATCTCATCCATCACCGTCGGCTTCACCAGCCGCACTTCGTCCGTCTGCCACAGCGCGGTAATCTCTCCCAGGATCGTCTGCTCGTGTTCTTCCGCCGCTTCTGCCGTCAGTGGTAGTTCGTCCAGTGCTTCCAGTTCTTTCGCAATGCGTCGACGCTTCAGTTGCACCGTCCGCCGCGTAATCTCCGTCGGATGCGCCGTAAACACCGGCGTCACTTCCACCTCGCCCAGAGCCGCCATCGCCGCCGCCGCCGAAATCCCTGCTTCTTTCATGCGCAGCAGTGTTCCCCGGAACGATCCCGGCAACGGCGCTTGTTCTGAATGGATTTTTGCGGCTCGGCGACGCCGTTTGCGGTGATTTGTCTCCGCCAGGTTGGTCAGTTCGAAATACGAGGCGAACGCCTTCGTCACGCGGTATGCCGTCGTCACGTCCAGCGACGCCACCGCATCCTTCGCCTCTTGCGGCAACCCCTTCGCGCAGCTCTCGCCGGAAGCAGTCCCCGCTTCTTCTCTTTGTTGGATCAGCAACCGCCGCAGCCGTTCCACCGTCTCATACAGCGCCTGCCCCGACTGCTCCACCAGCACGCGTCCCAGCAACACTCCCAGCGAACGTACATCCCTCCGCAGCGGCAACTCTTTCGTTGCATCCTGCGTACTCGCCGTCAGCTCCGCCAGCCGCGCCTGCTGATCCTCAGCATTCCAAAGTGATTCCCTCGCACCCATGCCCTAGCTTACGGACGATTCCTCCTGCCGCGCAAGCCCATCCGTGCGAAGTATTTCCTTCTCGAAACTTGAAACGTGCACTCGAAACTGTCTCTCGGGTGCCCCACGTTCGCGCCCAGCTTTTGGGCGATAACGTGGGGTCGTTGCTGCTGCCGTTGTCTTTGCCTTTGGTTTTGTCTTTTCTCGAAACTGTTTTTGCTTTACCTCGGTGTTCCTCCGTGACCTCTGTGTTGATTCTTCTTTTTCTCGAAACTCGAAACTATACCCTCGGTACTGATCCACAATGACCATTCTGTAAATGCCCAGGGAACTATTATGTACACCTGACTGTTGGGGGAGCTCATGGATGTAACGATCGAACCGGAGAATAGCAGCCTGCTGCGAGCCGGCCCGCGGTTGATGCAAATCCTGGGTGTGCTCGCCCGACACAAATTTCTGGGGGCCCTGCTCGGCAAGAAACATTTGCCGTCGCCGATACAGGTACGGGAAACTCTCGAGGAACTTGGCCTGACCTTTCTCAAATTCGGTCAAGTGCTTGCGATGCGGCGCGATCTGCTGCCGGCCGCCTATATCGATGAGTTGGAGTTGTTGCACGACAATTTGCCGCAGATGGACATTGGTACGGTACGGGCGACGGTCGAAGCCGAACTGGGTGCTCCGTTGATGGAGCTGTTCTCCTCGTTCAGCAAAACGCCGCTAGGTGCCGCCACCATTGCCCAGGTGCATGAGGCGACAACGCACGGAGGGCGTCATGTCGCCGTGAAGGTGCAGCGGCCCGGCCTTAAAGCAGTGATTTCGAGGGATATCGCGGCGTTGACTTACCTGGTAGCGCTGGGCGAAAAAATCTTTCCAAGTCTACGCGCACTTGACCTCCCTGTTGTGGTGCATGAATTTGCCAACACTCTGCACCGGGAAACCGACTTCACTCGTGAAGCGCGTTCCATCGTGCTCTTTCGCGGCGCGCTGGCAGATGTCCCCGACCTCTGGATTCCGGATGTCGTTGCGGAGTATTCGACAAAAACCGTGCTCACCATGGAGTACTCGGCCGGCGAACGGTTGGATTTCTACGCCAAGCAGCACCCGGAAGCGATGCCGCGGGTGATCAACACCCTCGTAAAACTGATGCTGCAATCGATCTTCGAAGAAGGGTTGTTTCACGCCGATCCGCATCCCGGCAATATCTTCGTTTTGCCCGACGGGCGGATCTCCCTTCTGGATTTCGGGATGACGGGCGACCTTGACGAGCCGATGCGCGAATCGCTGATACTTCTGCTCGAAGCGGTCGTCAAAGGCGATGCGAGGGCCGCCACCGAGGCTTACCTCGAAATGGCGCCGGCAAGCGAAGAAGTCAACCGTGCAGCGTTGTTGGTCGACATCAAGGCCACGCTCTATGAAGTCAGCAAAAGCGATCTGGCGAATGTTTCAATCGGGGATGCGTTCGAGTCGCTGCTGCATGCAGGAAGCCGGAACGGGGTGCATAATCCCAGCGAGTTTTTCCTTCTGACGCGTGCTTTCGTCCTCCTGGAATCTCTGGTGAGCGCACTCGCCCCGGACCATAACTACATGCAATCGTTTCGCGAAGAGATCTCACGCCTGACTGCGAAGCACTTCTCCCTGACGCAGATTAAGGAAAAGACAACCAAGTTTGTGCGCGAACTGGAGCGCTTGATAAATGATGCGCCCGGCGACACGCGACGCATCCTCCGGCGTATCGCCGAAGGCAATCTCGGACGGCTTCCGAGTTTGGAAGCCTTGGGAGGCAGTATAAGCCGCAATCTCAAGCGGCTCGCGAGTGCCGTCGCTTTCGCTGCTCTCGTGGTCGGCGGCTCGATGCTGTTGATGACTTCGATGGGCGGCTGGCATGATATTTTCGGCAAAACCATGCTTGTCAGTGGGATTGTCGGCATGCTCATCACAGGTATTGGCGCATTGCGTCGCGACCATCGCCAACGCTGACGCTCGGCTGGTGGCGCACCCTTCCACAACCCTCACGTGCCCCACCCTGCTCGCGCCGTTCGTGAGAGGGTGAGGCAGTTGTTTTGTATTTGCTTTTGATTTTGTCTTTTCTTGAAACTCGAAACTTTTTTGCTTTTCCTCCGTGTTCCTCCGTGACCTCTGTGTTGATCCTTCTTTTTCTCGAAACTCGAAACTTGAAACTCGAAACTTGAAACTCGAAACTTTTTCCCATCTCTCACAGGTGGAACGTAATTCCTCCGTACACCGTGAACGGCGCTGCCGGATACGCCAGGTCGTACCCGCCCGTCGGCGTTCCGAAGTATCCACCCGATGACACGTACTCGAACTCGTTATATTTCTTGTCTGCCACGTTGAGCAGTTCCACGTCCAATCCCAGGTGCTTGAAGATTGGCGCCTTGAATCCGAGGTTCACCACGCCGTAGCCCGCCATCGTCTGGTTGCTCGGCGCCCCCGCGTTATTGTCGAAGATGTGTTGTGTGCCCGTGTACTGGTACCAGATCCGCGGCGTGAACACCACGGCGTCCTGGTGATGGAAGTCATACGACGCGCCCAGGTTCACCGTCGACGTCGGCACGTACGGCACCGGCAGGTTGTTATAGCCCGTGCAGCCCGTCAGGTTCGGATACGTCGGGCAGTTCGTAATGTACTTCGTGTATTTCGACGTCTCTCCGTTCATGTTGAAGAACACGTGCATTGCCCGCACCGGGTCCACATCGAAGAAAGCGTTCACGCCCTTATACAGCGATGCTCCGTTCGCCGAGATCGTGTCGCCGTTCGCCAGTCCATAGTCGAGTTCCTGGTTTGAGTAGTCCAGCCGGTAGAACGCGAATCCTGCCAGCAGGTTCCGCGCTGATCCCACTTGCGCAAAGTGCACCTTGAATCCCGCCTGCGAATACGCTGCTTTCGACAGATGGTAGCTCGTCGGATCTACGCTCTGGAACAATCCGCCGCCGCCGCCGACCTGCGGTGTGCGTTGCAGCTCCGAGTATCCGCCGTAAACCGTCAGCCAATGAGTCGGCGTCAACTGCGCCTCCACCGACGGTTCCACCGCGTTCCTCTGCTCGTGCGCATCGCACGACGCGCTCTGCACTTTCACGTTTCCAGGAACGGTCGTCAAGTTGATCGGGCACTGCATCTTCGGTGTAGCTCCCGTCGCGAACCCGAAGTCCTGGTAGATCGCGTTCGAGTATCCCGTCTGGTAGCTCACGAAGCGCACTCCCGGCGTCACGCTGAAGTACCGCGAGAACCGTATCTGGTCCTGCGCGAAGATCGCCGCGTCATCCATGTTGAAGTACGACGAGCGAATCTTTCCGCCGATGTTTGCAATATTTGTCGCGCCGCCGTCCGCCGGATTGAAGAAGTTGTTCCGGCTGTTGTAGATCGTGTGGATGTAGTACCCACCCACGGCAATCTTGTTAAACCGCAGCGTCTTCGTCAGCGTCAGCTTGTCGCCTTCCGAGTTCGTGTGCGGATTGTTCCACTCCCGCAACTGCGGCCCTTCGCTGTAAACGTCGTTCAACCGGCTGTGCAACCGCCGGAAGTGGGTGTACCACGACGAGTTTGTCAGCGTCATCGTTGGGTTCAGGTTTACCGTCGCGCGCGCGTACACCACGCCCAGCGTGTTCGTGTCGTATTTGTTGTAGCTGTCGTACGGCAGTGTGCTGTAGAAGCCCGAGGTCTGCTGGCTGTACACCGTGCTGCCCGGCTGCCCGTCCACTGTGATCCCCGAATTCGCCTGCGTCGGAATCACCTGCGGGCGGAAACCGCCGCTGTGCGCGTAGTAGCCGCCAAATTCGACGCTTCCCGCGTTGAAGTCCTTGATCGTCTTTCCGTAGAGCGCATAGTTGTGGTTCTTGTTCTTGAACCCGTCCGGCCCCACGCGATAACTTTCGCCGCTGCCCACGCCGCCCGCCACCACCGCCGACCATCCGTTCCACGTCGGTGTGCTCAGGTCAAACGCTGCGTTCTTCTGCGCGTAGCTGCCAATGTTCAAGGAGAGATCGCCGCGCAGCTTGCCCTTCGGTTGCAGCGGAGTGAACTCAATCCCGCCGCCCACGTTGTTAAATGAGCGCTCCTCCGGGCTTCCCGGTCCATACGTGACGTTCGTGTTCTGGATCATTTTCGACTGCGGAATCGTATTCGACTGCCACAGGTTCGTCGCCGGATCGGATACTGGAATGCCATCCATCGTGATCGCCACCGCACCCGACGTCGAGTATCCGCCGTAGTTGCCCCAGCCCTGCTGAATGCCATTCAGTGTGACCGTATACTTTGTCGAACCCGTGTTGCCGTATCCCTTCACGTCCGTGCCCGGCGCCAGCGAGATAATCTGCGCCCCACCGGCCACTGGCCCCACTGAATCAATCTGCGCCTTGTCCAGCACGCGGATCGATTCATCCGAACTCGCTACCTGCTCTTGCGTCGGCTTCGGCGTAGCGCCCGTCATCGCCGTCGCGCTCACCGTAATCGACTGCTTCACCGCGCTCACTGCCAGTTTCGCGTCGAGCACAAATGGCTGCCCGTCCTGTAGCGTCACCTTCTTGCTGAATGCGGAGAATCCGCTCT
>Ga0307375_10002957_pt1 | contig 17081 bp, 27 predicted proteins | sample TR1MG_FD_202531 | JGI IMG/M metagenome (GOLD analysis project Ga0307375, IMG submission 202531) | Soil microbial communities from Risofladan, Vaasa, Finland - TR-1 | ecosystem: Environmental > Terrestrial > Soil > Coastal area > Acid sulfate soil | place: Finland: Risofladan, Vaasa | collected... | reverse complement strand
CAAGTAGAATATCAATTGGAACAATATTGGAAATTGGGGCTGCAGCAATATTAAACACCCCAATTATTTTAATTATGGAAGAACCTACATCTCGTGCTTTATTAAATGAAGATATATCAAAACGTTTAGTTTTAAGCCATGTTGATGATGATATTTTAAAAAATGTTCATGATCATTCAATGGTTAGAGAATCTGCAACAATAATTTGTGAAACATTAGATGAAGCATTTGATTTTACAATAAGATTTTTAGGATAAACAATGAGAACAATATTTGGATATTTTGGTTGGAATAGTGAAAGGATTCCGAATGACATTGAAGAGTTAGCAAATTATGCAGACAAAAATGTCATGTTATCAAATCATTTTACAAATGCAGTTGAATGGATTCAAAAAGATTTAATTGCTGAACTAAGTAAACAAAAACAACCTTGCAATCATATAGGGTGCTATAATCATGAAACACATCCTTGCGAGGGTTGTGGTAGAATACTTGGGCAAATTCCTCCAGCAATATTAAATGGAATTATAAAAACAATAAATGAAATAAAATGAGCAAATATTTAGTTCGCCCAAATGATATGATGGTGTTTGAAATCGATGAATTTAATGGATGCTATCGAACACGTCAGGAAATAGAAAATAGGCCCAATGCTTATGAACATTTTACATTTAAAAATTTAACTCAAAATTATCATTTCTTTCCAATACAAGAAGATGAAGTTGATATATATCAATATTTTAATGAAATTTATTATAAATTTTTGAATTGGCAATGCAGACCTGACGGTCATGGCGGAACAAAAGGCGGAAGTTTTATGGAATTTTTAAACAAAAATAAGGAGTTATAAAATGGCACAAACACAAGAAAAAGAAATCAACTGCAAAAAATATATAGTATCTAATGATATTCGTAAAATTGCTGATGAAATAATTACAAATGAAAAAGTAGTAAATGTAGAGGGAGCTAAGATAGAATATCTTTTAGTTTATCCTCACATAACTGTGCATACAGTAGGTCGCTGTTATAAAGCACATAAACACACAAAGTTCTTTTCTGATTTTGATTATATAATTGAATTTTCAGGAGAAGCCTGGGACAAGTTGGATGAGGAGACAAGAAAAATTTTGGTGCTTCATGAATTGATGCATGTATTAATAAAAACTGATAAACTGGGCAATCTTATTTTTCAAATTAGAGATCATGACATCAAAGATTTTTCACATATCATTACCAAATATGGAATTGATTGGTTTTCAGATTTGAAAGCACAAATTGCTTCAATTTATGATCTCGATCCCTCAGAAGAAGAAAAAATAACCTTATAGGAGAAAAACAATGAAAGAAGTAAATATAGTATTTTTACTGGATGAAACAGGTTCCATGCATTCTATATTGAATGACACAATCGGTGGATTTAATAGTTTTCTTAGACAGCAGAAAGAAATTAAGGAAGCAAGGATAAAATTTTCACTGATACTATTTAACACTGCAAAAATAGAAAAAAGATATATGGATATGGATATAAATGAGATTGCAGATCTCAGCACCGAAAACTACAAACCAAATAATGGCACTCCATTATGGGACACAATTGGAAATACAATAAATGAACTTGCAAAAAAACAAGATGTAATGTTTGTTATAATGACTGATGGTGAAGAAAATTCATCAGCAGAATATACATCTGATGCAGTTAAAAAGATGATTGAAGAACAACAGAAATTTGGCTGGCAGTTCTTATATCTCGGTGTTGATATGGACAAGTTTGATGATGCACACAATATTGGTATTACAAAACATTTTTCAGTGAATAGTGTAAATACAAGAGGAGCTTATGCTTCACTTGGCAAAACGGTTTTAAATTATGTTCAAACTGGAGAAGTTGAATATGATGAAAAAGCTGCAGAACAGATACCAGATGACAAGAAATAAAGTATCAAACATAGATTTTTTAGCCAATCAACTAGAAAATAATAGTGTCGATACAGTAACAACTGATCCGCCATATTTGATTGGCTACAAAGATTGGGATAATCAGGCTGAAGACTTTCATTCAATGTGGTTGAGTGAATGCTTTAGGGTAATGAAACCCGGGGCAACACTTTGGAGTTTTATGGCTCATTGTAGCAAAGATGGTGAAACATTTATCAGTCATGAGTTTTATAAATTGTTAAGAATGTATTTCAAAGTTGATTTAAGAAATTCAGTTGTTTGGGCAAGACAAAAGGGCAGGGGAGCTTCCAAACATCTCAAATCACAGAGAGAAGATATTTTTTATGCAACAAAACCCGGTGGGGATATTACTTACAATCCACTGAAAATGTTAAGAGAAGTTGTGACACCTTATATGAAAGATGGGCGTCCTCGAGGTTGGTTTTTAGATGAAACAGGAAAGCGAGTTAGATGGACAGGTTTGGGAAATGTTTGGACATACACATCACCATTTTATCTTTCAAAATCAGATAAGCAAATCCATCCAGCACAAAAACCCGTTATGTTAATGGAAAGATTAATAAGACTAAGTTCAAATGAGGGTGATTTAATATTAGATCCCTTTATGGGAAGTGGCACTACTGCAATTGCTTGTAAATTATCTAATAGAGATTTTATTGGTTTTGAAAAAGATTTAGATATTTATAATAAATGTGAGGATAGAATTGCCAATTTTAATAACAAAAATTATACAGAATTTAATATTTATAATAAGGAATAGTTATGATGAGATACAAAACAGATGTTTCAAATAAATTAGATACAATACACATGAAGTTAAATTTTTTGACACGAGGGTTAGAAGAAAAAAGATATACACCTAAAGAGATTTTACAAATAATAAAAGATACAAATCTGGTTGCTGAACAAGCTATTGAATTGGTTGACAAAGAGCAAGAAGAGTTACCAAGATAGTAAAGGGTTGCATTAAAACATCAATAATGGGAGAAAATTAGTGAAACCTTTTTTATATTTAGTAATAGTTTCTGCACTGGTCATTGCAGCAACAGCAGCATTGTTTTCAGTGACGGGAATAGCAACTGCTTTTTCGGGTCACTTTTTACAAGTGGCAATAATGGCAGGAGCAATAGAAGCAGGGAAAATTGTAGTTGCATCATTATTATATAGAAATTGGAAAACAATGGCATGGTTGCACAAATCTTATTTAACATTTGCATTAATTGTTTTGATGGGAATAACATCAGCAGGAATATTTGGATATCTTTCTGAAGCATATCAAGAAACAAAAGGTGATTATACAGTTATTGAAAAGCAAGCAAGTATATTACAAAGCAAAAAAGTATTTTTTGAAGATAGAAAAGACAGACTTCAAAATGACAAACAGCTTGAACTCAAGACTAAAATTTCAAATCAAATGAGAGCAGACTCATTGACCTCAAGAGGGCAATCAATAACAAGAACAAGAGAAGACATAAAAGAAAGTGAAACAAAAATAGTTCAATTGGAGACTCAAATTTCTGCAATGGAAGATTCAATTGGTGTTTATGATTTAAGAATAATTGATTTGCAATCTGCAAACATAAAAGGAGAACTTGGGCCACTCACTTATATAGCTGAAGCATTTGATATGCCAATGGATGATGTAATTAAATGGTTTATATTGATTTTGGTTTTCGTATTTGATCCATTAGCAGTTGCACTTATAGTTGCAGCAAATATGCTTTATTTAAAAAAGACCAAAGGAGCACATGAAGAACAACCAGAATTTACAGAGCATTTTGTTGACAAAGCTAAAAAGATATTTAATAAAAAAGAAGAAGAAAAATTTACAGGAATTTTAGATGATTCTATTTTTGAAAATACTATAGAAATGATAGATAAATCCGTGGAAAACTTTAAAAAGGGAGAAGTATCAGAGCCAATAGATGTAGATTCACTATTAGAACCTGAATCAAAAGAACCAACTGAAACAAAAACAGAGCCAGAGGGAGGTGAAAAAAAGCCATTAGATGACAAAAAGAAAAAGGAACCTATAATTCGAAGGTGGCAATCTGCCAATTGGAGAGAGCCCGATGAATAAAAGAGCATTTCATTTTGTCACTAGAATTTAGTATATTAGTATTATACATAAAAATAAAATGAGTAAACAATGGCAAAAAGAAAATTAGGGAAACTTTCAGAAAGAGAACTTTCTATTATTAAAGATAGTTCTACAAAAAGTCTTTATTGTAAATGTGGTCGATTAGTTTGGGTTGATTCAGCAACTGAAATTGTTAGTTGTTGGAAATGCACAACTACTTTAGCACCACCTGAAGCAAGGTTATTAAAAACAAAAGAAGAATTGCAGCAAGAATTGGACAACGGTTATACTAAAGGTTGGAGATTAATGGGGCAATTTGTTCACAGAGATGGCACCGTATATGAGTTGGGTGTAGAAAAACCTGAGCTGAAAGGAACTTTAGAGCCCACAGACATTGAAGCAATACGAAATAAAAGAAAAAAGCCACGAAAAACAATCAGAGAAAAAAATCTAGAAGAGGAGAAAAAAATGGAACAACTTGCAAATATTCATGAAGAAGCAAAATTAGAAAAAAAAATAAGTAATTACACACCACCAACTGAAGATGGGCCAGCTATCTCTACAAATAGAGAAAAAATAATTGCACAAGTAATTCAAAATGAAGATGGTAAATATAGTGCAATTGCTGGAGACGGTTTTGATTTTACAGCACTAATAAATAATCAACCAAAACTCAAATATGTTTTTAATAACAGCAAGAAAGTTTCTGGAAAAAGAAATGCCGATGGAACTTACACATGGAGAGGCTGTAAATAAGGGAGAGAATAAATGTATTTTGATAATTTAGAAAATATGGATGATGATTTTTGGTTAAGACCCGAAAGGGTCTTGACTGTCCCTGAACATGAAGAATTTTTATCACATCATACAAAACCTGTATCTTTGGAATTGGGTGAAAAGATTGCTGGAAAATTATTGATTACACTAAATCATTTAAATCAAAAGAAAAGAGTTGCCGTAGGGTTAGCAGCAAATCAAATTGGAATAAATGCTTCAGTATTTGTAGTTCATGCAAAGAACCCATTATATTTTATTAATCCAGATGTGATTGAGCTGAGTAAAGAAACAAGTCAATTCAATGAGGGCTGTTTGTCGATTCCTAAAAAGAGAGTCCCTATTACTCGTCATTTAAGAATCAAAGTTTCAGCTGACAATCTACAGGAACCAGAATGGTTCGGAGTTGAATGGAATGGGGGACAAGTTGACGAAATAGAATTGTTGGAGTCATTTACAATCCAACACGAGTTTAATCATTTACACGGAATATTAATTACTGATTTAGATGAAAGACCTGCACCTTATGTTGCAGAGAAAAAAATTGGCAGGAATGAACATATAACTGTATATAAGAAAATTAAGCGTCTTGGTATGAGTGAAGAAGAAGAAGTTTTAGAAACAATTAAATTCAAGCATTTAGATAAATATTTGAAGGATGGTTGGAAATTTTACAAATAAGATATTTATTAGTATGAAGAAAAATCACAAAAAAATAATATCATCACCCGGACATGAGTTTGAAAATAATGTAGCAGAATCTTTTAATGAAATATATCAGTTCATAGAGGTTTTAGGAGATGAGCACAGAAGATTAGTTAATACTAATTCAATTTTATTACATAGTGTTAAAGCTATGAAAAATATCTTAACATCCCAAAGTCTGATGACAGGAGATGAATTTGAGAATGCTTATAATCAAGCTTTGAGTCAGACTAAAAACTTGAAAGTATCTCAAAGTATTGTTCAACATGTTGACAATGAAAAGCTGTATCATAATTTTATAATTGAAAATGTGCCACCGGCACATTCATAAGGAGCAATATGGATTTTGAAGTATTGTGGACAGGTAAATATATTAAAATAATTTCACCCAAAGATCATCCGTATGAGGCTGTTCTTGAAAAGGATGGTGTAATTATGTTTCCAATATTAAATGGTGAGATAGGAATACGTAAAGAATTTTGTCCACCATATTTCATAAAAGACGAATCAGGAGAAAAACTGTATTATACAGTTATGTCGGGACAAATTGATGAAAATGAAGATGTTGCATCCACCATAATGAAAGAAATGAAAGAAGAAGCAGGGATTGCAATGAGTGATTTTAGAATGATTTATTTTAAGGGACATATTCCTGTAGCAAAAATAACAGCATCTCGAACAAATATTGCAGTTTTTCAAGTTTTAGAATATGAACCTGTTGCAATAACAGGTGATGGATCTGAATATGAAGCAGCATCTGAAACTTTGTGGGTAACGGAAGACGAATTGGAAGAAATTGTTAAATTAAAGAACACAGATTTACTTTTGATTAGCTTATTCAATATATATAAAAATTTGAAAAAACTTTAATATTTATAGCTTAATGGAGCTTAATTTACAAAAGACGGGCTAGTTCTGGTTTCGATTGATAATAATGGGAATGAAAGTGCAAGCAGGTAAGATACAACCTTAAAAGTTCAAAACAAAATAAACGCAGAAGAGAAATCTTCATTTACTTTTGCAGACGCTCTTGCTTTCGTAGGTGCATCTGAAGAAGTAGTTTTGGCTTAACAAAGCTGAAACCGTCGGTGCTTACAATCCGACGTGGTAAAAAACGTAAGCATAATGTTAGATGAAGCCGAAGTCTAATAATTATTAAAAACATGGATGACTTTTCAAAGTTCAAAATGAATGGAGAGTTTTTGTTGACTATGTTTTCTAAAAAATGCAACTAAGCTTGTGAATGACTTGAATTTAGTTTTGTCAAGACCGGGGTTCGACTCCCCGCTAGTCCACCAAACAGTGAGGGCACAAAAATGAAAATGACATCCTTAATAAAGGAAAACTTTGAGAAAATAAAATTTAATTCTCATAAAAAACACAATCCAGAATGTGATATTATTGAGGGGCATTTAAATCAAGATTCTTTTATGACATATGGTATATATGTTAAGGGTGAAAAGCAAGGTGAAGAATTTATGGAATATTATGCAGGCCCAAATTATGTTGTAGGATCTACAGTAAAAAGCTTTTCAAGGTTATTTAAGACAGACAAAATTCCATCAAAATACAAATCAAAATGGGAAGAATTAAAAAAAGTCTACAATTCGAAATATAAAGGAAAATAGGTTATTGACTCAATATTAAATCAAATTTCTTTAACAACAAAGGACACTAAATTAATGAAATCAAAAATTTTATTAGTTCTTTATGGAATTGCGTTATTATTTGTAGGATTTTTATCAAACAGTGCTTTACAAAGCTTTGAGACAACAGATGAGGGCCCAAAAATAATAATGCTTGAAGAATATGAAGTTGGCAACTTACCTGAAACAGATAGAATATTATTAATAGAAAGAAAAACAAATAAAGTAGAATACATATTGTCTGACACAATATCAATTGCGGTTTTTGCAGTCGTTGCTAAAAAGGTTAAAGAAGACTACGATAAAACTACAAATTAATTAGGAGACGACAATGAAATTATTAATTGTACTTTTCATTGCGATGTTGTGTGTATCGACAAGTGTGAGCCCAAATCGCAGTGCTAGTAATAAAGTAGAAAAACAGATGCTTTTTAAATATATAGATAAAAGTATACCAAGTGTTCAAATGTATTTTAATACAAAGAAGTATGCAAAAATAGATAGCAACTCAGAAAGAGTTATGTTTAGGATGGCAAGACTTGAAACAACATACAGAGGTCCACTTCAGTATGACTATAATCCGTATAGAACTTCAATTGCAGATGCATTTGGCCCTTGGCAAATCATATTGTCAACAGGGAACATGGTTAACAATAGAATACGAAGAGTGAAAGATGGTAAAATAACAAAGGAAGACTTAATGTTTAACATACCATTGAGCACCAATTTGGCATCCGCTTATTTAAGATCAGAATACGACAATCATGGAAGTTGGTTTTTGGCTACTGGAGTTTATAATAGTGGTAAAATAAAAAATTGGGTAAAAGAAACTATTGACTATACAAGATATGCAACAATGTAAAATAAAAAAGAGAGGGTTATATGACTGATTTAACAGCTGAACAATTGATGGATATATGGGACACATTGATTGAAACTATAAATAAAACTTTTACTGGAGAAAGAAAAGAAAAGCTATTAAAGCTTTATAATGATCTTCAAGAGAGAATTTTATATTGTCCCGCAAGTTACAAAGAATATTTTCATGGAGCTTATCCCGGTGGATATATTGTCCATGTCAATAATGTCATTGGATATTCTGAATTAATTGATAAACTCTGGGAGGAGTCAGGAGCAACAAAAAATCACACTAATGAAGAAAGAATATTTGCAGCCCTCAATCATGATTTAGGAAAAATTGGTGACTTAAATGAACCCTATTATATGACTCATACTGAGAGATGGAGAAAAGAACGAGGCGAAATCTACATTATTAATCCTAAGATTCGATTCATGACAGTTCCAGACAGAAGTTTATGGTTATTAAGCCAATATGGAATAACATTAACTCAAACAGAAACAATAGCAATATTACTTCATGATGGAATGTATGATGAAGGAAATAAAACTTATTTGCAAGGTTATAGTGAATATAAACAATTAGATGATAATCTTCCAGTAATTTTACATCATGCAGACATGATGGCGATGTCTATTGAAAGAGATTTATGGAAATTGTCAAATGTAAAAACAGAAACTAAAAAGAAAACAAAGAAAGAAAAGAAAGAAATAAATTCAGATGCAGTAAAGCAAGCTGCAGCAGATTTTTTTAAAAAGAAGGAGTAGACTATGCTGATAATAATAATTGCTTTGACAGTAATAATATGTGTATTGTTATATATTATTCGAAATCTATTCAACAAAGTCAATGTGTGTGAAGAAATGTTAGAAAAAACAGATGAAGCACGCGCAACAGCACTTAATAAAATAGTTTCATGGATGAAAATTTCATTAGACAAACTTCACACAATAGATAGATTACAAATATTTGAGGGTGATGATGATGTGGGTTGGTTCTTTAAAACACTCAAATTTCAGATTACAGAATTAAATAATCAAATTGCCACAATTATTGGAGAAGAGACTATAGATGAAGAAAACGAGGAAGAAGAGAAGTAAATTTTATTTTGATGAAACAGTAGAACAGGCTATAGTTCGTTATAATGGAGAAGAAGACTCCTTAATTAGAAATCAAATATATAATGAGTATATAAAATATGCATTGGAAAAACTAGCAGAAAATATAATCAACACATTTAAGTTCCCATATATTCCTGAAAAGTTTACTAATAAAAAAGCAGATGTAGTATCTCATTTAATATTGAATCTAAATAAGTATGATGCAAATAAGGGAAAAGCATTTTCATATTTTGGTCAGGCGGCTAAAAATTATTTGATTATTAGCAATCAGGGTAATTATAAGAAAATGAAAACAGATTTAAGTATTGATTCCGAAGAAGTTGAAAACAATGATCATGAATTGGAAATAGAAGACTATCATGTTGTTGGTCAAAATATTAAAGAAGACAACCAACAATTCATCGATGAAGTAATAATTTATTTGGAAAACAATCTTGATAGTATGTTTAAAAAACAACGCGAATTAAAGATAGCCAATGCTGTTATTCAATTGCTTCAGAACTATGAATCTATTGAAAATTTTAGCAAAAAGAATATTTACATCATGATACGTGATATGACAAACTACAAAGCAACACACATAACCAGAGTGTTGGATAAAATAAGAACTGTTTATAAAGCTTTGAAAGAAGAATATATGACAACGGGGCATATTGAGACAAAGCCTCAAGTAATTGATAAAATAACGTTTCCTTCAGCATTTGTTATACTGTTAATATTTTCAATGATATTGCTATAGTGTATAGCGAAATTGTACACACTGTATATTTTTGTAAACTTATTTTGAAGCTATGAATTAGAAAGAAACTATTTTTATGGCATCATTTGTATACTTATTAATATAAACAGGAGTATATAAATGAACAAAATAAAATTATTATTCTTTTTGCTAATCACATTTTTTCTAAGTGGATGTTATACTACATTTGAAACTACAGACACTTATGCGCAAACAAATGCTTGCATTTACATAGATTACAATTTTTATTGTGATTATTGTTATTATGAAATGTATTGGTGCCCTGCATGTGGAACATATCATGTGTCAATAAATAATTGGTGTTCACATCACTATGATTGGTATTATAACTGGTATGTTGTTTATTACTATCATCCATATTCATACTACTACGGTCATTACACAAATCACTACAGCCATAGAGATTATTCAAGACATTATATTAGAAACAGTCACGGATTAAGAAATTATGGAAATAGAAAATATATAAGCAAAGATAGAATCTTCAAAACAGACATAAATTTACAGAAAAGATACAATGAAACTTATAAGAGCAAAACTTATAAACAACAAACACCAAATAATAGAAAGCAGCAACAGTATAAAGCACCAAATAATAGAAAGCAGCAACAGTATAGAGCACCAAATAAGCAGAATACTACAAAGCGAAATAATGTAAAACAGCAAAAAAGCACTACAAAACAACGAACTATTCAAAAGCGCAAGTAATTTCAGCCCTCTTCGGAGGGCTTTTTTATTTTAAAAATTGAAAAATCATATATTTATATATAAATGTGTTATTTTTAACCACTTAATAAAGAAGCCCTATGATAGACAAAGACACAAAAATTTTTGATGACAAAAGCTTGGCTGATGTTTTTAGAGATATATACAACAATTCAAAAGACAAACAAGAGAAAATTGATGGCGTTTTAGATAGTGTTAAAGGCATATTAAAAGACGTGACAAGTGCATCCATTTTATTGCCAATAATAAAAGAAATTTTAGAAATTTCAGTAAAGAATGATGAGCAACTTGTTAAATTGGCCACAATAATTCAAAAGATTTTAGACAAAAAAGATGCACAAGATAGTTCAGATCCAGAAAAATTGTTATCAATGGAAGAGAAGAAACAATTACTTGAAAACAGTGGATTGAGAGATGTAGGATTGACTGAAGAAGAAATTGATAAAAAGATTGATACTTTGTCTACAATGGTAGTCAAGGCTAAAGACTTTATTAAAAAAGAAGAACAGAAAGCAGTAGAATTAGTAAGTGAGAAAAACTAATGAGACGTAAAACAAAACTTGAGGGCGCATCACTCCAATATCAATCGGGATTTAATTTATACAGTGACAGCAATGCAATGTCATCTATGGGTGGACTATCGGGTGGAGACGAGTATTATCAATTTGATGCGGCCGAAGTTGTTGATGTAATATATAATAAAGATCATCCACAATTTAATAATAATGAAGATATTGGAAAAGCAAAAGTTAGATTGCTTGATAGACAAAAAGATTCTGAGGAAGACACCTTAATTTGGGCATGGCCAGCCAACTCATATTTTGTAATGTATCCGATAAAAAAAGAAATAGTTAATCTCATACAATATTTGGGAAGATATTTTTATGTTTATCCAATAAATTTTTTAAATAGTATTAATAATAATGCTGTTCCGATTGTTGCAGAAACTTCAAATGGCAACAAAGATAACAATGAACAATATGAAAAAGTTTCCATATCAAACATACCTCAAAGAGAATCAACAAATAATGATGATTCATTGGGAAACACATTTAAGGGCAACAATGTAAATATTAAACCGCTTTCACCTGAAGAGGGAGACGTTATTGTAAGAGGGCGTTTTGGAAACAATATAAGATTAGGAAACAATCCAGAAACCAATCTACCCACCATTAAAGTCACTATAGGACAGTCTAACACAGTCGATAAATCAGCTCCACTGGAACCCTATGCAGAGAATATCAATGATGATAGAAATTCTCTATGGATCACAAGTGATGAGATAGTAGAATTAAATCCAATCACAAAAGGTAAGTCATATTATTTGAAATCAGCAAGGAATGCACCAAACACTTTAGAGGGCAATCAAGTCATTATAAATTCTGATAGAATAATTTTCAATACTAAAAAAGAAGAGTTAATGATATTTGCAAATAAAGGAATAATATTAAATACAAATGGTTATGTAGCAATTGATTCCTCAGAAAATATTGGGCTGACAACATTAGATAAATTGAATGTGATTGCAAAAACAGGAACTTATGTCGACAGCAAAGAAATAATTTTAGGCAAGGATGCTACTGAACCTTTAGTTTTAGGAAATGAATTGTTAGAACTGTTATCAGATTTATTAACTGAACTGATTGTAGAGACACATATGACGGGGGCGGGGAAAAGCACTCCTCCTGAAAATGCTGCAAAGTATGCGGCAATCAAAACTAAATTAAGAAAAATTCTATCTAAGCAGAATAAAACTTTGTAAAATGCCAATTCCATGGAACATATTTGAAAATCAAACAAAAACATATTTGAGTGGTTATCAAGCAAAATCAGAAAAAGATTTAGCAAAATTTCTATCTGACAAATATGATTCTTATATTAAGACAGGAAAGACGCAGTATCAGAATGGAATAGTATCAGCTAATAAGTCATTATTGGAGAATTATATATACATTGCTCTATTGGATGCTAGACGAGGAAAACCTTTGGATGACGTTTCAAAGAAAATTGCGTTAGGAGTTGTTTTGTATTGGACAACTGTTAAGATGCAAATAATGGTTCCCCCACCGGGAGCAGTTTCTGTTGTCACAAATGTTGTCACATATCCAGGGACACCAATAAAGTTTCCAATTAAGAATACTAAAGATCCTTCAGTTTTGGCAAAGAATTTAATTTTTTGTTTCAAGATACACGCAAATTCAATAACAGGAATTAACACAGCATTAGTTCCAATTCCGGGTGGGGGCACTATTCCTACACCTTTTCCGTGGATAGGCATAAAATAATTGGTTTTTTTATATTTATTACTATAATGAAAAAAAGGAGTAAAGTTGATGGATGACGTAAAGTTAGTGAAATTAGTTGATGCAATAGTCAAACAAAGACTGCAGGCTGAGACAAAAAAACTTGTTAAAAGAATCGTACAAGAAGAATTAAAAGCAATCAAGAAAACTATCAAAGAAGAAGTTAAGTCTCAATTGATAGGAATTTTGCTGGAAAACAAAATTGATCTCAAAACAGGAAAAAGAAAAACTTCACAAATATCAGAATTGTTGAGTGATCAAAAAGCTGTAAAAAGATATCCCAAAATAAAGCAAAGAGAGCGCATTGAAGGCGATCAAGAGAGGCAAGAGAGACAAGTTGTTGAAGAAAGATATCTTACAAGAGATCCTGTCCTAAATCACATATTAAATTCTACGCCGTATATTCCCGACTCAGGTGGTGGTGGATTTACAGGAAATGCCCTTATGGATTCAATGGGAATGGATAGTGAAAATATGCAGTATGCTCAAAACATGGCCGGCAGCTTAGGAAAAAATGTTAAAGTGGATATCAATCCAGACGCTGTTAATGGTGTCAGAAATAATATTCCAAATAATGCACAATTTATAACAGATAAAAAGACACCTCATTTGAAAGAATATATGGGTGATGATGGATTTAAATATGTAGATGACAGAATGTTATTTGAAAATGATCGTTCACAACCAGCCACAAATATGATGATGTCAAATTCAGTAAATTTAGAAAGAGCTTTAAACAGAAATTATAAACAGTTGTTGGGCAAGATGGATGAGAAAGCACAAAAATTTAGAGGCAAACCATTAAATAGAATTAATTAGGAAAAAAAATGAAAAAACTATTACTCAAAAGTTTAATAAAAGAAAGTGAATATTCATCTGCAGCAGAGGTAAGAGATAGAGATGAAGAAATAACTGATTGGCGTATGATTGAAAATATACAAAAAGATGAATTAAAGAAAATGATAAAAGATCCTAAGAGGTATGAGTTATCTCCAAGTGAAGTTAAAAATGTAAAGATTGCACTTTATAAAAGAACACGTTAATGGCAAAGGCAATTAATGTCGATTATCCGATAATAAAAGGTAATACAGGCTTTTTTAAACAAACATTTGACACACTGTCGGCTGTGAGAAGCAAAATTTATGTTTTGTTTAAGACGATGCCGGGAGAACGTCCATTTAATCCAGACTTCGGTTTGGGACTATACCGATATGTATTTGAGCAAATAACACAAGATCAAATTCAACTTTTATCAAATGAAATTGAAAGAAAAGTTATAAGATATATTCCTGAAGTCAATATCAATAATTTAGAAATAAATTCAGACTTCAATACAAATGTAGATCAGAACATATTAAAGATAAAATTAGAATTTGCATTGAAAAACAATCCTGTATTGCAAGACACAATTAACTTGGAGATTGGTACATGAAATTAAAAAGCTTAATAAGAGAAGATAAACTAACGTCATCAAAGACATTTGAAGAATTTCTTAGAAATATAGACAAAATGTCAGAATCAGAAATTAAAAAAATAATGGGAAATGATTATATAGATACGCCGGGCGACTATCATTTCAATCAAATGATGAGAGCAGGAAGAAATATTTCAAGATATTATAGAGACAATATGGGAAATAATGAGTATGAAAAATTAAAGAAATGGTACAACAGCAATAAAAAGAGAAGTTTAAAAGAAGATTCTGCAGGCAATACAAGATTGTTAAAAGATATTGAGATTGAATTGAGTGGGAAAAAAATAAAGTTAAGAAAAGGACAAAATTTAACACATAAAAGATTGGGCCCATTTGGCCCAGATTATTATTTTTCAAGGGGAATAAAAATTCCAGCAGAATTAATTCCTGATAAATATTTAGACACATTTAATTAAGAAGAACTATGCCAACAAAAAATTTAATAAAAGATGTAAAATATTTAGATAAGAGATTTTCAGATGCAAGAAATGCTTTGATAGACTTTTCTAAGATATATTTTCCAAATGAATATAGTGATTTTAGTGACAGCAGTGTGGGAATGATGTTTATAGAAATGACTTCTTATGTAGCAGATATGCTATCACTATATATTGATACTCAATTAAGAGAATCAATGATTCAACATGCAGTAAATAGAAGTAATATAGTTAATATTGCACAATCATTTAGTTATATTCCAAAACTTGCTGGCATCTCATATACCAATTTAGATATTTATCAAATAATTCCAGCAACCGGTTTTCCATATACACCAGATTGGAATTATGCATTGAAAGTTAAAGATCTAACTGTTTCTTCAGAAACAAATTCAGATATTGCATTTAGAGTTGAAGATGTTATAGATTTTGCAGAATCAGGTTCGCAAGATACTGAAGTGACAGTATTTGAAACAAATGCAGCAGGAAATGAAGTCACATATTTTCTTTTAAAGAAAAAAGTCACAGCATCATCTGGAGTAATTACAGAAAAGCAATATACAGTTGGAAGTCCTCAAAAATATTTTAAAATAGTTTTACCTGATGAAGACATTATTGATATAATTAGTATATTTGATTCTGATGGTAATCGATGGTATGAAGTTCCTTACTTGGCTCAAGACACAATTTTAGATAGTGTTGCTACAGAAATAAGCTCACAATATTCACAATACAAATATACAGTGCCTTATTTATTGAGATTCAAAAAGGTAGCAAAAAGATTTACACGTAGAGTAAGATCTGACAACAGAACAGAACTACAGTTTGGTGCTGGAACGTCTGCTTACACAGATGAAATTTTAGTTCCCAACCCAGACAATATTGGATATACATATTTTAATAATCCAATTGATCCAAGAAATTTTATGAATACAAGAACTTACGGACAAGTTCCTGCAAATACTACATTGACAATCAAATATGTAAGAGGAACAGATGAAGCTGCTAATAGGCCCGTGGGTGACGTAAATATAATTTCAAATGCTCAAATTGAATTAGACTCAACAGGTTTGAATGCAGGATTAGTAAGTAGAGTTAAAGCATCGATTGCAGCTTCAAATACAAATCCTGCAGTTGGTTCACGTGGCACAGAATCAAATGAAGAAATTAGACAAAATGCAATGGCATTTTTTGCAGCCCAAGACAGATGCGTCACTGCAGAAGATTATGAAACACGAATTCTTTCAATGCATCCAAAGTATGGAAGAATTGCAAAGGTTAAAATAATTCAGGATGAGCAAATTGCCGTTGGAGACTCAGGAAATCCTCTGGAAAGAATACCAAATCCACTTGCACTGAACGCATACTGTCTTGCATATGATTCCAATAGAAATTTAATTCCTTTAAATGCTGCAATGAAAAGTAATTTGAAGAATTATTTGGATCAATATAGAATGGTCACCGACGCTATCAATATAAAAGATGGCTATATTGTCAATATACAAGTTGAATTCGAAATAATTACATATCCAAATGTAGTAAATAAAAGAGAAGTTGTAATAAGATGTATTGATGAATTAAGAATATACTTTGACATTACAAATTGGTATATTGGACAGCCAATTGTTTTATCAGAAATTTATACTTTACTCGACAAAATTGAGGGAGTTAGAACAGTTTCAAATGTTTCAATTATAAACAAGTTTGACAACACAGGAATTGATTACTCGATCAATGTTTATGATATTCATTCAGCAACCATTGACGGGGTGGTTTATACATCATTAGACCCATCAATTTTTGAAGTTAAATATCCAAATAAAGATATATTCGGAAGGGCTAAATAATGAATAATTTAAAGGACAAAACAGAACAGACTGAGTCAAAAATAAGAATGAAAGACTTGATAAAAGAAGAAAGAGCAAAAACATTTGATTTATTTTTGAAAAATGATTTGATGCAACATGGTTATAATGTTGATAAAATATTGGGTGGCCATAAATGGGGTGAAAAATTTTTAGATGCTGTTATAAAATGGGACTCATATTTTACAAAGACTAAAAAATATAAAGAGGGAGATATAGAAAGGTTTGTTAGAAAAGCCATCGGTGATCCAAAAACAGACAAATTAAAGCGTTTATGGCAATGATTAAAATAGATTTAAAAGTCGGAGACACTATTTTGACTGGCAAGTGGAAGAATAAAAAAGTAGTAGTAAAATCAATTGGAGAAGACGAATT